>Ga0189287_100302_pt1 | contig 13972 bp, 11 predicted proteins | sample UW86minimetaG_FD_130319 | JGI IMG/M metagenome (GOLD analysis project Ga0189287, IMG submission 130319) | Marine microbial communities from the Costa Rica Dome - UW86 mini metaG | ecosystem: Environmental > Aquatic > Marine > Oceanic > Photic zone | place: Costa Rica: the Eastern Pacific... | reverse complement strand
GTAGCCCTCGAGGTCTCCAAACGTACCGGACAGAACATCATCGAGACCGTAGAGCGGGTCCGCGCCGTTGTTGAGGCCGAGCGCGCCGAATGGCCAGACACGATGCGCCAGTCTATTAAGGTCGAATATCTGCAAGACAAGTCGGACGATATTAAACTGATGCTGACCGATCTCCAGAATAACGTGTTGTCAGCCGTTGTTCTTGTGATGGTGATCGTTGTTGCGGCGCTGGGATTACGGACAGCCGGGTTGGTCGGTGTCGCCATTCCGGGCTCATTTCTGACCGCTATTCTTATACTTTATTCTGTCGGCATGACCGTGAATATTGTGGTCCTTTTCAGTCTCATTCTCGCCGTGGGTATGCTGGTCGATGGTGCAATTGTCGTAACCGAGTACGCGGACCGGAAAATGATTGAAGGCGAGCATCGCCGAAATGCCTATGCATTAGCGGCGAAACGGATGTCTTGGCCGATTATTGCATCAACGGCGACAACGTTGGCAGCATTCCTGCCATTGGTCTTTTGGCCGGGTATTGTTGGTGAGTTCATGCAATTTCTGCCGATTACCTTGTTAATGACTTTGACGGCGTCTTTGGCCATGGCGTTGATTTTTATTCCGACATTGGGCGCGCAGATGGGGCGGCCAGGAGGCGCGGTTGATCCGGACCTTATGCGAGAACTCGCAGGATCCTCTGCTTTCGATACGACAAAAATTGCGGGCGTGACCGGCGCTTACGTTCGTATTCTTGATGCGACACTCAGGTGCCCAGTAAAGATTTTGGCATTTGCTTTGGTTATTCTGGTTGGTGTCCAGTTTACGTACGCGAAATTTGGAAAAGGTGTTGAGTTCTTCCCGGAAGTTGAGCCTGAGCTTGCAAAGCTTCAAGTACATGCACGTGGCAATTTATCTGCGTGGGAGAAAAATGACCTGATGCAAGAAGTTGAAAATCGAATTCTGGATGTGTCTGGAATCCGTTCGATTTATACGCGTGTCGGGCTCGAGGGCCAAAGCGAAGAAGCTGAAGATATCATCGGCGAAATTACGCTGGAATTTGAAGAGTGGTTTCTTCGTCGTGCTGCCGATGAAATCCTCGCTGAAACAAATGAGCGTACAAAAAACATTGCCGGTATCTTTATTGATAGGCGGAAGGCCGAAGCTGGCCCTCCCGTAGGCAAAGCAATTCAGGTAGAGCTTTCATCGCGTGAGCCATCATTGATTGGCCCGGCCACTAAAAGACTGCGTGAGTTCATGGATCAAATGGATGGATTGCAGAACATTGAAGACAGTCGTCCTTTGCCGGGCATTGATTTCGAAATCATCGTAGATCGTGGGCAGGCAGCAAAGTTTGCAGCTAATATCGAAGGCATCGGCCGTGCCGTTCAACTTGCGACAAACGGCTTGAAGTTAGGTGAATACCGGCCAAACGATGCGGATGATGAAATCGATGTGCGTGCACGTTATCCGGAACGCTTTCGGACGCTTGATCAATTAGAGCAGCTTCGCATTGAAACCGGGTCCGGGTCCGTACCCATCAGTAATTTTGTGAGTGTAACACCACAACAAAAAACCGGGACACTGAACCGGAGTGACACGCGCCGCGTGCTCGCGGTGAAAGCCGATGTCGCTGAGGGTGTCCTCGTTGATAATAAAGTCAAAATTATTCAAAAGTGGATAAACGAAGCAAACTTTGATCCGCGCATCATCGTGCAGTTTAAGGGCGAAGATGAAGAGCAACAGCAAGCTCAGGCATTCTTGACCAAGGCATTCGGTGTTGCGTTGTTCTTGATGGCGCTCATTCTGGTAACGCAGTTCAATAGTTTCTATTCGGCTTTCCTCATTCTTTCTGCCGTCATCATGTCGACAATAGGTGTCTTTATTGGCCTGCTCATAACGGGCCAGCCGTTCGGTATTGTCATGAGCGGCATCGGGGTCATCGCGTTGGCAGGGATCGTAGTGAACAACAACATTGTTTTGATCGATACATTTGATCGTTTGAAAGTAGAAAGCGCCTCTATCAGAGATGCGATCCTGAAAACAGGTGCACAACGATTGAGACCCGTTTTGCTGACCACCGTGACAACGATCTTAGGTCTTATGCCGATGGTGATGGGCGTGAATATCGATTTTGTTAATCGCAGCGTGAATATTGGCGCGCCATCCACCCAATGGTGGACGCAGCTCTCTACAGCAATCGTCTTTGGATTGGCCTTTGCTACAGTTCTGACATTGATTGTGACACCATGCGCTTTAATGGTTCGAGGCAATCTTGCAGATTGGCGAGATCGACGTCGCGCGAAAGCGGCGGTTGCCGCCTGATCATATCATTTTAGTTTATGGACGTGGTTTGCTAACGACGTTCTCGTCATCGTCATCATCGTCTTCTACATCGTTTATGTCTTCGGGCGGCAAGCCTGCGGCATCTCGCGCTAACATTTTCCGGTAACGACGAATCCCAACCGGTATAAGAACGATATAAAGAAGCAGAATAAACGTTAGTGTCCACCATGGCGCGGAGACACTGAAGGTTGCCACAGCGGCAATGATAAGCATTGTCGGCAGAAACCAGGCCCGTGGAATACGTGACGTTTTGAACGAGAAGGTTGGGATTTGGCTCACAAGGAGTGCACCTACCGCGAGTTCCCATATGGCGATGGTCGCTGGTGAGCGTACAAATGCATCGCCCAGATTAAACGACAAGATCATTGGCAAAAGAACCAGTCCTGCCCCTGCAGGTGCTGGCACACCTGTAAAGAACTGGCTTGTCCAGGCTGGCTTGTCAGGGTCTTCCAATGCAACATTGAAACGTGCCAAACGCAGGCCACAACACATTGCAAAAAGCATACACACGATCCAACCCCAACGACCGGCATCCTGCATTGCCCATAAATAGAGAATAAGGGCCGGGCATACGCCAAAGCAGACAAAGTCGGAGAGGGAGTCCAGTTCTGCGCCAAACTTGCTCGCACCTTTAAGTAAACGCGCAACACGGCCATCCAGCGCATCCATGAGAGCTGCGATCGCGATTGCCATTGCCGCAAATTCCCACTGCTCCTGCAGAGCAAATCGAACTGATGTCAATCCGGCTGCCAATCCCATCAGAGTTAGAACATTTGGGATAAGCTTGTTAAGGCTCATCACACGAATGCCCGTGGGCTTTGCGCCAGCTTTGTTTCCAGGGTCAGTGGGTGTTTCACTCATGTTATCGGGTCTCGCCTTTTAACGGCTCGCCTTTGCGCTCAACGTCAGCGATGACTGTTTCGCCGGCGATCGTTGTCTGGCCCTCAATGACTAATGGCTGTACGCCATCGGGCAAGAAGATGTCGACACGTGAACCAAAGCGAATGAGACCAAACCGCTCTCCTGCTTCTACAGCACGACCAACGTCAACGTAGCAAAGGATACGTCTGGCAACGAGACCGGCAATCTGTACAAAAGCGATTTCGACGCCTTTATCTGTTTTGACTTTGAGGCTCATACGTTCGTTAAATTCACTGGCTTTGTCCAATGACGCATTAAAGAACTTTCCGGGGCGATAATGTTTTGCTGTGATCACGCCACTCATCGGAACACGGTTCACATGGACGTTGAAAACGTTCATAAAAACAGCAACTCGGGTCATCGGTTCGGTGCCGAGTTCCAATTCTGGCGGAGGAACAGCTTTCACGACGGATTGCACAACGCCATCTGCGGGGCAGATTACGAGATTATCAGCATCAGGTGTCGTTCGATCTGGATCACGAAAGAAATACACACACCAGGCTGTCAGGACGACACCGACAAGTCCGGCTGGGTCCCACCACATAAACAACAGCGCTGTCACAACAGCGAATATCGCGATGAACGGGTATCCTGCGCGATTAATTGGAACAAGTACGTCTTTTAACAAAGTTCGACTCCCAGATCGTTTTTAACTAATCAGTTACGCGAAAGCATACATGATTATTTTCAGTTATTCAGCCCTCATAGCATCCTTACGTTGTGTTAGACTTTTCGGATGATATCAGCAACCAGAGATGTATGAGATCAATTGACGGTCGGAACTTCGAAGACTTGACCTGGGAAGATCATGTCTGGGTCCCCAATCCGTTCTTTATTTGCTTCAAATATCTGCGTGTATGAGAAACCTGACCCGTAAACACGCCGGGCAATTCGCCACAAAGAGTTTCCCGGCTGCACGAGTACGTACGTTCCTTCAGCCATTTTTTGAAGATCCTCTGCGCGAGAGAATGGATACTCCACGCGGGCAATGACTTTGCCTCCGTCACCGACCTGATCAGCGCGCAGTTTATACAATCCAGGAGGAATGGGTTTTTCAGGCCGTGCTATCCATCGACCCTCATCGTCACTGTAAAGGCGCGCGATCAGATCACCATCAAGGTAGAGCTGGATTAATGCACCTTTGGGGGCGCCGCCACCGATAACAACCTGACCTTTAGCGTCGTAGTCCAGAGTTTCAATGGTGAGTGGGAATACTTTACGGTCAATTGTCTCGCCCGGTGTTTGAATAACTCGCACAGGTTCTTTGTTATCTTTTGGAAATTTTAGAACCAAAGCTTTCTTTGCAGGTTTAGCCGCTGATGTTTCGGGCACAGCGATAACAACATCCTCGTTCGATGCGACAACTGTTCCATCCTTTAAAGTTGCGCTTAATGACAGATTTCTGGATCCGCTGAGGAGGGGCTTTTCAGGTATGAAGACCCATTCCCCGCGTTCGTCCGCCATCACGGTGCCGATTACCACACCATTTTCGAGAATACGTACTTCACTTCCTGGCATTGCACGTCCGGCGATAACTGTATCGCCCTCTGGGTTTACGCGAACGACATCGAATGTGGGCGCGCGCGATTGAGTGGTGATTTCAGGTTCGCTCGGCGCTGACGGCTTTGGCGAAACGGGAGAGGCCGCCTCCGTTTTTGCAGGATCGGCAGGCGCGATTTCGTCCTGCCACGCGAATTCGTTGAGGCCGAATGCCGCCAAAATAGCTGCGAGGCCAATTACGGCCAGAAGGATAGGTGTCTTAGACATTATTATCTTATTGCCATATTTCTTCGAGGCCGGGAAGAAATAGATCAAATAAGAGTGAGGAAAACATCTTAACCGATGATCATTGGTAGAGGAGTCCAATGCGGATGTGATATAAATTGGAGACCTGTTTCAACATGGATAATCATGCAATGGCGTCTAAAAATGTAAAACCTGAACTTGAACAAGATGCGGCGACGTATGTGTGGGACGTGCCGACGAGGTTATTCCATTGGGGATTGGTCGGTGCGGTAACAACGTCCTTGATCGCCGGGGAATTCGGTTACATGGATATTCACGTAATGAGCGGTCATGTGGTCTTGGCACTCATTTTGTTTCGCCTCGGCTGGGGAGTGTTTGGCGGCAAACACGCGCGTTTCTCGGACTTTATCAAAGGGCCGGGTGAAGTTTTGGCATACACAAAAAAACTGATTTCAGGGGATACGCCTGCCCACAAAGGGCACAACCCAATGGGTGCACTATCCGTATTGGCGGTTCTGGCGGTCTTAATTGTTCAAGTGTCGACGGGGCTTTTCGCCAATGATGATATTCTCACGGAAGGTCCCTTAGCGAGCGAAGTTTCTAAATCAACGAGTGATTATCTCACTTATCTTCATTACCAAAGCGGCTATGTACTTTATGGGTTGATCGGCCTCCATCTGGCGGCGGTGTTATTTTACACGATTAAAGGGCATCCAATTATCGTGGCAATGATATCTGGGAAAATGTCAGGTCTCCCTGAAAATTCAGAGGCCGATTCGCCATCATCACAGAAAAAATTACGAGGTTCTTGGATTGCTGCGATTATTTTTGCCGCAATTTCTAGCGCCATCGCGTACGGAATACTGACGTACTAGGAAATTTCGGTAAAAAAATACCCGCAACCCAAACTAAGTCAGGTGCGGGTATTTATTGAATACGGGAAAGATCACTTCTTTTCGCGGAACCCATCGTGGCAGGCTTTGCAGCCGTTTTTGCCCAGAGCACCTAGTTGCGCACCAATCGCCGCCTTGTCACCAGATCCACCGACAGCCGCAAGCTTCTCAGCTTCAGCAATAAACGCCATTGTGACCTTTTTGAATTCTTCCGGCTTTTCCCAGACTTCCATTTTTGTTTCAGTCTTTCCGTCCATTGGTCCGGAGCCTTCAGGAAATGCCGTCGCCGTAATTTTCGCGAGACCCGCCATAGCGTTCGCATGAATAGCTACATCTTTGATGTCGCCAACGCCTTTTTTCAAAATTGTTGCAATTGCCGTCATATGACCGCCAACAGCTTTCATTGTGGCTTTGCGGTAAGCGATATCATCTTCACCAGCTGTGACTGCGGTGGCACCCATCAAAATTGCAGCGGCAGCTGCGATAGAAAATAAAGCGCGTGATTTCATCATTTTATTTGCTCCTTTGCTCATGATGTGAGCGATGGTGAAACTTTATAGTCTCCGATAACGCTTTCAGTACGCTATGGCTACCTCGTTCAAATACAGTTAAACATATAACCTTGCTTGGAGATTAGCGTATCACAGTATCGTGATCAGCCAATAATTGAACTGATAAAAACATGCCTTATCCATCTGCTATCGCCGTGTTTTGCGGGTCAAAGCCCGGACAAAACCCACAGCATCTTGCATCGGCTACGGCGCTTGGTGAAGGCATGGCAGGGCATGAGATTGAGCTTATTTATGGAGGCGGGCGCGTCGGATTGATGGGAACTGTTGCCGATGCTGTGAGCCAGAATGGTGGCAAAGTAACGGGCATTATCCCTGAATTTCTGATGCAGCGAGAAGTTGGCAATGCGGACGCTGGATCTCTTGAAGTGACCGAAAGCATGCATAGCCGAAAAACGCGAATGTTTGAGCTTTCTGATGCATTTGTGACACTGGCTGGCGGTTTGGGAACGCTTGATGAAACCATTGAAGTGATAACCTGGAAGCAACTGCGCCTGCACTCAAAGCCGATCATTGTGCTGAATATTGACGGGTATTGGGATGTTTTGAGGCACGCTACGCAGAGTTTCACAGAAGCGGGATTTGCCTATGCGTCAGATGCTGATTTATTTACGATTGTGGATAGTGTAGACGACATCTTTCAAGCCTTGGATCGTGAAAAATGGGTTCGTGAAACCTCCCGAGCAGGACGGTTATAAACGATGAGTGAGTTGAAAAACCTGACAACGGCTATTCCTGTCATTGACTTGGCGGCGGAAAATGGTCACGCAGAAATAGCGGCGGCAATTGACGCTGCTTGCCGCAGCGACGGGTTCTTCTATCTGATCGGACATGGTGTGCCGTCGAAGACAATTGCGTCGGCCTTTGATGCGATGTCGCAGTTTTTCGCCTGGTCACTTGAAGATAAAAATAGATATCACATTCGCCATTCGCACCCGCATCAGCGCGGATATGTGCCGATGTTTGAGGAAAACCTCGGGGACGGTGACGAAACCGATCTCAAAGAAAGCTATGATCTTGGTGTTGATCTTGCGCCAGATCATCCGGATGTACTTGCCGGAAAGCCTTTCTCAGCGCCGAACGTTTGGCCTGATATGCCAATGTTCAAGAAGGCAATCGGTGCATATCACCATGAAATGATGGTTTTAGGGCAGCGCCTGGTAAAGCTTACCGCGCTGGGTCTGGGCCTTGAAGAAAAATACTTCGATGATGCGATGCGAGACCCTGTTGGAAATTTACGCCTGCTGCACTATCCGGCATCTGAAAAGGCGCCGAATGTGCTCGGGTGTGGACCTCATTCAGATTACGGTTTCATGACCATCCTCGCACAAGATAACGTTGGTGGCTTGGAGGTTGAAGGCGAGCATGGCACCTGGATTTCAGTGCCGCCAATCGCTGATGCATTCGTTGTAAACCTTGGTGATTTGCTCACGAGATGGACGGGAGGGTGCTACCGCGCCCGACGTCACCGGGTCGTTGATATCGGTGTTCAGGAAAGATACTCAATACCTTTCTTCCTTGATCCCAATGTGGATGCGATTGTTGATGTTGTGCCGACATGCCGCGATGCCATCAAGGGTGATGCGCCCGCAGCTATGTCGGCTGGAGCCTATTTGCAAAGCCGTTTTGATGACACTTTCGCTTACCGTGACAAGACGGCACCACTTCTTGCCAAGTCTTGACCCTCGCCATATTGTGCGCTGCAACAACATAGCGTGAAGATGCATGCATTTTCTTTTAAGCGCTCCAACATGAAAGATTAGGTCATGTCAAAAATTTCAGTTAAAAACCCGATTGTCGAACTTGATGGAGACGAAATGACCCGGATAATCTGGGCCTTCATCAAGGACAAACTGATCCTGCCATATCTCGATGTTGATCTGAAGTATTATGATTTGAGCGTCGAAAAGCGTGACGAAACGGATGACCAGATTACGATCGATTCAGCAAACGCGATTAAGAAATATGGGGTCGGCGTAAAGTGCGCGACGATCACGCCGGATGAACAACGCGTTGAAGAATTTAATCTCAAGGAAATGTGGCGCTCGCCAAACGGAACGATCCGCAACATTCTGGGCGGCACAATTTTTCGTCAACCGATTATCTGTAAGAACGTGCCGCGCCTCGTGCCCGGCTGGACAAAGCCGATTGTCATTGGACGTCACGCATTTGGAGATCAGTATCGGGCAACAGATTTTCTATTCCCAGGTGCTGGCAAGTTGACGATGCGATTTGAACCCGAGGATGGTGGCGAGGCTATAGAACGCACAGTCTACGAAGCAACAGAAGCTGGCGTTGCGATGGGTATGTATAACCTAGACGAGAGCATTCGTGGTTTCGCGCGGGCATGTTTGAACTATGGCCTTGATGTGGGCTGGCCAGTGTTTCTGTCGACAAAAAACACGATCCTCAAGCAGTATGATGGTCGCTTTAAAGACCTGTTCGAGGAGACTTACCAAGCCGAATTCAAAGATAAGTACGAGGCTGCGGGCATTACATATCAGCACCGCCTCATTGATGACATGGTCGCTTGCGCGCTCAAGTGGGAAGGCGGTTTTGTCTGGGCCTGTAAAAATTACGATGGCGATGTGCAGTCTGATACTGTTGCGCAAGGCTTTGGATCCCTTGGCCTCATGACATCAGTTTTGCTGACACCGGACGGTAAGACTGTTGAAGCCGAAGCGGCGCACGGCACCGTTACACGTCATTATCGTCAGCATCAGGAAGGCAAAGACACATCGACCAACCCGCTGGCATCGATTTTTGCCTGGACTCGCGCCCTCAGCTACCGGGGTAAATTTGATGGTACACCCGAGGTGACGCGTTTTGCTGAGGCACTAGAGAAAGTCTGTATTGATTCGGTCGAAGCCGGATCAATGACAAAGGATCTGGCGTTATTGATCGGCCCGGAGCAGGGTTGGATGACGACGCAGCAGTTCCTGGCCAAGCTGGATGAGAACCTCAATGCCACGATGCAAAAGTGGTAATGAGGGGTTTATCATCCTGAATTGATCGCCGGCGGGCAGGGCGTGTTTAGTGTAGACGAGATCGCTACCCCTTAAACCCGCGCCCCTTGCCAATTGCACTGTCGCCAAATTTTGCACGCACAGCATCAATGGCATCAGCGACTTTTACGCGTTGTCCAAGGTCTGGGTCAGCGAGGTCAGGTCTGTCCGCATCAGCACCGGGCATTAATCGCTCCGCCCCGACGCCAAGTAAACGGTACATCTTTTTGCCGTCGGCTTCTGCGCTCAGGAGTGCGTCGGCGGCCTTATAGATTTCATCGGTTAGCTTGGTCGGGCCTGGAAGTTTTCGGGATCGGGTTATCAATTTGAAGTCAGCAGATTTCATCTTGAGTTGAACGCCATCGCACGCGAGATTAGCGCGGCCGAGGCGACGTGCGACTTTTTCAGAAAGCTGCCACAGGGTCAGTCGCATGGCTTCAATATCAGCAACATCATCTGAGAATGTGGTCTCTGCTGAGATCGACTTCGTGACGCTTTCCGGATCAACCGGACGTACATCGCGGGCATCAGAAAATCGTTTTAGGCGATGCCCAATAGATCCGTATCGCGCAACCAGTTCAATTTCTTCAAATTTGCGTAATTGTCCGACTTTGGTAATGCCATCACGTTCCAGTTTTTTCTGTAAGGCGCGACCGACACCCCAGAGAATACCGACAGGTTTTTCTTCGAGGAAATCCATTGCATCCGCCTTGCCAATGGCGGCGAAACCGCGTGGCTTATCCAGGTTCGATGCGAGTTTCGCCAGAAACTTATTGTAGCTGAGCCCAATTGAAACATTGATCCCGATTTCTGCTTCGATCCGGTTGGCAAGTTTTACCAACGTTTCAGCTGGCGTGCCATGATGCAGTTTCTGTGTCCCGGAAAGATCAAGAAACGCCTCATCAATAGAGATGGGCTCAACCAGTGGTGTGACATCCTGCATGAGCTTTCGGACCGCGTAACCAGCGACTTTGTACTTTTCCATGTTTGGTCGGATGACGACGGCATCGGGACATGCTTTGAGTGCCTTAAACATCGGCATGGCCGAGCGAATACCGTAAATTCGCGCGATATAGCAGCATGCTGCGACCACACCGCGTCTGCCGCCGCCGACGATGACGGGTTTCCCGCGAATCTCCGGATTATCGCGCTTTTCAACTGAAGCATAAAATGAGTCGCAATCAATGTGCGCAATTTCCAATTGTTGTAGCTCAGGGTGGCTAAAAAAGCGTGCGCCACCGCAGGTTGGGCAGTCGGTTTCCTGCGGGGATAAGAATACTCTGGCGCAATCGCGGCAAATGGCGCTCATATTGAGGCATCCGTTAGAATATTAAATGTGCTGCCAAATCTGTTCATGGTCACTATGATATCAACGAGTTAACAGGAATGTGCATAAAGTTTCATGGCAGACAAAACGACGAGTGTTGATAACGGACCTGATGATTTGCATTCTGCGTCCATGGAGATCCGGCAGTTGGAGCAAACCGTTCATGCCCTGCGTGACGAACTTGAACGTGTTGAAGTCGAAAAATCGCAAGCTGTTCAGGATGCTGTATCTAACTCAGTTGATGAGATTAAACAATTACGCGACACCGCACAGGCTTTGCGGGACGAGCTTGAGAGCCATCGCGTCGCTGCTGAAGCTAAGATTCAAGAAGCGATTGCCGCATCTGCCAGCGAGATAAAACAACTCAAGGGGGCCGCTCAGGCACTGCGGGATGAGTTGGAAAAGCTTCAGGTTGAAAAAGATGATGCCGTTCAGGATGCTGTCCGCAGCGCCAATGACGAGATCAAACAGCTAAAGGAAACGGCTGCATCTCTTCGAGATGAACTGGAAACCATGCGATTTGATAATATTGAAAAAATGCAGGACCTGGAGAGAACTTCGCGTGACGAATTAGGTCAGTTGCAGCAAACTGTGGTAGAAATGCGTAACGAATTGGAGGCTTTAAAGGGTGGCTCGTGATATCAAGGTAAGAGCTGGATCACGCCGGGTGCGAGGACGTACTGGAGCGCCCGCGCGCGCGACTAAGCCTGCGCAGTTACCAGGTGATGCGTTGGATCAATCCGCTGAAGCTGAGGCCGCGCAACCAAAGCCATCCAAAAGCGAAAAGAAGCCAGAGCCGAAACGTCGACCTCGACGGAGTAAAGGATCCAAAACACGCGCTGCGAATGCCGACGCGCCTGAAAGCATGGTGGACGATGATAAGCCCGATCGCACAGGGCGCATGGACAAACTGCGGCAGGCCGACCGCAAGCTAAAACAGGCAGAGATGCTGCTCAATGTCTCTCGTCGGGTCGCAGCAATTGAAAGTCTGGATGAAGTCCTAGAAACCATTGTTGAGATGACAACCTGGGAATTGAGTGCTGAGCGAGGCACGCTTTTCCTTAATGACCCTGTAACGGATGAACTTTATTCGAGGTTTGCACAGGGTAACTTCCAACGTGAAATCCGGATTTTGAACAATACTGGTATTGCGGGGGCTGTGTTTCAGTCCGGCGAAGGCTTGATTATTCTGGATGCATATTCGGATGATCGTTTTAACCGGACTGTCGACGAACAAACGGGTTTTAAGACCCGTTCAATCCTGTGTGCGCCTGTAAAGACCGTAAAAGGTGATTTGATTGGCGTTATTCAGGTTCTGAACAAAAAGGGCGGTGAGTTCACAACCGAAGACCTGGAACTTCTAGAAGCCATGACGACCCAGGCTTCGGTGGCGCTTCAATCCACGCAGTTCGTTGAGAAGATGAAGAAATCTCGCGAACAAGAGCTTGAATTTCTAGATATTGTCACAGACGTGACCTCCGACCTTGAGCTTGGGTCCTTGCTGTCCAAGGTCATGAGCGAGGCAACGCGGATGCTAAGTGCGGATCGTGGCACTTTGTTTATCAACGATGAGAAAACCAACGAGTTGTTCTCTCGTGTTGCTATGGGGGACAGCATTGGTGAAATACGCCTGCCAAATCACGCTGGCATCGCGGGTGCCGTCTTCACATCTTCTAAGTCCGTGAATATTCCCTACGCTTATGCAGACTTGAGATTTAATCCTGCATTTGACAAACAGACCGGATATTTCACCCGTTCAATCCTGTGTATTCCTGTGACGAACAAGGACGGGAAGGTGATCGGCGTCACGCAGGTGCTGAATAAGCGCGGCGGGCCCTTCAGTGATGAAGACGAGGCGCGCCTAAAGGCATTCACGTCACAAATTGCGATAGCGCTCGAAAACGCGAAGCTCTTCGAAGATGTTCAGAATATGAAGAATTATAACGAGAGTATGTTGGAATCGATGACCAACGCTGTTGTTACGTTGGACGAAGACGGCAAGATCGTGACCTGTAACGCGGCTGGCTTACGAATTCTGCGAGTAGAATTCGATGATATTATCGACAAAAAGGCAGAAGAGTTCTTTGTCGACGACAATGCATGGTTGATGGAACAGGCTGCTGAAGTTGATGAGAGCGGCGAGGGCGATATCAAGGTTGATGCTGAGCTTGTCGTCGGTCCTGAGGACAATAAAGAGACAATCTCGGTCAATGTGACCTGCTTGCCACTTTTCAGCCCCGAAAAGAAAAAACTAGGCGTCATGTACATGGTTGAGGACATTTCATCTGAAAAGCGGATGAAATCAACAATGTCTCGCTATATGGACCCTGGCCTGGCTGATCAGTTGATGGCAGGTGGCGATGACGCGCTGGGTGGCCGCGCGATTGAGGCAACCGTTTTGTTCTCTGATGTCCGCTCATTCACAACCATAACGGAGTCCTTGGGGCCGCAAGGCACTGTGCAAATGCTGAACGAGTATTTCACCATTATGGTTGAGTGCATCTCTCGCGAGGGCGGGATGCTCGATAAGTTTATCGGTGATGCAATCATGGCCGGTTTTGGTGTGCCATTACCACATGACGATGATGAAGATCGCGCCGTTCGTACAGGTATCGCCATGATCAGCGAGCTATGGGAATGGAACAAAGAACGCGTTGCGAAGGGTGAAATGCCGATTGATATGGGGCTGGGTCTGAATACAGACAGCGTCGTTACCGGAAATATTGGGTCACCGAAGCGTATGGATTACACGATGATCGGTGATGGTGTGAACCTTGCGGCTCGTCTTGAATCCGCGTGTAAGCAATATGCAGCCCGAATTCTGATTAGTGATCTGACCTTCAAAAAACTTAAAGGGACTTACCGTATCCGGGATATTGATCGAGTTGTTGTTAAAGGAAAGACAAAGCCGGTCGAAATTCTGGAGGTACTGGATTATCACACTGACGAGACCTTCCCGAACCTTATGGAAGTGGTTAACAACTTCAAAGGGGCGCGCGAGCACTACAACAATGGCGACTGGGATAAGTCGATGGCGTTATTCCGGGAATGCCTCAAGGCAAACCCTGACGACCGGTTGGCACAAATCTATATTGATCGTTGCGAAGCGTTAAAGGCCGACCCGCCGAAAGACTGGGATGGCGTCTTTGTGATGACATCCAAGTAACTCTCTAT
>Ga0189287_100301_pt1 | contig 14053 bp, 14 predicted proteins | sample UW86minimetaG_FD_130319 | JGI IMG/M metagenome (GOLD analysis project Ga0189287, IMG submission 130319) | Marine microbial communities from the Costa Rica Dome - UW86 mini metaG | ecosystem: Environmental > Aquatic > Marine > Oceanic > Photic zone | place: Costa Rica: the Eastern Pacific... | reverse complement strand
GCGGCGCGCGCCTCGTCCCGCCCGACACCGGCGCCGTAGACGCGGGCCGCGGGGGCGGCGGCGAAGATCGGGTAGTACATCGCGAAATCGGGCCAGCCGCTGTTGTCCCAGTCGAGCGCCCTGGCCAGCGCTTCCGGGTCATCGCGAAGGTCGGGCGTGACACGCGCCGCCTGTTCCGGCGTCAGCATCTCGAAGACAAGGGCGGCGGGGGCGATGGCGGCCACCCGCTCGGCCTGGGCCGCGTGGTGGGCCGGGTTGTCGTGCACCTCGCCCAGAACGGAAATGTCCTGCGCCGATGCGGCACAGGACAGCGTCGAAAATATCGCGAATGCAAGGCTTCTCATACGAGAAGGTTCTGCACCTCCGAGCCATGACGTTCAAGGTGCTTGCGCATTTTCTGGAACGCCGCCGCCTCGAGCTGGCGGACGCGCTCCTTGCTGAGGCTCAGCTCGGTGCCGAGGCTTTCCAGGGTGCGGGGGTCGTCGCGCAGCTTGCGCTCGCGGACGATGAAGCGTTCGCGGTCGTTGAGCCGTGACATCGCGTCGCCGAGCCACAGGCGCAGGGCGACGTTGTCGTGATCCTTCTCGACCAGCTCGTCGCCGCGGGCGCCGTCATCCTCGATCGTGTCGATCCACTCGCGGCCTTCTTCCTCGGTCGACTGGGTGGCGTTGAGCGAGAAATCGGTGCCCGACAGGCGGCCTTCCATCATCTCGACATCGCGCAGCGGCACGCCGACCTCGTGCGCGATCATCTCGCGCAGCTGGTGGCCGTCAAGCTCTTCGCCGCGGGCCAGTGCCTCGCGCTCGATCCGGGCCTGGACCCGACGCATGTTGAAGAACAGGGATTTCTGGCTGCTGGTCGAGCCGGTGCGCACCATCGACCAGTTGCGCATGACGTAATCCTGGATGGAAGCCTTGATCCACCATACGGCATAGGTGGAGAAACGGACGCCGCGATCGGGGTCGAACTTGTCGGCCGCCTTCATCAGGCCCAGCCCGGCTTCCTGGATCAGGTCGTTCATCGAGGCGCCGTAACGGCGGTACTTGGCAGCCATCGAAATCGCGAGGCGCATGTAGGCGGTGATCAGACGGTGCAGCGCGGCCTCGTCGCGCTGGTCGCGCCACGCATAGGCAAGGCTCAGCTCGGTTTCCGCGTCAAGCAACTCTGCTTTCATCGCGGCCCGTGACATGTCTGTGGGTTGGTCTGCGTCAAGCGGCATAATATTCCCCCTGTAGGGCAGACCTCGGTGATCTGCTCTTTTGTCGACATTCACCCGGTGATACGCACATAAGATCGCGTCGGATCAATAAAAAGGGGCAGGGAAAATATGCTTCCGGGATTGAGCCTTGTTCTAGGGGGCGCCGCCTCGGGGAAATCCCTTTTCGCAGAGGGGCTTGTGCGGGGTACGGGGCGGAGTTTGATTTATTTCGCGACGGCCCGCGCCCATGACGATGAAATGCGCGCGAAGATCGAGCGGCACCAGCGGTTGCGGGGCTCCGGCTGGCGCACGATCGAGGAACCGCTGGAGGTGGGCCGGACGCTTGCCGGGCTGAGCGGGGATACCGCGATCCTGCTGGATTGCGCCACCATGTGGCTGAGCAATCACCTGTTGGCGGAGAATGACCTGGAAGAGGCCGAGGCGGGTTTGATGGCCGGGCTGTCGCTGTGTGCCGCGGCGGTGGTGATCGTGTCGAACGAGGTGGGCCTGTCGGTGGTGCCCGAGAACGCGCTGGCCCGCCGGTTCCGAGAGGAGCAGGGGCGGCTGAACCAGAAGCTGGCGGCGAAGGCCGGGCTGGTGGTGAACGTGGTGGCGGGGCTGCCGCAGGTGCTGAAGGGCGAGCTGCCGTGAGCCGCCTGCACTGGGTGCGGCACGGGCCGACCCATGCGAAATCCATGGTGGGCTGGTCCGACCTGCCCGCCGACCTGAGCGATACCGAGCGGGTGCGCCGGCTGTCTCGGCACCTGCCGGCGGAGGCGGTGGTTGTCTCGTCGGACCTGTTGCGGGCGGTGCAGACGGCGGACGCGATCGCGGGAGACCGCGTGCGGCTCGACCCCGATCCGGAACTTCGGGAAATTCATTTCGGCGACTGGGAGTTGCAGGGGTTCGACGGCGTCGCGGATCAGCCCCTTCTGCGCGCCTTCTGGGAGACGCCGGGGGATATCTGCCCGCCGGGCGGGGAAAGCTGGAACCAGGTGTCGGCCCGGGTCGAGCGGGCCATCGGCCGGGTGCTGGAGGCCCATCCCGGGCGCGACGTGATCGTGGTGGCGCATATGGGGACGATCCTGACGCAGGTGCAGCGGGCGCTTGGCCTGTCGGGGTATGACACCTTCGCCCACAAGATCGACAACCTGTCTGTCACCGAGTTGCACTGGCAGGGCGACGGGTGGGAGGCGGTGAGGATCAATCACTGTCCGTGATGCGCTGCCTCACGAAATAGCGTTTCTTGACGGGTCCCGCGCGGGATAGCGTGGGTGCCATGACATATGACCTTTTCATCGGCGATCGCGCCTTTTCCAGCTGGTCCCTGCGGGGTTGGCTGATGTTCGAGAAATTCGGCCTTCCGGTGCGGACGCAGCTGGTGGGGCTTTACGACGGGACGATGCAGGACGACCTGTCCGAACTGGCACCCGCGCGGCTTGTGCCGGTGATGCGGGATGCGGAGGGCGTGGTGGTGGGCGATACGCTGGCCATGGCCGAGACGCTGGCCGAGCGGCACCCCGAGACGGGGCTGTGGCCGGCCGACGCGGCGGCGCGGGCGCTGGCGCGCTGGATGGTGGCGGAGATGCATTCGGGCTTCGGCGCCCTGCGCGGGGATTGCCCGATGCAGTTGCTGCACCGGGTCGAGGGTTTCGTGCCGTCCGAGGCGGTGCGGGCCGACGTGGCGCGGATCGAGCTGCTTTGGTCACGGGCCCGAACCCTGCACGGGCAGGGCGGGCCGTGGCTGTTCGGGGCGTATTCGTTGGCGGACGTGTTCTATGCGCCCGTGGCGGCGCGGATCGCGGGCTATGGCCTGCCGGTGCGGCGGGCGGCGCAGGAGTATGTTGAGCTGACGCTGGAGGAGGGGGCGTTCCGGCGGTGGCGGGCGCTGGGGCTGACCAAAAGCTATGACCCGGTGCCCTACGAGATGGACCTGCCGAAGGGGGCATGGCCCGGCCCGCCCCCACGCCCGGCGCGGGTGGTCGAGGCGTGGCAGCCGGAGAACGAGGCCTGCCCCTATTCCGGCAAGCCGGTGACGCACCTGCTGGAGACCGACGGCCGCGTCTTCGGGTTCTGCAACGCCACCTGCCGCGACAAGACGGTGAACGATCCGGACGCCTGGCCGGACTTCGTGGCGCTCAGGGATGCTGCACTGCGGCGTGAAAAATGAGTTGAAATTTTCACGGAATCACCGCAGCGTGAAATTATTAACAAATATTTCACGAAGGGTGTTTCCTTGGATCACAGCGACCCCAGCCGCCTGCGCACTCTCGGGGCCGACCTGCGCGCCCTGCGCAAGGCGCGCGGGCGGACGCTGTCGGACCTGGCCGAGACGTTGGGGCGTTCGGTCGGCTGGCTGAGCCAGGTCGAGCGCGACCTTTCGGAGCCGTCCATTTCCGACCTGCGCCAGATCGCCGAGGCGCTGGGCGTGCCGATGTCGCTTCTTTTCGGCCATGCCAGCGCGCCGGCGGATGAACAGGGGTATGTCGTGCGCGCCGGGGCGCGGCGGCCCATGGGCTCGGGCGAGGAAGGGCTGATCGAGGAGTTGCTGTCGCCCGACCTGACAGACGATTTCGAGGTCATCCATTCCACGTTCCGCCCCCGCTCGCGCATGCAGACCCCGGCCAAGCGCCCGACGCAGGAGGTGGGCTATATCGTTTCCGGCAAGCTCGACCTCACGCTGGGCGGGCGGGAGTTTACCGTTGGCCCCGGCGACAGTTTCCGCTTTCGCGGCGAGGCGTATTCCTGGGCCAATCCATACGATGAACCGGTGGTTGCGATCTGGGTGATCGCGCCGCCGGTGTATTAGGGGCGGCAATGGTTAACGGTGGGTGTCTCTGCGGGGCGGTGCGGTTTCGGGTGGAGGCCGACCTTCGTGACCCGATCGCCTGTCATTGCAAACAGTGCCGCCAGGTGTCGGGGCATTTCTTCTCTGCCGTCCCCGCGCCAAAGGCGGCGGTGCGTTTCGAGCGTGACGAGGGGCTGCGCTGGTACCGTCACACCGGGATCGCAGAGCGGGGCTTCTGCGGACGATGCGGGTCGACGCTGTTCTGGCGCGGCGACGAGGGCCCGGACGTGATGGTCGCAATGGGATCGCTTGACGAGACCGGCGGGCTGAAGCTGTCGGGCCATTACTGGGTGGATTTCATGGGGGACTATTACGACATCGACGACGGCCTCCCCTTGCACGAAGGATTAAAGACATGACGACGGGACGCTGCCTGTGCGGCGATATCACCTTCACGGTCAACGCGACGCCGAGCGGCGCCTCTGTCTGCCATTGCGGCCAGTGCCGGAAGCAGTCGGGTCACCTGTGGGCCTCGGCGCAGGCGCCGGAGGCCGAGGTCACGATCGACGGGCCGGTCCACTGGTACGAGGCGAGCGGCATCGCCGAGCGCGGCTTCTGTCCGCGATGCGGGTCGTTCCTGTTCTGGAAGGCGCATGACGAGGACACGATCAGCTTTGCCCTGGGCGCGCTGGACGAGCCGACGGGCATCACGCTGGAGCGGCATATCTTCACCGCCGACAAGGGCGACTATTACGACATCAAGGACGGGCTGCCGCAGAAATGATCACCGGGGCCTGTCTTTGCGGCGCGAACGCCTTCGAGCTGGATGCCGGGCCCGGCCCGGTGACCGCCTGCCATTGCGGGCAGTGCAGGCGCTATTCGGGCTTCCACGCGGCCAGCATCGACTACGACGCCAAAGACATGCGCTGGCTCCGGCAGGGGCATTTGACGCGGTTCACGCATCCGGGCGGGAGCACGCGGGTGTTCTGCGGCAAGTGCGGCACGAAGCTGTGGTTCGAATACGCCGATGGCGGCCTGAGCCTCGAGGCAGGTGTGATGGATGCGCCGACCGGGGCGCGGTTGGCCGGGCATATCTTCGTCGCCGACAAGGGCGACTTCTACGACATCGCGGACGGGTTGCCGCAACAGCAGGGATGGGAAGACTGACATGGCGGATTTTCCGAACACGGCACGGGTGGTCATCATCGGCGGCGGGGCGGTGGGGGCCTCGGTACTCTATCATCTGGCGAAGGCCGGATGGTCGGATTGCGTGTTGCTCGAAAAGAACGAGCTGACGGCGGGCAGTACGTGGCACGCGGCGGGCAACGTGCCGACCTTCTCGACAAGCTGGTCGATCATGAACATGCAGCGCTATTCGACCGAGCTTTACGCACGGCTGGGGGCCGAGGTCGACTATCCGATGAACTATCACCAGACTGGCTCGATCCGGCTGGCGCATTCGAAGGAGCGGATGCAGGAATTCGAGCGCGCCAGGGGCATGGGGCGGTACCAGGGAATGGACCTCGATATTCTCGGGCTGGACGAGATCAAGGATCGGTATCCGTTCATCGAGACGCATGATTTGCAGGGCGCGCTCTATGACCCGAATGACGGCGATATCGACCCCGCGCAGCTGACCCAGGCGCTGGCCAAGGGGGCGCGGGACATGGGCGTGCGTGTGCTGCGTTTCACCCCCGCCACCGGCATCAGCCGCGAGGGTGACGAGTGGATCGTGCAGACGGAAAAGGGCGATATCCGCTGCGAATACGTGGTGAATGCCGCCGGGTATTACGCGCAGCGCGTGGGCGAGTGGTTCAGGCCCTATGGCGGGCGGACCGTGCCGATGATGGTGATGAGCCACCAGTACATGCTGACCGACGAGATCCCCGAGCTGGAGGCGTGGAGCAAGGAGGCCGGGCACAAGCTGCCGCTGTTGCGGGACGTCGATAGCTCCTACTACCTGCGGCAGGAGAAGTTCGGCCTGAACCTCGGGCCCTACGAGCGGAACTGCAAGGCGCATTGGGTGCAGCCGGACGACCCGATGCCCGAGGATTTCAGCTTCCAGCTTTACCCCGACGATCTGGAGCGGCTGGAATGGTATGTCGAGGATGCCATGGCGCGGGTGCCGCTGCTGGGCACCGGGGGCGTCAACAAGGTGATCAATGGCCCGATCCCCTATGCGCCCGACGGCCTGCCGCTTCTGGGGCCGATGCCGGGGGTGCCGAACGCGTTCGAGGCTTGTGTCTTTACCTTCGGCATCGCGCAGGCGGGTGGCGCGGGCAAGGTGCTGGCCGAGTGGATCACGGACGGGGCCACCGAGTGGGACATGTGGGCCGTCGACCCGCGGCGCTACACCGATTACACCGACCGCGATTACTGCATCGCCAAGGGGATGGAGGTGTATGGCCACGAATACGCCATGCATTTCCCCTGGCACGAATGGCCCGCCGGGCGTGACCGGAAGCTATCGCCGGTGCATGACCGGGTGAAGGCTCTGGGCGGGGTGATGGGCGCCTACAATGGCTGGGAGCGGGCCAACTGGTTCGCCAAGCCGGGCGACGACACCTCGGAAGATGCCACCCAGACGTGGAACCGCGCGGGCCCGTGGGAGCAGCGGATCAAGGAAGAGTGCGAGGCGGTGCGCGACGGCTGCGGCGTGCTCGACCTGCCGGGGTTCACCCGACTGTGGGTGTCGGGCGAGGGGGCCGATGACTGGCTGCGCGGGTTCGTGACCGGCGGGCTGCCCAAGGTGGGGCGGATGAACCTCGTCTACGTGACCGATACGCGCGGGCGGATCGTGACCGAGTTCTCCTGTGTCCGGCTGGCCGAGGACAGCTTCGTGCTGATCACCGCCGCCACGGCGCAGTGGCATGACGGCGAGCTGGTGCGCAACGCGCTGGCCGAGGGGCTGAGCGTGCGTGAGACCACGACCGAACGGGACGCGCTGCTGCTGGCCGGGCCGAAGAGCCGCGAGGTGCTGGAAGGGCTGACCGATGGCGACCTGTCGCTGCCTTGGCTGAGCCACCAGCATTGCACCGTGGCCGGGCAGAAGGCGTTCCTGATCCGGGTGAGCTTTACCGGCGAGCTGGGCTGGGAGATTCACGGCGAGTTCGACGCCATCCCGGCGATCTATGACGCGCTGATCGAGAAGGGGGTGACGCCCTTCGGGATGTACGCGCTGAACAGCCTGCGGGTCGAGAAAGGGTACCGCGCGTGGAAGGGCGATTTGTCGACGGATTACTCGATGCTCGAGGCCGGGCTGGAGAGGTTCGTGAAGTTCGACAAGGCGCAGGATTTCACTGGCAAGGCGGCGCTTCTGGCGGAAAAGCAGCAGGGGCGGAAGAAGGCCTTCGTGACGCTGAAGGTCGACGCGGGGGAGGCGGATGCGCCCTACATGTCGACCGTCTGGCACGATGGCGAGATCGTGGGGGAAACCACGTCGGGCGCATGGGGCTACCGGGTGGGCGCGAGCGTGGCGCTGGCGATGGTCCGGCCGGATCTGGCGGAGGCGGGCACGGAGGTGGAGGTCGAGATCTACGGCGAGCGCCGGCGGGCCGAGGTTCAGCCGGACGGCCCGATGTGGGATCCTGAAAACGAAAGGCTGCGGGCATGAGCATCGAGACCTACCTGCTCTATCTCGGGGTCTTGGCGGCGTTCTTCGCCACACCGCCGGATACAAGCCAGTTGCTGATCATTTCCAACAGCCTGCGCCACGGGATGCGGCGGAGCATGGCGACGGTGGCGGGCGACCTGTCGGTCAACGCGTTGCAGATGACGCTGGCGGCGTTCGGGCTGACGGCAGTGATCGCCGCGTCGGCCGATGCGCTCTGGGTCGTGAAATGGCTCGGCGTGGCCTACCTCGTGTGGATCGGGTTGAAGCTGATGCTGTCGAAACCCGGCGGCGATGCACCGGCGGAAGCCCGGCAGGGGCGGCTGTTCCGGCAGGGTTTCGTGACCTCCTCGGCCAATCCCTACGCGGTGGTCTTCTTCGGCGCGCTCTTCCCGCAGTTCATCGACCCGGCGCTGCCGGTCTGGCCGCAACTCCTGATCCTCGGGGTGACGTATCTCGCGGTCGACGGATTGATCCTGCTGCTCTGGGGGTGGGCCGCAACGCATACGCTGGGCCGGGTGAAGCAACTGACGGGTGTCTGGCTCAACCGTGTTTCCGGCGCGCTGATGCTGGGGGCGGCGGTGCTGCTGGGCCTGAAAGACCTCGACCGGGCAGCGGAACGGTAACGGCCGTGGACTTGCCCGAGAGAATGTCCGGCGTCACCCTCACCCGCCACGGCGGGCCCGAGGCGCTGGAATGGCGCGAGGATATCCCGGTGCCGCGGCCCGGACCGGGGCAGGTGCTGGTGCGGGTGCTGGCGGCGGGGGTGAACAACACCGACATCAACACGCGCATCGGTTGGTACGCGGCCGAGGTGACCGGGGCGACCGGCGAAGACGTGGCCGTGGGTGACAAGGCCGAGGGCGGCTGGGGCGGGGCACTGCAGTTTCCGCGGATCCAGGGCGGTGACCTGTGCGGAAGGGTGGTGGCCTTGGGTGATGGGGTGGAAGACTTCGCCATCGGTGCACGTGTCACGTGCCCGATCAACCAGCCACGCCCGACGGAAGAAAACCCTGTGGGGTTTGTCGCGCTCGGGTCGGAATATGACGGGGCCTTTGCCGAGTACTGCCTTGTCGAGGCGCGTGACCTCTACGACGTGACCGATGCGCCGCTGAGCGATGTCGAGATCGCCGCCATCCCCTGTGCCTTCGGCACGGCGGCGGGGCTGCTCTTTCGCGCAGGCGTCGGCGAGGGGCAGGAGGTGCTGATCACCGGCGCGTCGGGCGGCGTCGGGCTGGCCGCGGTGCAACTGGCGCAGAAGCTTGGTGCACGGGTCACGGGCATCTGCTCGGCCTCCAAGGCGGAACTGGTGCGCGAGGCCGGCGCGGCGGAGACGATCGACCGCGGTGCGCCGTTGCCCGGGGACAGGTTTCATGCCGTGATCGACGTGGTCGCGGGCGAGGTGTTCGGGGCGCTGATCGACGCGCTCAAGCCCGGTGGCCATTATGCCGTCGCCGGTGCCATCGGCGGGCCCATTGTCGAGGCCGATCTGCGCCGCATCTACCTTCGCGACGTTACCATTCATGGCTGCACCTACCAGCCGCCGGAGGTGTTTGCGCGCCTGGTCGACATGGTCAAGGCCGGGCTGGTGCGGCCCCTGATTTCGAAAACCTATCCGTTGTCGGAGATCGGCCAGGGACAGGCGGAGTTCCAGACGAAACAGATGGCGGGCAAGCTGGTGCTCATTCCGCCGGGAGAAAAGGACGCATGAGGCAGATTACGTTACTTGACGGCTCTATCGGGCAGGAACTGGTGAGGCGGTTGGGCGACCGGTCGGTGCCGCTCTGGTCGGCGCGGGTGATGATCGAACAGCCGGACGTCGTGAGAGAGGTGCATGATACCTATTTCACGGCCGGCGCGACGGTGGCGACAACCAACACCTATCCCGTGCTGCGTCACCGGCTGAAGCGGGTCGGGCTGGACGACGAGGTGGGCCGGCTTGCCGACGTCGCCGTGTCGAGCGCGAGAGCAGCGCAGGAGAGGGCCGGCAAGGGCCGGGTCGCGGGGTCGCTCGGGCCGCTCGGTACCTCTTACCGCGTGGATGTATACCCGTCGGTGGCCGAGGCCGTGGAGCTTTATGCCGAGTTGCTCAAGGACCTGCGCGACCGGGTCGACCTTCTGCTCATCGAGACGATGGCGTCGGTGGAACAGGCCGAGGGGGCGTTGGAAGCCGTGGCGACGCATGGCAACGGGCGACCGGTCTGGCTGTCGGTGACGGTGTCGGATGATGACGGGACGCGCCTGCGGTCGGGCGAACCGCTGGACCGGCTGGCGCCGCTGGTGGAACGCTACGGGCCGGCGGCGGTGCTGATCAATTGCACGCCGCCGGAGGTGATCGGGGCGGGGCTGGAAATCATCGGGACGTTCGGCCTGCCTTATGGCGCCTATGGCAACGGGTTCACCCGGATCAGCGAGGGGTTCCTGAAGGATGCCCCGACGGTCGACGCGCTGGAACAGCGGACCGACCTGACGCCCGCGGCCTATGCCGACTTCGCGATGGGCTGGGTCGACCAGGGGGCCACCATCGTCGGCGGCTGCTGCGAGGTCGGGCCGGATCACATCACGGAACTGGCAGGGCGGCTTTGGTCGGCCGGGCACGAGATCGTTTGAATTGAACAAAGGCGGCGCGGCTCGTCGAGCCTTGCGGCCCGCCTCGTGAAGGAGAGTGAAAGATGGAGCTTCCCGACAAGGCCCGCGTGGTGATCGTGGGCGGTGGCGTGATCGGCTGTTCGGTGGCCTATCACCTGACCAAGCTGGGCTGGAAAGACGTGGTTCTGCTGGAGCGCAAGCAGCTGACCAGCGGCACGACGTGGCACGCCGCCGGGCTGATCGGCCAGTTGCGGGCGACCGCCAACATGACCAAGCTGGCGCGGTATTCGGCCGAGCTTTACCTCGGGCTGGAAGAGGAAACGGGCGTCGCCACGGGGATGCGGCAGGGTGGCTCGGTCTCGGTCGCGCTGACGAAAGAGCGGCTGGAGGAGCTGTACCGCAGTGCCGCCATGGCGCGGGCCTTCGGCGTGCCGGTCGAGGAACTGAGCCCCGACGAGGTGAAGGCGCGCTACGAGCATATCAACCTTGATGGCGTGACCGGTGGTGTCTGGTTGCCCACGGACGGGCAGGCGGACCCGGCGAATATCGCCTTGGCTTTGGCCAAGGGAGCACGCCAGCGGGGCGCGCTGGTGAAGGAGCGGGTGAAGGTTACCGGCATGGCGCGCGATGGCCGGCGGATCACTGGCGTCGACTGGGCCAGCGATGACGGTGAGGCGCAGGGGCACATCGCCTGTGACATGGTCGTCAACTGTGCCGGCATGTGGGGCCGCGAGGTGGGACGGATGGCCGGCGTCAACGTGCCGCTGCATGCCTGCGAGCATTTCTATATCGTGACCGAAGGCATCGAGGGATTGAGCCAGATGCCGGTGCTGCGGGTGCCGGACGAGTGCGCCTATTACAAGGAGGATGCCGGGAAGATCCTGCTGGGCGCCTTCGAGCCGAATGCCAAGCCGTGGGGTATGGAGGGCATTCCGGAGAGTTTCGAGTTCGACCAGCTGCCCGAGGATTTCGACCATTTCGAGCCGATCCTCGAGGCGGCCTGTCACCGGATGCCGATGCTGGCCGAGGCGGGGATTCACACCTTCTTCAACGGGCCGGAGAGCTTCACGCCCGACGATGCCTATCACCTTGGCCTGGCGCCGGAGATGGACAATGTCTGGGTCGCCGCCGGGTTCAATTCCATCGGCATCCAGAGCGCGGGCGGTGCGGGCGTGACGCTGGCGCAGTGGATGGAGGACGGCGAGAAGCCCTATGATATCGGCGATGTCGACATCAGCCGGATGCACCCGTTCCAGGGCAACCGGCATTACCTGTTCGAACGCTCGAAAGAGACGCTGGGCCTGCTCTACGCCGACCATTTCCCCTATCGCCAGAAGGCCACTGCGCGGGGTGTGCGGCGCTCGCCCTTCCATGCGCAACTGCTGGAGCAGGGCGCGGTGATGGGCGAGGCCGGGGGCTGGGAGCGGGCGAACTGGTTCGCGAAGGACGGGCAGACGCCCGAGTATGAATATAGCTGGAAGCGGCAGAACTGGTTCGACAACGCCGCCGCCGAGCACAAGGCGGTGCGCGAGAACGTGGGCATGTACGACATGTCCTCCTTCGGCAAGCTGCGGGTCGAGGGGCCGGATGCGGAAGCTTTCCTGAACCATGTCTGCGGGGCGAACCTCTCGGTGCCGGTGGGCAAGATCGTCTATACGCAGTTCCTCAACACCCGCGGCGGGATCGAGGCGGACGTGACGGTGACACGACTGTCGGAAACCGCGTACCTGGTGGTCACCCCGGCGATGACGCGGCTGGCGGATGAGACGCGGCTGCGGCGGCATGTGGGCGACCGGCGGGTTGTCATTACCGATGTGACGGCGGGCGAGGGTGTGCTGGCGGTGATGGGGCCGAAATCGCGGGAGCTGCTCAACAAGGTGTCGCCCGCCGATTTTTCCAACGCGGTCAACCCCTTCGGCACAGCGCAGGAGATCGAGATCGGCATGGGCCTCGCCCGGGCGCACCGGGTATCCTACGTGGGCGAACTTGGGTGGGAGATCTACGTTTCGGCCGAAATGGCCGGCCACGTGTTCGAGACGCTGATGGAGGCCGGGCAGGATGTGGGGCTGACGCTTTGCGGGATGCACATGATGGATTCATGCCGCATCGAGAAGGCGTTCCGGCATTTCGGACATGACATCACCTGCGAGGATAACGTGGTCGATGCGGGACTGGGCTTCGCGGTCGACCTGTCGAAGGAGGATTTCATCGGCAAGGCGGCGGTGACGGCGCGCAAGGAGAGCGGGCCAGAGAGCCGGATGGTGCAGTTCCTGCTGGAGGATCCCGAGCCGCTTTTGTTCCACAACGAACCGGTGATCCGGGACGGGGAGTACGTGGGCTACCTCAGCTCGGGCAACTATGGCCACCACCTCGGCGCGGCGGTCGGCATGGGCTACGTGCCCTGCAAGGGCGAGAGCGCGCAGGATGTGCTGGGGTCCAATTACGAGATCGACGTGATGGGTACCAAGGTGAAGGCGAAGGCCAGCCTGAAGCCGATGTACGACCCGAAATCGGAGCGGGTGAAGGCCTAGGTTAGCCGAGCAGCGCCGCCACCTCTTCGGCGGCGCGCAGGCCCTCCTTGTGCGCGCCGGAGACGGTGCCGGGCTCTGCATGGTGGGTGGCTTCGCCGGCGAAGAAGACCCGCTCGGCATGGAGCTGGCGCAGCAACGGCCGCTTGTGGGCTTGGCCGGGCATGGCGGCGGAATAGGAGCCCTTGAAAAGCGGGTCGCGGCCCCATGCGGTGGCGGCGCCCTTGAGGAAGGCGGATTCCAGGTTGGTGCCGAAGATCTCGGTGAGGCGCGTGAGGGCGTAGTCGATGGCCGCTTCGGGGCCGGCATCCTCCAGTTCGGTGGCGAAATCCCCTGCATTTTCAAAAGCGCAGAGGCCGGTGCCGGAGATGTTGCAGAGCGCCCCGCCACCGCGGAGGATGCCGTCTTCGGACGGCTGGACCTTGTAGGTGACCCAGGTGTCGGCCTGAACCGGAAGGGCCCCGGGCCGGAATTGCAGGGCGACGTGGTTGTAGGCGCCGAGGGTAATGGCGCCGATGGCGTCGAGGTGGGCATTCTCGAGCGGTGGGTCGAAGCGGATGTCGCCGGCGGCAAGGATGCCCTGGGAGACGGTGACGATGGCGGCCTTTGCGGTCAGGATGCCCTTGTTTGTATGGACGTCCACGCCATCGGCCGTGGTGGTGACCTGCTTGGCGCTGGTGTTCAAGGTGACCGGAATGTCTGCGGCGGTCATCGCGACGAGCGTGCCGTAACCCTGGCGGCAGAACCAGTCGGGGCTTTCCTGGTAATCGGCGAAATCCCTGGTGGAAATCTCGTGCAGGTTCCGGCCCATGGGCAGGACATGCATCATCGCCGCCGTGAAGGACCAGTCTGTCAGGGGCTTGAAAAGGCTGGACAAAGCGGTGTCGTTGCCGGCGTCGGCCTCGCGGCGCATGGCGTCGCTGATGGTGTCGACCTCGGCCCAGAGGGCGGTGCCGTGGGGGTCGTCGCCCGCCGTCAGGGTGTGGTTGGGCGCCGGGTAGACGTCGAGCCCGAGGGCCTTGCCCTTGTCGATGAAGGCGTTGATGGCGCCGTTATGCAGCCAGTGCGCGCCGCGGTCGAAGGGGAGGCCGAAGGTCTCGGTGTCGGTGAAAACGCGCCCGCCGATGCGGTTTCCCGCCTCGATACAGGTGACGGTTTTGCCAATGGAAACAAGAGCTTCGGTGGCGGCCAGACCGGCGGCGCCGGCGCCGATGACGATGACGTCGGGTGAGGGCATGGGCTTTCCTTTCGGGCGAACCATAGGGATGGGGCCGGGAGGGTCCAGCGATTTCCGGGTGTGGTGTGGCCCTGCGGGCATGGCTGGTGTAAGCGGGCGGCAT
>Ga0189287_100300_pt1 | contig 14170 bp, 16 predicted proteins | sample UW86minimetaG_FD_130319 | JGI IMG/M metagenome (GOLD analysis project Ga0189287, IMG submission 130319) | Marine microbial communities from the Costa Rica Dome - UW86 mini metaG | ecosystem: Environmental > Aquatic > Marine > Oceanic > Photic zone | place: Costa Rica: the Eastern Pacific... | reverse complement strand
GTAAAGTCCGAGGTAATACCGCGCCCTGGGCTCCCTCGGTTCGAGTTCCAGCGCGGCGCGGATCGCCTCCTGCGCCTCCTGCGAGATGTAACCGCCCGCGGCCGACACCATCAGGTCGGTCAGCAGCGCGTAATCCCCCGCGGTGGCTGCATCACCCTTCACCTCGATCAACTGCCGCTGCGCCGCATAGGCCGCCTTCAGATCGCCAAGCGCCGCCTCGTTGCGCACAAGAAGCTGCAGCCCGCGCTGATCCTCCGGCCGCTTCTCGACCGTCTCGCGCAGTTTCTCCATCAGGGCGAGGAATTCCTCCGACACGCCCGAGGGTATCTCCGCCTCCGGCATGCGCGCCTCGGCCTCGACCTGCGTCTGCCGGTTGGCCCGCGCCGCGTCCGACGCGGCGATCCGGCCTTTCAGCGGCACATCCGTATATCCCGGCGCCCCCAGTTCCGAATAGAGCAGCAACGCCCCGCCGCCCAGTCCGGCCACGGCAAGCCCCGTCACGACCCATCCGGCCCATCCCGGCTGACCGCCGCTCTCGCCGCCCTCTCGCAGCTTGGCATCGGCGGCCAGGATCCGGCGCGACACCTCGGCCCGCAGCCGCTCGGCATCCTCGGCGTTGATCACCCCGCGCGCTAGGTCGCGGTCCACCTCCTTGAGCTGGTCGCGATAGACCCGCAGGTCATAGGCCGCGGGTGGCTCCTCCCCGGCACGCCCCCTGAGCACCGCGACCCCGAGGATCGCGCCGCAGCAAAGGGCGATGGCACTGACGATGATCCAGAAGAGCATGGGGCCTCCATAACTTGCCCCCATGTAGCCGGGCCGGCGCCCAAGCAAAAGAGGCAAGCGGGTGCAGATGGTCGCAGGTCAGCGCCCGCGCCCCCGCACCATCCGCGCCCATTCCCGCCCGGCATAGCCGATCGCGACGAGGCGGACCTCCTGCCTCTCATCATCCACGGTGAAACAGATCACACCCTTGCGGGCCACGGGAATGGCCCTGAGACCGGGGTAAACATCGTCCCGCACCGTGCCCACATGCGGCAGGTCGGCCAACCCACGCACGGCCGTTTCGATCTCGCCAAGAATGCGCAGGGCGGTGGCCTTCCCCGAGTAGTCGGCGACCAGCGTGAGGATGTCGTCCAGATCGGTCGCGACATGCGGATGCCGGAGCAGCCTGTACCGGGCCAAGCGCGTTACCGCCCGGCCAGCTTGGTCCGCGCTCCCTCGAACAGGTCGTCCACCCCGTCGTGCCAGTCTTCGTCCGGCATGGTCATCCGGTCGCGGATCGCCTGTTCCATCGCCGAGAGGGCCGCATCGCGTTCGGCTTCATCCTGGATCATCTGTTCCAACCCGGCCGCCACCACGCTGCTGAGCGATCCGTGCCGGCCTTCCTCGGCCAACCGCCTGGCATAGGCGTGATGGCGGTCGGTCAGGCTGATGGTGGTCTTCACGGTCATGGGCAGCTCTCCGAGCTAAATGGTATGACCAAGTATGACCACGACTGGCAGACCTGTCAATTCATGCGTCCCTCTACGGCATCCTCGCCCATGTCGCGAATCGCGTATCTTATGCCGCGCCGGATATCCTGCCGGGGCGCGGGATGTCGCATTACCACCTTCATGCAGACCGGCTGCGAATCCATCTGATCTGAGAGCGCGCATGAAACGATATTCCGCCTTCGCCATCGCCAGGGAAGCCCTGAGCTATCACATGGGATGGGAAAAGGCCTGGCACTCGCCCGAGCCGCGCAAGCGGTACGACGCCATCATCATCGGCGCCGGCGGGCACGGCCTCGCCACCGCCTATTACCTTGGCAAGAACCACGGCATCAAGAACGTTGCCATCCTCGAAAAAGGCTGGCTCGGCGGCGGCAATACCGGCCGGAACACCACCATCATCCGCTCGAACTATCTCCAGGATTCCTCGGCCGCCATGTACGAGAAATCCCGCAGCCTCTACGAAACCCTCAGCCAGGACCTGAACTACAACGTCATGTTCAGCCCCCGCGGCGTCATCATGCTCGCCCAGACCGAGCACGAGGTCCGCGGCTACAAGCGCACGGCCCAGGCCAACGCGCTGCAGGGCGTCCAGACCGAGTTCATCACGCCCCAGCGCGTCCGGGAAATCGTGCCGATCATAAATCTCGAAGGGCCGCGCTACCCCGTGCTCGGCGGCCTCTGGCAGGCGCGCGGCGGCACCGCCCGGCACGACGCCGTCGCCTGGGGCTTTGCCCGGGCCTGCTCGGCCATGGGCATGGACGTCATCCAGAAATGCGAAGTCACCGGCGTGCGCACGGAGAACGGCAAGGTCAAGGGTGTCAGCACCAACCGCGGCGACATCGACTGCGACAAGCTTGGCATCGTCGTCGCCGGGCACTCCGGTCACGTGGCCGACATGGCGGGCTTCCGTCTCCCGATCGAGTCGGTGGCGCTTCAGGCGCTCGTGTCCGAACCGATCAAGCCCTGCATGGACGTGGTCGTCATGGCCAACACCGTGCACGGCTACATGAGCCAGTCCGACAAGGGCGAGATGGTCATCGGCGGCGGTGCCGACAATTACAACAACTACACCCAGCGGGGCAGCTTCCATCATATCGAGGAAACCGTCCGCGCGCTCTGCGAAACCTTCCCGATGATCCAGCGGCTCAAGATGCTGCGGCAATGGGGCGGCATCGTCGACATGACCGGCGACCGCTCGCCCATCCTGTCGAAAACGCCCTTGGAAAACTGCTTCATCAACTGCGGCTGGGGCACCGGCGGCTTCAAGGCCACCCCCGGCTCCGGCTGGGGCTTTGCCGAGCTGATGGCGACGGGCTACTCGCCGCTGACCGACGAGTTCTCGCTCGATCGCTTCAAGGAAGGCCGCTTCATCGACGAATCCGTCGCCGCGGGGGTTGCGCACTGATGCAAGGTACGCTTTCCAGCATTAGTTTAGCGGAAGTTTGGGTGCCGCTGTTTGCGGCGCTCTTAGGTGGGTTCCTTTCACTTCTCGGAACCTACTGGGCGCTCATGAGGTCACATGCATTGGAACTTCAGCGCGCCGAAAAACTGGAACTTAAGAATGCTGCACAAAGAGCGTATGAAGCATTTCATAAGCTGCACAACGCATACGAGACGGCGGCAAACCTTCAACGGCAGATTACCGAAATGTTTGATACCGCAGCAGCCGACGGCGGTGCGGACATGGAACCGTGGGCAAAGGTGAAAGAACTAATTGGGTCGAACTTTCAAGAGGGGGTCATAGAGCCGTCGGAAACCTCATTTTTGATCTCAGCAAGAGAATCTGAACTTTTGAATGACGTTCACCTTAGTCAAAAGAGAATTTGGAATATCTCTGCGTCTGCGCAAAAGTACAATGAGCTTCGTTCTCAATTGGTCACTCTCCTTGAGAAGCACCACATAACGGCAGAAGTAATAGATGGGCACACTATCAGCGCCGAAATCTCCGGTCAGGAAGGCGTGATCGCAAACGTTTGGGAGAACCGCCTGCAGAACCTTCTTGGGCAAATTATTGAGTACTTGGATACGGACACACCGGAAGCGTGGGAAACTCTAGGACGCTTCAAAGAAGCTGCGGAGAAGTACTTTGGGGAAGATTTTCCCGAGTTCCGGCTGGAGAAAGCTAGATGATTACCGAATGTAAGTCTCTGCCATTGGTTCGCCTATTTGGCATAGCCTTCGGTGAATTCCCTCCAATTGATCGGGGGTCAGGCAAATTTGCACAGAGAGCGGAAACAAGTTCATCTACTGTGCGCCGAAGAGGTCCTCTTCGCTATCCAGAACTAAATCTGGCGGGAACCGGCCCATGCCAGACCCCCGAAATGGCGCTAAATGGCCCGTCCGGGGCGGGCGACGCGGCCCATACTCCCCATGCATATCCGACGCTCCTATCTCTATCCCACCAAGGAGAGGAGATCGTCTCATGCCTAGTGAACTCGACTACGACCCGAACATCCAGCGCTACCAGCGCATGCCGCGGTACCAGCTCGAAGAAGACCGTGGCAGCGGTTGGCAAATCTGGGCCCTCGTCGTCCTCATTGCCGGCGGCGCCCTGTTCCTCACCATCCTTACCGGCTTCGGCCCGGATGAGCAGACCGGCTCCGGCACCGAGCCTGCCGTCAGCGCTCCGGCCGATGGCGAAGAGGGCGGCGCGGCTCCGCAATCCGTCATGGAAGCCGACAGCCAGTAACGAACGCGACCTTTCAGGTCATGCAGGCGGGCGCCACGCGGTGCCCGCCTTTGTCGCGCCTGCAGAGGCCCGAGCGGAAAATGGCGCATTTGCAACACTTGTGACACGGCAAGGGAACCGTGGCCGCGCCGATCTCGTTAACATGGGTAGTTTTTGTCCGAAAGGAATGGACCCATGTCAAACCAGACCGACCATAGTACCAACCACGATCGTGACCACACCTATATCGAACGCACCGAGAAGCGCGGCGGCGGCGGCGGCACCGGTATTGCCCTGCTCGTCGGCGGACTCGTCGTTGCCGTGGGCGTACTGTTCTGGGCCATCTACGGCGGTTTTGAGGGCAGCGCGACCGGCGGCAGTACCGTCGACGTCAACGTCGAAGGCAGCGAAAGCGCCGTCGACGATGCAGCAGGCGCGGTCGAAGACGCGGCCGGCGCCGTCGAGGATGCCGCGGACGACACCGCTGGCGCGGCCGAAGAAGCAGCGGACGACGCCGCAAACTAACCACATTCCAACCAGTATTACGGCGAGGAAGCCGCGTCCCTCCGGGCGCGGCTTTCCCGTGCGGGCTGCCCTTTGCGCAACAGCGGAAACCGGCCTACTGGACCCCCTCCCATACGCGGCCCTTCGCACGGATCGGCCGGGGATTTCCGCTCATTCTTCCGCCGCTTCCGATGCCGGGGCATGGTTCCTGTCACCGAAACAGGAGGAATGCCCATGTCCTATGAATGGCAAAGATCGAGCAACATGCCCGACTTCACCCGCAGCGGCAACGATGTCGCCACCGGCGGCGGTCGGCTCACCGTCCTCGTCGTCGTGCTCGCGATACTCGGCGCGCTCGTGCTCTTCAGCGCGTTCAGCTACGCCCCCACGGGCACCGAGAACGGGGCCAGCGCACCCGCTGCCGTCGACGGCGCAACCGGCACCGGCACAACAACCGACTGACGACCTGACGACCGATTTTCCGGGCGGGTGCCTCGCGGCGCCCGCCCTTTTCGTGCGCCACGCACATCTCATTCCCCACAACCCAACTCAAGAACGGTGGAGACGCGCATGCTGATCCTTGAATGCCCCTATTGCGGCGTCAAAGGCGAGGAGACCGAGTTCGCCGGCGGCGGCGAGGCGCACCTGAAACGCTTCGGACCGGGCTCGTCGGATGACGAGTTCCACGGCTACCTCTTCTCGAAAGTGAACCCCAAGGGTGTTCACTTCGAACGCTGGCGTCACGCCCACGGCTGCGGCAAGTGGTTCCACGCCGCCCGCGACACCATCACGCTCGAGGTCTACGGCACCTATCCCGCCCAGACCACCGAGCCGCCGAAAGACATCAAGGACAAGATCTCGGCCAAACGGCCGGGCTGGAGCTGGAGAGAGTTCGCATGAGCACGCGCCTTGCCACCGGCGGGCGGCTTCTGGACAAGAGCCAACCGCTGAATTTCACCTTCAACGGCAAGCAGCTGCGCGGCGTCGCGGGCGACACGCTCGCCTCGGCGCTGCTGGCCAATGACCAGATGCTCGTGGGCCGGTCCTTCAAGTATCACCGCCCGCGCGGCATCGTCGCCTCCGGCGTGGAAGAGCCCAACGCGCTCTTCAACATGGGCAAGGGCGCCGATTTCGAGCCCAACCAGCGCGCCACCACGACCGAGCTGTTCGACGGCCTCACCGTCGAAAGCCAGAACCACTGGCCCAGCCTCGAATTCGACGTGGGCGAGATCAACTCCAAGCTTTTCTCGCGCTTCCTGCCGGCGGGCTTCTACTACAAGATGTTCATGCATCCCCGCCCGCTCTGGAAACATGTCTACGAACCCTTCATCCGCCAGTCGGCCGGCTTGGGCCGCGCGCCCAAGGGCGGCGACAACGACACATACGAGCATTTCTACGCCTTCGTCGACGTCGCCGTGATCGGCGGCGGCGTGGCGGGCCTTCAGGCGGCCAAAGCCGCGGCCGAGGCCGGCGCCCGTGTCCTTGTCATGGAACAGACCGCCCATTGGGGTGGCCGCTCTCCCGTCGATGGCGGCGAGGTCGACGGCCAGCCTGTGGATAAGTTCGTGGACGAAACCGTCGCGGCCCTCCAGGGTATGGAAAACGTGACCCTGCGCACCCGGATGATGGGGGCAGGGGTCTACGACCACGGCTACGTGCTGGGCTACGAGCGCGTGACTGACCACAAGCCCGGTACGCCCGGCCCCCGCCACCGCCTCTGGCGGATCCGCGCGGGGCAGGTCATCACCGCCACCGGCGCCCTCGAACGCCCGCTCAGCTTCGCCGGCAACGACATTCCCGGCGTCATGCTGGCTTCCGCCGTGCGCGATTACGCGGTCGATTACGGCGTCTCCGTGGGCGACCGCACCGTCGTCGTCACCAACAACGACGATGCCTACCGCACCGCGATCACCCTTAAAAACCTCGGCCTCGACGTGCCCGTCATCCTCGACGCCCGCGCCGAGGGCGGCAGCGCCCTGGCCCAGAAGGCGCGCACCATGGGCATCCGGGTCGAAAACGGCAAGGCCATCGCCAAGGTCAAGGGCGGCAAGCGCGTCGAAGCCGTCGAGATCTGCGCACAGGCCGGTGAAGGCGCCGTGCTGGAAGAGATCAAGTGCGACGCCGTCGCCATGTCCGGCGGCTGGTCGCCGGTCGTGCACCTGTGGTCTCATTGCGGCGGCAAGCTGCTCTGGGACGAGGCGCAGGCCTGCTTCCGCCCGGATGTGGATAAAGCCCCGACCGGTGACGCCGGGGAACCCTTCGTGATCGCCGCCGGCGCCGCCAATGGCGAGCTGTCCCTGGCCGGTATCCTCACCGACGCCCATGCCGCCGGCAAGGCCGCGGCCAGGGCCCTCGGCCACGACCCCGCCGCCACCGACGCGCCGAAAGCCGCCACCATCGGTGAAGCGCCGATCCAGCCGGTCTGGCTCATGCCGCAGGGCGCAAAGATCCAGCTTCGCATGAAATCCTGGCTCGACTACCAGAACGACGTGAAGGTCTCCGACGTGCAGCTCGCCGCCCGCGAAGGCTTCGAGAGCGTCGAACACGCCAAGCGCTACACCACGCTCGGCATGGCCACCGACCAGGGGAAACTGAGCAACATCAACGGCCTCGCGATCCTGTCCGACTCCCTCGGCCAGCCCATCCCGCAGACCGGCACCACCACCTTCCGCCCGCCCTATACGCCGATCTCCATGTCGGCCATCGCGGGCGAGGCAAAGGGCGAACTCTTCCAGCCCCTGCGCAAGACGCCGATGTATGAATGGCACGCCGCCAACAATGCCGATTTCGAACCCGTCGGGCAATGGCGCCGCGCCTACAGCTATCCCAAACCGGGTGAAACCCGCCACGATGCCGTCAACCGAGAGATCAAACAGGTCCGCGACAACCTTGGCCTGCTCGACGCCTCGACGCTCGGCAAGCTGATCGTCAAGGGGCCGGATGCGGGCCGCTTCCTCGACATGCTCTACACCAACATGATGAGCACGCTTAAACCCGGGCGCTGCCGCTACGGCCTGATGTGCAACGAGAACGGATTCCTGATGGATGACGGTGTCGTCGCCCGGCTCGATGACGACACGTTCCTCTGCCACACCACCACCGGCGGGGCCGAGTCGATCCATGGCCACATGGAAGAATGGCTCCAGACCGAATGGTGGGACTGGAAGGTTTACGTCGCCAACGTGACCGAGCAATACGCCCAGATCGGCATCGCCGGCCCCAACTCCCGCAAGGTGCTTGAAAAGCTCACCGATGACGATGTCAGCGCCGACGCCCTGACATTCATGGGCTGGAAGGACATCACCGTCGCGGGCGTCCCGGTGCGCTGCTACCGTATCTCCTTCGCGGGCGAGCTGTCCTTCGAACTGGCGATCCCGGCCTCCCACGGCCGAGCGGTCTGGGACAAGCTGATGGAGGCAGGCGCCGAGTTCGGCGTGATGCCCTACGGCACCGAGGCGATGCACGTCATGCGCGCCGAGAAGGGCTTCATCATGATCGGCGACGAGACCGACGGCACCGTGATCCCGCAGGACCTGGGTCTCGACTGGGCGATCTCGAAGAAGAAAGAGGACTACCTCGGCAAGCGCGCCCAGGAACGCAAGCACATGGCCGACCCCAAGCGCTGGAAGCTCGTCGGGCTGGAAACCACCGATGGCGGCGTGCTGCCCGACGGGGCCTATGCCACGCTCGAGGGCACCAACGCCAATGGCCAGCGCAAGACCCAAGGCCGCGTCACCTCGACCTACCACTCGCCCACGCTGGGCCGCGGCATCGCCATGGGACTCGTGCTCGACGGCCCCGACCGCATGGGCGAGGTGATCGAGTTCCCGAAACTCGACGGCACCGTCGTGAAGGCGAAAATCGTCGATCCCATCTTCTACGACAAGGACGGGGAGAAGCAGAATGTCTGACGCAGTCAGCGCGCTCAAGGGCGCATCCTTTGACGGCACGGTCACCGTCCGCGACGCAGGGCTTCAGGGCATGATCACCCTGCGCGGAGATCAGGGCTCGGCCAAGATGACCAAGGCTGTGAAAGACGCAACCGGCGCCGCAATGCCCGGCCAGCGCGAAATTACCTCGAGCGGCGACAGTGGCGCGGCATGGATGTCGCCGGACGAGCTGCTGGTCATGGTGCCTTACGACAGCGCCACCGAAGCCCTGACGAAGATCGACACCGCGCTCAAGGGCGAGCACTATCTCGCCGTCAACGTCTCCGACGCCCGCGCCATGTTCGAGATCAGCGGGGCAGGGGTGCGCGAGGTGATCGCCAAGCTCTGCCCGGTCGACATGTCGCCCGGCGCCTTCGAGCCGGGCTCGATCCGGCGCACCCGGATGGCTCAGGTCGCCGCGGCCATCTGGATGACCGAGGCGGGCACGATCCGCATCGTCTGCTTCCGCTCTGTCGCCGAATACGTCTACGGCCTGCTTTGCGACGCGGCCGAGCCGGGCGGCGAGGTGGGCTACTTCGCCTGACCTGCCCCGCAGCGGGCAACACGCAACGATAGAAGGGGGGCGGCGCCATCGGCGGCCGCCCTCCGCCGTTTTCGAAAGTTACGCCTTGACGTCACTGCCCCCCCGATCACATGTAATGCCACAGGTTAAACGCAATAAGCACAAGAGGTCCGATATGGCTTTTGAACTTCCCGATCTTCCTTACGCTCACGACGCGCTGGCTGGCAGCGGCATGTCGAAGGAAACGCTGGAGTATCACCACGACATTCACCACAAGGCTTATGTCGACAACGGCAACAAGGCCATTTCCGGGACCGAGTGGGAAGGCAAATCCGCCGAAGAGATCATCAAGGGCACCTATGACCCGAAGGCCGTGGCTCAGTCGGGGATCTTCAACAACGCCTCGCAATACTGGAACCACAACCAGTTCTGGGAAATGATGGCGCCGGGCGGCACCGGTATGCCGGGCGAGCTCGAGAACGCGCTGAAGGAATCGTTCGGCTCGGTCGACAAGTTCAAGGAAGAATTCGCCGCCGCCGGCGCGGGCCAGTTCGGCTCGGGCTGGGCATGGCTGGTGAAGGACACCGATGGCAGCCTCAAGGTCACCAAGACCGAGAACGGCGTCAACCCGCTCTGCTTCAACCAGACCGCGCTTCTGGGCTGCGATGTGTGGGAGCATTCCTATTACATCGACTTCCGCAACAAGCGCCCGGCTTACCTGCAGAACTTCCTCGACAACCTGGTGAACTGGGAAAACGTCGCAGGCCGCATGTAAGCCAGGCCCGTACCATTCCAGCGAAAGGCCCCGTCATCCGGCGGGGCCTTTCTGCGTCTTGCGGGCGCGTATCTGCCCGCGCCCCGGTGACAGGACGGCCAAGGATGATCTATTCCTGAAGCGGTGCAGGCCCCGCAGCTTGCCAACCTGAAGGCCGCTGGAAGGTCAGCACATGCAAATCGTCTCGATCCTCAGGGGCTGCCTCGCCGCTTACGCTGTCGGCGTCCTGTTCAACTGGGGCGGACAGCTATTGTCCACGGCGCATCGGCCGGGCCGGTCTCTCGATCCATGGAACGACCTCTGGTTCTCTGCCGTTTTCGGCGCGATCCTGGCCCTGCCGATGACCCTGCTCGTCCTCCTCATCTGGTACCTTCTGGCACGCCGGTCCAAGACCGTGACCTACCGCGATGCCCTCGCATCTGGCGCCGCCGGCACGGGCCTTGCCTTCTGGGTCGTGGGCAACCCGCTTCCCTGGCTGCTCGTGGGGCTCGCGCTCGGCGCGGCGTTCGGGGCCGCATTCTGGCTCACGGCATTCGGCCGCCGACGGCAGGTCACGCTCACCCTGCGCTAGTGCCTTGCCCCGGCGTCGCCTCCGGAACCCGCGCTTTGCCTGTGCGTTTTGTTCTCGAAGACCAAGGAAAAGGAGGCGCCCAAATGGCCGAGCGCAAGAGATCCAAGGACGGCAGCCGCGACAGCGACGAATTCGTCGACAACTCCACCGAACAGCCCGACCAGGAAGGCCGGGGCGGCGGCACGCTGACGCGCAAGATCGGCACCCGTGACGAGGAGAAGCGCGCCAAGGAGAAACCCGCCGGTGCGACCCGGGTCACCGGCGCCGACGAGCGCGACCACGGATCGGACAGAGGAGACGAATGACATGAGCACGCTGACCCACGGCACTTGGGTGCTGATCGCCGACGGCGAAAAGGCCCTCTTCCTGCGCAACGACCTCGACGAGAAGGACCCCGACCTGAACGTCATCCGCATCGAGGAACAGGAAAACCCCGCCGACTCGGAGCAGGGCACCGACAAGCCCGGCCGGATGCAGGACACCGGCGTACAGCAGCTTTCCTCCATGCAGGAAACAGACTGGCACCAGCTTGCCAAGGACCGCTTTGCCGACGACCTGGCCGAGCTTCTCTACAAGTACGCCCACAAGAACGCCTTCGAGCGGATCGTCCTGATAGCCCCGCCGCGTGTTCTGGGTGAACTGCGCGACAAGATGCACAAGGAGGTCTCCTCCCGCGTCGTCGCCGACATGCCGAAGGACCTGACCAACCACCCGCTCGACAAGGTGGAAAAGCTGCTCAAGGCCGAGCTCGACCCCACGGCCTGACACCGGCCCCCGCACCGGTTCGCCAGAACCGGCTTGTCTTCCGCGCCGTCCTGCGTCAGCAAGGCGGCGCGGGCAGGCAAGGCGAGGGGCACCATGACAGACAGCGGCAAGGGCATTGCGGCAATGGTCTCCGCCTGCACGATCTGGGGACTGGCACCGCTTTTCTACAAGTTGCTGGCCCACGTGCCCCCCTTCGAGGTCCTGGCCCACCGCACGCTGTGGTCGCTTGTCTTCTTCGCCGGCGTCCTGACCGCTCAGCGCCGCCTTCACGTTCTTCGGCAGGCCGTTTCGAACCGGCGCGACCTCGCGATCCTTGCCTTCGCCGCACTGATGATCTCCAGCAACTGGCTGATCTTCATCACCTCCATCCAGATCGAACATGCGATCGAGGCCTCGCTCGGCTATTACACCTTCCCGCTCGCCTCGGTCCTGATGGGCGCGATCTTCTTTCGCGAACGGCTCGGCCGGGCCCAGGCGCTTGCCGTCGCTTTGGCCGGCCTCGCGGTCGTGGTTCTGGCCGCAGGCTACGGAGCCGCACCGTGGATCCCGCTGATGGTCGCCATAACCTTCGCCCTCTACGGCGTTGCCAAGAAATGGCTCAGCATCGGCCCCGTCGTCTCGGTCACCGCCGAGGTGCTGCTGCTTTCCCCCATCGCGCTGGCGATCCTCTGGCTGGCCCACCGCGCGGGGACCGGCCATTTCGCCGCCGACACCTCCACCACGCTCCTGCTGATGCTTTCAGGCCCGCTCACCGGCCTGCCGCTCATCCTCTTCAGCTACGCCGCGCGCCGCCTGACGCTCGCCACCGTCGGCGTGCTGCAATACATCAATCCCAGCCTGCAATTCCTCTGCGCCACGCTGGTCTTCCGCGAACTCTTCAGCTTGTGGCACGCCATCGCCTTTGCCCTGATCTGGACCGCGCTGGCGATCTACACCACCGCCATGTGGCGTCAGGACAGGGCCGCCCGAAGGGTGCCGCCCAGCGTTTGAACATCCTCGCAGACGGTGATGAACCCGCGGATCGACTCGTCGGCGAAACCTTCCGCGATCACGTGATCGATGAGCGCGGTCAGTGGCGTCCAGTACCCGTCGGTATTGAGAAGCACCACGGGCTTGTCATGCAGTCCCAGCTGCCGCCATGTCAGCACCTCGAAGAACTCGTCCAGCGATCCGGCGCCGCCCGGCAGCACCACGATCGCGTCGCAATTCATGAACATCACCTTCTTGCGCTCGTGCATCGTCTCGGTCACGACATAGCGGGTCAGGTCGGTCTTCCCCACTTCCCAGCGTACCAGGTGCTCGGGGATCACGCCGAAGGTCTCGCCGCCCGCGGCCTGCGCCGCCCGGGCCACGGCGCCCATCAGGCCCACGTCGCCCGCCCCGTAAACCAGCCGCCAGCCTTCCCCGGCAATCCACCGTCCCAGCGCCGTCGCCTCGGCCTCGTAACGGGGGTTCGCCCCCGCACGTGAGCCGCAAAAGACACAGACCGAGCGAACCGCCATGAAATCACCGCAAATTGCAAAAGGGTTGTTTTGACCCTAGATAGCTGTGTTGATATTCTCCGGCAACCATGTGGCGCATGGCCTGGGGCGGAAGGAACCGGATGAGTAAACTGGCAGGAGGGGCGGGCGGTCAAACCGTCGTCATCGCGGGCGCGGTAGTGGCCGGCGTCGTGATCGGCGGGCTCTACATGGCTGGCGTCTTCACCCCGCCGCCCGAGCGACCGGAGGCCGAGCCGGCGGCGATGGTCCAGACCGAAGGGCAGGCCGCGCCGGAAAGCGGGACCGCACCCAGGGACCTTCCGGCATCCGGCACCGACCAGTCCGGCCAGCCCGATACCGACAACCCCGATCCGCTGGCCTCCGTCACCACCGGTGATACGCCCACTCCCGACACCGATCCGGCGTCCCAGCCTGAAGAGACGACGGACACCGGCAACCCGCCCGAGGCGACAGACCCGGCCCCGCAATCCGGCGACACCGACACCGCCGAGGCCGAGGCAGCGCCAGACGCACCCGCCATCAGCCTCTTCCGCCTCACCCCTGACGGCCAGATGCTCGTCGCCGGCACCGGCAAGGCCGGCTGGGACGTGTCGATCCTCGTCGACGATGAGGTGCTGACAACCGTCACCTCCGACGCCAACGGCGATTTCGTCGAGTTCATCGAGATGGACAGCAGTGCCGACCCGCGCATCCTGACCCTCGCCATGCACTCTCCCGACACGGGCGAAGACATCATCTCGCTCGACGAGATCATCATCGCCCCCACGCCCCCTGTCGCCATGGCCGAAGCAGAGACCGCGACAGAGGAAGCGACACCGGGGGCGTCGATGGCCTCCGAGGAAACCGCCTCCGCAAGCGATGACACCGCCGCCGATACGACTGCCGATACGGACACGGGCGCCGATTCCGGAACCATGGTCGAAATCGCCGACGCCGACCCCTCCAGCGAGGCCGACACCACGCCGGCCACCTCGTCCCCTGCGGCGGACGACACCGGCACGCCCGGCGAGCCGGTGGAGATCGGCAGCGCCGATACCGGAACGCCTGACCGGGCTGCACAGGCACAGGACGGCACGGCAAATACCGCCGACGCCGCCACAGACACGAACGAGCCGGTCGAAACCGCATCCCTCGACGTCTCCACAGCCGAGCCCGCCGAGCCTGAACCCGCCACGACCACCGGTGTGGACACGTCGGGGACAACCGATGCCGACCCGGAAACCGCCACACCCGCGGAACCCGCCGTCACCGCCGAAACCGACCCGCCGGCCGAGGCCGACACCTCCGACCCCGCGGACGTGACCGCCGCCACCGGCGCGGAGAACTTGCAGGATCAGGACACAACGGCGGACCAACCGGATGAACCCGCCGAACTGGCCAGCGCGGATATCGGCACATCGGCCCCCGAGCCGGCCGAGCCCGCCCAGGCTGATCCAG
>Ga0189287_100299_pt1 | contig 14357 bp, 11 predicted proteins | sample UW86minimetaG_FD_130319 | JGI IMG/M metagenome (GOLD analysis project Ga0189287, IMG submission 130319) | Marine microbial communities from the Costa Rica Dome - UW86 mini metaG | ecosystem: Environmental > Aquatic > Marine > Oceanic > Photic zone | place: Costa Rica: the Eastern Pacific... | reverse complement strand
TGATGTCGAGGCCCACGTATTGGCCCACCTGCGCCATGTCGGCGCGCAGCTCGGCCACCTTGCCGGGCGAGCGTTCCATGAACGCCTGCCAGCCGCGGCCCGACTTGGCCGCCATGTCCTCGAGCCAGTTGGGGTCAAGCTCGCGGCCGCGATACTCGTCGACGAATTCCTTGCGGTTGATGCGCGCCTGGTCGGCCAGCTTCACCATGGCAGAGTCGATCTGCATGATCCGGCGGTTGATGCCGTAAAGCTGGTCGATCAGCGCCTCGATCCGGTTGTTGTGAAGGTGCAGCGAGTTCACCAGCTGCACGATCTCCGAGCGCAGCTTCTGGTAGGTATCTTCCTGCGCCTGGGAAAACGAGCCGTCCTCGTTCAGGGTGGCCGAGATCCGGCTGTCCTGCATCTCGGACAGTTTCTCGTAATCATTGGCGATCCGGTCGAGCGTTTCCAGCACGCGCGGCTTCAGCGCGGCCTCCATCGCCGCAAGGCTCATGTTGGCCTGTTCGTCCTCGTCCTCGTCGCCGTCATCCTCGCGCGAGAGCGGGTTGCCGTCGGCGTCGAGCTCGGGCTCCGAGCCGCCCTCCTCCTTCTGGCTGCCGCCCGAGGGGGCCGAGGCCATGTTCGCCGCCTCGACCATCGGCTCGCCTTCCTCGTCGCCCATCTGGCCCGAGAAGGTGGTCTCCAGGTCGATCACGTCGCGCAGCAGGATGTCCTCGCCCAGAAGCTCGTCACGCCAGATGGTGATGGCCTGGAAGGTCAGCGGGCTTTCGCACAGCCCCGCGATCATCGTGTTCCGGCCCGCCTCGATCCGCTTGGCGATGGCGATCTCGCCCTCGCGGCTCAACAGTTCGACAGAGCCCATCTCGCGCAGGTACATGCGCACCGGGTCGTCGGTGCGGTCGAGCTTCTCTTCCTTGCCCGAGCCCAGCGTCAGCTCGCCCTTGCGGCCGATCTCGGCCACGGCGGTCGATTTCTGCTCTTCTTCCTCGGCCTCTTCATCCTCGATGATGTTGATGCCCATTTCCGACAGCATCGACATCACGTCCTCGATCTGCTCGCTGCCGACCTGGTCGGGCGGCAGGACCTTGTTGAGCTGATCGTAGGTGATGAAACCTTTCTCGCGCGCCTCGGCGATCATCTTCTTGACCGCGGCCTGGCTCATGTCGAGCGAGATTTCGGCCTCCTGATCTTCGGGCTTCTGGTCGTCGTTGTCCTTGGCGGCCATGAACGTCTCCTGAACAGTGGGCGGGTGATTCGAAGATAATCCGAATCAATAGCGCGAATAGGTGATTCGCAAACCCTTTACCCTGATTTCTTTACTGATTCGTGCCCAAAAGTCACTCATCGTGCTTCTTCCGGAACCCCATGGTCTCCAGCAAGGCGTCGAACGCTTCCTTTTCCGACCGGCTGATAGGTGCGCCATTGGCCCCGATTTCATACTCGGTCTGATCCTCCTGCACGCTGCGCGTCGCGCTTTCGCGCGCCTGCGCGGCCGCCTTGAGCCGGTGGGTCACGAACTCTCCGGCCATGCCCCCGATATCCTCGGCCGCCTCGCTGATTTCCTGTTCCAATCCACGCGCGGCGTCGAGTTTCTCAAGCTCTTCCTTCACGGTCTGCCGGGCCAAGTCATGATCACCCGGCCGGCGCACCGCGGGAATAAGCGCCACATGGGGGCGGCGGCAGAGGTTTTCAACGGCCCCCTCGCCCATTTCGGCGGCAATATATTCATGCAGGCTTTCCGCCCCCGTCTCGCCATGACGCAGGAGCAGGTCGCGCAGGCGGGCATGGTCGCGCCCGGTACAGGGCAGGGTCTCGATCCGGCTTTCGAATTCGTCCAGCACCTCTGGCGTCAGGATCAGCACGGCCAGGATCACCGCCTCGCGCAGCTCGCCATAGGCCTTCTCGTCCGAGGTCACCAGGAGTGAGGTCTTGGTTACGGCCCGCACCGGCTCGACCGGCGTCCACTTGCCCTTGCCGCCGCCGGTGCGCCGGGCGCCCTGCCCGGCTGCCCCCCTTGGCGGCCGGTTGTTGCGCGGGTTGAAGAGCTGCCAGCGCAGCTCCTTCACCGCCTCGCCGTAATGGTGCCGGATCGAGGGGTCGCGGATCAGCGCGATCTTCTCGCGCAGCGCCTTGTCGAGCGCGGCCCGCCGCTCGGGGCTGTCATAGCTGCGCCCTTCCGTCTCGCGCTGCCACAGCAGGGTCACCATCGGCATCGCGGCATCCAGCACGTCCTGCACGGCCTTCGCACCGGACCGGCGCAACAGGTCGTCGGGGTCCTGCCCCTCGGGCATCAGGGCAAAGCGCAGCGACTTGCCCGCCTCCAGAAGCGGCAGCGCGATGTCGATGACGCGATAGGCCGCGCGCAGGCCGGCGGTGTCGCCATCCAGCGCCACGATGGGCTCGTCGGCGATCCGCCACAGCAGTTGCAACTGGTGCTCGGTCACCGCCGTGCCCAGCGGCGCGACGGAGGCTTCGAACCCGGCCTCGGAAAGCGCGATCACGTCCATGTAGCCCTCGGCCACGATCAGCGGCTGGCCCTTGCCCGCCGCCTCGCGCGCGGGCGCGTGGTTATACAGCGTGTGCGACTTGTCGAAGAGCTCGGTCTCGGGCGAGTTGAGATACTTGGCATTGTCATCGGGGTCCATCGCCCGCCCGCCGAAGGCGATGCAGCGCCCGCGCACGTCCCGGATCGGGAACATGATACGGTTGCGGAACGTGTCATAGGGCTTGCCGCCCTTCTGCGACGCCTTCGCCAGCCCGCAATCGAGGATCTTCTGCGGCTCCACCCCCTTGCCGGTCAGGTGATCCCACAATCCCTGCCAGCCATCGGGGGCAAAGCCGATCTCGAACCGCTCCAGCGCATCCTCTTTCAGGCCCCGGCCGACAAGATACTCCCGCGCCGCCGCCCCGGCGCCGGTATTCAGGGACATCCGGAAATGGCGCACCGCCATTTCCATCACCTCGATCAGCTCGGTCCGCCGGTCGGCCTTCTGCTGGGCCTGCGGGTCGCGCTCGGGCACGGTCATCCCGGCCTCCTGCGCGAGGATCTTCACCGCCTCCATGAAGTCGACATTTTCGGTCTCGCGCACGAAACTGATGGCGTCGCCCTTCGCGTGGCAGCCGAAGCAGTAATAATACCCCTTCCGGTCATCGACGTGGAAACTGGCCGTCTTCTCGTGGTGGAACGGGCACGGCGCCCACATGTCGCCCTTGCCCTGGTTCGACTTGCGGTTGTCCCACATGACCTTGCGGCCCACCACCTGCGACAGCGAGGTGCGCGTTCTCAGCTCGTCAAGGAATCCGGGGGGCAGGCTCATGCCCCGAATATGGGGCAATCCGGCCGCGCCGCCAAGTCCACATCACGGCTTATAGCTAAGGCACTGCGCCTCGTAATCCTTCGCCACCTGCCCGGTCAGCATCGAAGGCTCCAACGAATAGGCCAGCTTCACCAGCGGCGGCACGGTCTCGACGTATTTCTCGTCGACCGCCTGCTCGCCCTTCGACAGTTGCGCGGTCACCGCCTTGGCCGACATCCCGGCCTTCCGCCCCTCGATCACCTGCGCGAGGATATCCCGCGTCGCCCGGCAGTTCTCGCGGCTCAGGCCCTGCGCCGCCGCAACAGTGGGCAGCGCGATACTCAGTAACAGTGCAAGGCACAGCCGTGACACGACAGACCCCTCCGCATGACACCTAACCGGGACAGAGTGTCAGGGCCGACCCCGTGCCGCAACCCCTTCCATCGCCACCTGCATGTCATGCAGCAGGGTCTGCGCCATCGACCGGAAGACAAGGATCAGGAACGCCGCCTCGCCCGTCTTCGTGACCGACGCCATCATGTGCTGCAACTCGGTCCGCGCGGTATGGCCCGGCGCGAACACCCCGGGCCGCAGGTCGAGCGGCACCAGCCTTGCCAGCACGTCGGCCACGCCCGGCCCCTCCAGCGTCACCGCCGTCCACGCATCCGACTGGTCGGTCAGCGCGGCATGCTCGGCAAGCCCCGCCGCCGGCTCCGGCCCCGCCAGCAGCGCCATGCGCTGCCCGAACCAGATCGCCCGCGCGCCGTCTTTCCCGGTGGCCCGGTTCGGCTCGGGCCAGCCCATGCCATGCGCCGCCTTGAGCGCCTTGCCCAGCGCCGCGTCGCGCCCCTTGTAAGGCGCGACCGAGGTCAGCCGCCCGAGATCCACCTCGCTCAGCGTCATCCCGCCAATCGCCAGCGGCGCCATCCCGTCCAGCGGGGTCATTGCCGTCAACTCAGCCACGCACGCGCCCTCCTTCCGGGTCGAACTGCACCGGGTCGATCACCTCGCACAGGGTCTGCACCCCCTTCAGATGCTCGACCATGCGGATCCGCTCGCCGATCCGCGCCCGCCCGTTCTTCAGGAACCCCATCGCCAGCACGTGCCCGAAGGTGGGCGAGAAGGCGACCGAGGTGATATAGCCCTGATCGTTCACGCGCACGGCCTCGTCCCCCTCGTTGAAGAGATGCGCGCCCGCCACAAGCTGCTTCACCGCGCCCACGGGTTTCAGCCCCACAAGCTGCTCGCGGTTCTCGTCCGTCAGGCCGGGCCGCGCCGCCATGGTCTTGCCGATGCAATCCTTCTTGCCGCTCACCATCCGACCCATCCCGATATCGAAGGCGGTGACCCGCCCGTGTATCTCGGCATGGGTGATGAACCCCTTCTCGATGCGCAGCACGTTCAGCGCCTCCATCCCGTAAGGTCCGCCCTCCATCGCCTCGGCCCGGCGAACCAGCTCGCTGAACAGCGAAGCGCCATAGCGCGCCGGCACCGCCACCTCGTAGGCATGCTCGCCCGAGAACGAAATCCGGAACAGCCGCCCCTTCACGCCGCCGACAGAGACTTCTCCGCAGGACATGAACGGCCAGCTCTCATCGTCGATCGGCTCGCCCAGAACCCCGTTCAGCACCTCCCGCGATTTCGGCCCGGCCACGGCGAACTGCGCCCATTGCTCGGTCACCGACACGAAGCGCACGTCCATCTGCGGGCACAGCCCCTGGTGCACGAATTCCAGGTGCCGCATCACCTCCCCCGCCGCGGCGGTGGTGGTGGTCATCACGTAATGGGTGTCCCCCAGCCGCGCGGTCGTGCCGTCATCCATCACGTGCCCGTCTTCACGCAGCATCAGCCCGTAGCGCACCCGCCCAACCTTCAGGGTCGAGAACAGGTTGGTATAGACATAATCCAGGAACGCACCCGCATCCGGCCCCTGTATGTCGATCTTGCCCAGGGTGGAAACGTCACACACCCCCACGTGATCGCGCACCATCCCGACCTCCCGGTCGCAGGATTGCCGCCATATGCGCTCGCCATCCTTCGGGAAGTAGCTGGGCCGGTACCACAGCCCCGCCTCGATCATCGGTGCGCCCCGCTCGACGCTCGCGGCATGGGAGGTGGTGAACCGCTGCGGCGCGAACCCCTTCCCCTGCCCGCCCGCGCCCAGCGCGGCAATGGATACCGGCACGTAGGGCGGCCGGAACGTGGTCGTCCCCGTCTCCGGTATCCCCCGCCCGGTCACGTCCGCCAGCACCGCCAGCGCGGCGACGTTCGAGTTCTTCCCCTGGTCCGTCGCCATGCCCTGCGTGGTATAGCGCTTCATATGCTCGACCGAGCGGAAATTCTCCGTCGCGGCCTGCTTCACGTCCTTCACGGTCACGTCGTTCTGGAAATCCAGCCACGCCCGCCCCTTGCCCGGCACGGCCCAGAGCGGGCTGATATCGTAGTCGCTGTCCTCGGCCCCCGGCACATCGACCTTGGGCGCCTTGACGCCCAGCTCCTCCAGCACGGCCGTCGCCACCCGCACCCCGGCCTCGAGACAGCCGCGGGTCGAGAACACCCCCTCGCACGCCCCCGCCGTCACCAGCCCCGGGATCGCCCCCGGCTGCGGCACGAAGGCGGCAATCTCGGCGTTCCACACCGGCCGCCCGGTCATGTGACAGGTCAGGTGCACCGTCGGGTTCCACCCGCCCGAGACGGCCAGCGCCTCGGCCTTCACCTTCTCGATGCCCGACGCGGTGGCGATCGAGATCGCCTCGACCCCACGCCGCCCCTCGCTGTTACACACCTGCGCGCCCGCGTAGAACGGCACGTCGAGGCTCGTGACCGCATCATGCCGCGCATCCACCAGCGCGCTCACATGCACGCCCGCTTCCAGCAGGTCCGCCGCCGTCCGGTGCGCGTCATCGTTGTTGCCGAAGACCGCCACGCTCTGCCCCGGGCTCACGCACCAGCGGTTGAGGTAGGCCCGCACTGCCCCCGCGTTCATGATCCCCGGCCGGTCATTGTTCTGGAACGCGATGGGCCGCTCGATCGCCCCCGCCGCCAGCACCGCCCGCTTCGCCACGATCCGCCAGAAGCATTCCCGCGGCGCGCCCTTCTTGGCCGCATCCCACGGCGACAGCCGCTCCAGCGCGCCATAGGTGCCGTGGTCATAGGCCCCCGTCACCGTCGTCCGCGTGAGGATACGCACGTTCTCCATCGCCGCCAGTTCCCGCGTCACCTCCTCGGCCCAGACGCGCCCCGGCACGCCATCCACCTCGAAACTCTCGGCATTGAGCCTGCCGCCCGTCCGCGTGTCCTCCTCGGCCAGCACCACGTCGAGCCCGGCCCGCGCCGCCGTCAACGCCGCCATCAAACCGGCCGGCCCCGCCCCGATCACCAGCAGGTCGCAATGCGCCCAGGCCTTCTCGTACTTGTCCGCATTGGCCCGCATCGACAGCGCGCCGAGGCCCGCCGCCCGGCGAATGACCGGCTCGTAAAGCTTCTCCCAGAATTTCGCCGGCCACATGAAGGTCTTGTAATAGAACCCTGCGCCAAGGAACGGCGCCGCCAGGTCATTGACCGCCATCAGGTCGAAATCCAGCGTCGGCCAGGCATTCTGGCTCCGCGCCTGCAGCCCGTCGAACAGCTCCACCATCGTGGCGCGCATGTTGGGCTCCTGCCCGGCGCCGCGCCCCGTGGTCACGAGGCCGTTGGGCTCCTCGCTCCCCGCGGTCAGAAGGCCCCGCGGCCGGTGATACTTGAACGACCGCCCGATCAGCCGGATATCGTTGGCCAGCAGCGCCGAGGCCAGCGTATCGCCCTCGACCCCCTGGTAGGCGCGCCCGTCGAAGGTGAACTCCACCCGCCGCCTGCGGTTGATCAGCCCCTCGCCCGCGACCCTCATGCGCCCGCCCCCGTCACGTCGGACGCCAACTCGACCCCCGAAATCTCGTGCGTCCGCGTATCCCGCGTCACAACCAGCCAGGCCGAACAGCCGCTCTCGTGATACCACAGCTCGCGCGTCGCCCCGGCCGGGTTGTCGCGGTTGTGGACATAGTCGTCCCACGCCGCCTCGCCCGCTGCCGGATCAGGCCGGTTCAGCGCCACGGCATCGCCCTTGTAATAGAATTCGCGCCGGTCGCGCGCGCCGCAGAGGGGGCAGGTGATCCGCATGAAACCGTCCTCAGTCCTTGTTTTCTTCCATCGCCGGGCCGGTGAACTCGGTCTCGATCCGCACCGTCACCTCGTCGCCCACGCCCATGGTCGTGCCCGGCGCGGGAATGCCATAGCCCATGCCGAAATCCGAGCGGTTGAACGCCCCCTCCGCCGAGAAACCGACGCGCGCGTTGGGGTCCATCGGATGCCCGGTGTACCCGCCGTTGAACGTGACCTCCAGCGTCACGGGCTTCGTCACCCCCAGCAGGGTCAGCTCGCCCGTCACCGTCGCACTTTCCTCGCCCGTCATCTCGATCCCGGTCGAGGTGAATGTGATCTCCGGATGCGCGCCCGTGTTCAGCCATGTTTCGCCCATCAGCTCCTCCAGGAACCCCTCCGGCGGCCGCGGCACGTCGAGCGAGGCGGGGTCAACCGTCACGCTCAGCGCCGCCTTCCCCGGATCGGCCGGGTCGAGCTCGAGCTCGGCCTCGAAGCTGTCGAAGCTCATCACGTAATCGGAAAACCCAAGGTGGCTCACCGAGAAGACCAGCGTCGAGTGATACGGGTCGAGCACGTAACTCCCCGCCGGCAGCGGATCGTCCTGCGCGACAGCCGCCCCGCCCAGCCCCACGGCCAGACACAGGGCAGCCCCCACCGCTTTCATCTTTCCAAAAATACTCAAAATCCCGCCCTCTCCCCGCGCGCCGCCGTCAAAGCTCATCCCCGCGCCTTTCATTGTTCCGAAAATACTCAATATCCCGACCTCGCCACGCAGACCATCAATGCAGGTTATGCTGCATCCCCGTGCCTTCCTCGTCCATCAGCCCGTATCCCGTGCGGAACCGGTCCAGCCGGAACCGCGCCGCCGGTTCGTGCGGCGTGTCCGTCGCCACCAGGTGCGCCATCGAGTAACCCGAGCCCGGCACCGCCTTGAACCCGCCATAGCACCAGCCGCAATTGAGGTAGAGCCCGCCGATATGCGTCCGGTCGATGATGGGCGAGCCGTCGGGCGACATGTCCATGATCCCGCCCCAAGACCGCAAAACCCTTGCCTTGCCGATCGCCGGCATCAGGGTCATCCCCGCCTCCATCACGTGCTCGACCATCGGCAGGTTGCCCCGCTGCGCATAGGAGGCGTAGAAATCGAGGTCACCCCCGAACACCAGCCCGCCCTTGTCGGACTGGCTGATATAGAAATGCCCCATGCCGAAGCTGATCACGTGGTCGATGCAGGGTTTCAGCCCCTCGGTCACGAAGGCCTGCAACACGTGGCTCTCGATCGGCAGCCGCATCCCGGCCATCGCCGCCACCTGGCTCGACCGGCCGGCGACGATCATCGCCACCTTCTTCGCCTTGATCGCGCCCCGCGTGGTCTGCACGCCGGTCACGCGCCCGCCCTCGATGTCGATCCCCGTCACCTCGCAATTCTGGACCAGGTCCACGCCCCGCTCACTCGCGCCGCGCGCATAGCCCCAGGCCACCGCGTCATGCCGCGCCGTGCCCGACCGGCGCGAGATCAGCGCGCCATGGATCGGAAAGCGCTGCTGCTCGTAATCGAGATAGGGCACCATCTTCTTCAGCTGCGCCAGCGACAGAAGCTCCGCCTCGTCGCCCTGGTTGACGATGGCATTGCCCCGCCTTATCGCCGCGTCCCGCTGGCCGTCCGAGTGGAACAGCGTGATCTGCCCCCGCTGCGACAGCATGGTGTTGTAGTTCAGGTCCTGCTCCAGCCCCTCCCACAGTTTGAGCGAGTGGCTGTAGAATTCCGAGTTCCCCGGCAGGAAGTAGTTGGCCCTGACGATCGTGGTATTCCGCCCCACGTTCCCGCCGCCGAGATAGCCCTTCTCCAGCACCGCCACGTTGCGGATGCCGTGGTTCTTCGCAAGGTAATAGGCCGTCGACAGGCCATGCCCGCCGCCGCCGATGATGACGACGTCATATTCGGATTTCGGCTCGGCATCGCGCCAATGGGCCTGCCAGCCCTTGTTGCCCGTCAGGCCTTCCTTGAGAACGCGCAAGCCGGAAAAGCGCATGTGGAGACTCCCCTTTGGTTGGCCGGAGTGAAGCAAGTCCCGCCCCGGATAGCAACACGCGGAATGCCACGCGATCACCGGTTCGACAAATTCAGGTCCGGGGGCGACAGCGCAGAGCTCAAAGCAATGCGCCGCGCGGAATCAAGGTGCGCCAAGGGCGCACCGCCGCGCATCGCTGGGCCGCCCCGCCGGCACGGCGATGCGCGGCCCTCGCGGCCTAAACCGCCTCCGCCTTCAACCGCTGCTCTTTCGTCAGAACCTCCGGCTCCACCACCGGCCGTCCACCTTCAAAGAAAGGCGACCCCTTCGGCGCCAGCCCCAGCAGGGCCGCGAAATGCCGCCCGAACGCCCCCGACATCAACGTCCATTTCCCGTGATCCGCCGGCGGGCTGGCCCCTTCCGGCGCGTCCTTGGCAAAGAACGTCCCCCGGTTCGGCCCCAGCGCCGCCGCCTGGTCCACCGGCACCAGCGCGACGACCAGGCTCAGGAAATACCACCCCGACCCCGCCAGCGTGTTGCCGACAGGCGTGCCGCAACAGCCCGCGTACCACCGCATCATGCCCTTCGGCGACAGGCGCAGACAGCGCAGATGTTCGACACCGGACGTGAACTTCAACCTGGCGGGCAAGGTCTGGAACAGCTCGAACCCGCCATTCCCGTCAAGGATATCCGCCGCCCCCACATGGGTGGCAAAGGCCCGGCAATCCTTGCAATGGCAGGTCACCCGGCAGCCCGTGGCGGGCGAGATCCCCGACATCCGCCCCGTCAGCTTCCCGCAACGGCACGCGATGTCGATCTCCCGCCCCGCCACGCCTGGTCAGAGCCCCAGCGCCCGGTAGCTCGCCGCCACCTTGGTGATCGCCACCAGGTAGGCGGCGGTGCGCAGGTCGTGCACGTCCTCGCGGCCGTGCCAGACCTCGCGGATCTGCTGGTAGGCGGTGCGCATCGTGTCGTCGAGCCCCGAGCGCACAAGCTCCAGCTCGCCCGCCCCGCGCAGGTACTTCTTCTTGAAATCCGGCGACATCACCCAGGCATCGCCCAGATGCGCGTCGAGCCGCTCCAGCTCGGACACGATCAGCTGGTGGCGCGCCTCCTCCTGCCGCCGGCCCATCCGGCCAAAGCGGATGTGGCTGAGGTTCTTGACCCACTCGAAATACGACACCGTCACACCGCCCGCGTTGGCATACATGTCGGGCACGATCACCGTGCCCCGCTTGCGCAGGATCTCGTCCGCCCCGGCGGTCACCGGGCCGTTCGCCGCCTCGACGATCAGCGGCGCCTTGATCCGCTCGGCATTGTCGAGGTTGATCACCCCCTCCATCGCCGCCGGGATCAGGATGTCGCATTCCTCCTCGAGGAAGCTCGACCCGTCCTTGACGTACTTGCCAGAGGAATAGCCGTTCACCCCGTCATGCTTGGCGATCCAGTTGCGCACCTCCTCGACGTTGAGCCCGTCATCGTCCCAAAGCCCGCCGTCGCGCTCGATGATGCCGACGATCTTGCAGCCATCCTCCTCCGACAGGAACTTGGCGGCGTGGTAGCCCACGTTGCCGAGGCCCTGCACGACCACCCGCTTGCCGTCGAGCGCGCCCGACAGTTTCGCGGCCTTGATGTCCTCGGGATGGCGGAAGAACTCCTGCAGGGCGTATTGCACGCCCCGGCCCGTGGCCTCCGTCCGGCCCTGGATGCCGCCGGCGTTGACCGGCTTGCCGGTCACGCAGGCGCGCGAGTTGATGTCGGTCGTGTTCATCCGCCGGTACTGGTCGGCGATCCACGCCATCTCGCGCTCGCCGGTGCCCATGTCGGGGGCGGGCACGTTCTGGCTGGGGTGGATCAGGTCGCGCTTGGCCAGCTCGTAGGCGAACCGCCGGGTGATCAGCTCCAGCTCGTGTTCGTCCCATTCGCGCGGGTCGATCCGCAGACCGCCCTTCGAGCCGCCGAACGGCGCCTCGACCAGGGCGCATTTGTAGGTCATCAGCGCCGCCAGCGCCTCGACCTCGTCCTGGTTCACGCCCATCGCGTAGCGGATCCCGCCCTTGACGGGCTCCATGTGCTCGGAATGCACGCTGCGATAGCCGGTGAAGGTCTGGATCTGCCCGCGCAGCCGCACGCCGAAGCGCACGGTATAGGTGGCGTTGCACACCCTGATCTTCTCCTCCAGCCCCGGCGGCAGATCCATCAGCGCAACCGCGTGGTTGAACATCAGATCCACGCTTTCGCGGAAACTCGGCTCCTTCCGGGGGCTTGTCATGTCACGTCTCTCCCATTTGCGTTTCGCGTCCGTCCTGTTGGTATCTACGGATCTTTTTTGACGGTATCGTTACTGCATGGTGTGGCTTTGTCCACCCGCCGATTTTCCGGGCAGGCCCGGCGGCCATCCGCCACCAGAGCGCAACAATGGCCGGGCTTCCAATTCATAGTTTCCGGTTAACCACCTGATCCATGGTAACAATTCGTACTTTCGCCATATTTGTGCCATGCTCGTCAGCAATATCTTGCCGGTCAAAAAGTGTGCGCGATTCTGCGTTTTACATTTGTGAGGGTGCCGAATGCTGGAAGTATCGGGGGGCCGGACGTATTGGCGTCGGGCCAGAAAAAGGGCGGGCGTCGCCGTGGCAACTGGGCGGGTCGCGCGCTTCCGTGACGAAGAAGACGGAGCCGCCACGATCCTCGTCCTCTTCCTGTTCCTGTTCATGTTCGCGATGGCCGGTCTCGGGATCGATACCATGCGCCACGAAATGGAACGCGCCCATCTCCAGGCCACGCTCGACGCCGCCGTGCTTGCCGGTGCGGGCGCCCCGCGCGGCACCGACAAGGCCGAGGTCAAGGCAATCGTCGAAGACTATTTCGCCAAGAGCGACATGGCCAGCTACCTGCACGACATCGATATCGACGGCGAGGGCAGCGACGACATCGTGACCTCCCTGAATTCGACCAAGGTCAAGGCGTCGGCCAGCATGACGCTCGACACCTACATCATGAAGCTGTCCGGCGTGGATCAGCTCAATGCCTATGGCGCGGCAACCGCCGAAGTGCGCACGCCGAAACTGGAAATCGTCATCGTGCTCGATGTCTCGGGCTCGATGAAGGGCACCAAGCTCCTCAATCTCCAGGCCGCGGCCAAGGAATTCGTCACCACCGTCCTGAACGGCTCCGAGGCGGGCAATACCGTGATCTCGATCGTGCCGTTCAGCTGGTCGGTCACCCCCGGCTGGACCATCTTCAACGCCCTCGCGGTGGACCGGCAGCACAATTACTCGACCTGCCTGAAATTCAAGGAAAACGATTACAATCACGCCACGCTCACGACAGGCGCCTCGGCTCTCAGCAGTGGCATTCCCGTGGATCACATGATCTACACGTCGGTCTATGGCGGCTTCGACAACCTCGATCCGGAATGGCGCTCCTGCTACACCGATGCCTACATGGAAATCATGCCCTTCTCGATCAGCGAAACCGCGCTCCACGCGAAGATCGACTCGCTTGAGGCATCGGGGAACACCAGCGGCCACCAGGGCATGAACTGGGGCGCCGCCCTGCTCGACCCGTCCTTCCGCGCCGTGTCTGCCGACCTGATCGCCTCGGGCGAGGTCGATGGCACGCTCTCGACCGTGCCCGCCAACTATAACGAGCCGGAGACCCTGAAGATCATCGTCATGATGGGCGACGGCGCCAACACCACCTCCTACTTCTTCGACAAGAGCAACCCGAAGTACCGTGGCGCGCATTCCGACCTGTACCACGTCAAGTACCAGGACCGCGTCTTCAAGTACGCCTACCACGATTTCAAGCACACCAAGAGCGACGACGAAAGCAAGTGCGGCAAGAAGAAGTGGACCTGCGTCTACGAGGCCAACGGCCCCGAAATGTCGGTCTATTACCTCAGGGACGCCGGTGACGACCGCTTTTACGCGGCCGAAGCCGATGACCCGGAGGTGGCCAACAACTGGATCTCGACCGCGGAATTCAACGACCTCGAGAACACGCTTGAAGGCTACATCTCGACCGAGCGGCTTACCTGGGAAATGGCCTGGGGGCTGATGTCGCCCGAGTATTACGGCGACATCACCGGCGACTGGGGCCCGTGGAACGACTATGTCGGCTCGGAATATCTCAGCGGGTCCGCCAAGAACACCCGGATGCTGGGCGTCTGCTCGGCCACCAAGACCGCGGGCGTCGTCGTCTACACCATCGGCTTCGAGGTGCCCTCCGGCGGCACCGCCGAAACCACGCTGACCTCCTGCGCCTCGACGCTCAACCACTATTACCCGGCCTCGGGCACCGACATCAGCGCCGCGTTCAACTCCATCGCGTCGAACGTGCAGAACCTGAGGCTCACGGAATGATCGGCCCCTTCGGATACGAGCTGCGCCGCTTCCTGCGCGACGAGGGCGGCAACGCATCGGTCGAGTTCGTGCTGGTCTTCCCGGCCTATCTCGCCCTCATGCTGATGTCGATCGAGCTGGGTTTCGTCACCCTGCGGCACACCCTGCTGGAACGCGGGCTCGACATCGCCGTGCGCGAAATCCGCCTCGGCACAGGCACCGCCCCGCAGCACGACGAGATCAAGGATATCATCTGCGACAACGCCCTGATGATCCGCGATTGCGCGACGACCCTTCGGCTCGAGATGCGCTCGGCCGACATCCGGGTCTTCAACTCGCTCGATACCACCGCCGACTGTACCGACTCGGCCGAGCCCACCAAGCCGGTGAAACAGTTCGTCAACGGCCAGCAGAACCAGCTCATGCTGCTGCGCGCCTGCCTGCGCTTCGACCCGCTCTTCCCCGACGACGCGCTTGGCAGCGCCCTGACCAAGGATGCCAACGGCCAATCCTCGATCGTTTCCATGACCGCCTTCGTGCAGGAGCCGCTCTGATGTCCTGGCTGT
>Ga0189287_100298_pt1 | contig 14371 bp, 13 predicted proteins | sample UW86minimetaG_FD_130319 | JGI IMG/M metagenome (GOLD analysis project Ga0189287, IMG submission 130319) | Marine microbial communities from the Costa Rica Dome - UW86 mini metaG | ecosystem: Environmental > Aquatic > Marine > Oceanic > Photic zone | place: Costa Rica: the Eastern Pacific... | reverse complement strand
GCGATGAAGGGCGCGGTGTGCCAGAGGGCCGTGGCGGTGAAGCTGACGGTGGGGCGGAATTGCACGGGGTCGAAATAGGCCGTCAGCGCGAGGATGGTGACGAGGGCGAGCCAGGCCTTGTCGGTGCGCTGCCACCAGAGGCGGGCGGCGGGGAGGGAGATGTCAGTCATGGGCGTGATCCGCGGGGTTGGGGCTGTCGGCGCAGCATTCGCGCAGGAGGAAATCGGCAAGGGCGCGCAGTTCGTCATAGGCGACGGCGGCGCAGATGATGCTGCGGCCCTGCTTTTCCTGGGTGACGAGGCCGGACTGGGCGAGGATTTTCATGTGGTGGGTCAGGGTGGAGCCGGTGACGCCGGTGCGTTGGCCCAGCTCGCCGATGGTGAGCCCGTCGGTGCCGGCGCGGACAAGGGTGCGCAGGACGGCGAGGCGCTGTTCGCTGCCGAGCGCGGCGAAGGTGGAGGCGGCGAGGGCGAGGTCGTGATCGGAGACGGATGAATGTTTCATGATTCTAGAAATATCGAAATAATTGCGCGCCGGCAAGTGTTATTTCGATATTTGTCGAACTGTCCGCTCGTCACGCCCTTGCAGGCGTGCCTCGCTCAGGTCTCGGAGGCGCGGGTCAGCGACAGGCGGGCGGTTTCGAGATGTTCCTTCATGATGTTCGCCGCGCGCTCGGGTTCGCGGGTGCGAATGGCGTTCATGATCTGGCGGTGCTGGACGTTGTAGGTGCGGATGGTCTGGGCATCGAGCGTCAGGTGGCGCATCCGGGTCCAGTCATCCTCGCTCCGGACATTGCCGATCTGGTCGATGATCCAGATGAGCAGGCCGTTGCGCGTCGAATCGGCGAGGGCGCGGTGGAACTCGGTATCGGCCTCCGAGAAGGCGACCGGGTCCTCGGTGCAGGCCTCCATCCGGGTGCAGAGCTCTTCCATGCGGTCGAAATCGGTGTGGCGGCCGTGGAGGACGGCGAGGCGGCAGACATGGGGTTCGAGGGCGAATCGGGTGTCCATCAGTTCGAGCGGGGTGGCATTCTCGATGGCGTCGGTGGTCGAGCGGTCGGGCTTGTGGGCCACATATGTACCGCTACCGGCGCGAATCTCGACATAGCCCTCCTGTTCGAGCCGGGTGAGCGCCTTGCGGATGGTGCCGCGGGCGGCGCCATAGGTCTCTGCCAGCACACGCTCAGGCGGCAGGCGGTCGTGCAGTTGCAGATTTCCCTTGGAAATCTCGCGCCTTACCAGGGCCGCGATGTCGGCGGCGCCGAGTTTCTGATCTTGCGTTGCGGTCATGCGCGCCCTCCCTCGAATAGTCCAAAAATATACCAAAATGATGAAATTTCCAGCAGAAACTTACCTATTGGATCAAAAGTGGTTGACTTTTGGCCGACGCAGCGGAAAGCTCGGATCACGCGGTAAACCTCCGCGCCGGACGTATCGCGGACGGCAACACCTTTGTTTGGGAGTGCTCCTTGTTGGCACATCTGGAACAAACGATCGGACGGGTCATGAACCCATGTTTACACGCGAAGCGTGCCGCAGGGAAGCTGCGCACCTCCCGGAAGGGACGGGAGATGTACCGGACATGACAGGATTGGTTCACGCAACTTAAAGGCCAACGCCGCCGAACGGCACCAGACCAGAGGCGGCACAACCATCAGGGAGCAAGACAGTGGCTGAAATGGATATTGAAAAATTCGTCGAAGCGCCGGGCCGCGACGAGAAGATCAAGGAAGTCCGGAAGAAGATCGACGAGCTGGGGATCGAGTACCTCTACCTGCAGTTCGTCTCGGTCACCGGCAAGATCATGGGCAAGGGGATTCCGGCCGATCACTGGGAGCAGGTGGCCAAGAAGGGCTTCCAGCTTGTCTACGGCGCGACGATGAACCTGTTCCTGAACCGGGGCGGCGACTATCTCGGCTATGGCCCGGAAGCGGCGGAGCTGGTTGGCATCCCCGAGCCGGAAACCTTCATGCAGCTGCCCTGGGCGCCGGAGATCGGGCGGTTCTACTGCACGCTGTTCCGCAACCGCGAGGAAAAGAAGGATCCGGGCGGGTACCTGACCTCGGATTGTCGCGGCAACCTGCGCCGGCTGCATGACGAGTTCACCAAGAAGCACGGCACCAAGCTGCGGATCGGCACCGAGCCGGAGATGATGTGGCTGAAGTTCGACGAGAACGGCAAGCCGAAGGACGGCTATTCCAAGCCCTATTGCTATCACATCGACCAGTTCGAGAGCCTGCGCCCGGTGTCGCTCCAGGTCATCCGCTACGCCCGCAAGATGGGGCTCGACATGATCCAGGGCGACCACGAGGACGCGCCCGGGCAGCTTGAGCTGAACTGGATGTTCGACGACGTGCTGCGCAATGCCGACCGGCTGACCACCTATCGCCAGATCTGTGCGCAGGTGGCGCGGGAGAACGGCATCTTCGCCTGCTTCATGACCAAGCCGTTCATGGGCGTGTCGGCCAGCGGCTGTCACCACAACATGAGCCTGTGGCATGGCGGCGAGGACGAGTTCGTCAAGTGCGGCAACAACCCGGACGACCTGCCGGGGATGGCCGAGAACTACATGTACGTGAAAGGCGGCGAGAACACCTTCATGCCCGACACGGACGACCCGCAGATGCCGGGCAAGGAAGGGCTGAAGGCGATCGGCGGCGTGGTGCATCACCTGCAGGCGCTGACCGCGATCGGCTGTTCGACGGTGAACTCCTATCGCCGGCTTTGGGATACGGGCTTCTGGGCGCCGGTCTTCTCTGACTGGGGCTTCCAGAACCGGACCACGGGCCTGCGGGTCTCGGCGCCGGGGCGGTTCGAGTACCGCTCGGTCGACTCGATGGTGAACCCCTACCTGATGGGCTCGACCCTGCTGGCGGCGATGGATGACGGGCTGGAGAACAGCCTCGACCCGGGCAAGCCGGAAGAGCGCAACATCTACGAGGCGATGGAGCAGGGCAAGGAAGTGAAGAAGCTTCCGATGAGCCTTGGCGAGGCGCTCGACAAGCTGGCGGCAAGCGAGGTCGTGCAGCGCGGCCTGCCGGGCGAGATGTACCGTCTCTACGACGAGTACAAGCGCGACGAGTTCGCCCGCTTCATGTCGACAGTCACCGAGTGGGACAACGAAATGTACATGGAGTGTCTGCCCTGAGGCATTCCATTCTCAAGGCGGCGGGTGACCCTCTTGCCTGCCGCCTTTCTTGAACAGCAACGCGACACCCAGACAACCAAAGGAGGCGCATCCAGATGTGCGGAATTGCTGGATTGATCCACAAGGGCAAGAGCGCAAACGTCGGGTCGGAAATGACCGCGATGTTGCAGGCCCTGAAACATCGCGGCCCGGACAGCACCGGTTACGCGGTCTATGGCGAGCCCAAGGAAGGCGAGTTCATCATGCGCCTCAAGGTCGCCGAGGCCGAGGACCGGGCGCGCGGCCATAGCGTTCACAAGCTGATCGCCGACCGGATCGCTTCGGTCGACGAGATCCTGGCGGAACACGATGTCACCGTGAAGTCGAAGGACGCGGCGACCGAGTACGCCCTGCGCTACGTGCTGAGCGATATCGACGACACCGGCAAGCTGGCCGAGCGGATCGAGGAGACCGACGGTGTCGAGATCCTGTCCTTCGGCAACGGGCTGGAGCTGATCAAGGACCTGGGCGATGCCACGGTTGTGTCGAACCAGTACGGCCTGAACGAGTTCAAGGGCACGCACGGGATCGGCCACACGCGGATGGCGACCGAGTCGGATGTCGACATCAAGTCGGCGCACCCCTACTGGGCCTTCCCCTATAACGACGTGAGCGTGGTGCATAACGGCCAGATCACCAACTACTGGATCATGCGCCGCCAGATGGAGCGCAAGGGCCACCGGTTCATGTCGAACTGCGACAGCGAGCTGCTGGCGGTCTACACCGCGCACAACCTGGCCAACGGCGTGTCGCTCGAGGACAGCCTGCGGCAGTCGATCGAGGAGATCGACGGGGTTTTCACCTATCTCGTGGCGACCAAGGACCAGCTTGGCATGGCCAAGGACACGATGGCGGCGAAACCGCTGGTTCTCTACGAATCCGACGACCTGATCGCCATGGCCTCGGAAGAGGTGGCGATCCGGGCGATCCTTCCGCAGGAAATCGATACGACAGACCCTTATGACGAGGAGGTTCGGGTATGGCAGGCGTGACCGACGAAGAACTCAAGCAGATGACCCAGGAGGAGCGGGTGACCGCCCTGGGCATGCGCACCGAACAGCTGACGGGCAAGTCGCTGTATGTCGAGTTCGACCCCGATGCCGAGGAACGGTTCACCTACCCCTGGGCGCCGGATGTCGATTTCAACAAGCGCACCGAGCTTGATACCGACAAGATGACCACCACCGAGGTGAACAGCCGCATCCGCGAGCTGATGCGCGAGGGCTATGGCACGATCGTGCTGCAGAACCCGCGCGGCAAACACAGCCTTGGCGTGGGGATCCTGAGCAAGCTGAACCTGATCATCGAAGGCTCCACGGGGTATTTCGGTGTCGGCCTGATCGACGGGCCCAACGTGCGGATCACCGGCCGGGTCGGCTGGTCCTGCGCCGAGAACATGATGGCGGGCACCGTGGTGATCGAGAAGAACGCGGGCTCGACCTTCGGGGCGGCGATGCGGGGTGGCGACCTTGTCTGCAAGGGCTCGGTCGGTTCGCGCACGGGGATCGACCAGAAGGGCGGCACGATCATCGTCGGTGGCGACACCGGCGCGCTGTCGGGCTTCATGATGCAGCGCGGGCGGATGGTTGTCTGTGGCAATGCCGGCAAGAACCTCGGCGACTCGATGTATGACGGGACGATCTACGTGGGTGGTGAAATCCGCTCGCTGGGGGTCGATGCCGTCACCGCCGAGCTGACCGATCTCGACAAGAAGTGGCTGAAGCGGAAGCTGACCCAGTACGGGCTGATGCCCGAGAAGGGGGTGGATCACTTCACCAAGGTCGTGGCCGGCAAGCAGCTGTGGAACTACGACAACCTCGAACCGACCGAGAAGAAATTGATCCTGTAACAGGGTGGGTTGGCACCCACCCTACGGCAGGGTCGGGGGCGCCAGCCGCCGCACACGGATAAGGAGACACGACAATGGCTGACGGCGATCTGCCACAGAAAAAGCCCCTGGGCCGCGACAATTACCGGCTGGGCGACAGCTTCATCTTCCCGCCCAACGTGATGGACGACATCCACATCAAGTCGGAGCTTGGCCGCTACCGGATGCGGGGGTTCTCGCTGTTCAAGAAGATCCCGCACTGGGATGACCTGACCTTCCTTCCCGGCACGCTGACGCGGTTCGTGATCGAAGGCTATCGCGAGAAATGCGAGACCAAGACGGTGATCGGCCCGCGCGCCAAGAAGCCGCTGGAGCTGGATATCCCGGTCTACATCACCGGCATGTCCTTTGGCGCGCTCAGCTACGAAGCGAAAACCGCGCTGGCGCGGGGCGCCACGATGGCGGGCACGGCGACCTGTTCGGGCGAAGGTGGGATGATCCCCGACGAGCGGCGCTTCAGCTCGAAATGGTTCTACCAGTGCATCCAGTCGCGGTACGGGTTCAACCCGAACCACCTGGTGCTGGCCGATGGCTGCGAGTTCTTCATCGGGCAGGGCTGCAAGGTGGGCCTTGGCGGGCACCTGATGGGTCAGAAGGTGACCGACCAGGTGGCCGAGATGCGTTCGCTTCCTGCCGGGATCGACCAACGCTCGCCGGCGCGTCACCCCGACTGGCTGGGCCCGGACGACCTTGCGCTCAAGATCCAGGAGATCCGCGAGGCGACCGATTGGCAGATCCCGATCCAGCTCAAGCTGGGGGCGGCGCGGGTCTATGACGACGTGCGCATGGCGGTGAAGTGCGACCCGGATTCGATCTATATCGACGGGATGGAAGGCGGCACCGGCGCCGGCCCGCACCTTGCCACCGAGGATACCGGCGTGCCGGGCATGGCCGCCATCCGCCAGGCGCGCAAGGCGATCGACGACCTTGGCAAGCGGGGCGAGATCAGCCTTGTCTATGCGGGCGGTATCCGGAACGGCGCGGACGTGGCCAAGGCCATCGCGCTGGGCGCGGATGCCATCGCCATCGGCCACTCGGCGATGATGGCGCTGAACTGCAACAAGGATATCCCCGAGGCCAACTACCCGGAAGAGATCGGCGCGGAGCCGGGCTACTGCTACCACTGCCACACGGGCCGCTGCCCGGTCGGCGTGGCGACGCAGGACCCCAAGCTGCGCGAACGGCTTGATCCGGATGCGGCGGCGGAGCGGGTCTACAACTTCCTGCATACGCTGACCATCGAGGCGCAGCTTTTCGCCCGCGCCTGTGGCAAGACCTATATCCACTCGCTCGAGCCGGAGGATATTGCCGCGCTGACGATGGAAGCCTCGGCCATGGCCGGCGTGCCGCTTGCGGGCACCAACCATACCGTGGGCATCGCGGATTATCACCACTTCTAAATGGTGGGTTGTCACCCACTCTACGGGTTGACCGTGGGGTGGGAAGACCCACCTTTCCGACAAGGAGACAGACAATGGCTGGAACACAGTACCGCGGCTCGGAGATCACCGATGTCGACCAGTTCCTGAAGGACGCCGACGGGCTTGGCTCGGAGCGTGAGAAGGAAATCGGCCAGCATATCGGCTATCGCTACGACGTGAACCTGGTGCCGGATTACGACCGGATCACGCCCTATCTTCAGAAATACATGGAGGTCATGGGCTGGGACGATCTGAACTGGCTGGAAGACGTGCACATGGGCTACGAGGAAGGCGCCCCTGCCGTGTTCGACCGGAACAACAATGGCTGGATCCGGGTGCCCGACACGCTCGACCTGCCCGACAACCAGCAGGACCGTGACATGATCGCACGCGAGCTTCTTTTGAAGTTCCAGATGTCCGACCGGCACCCGCTGGTGGCGCTGCGCAAGGCGTACATGAAGTTCTGAAGCATCATGCCGCGCCCGCTTGATATCGCCTGTCTGCAGACACGGCCCCGGCCCGATTTCCGTTCGGCGCTGGACGAGGCCTTGCCGCTGGCCGACACGGCGGCGCGGGCGGGCGCGGATATCCTGTTCCTGCCGGAATATTGCGGCGGGCTGGCGACGGAAGGGGCGGCGGTGGCGCCGCCCTCCGCGCCGGAGGAGAAACACCCGTTCCTGCAGGAAATGCAGGGGTTCGCGCGGGACCGGAAGGTGTGGGTCAACCTCGGGTCCATCGCCGTGGACGGGCCGGACGGGCGGATCATCAACCGCGGGTTCATGCTGGATGACGCGGGCGAGATTCGCGGGCGGTACGACAAGATCAACATGTTCGACATCCAGTTGTCGGAGACCGAGGTCTATCGCGAGAGCGCACGGGTGAGCCCCGGGTCGAAGGCGGTGATCCATGACACGCCCTTTGCCCGGATCGGGCACACGATCTGTTACGACCTGCGCTTTCCGGAGCTGTTCCGCACGCTGGCGCAGGCGGGGGCGGAGATATTGATCTGCCCGGCCGCGTTCACGAAGAAGACCGGCGAGGCGCATTGGCACGTGCTGAACCGGGCGCGGGCGATCGAGACCACGCGGTTCGTCATCTCGGCCTGTGCCATCGGCCCGGTGCCGGGCGGCGGGGAGTGTTACGGCCATTCGCTGGTGATCAGCCCCTGGGGCGAGGTGATCTGCGATGGCGGCACGATCCCCGGCGTGGTGCAGGCGCGGATCGACCTCGATGCCGTGGCCGAGGCCGAGGGGCGCGTGCCCAGCCTGATGAACGACCGGCCCTTTACCCTTTCCCGATCATCGCACAGGAGCGTTGCATGAGTTCGCTGGCCTCTCAATTCGGGCAGAGCTTTTCCGACCACCCCCTGCGCATGGGCTTCCTGCGCTGGCAATGCCGGGTGCGGCAGATGGCGATGCGCGACAAGGACGGGCGGCCGGATGACGCGATCATGCCGGAGGTGTTCCTGCCGGGGGAAAGCGAGCCGCTGGGCGCGGTGATCACGGTGATGAGCAAGACGCCGGGCTACTCGGTGACGCCCGAGCTGGAGCACATGGCGGCCAAGACCAACGACCCGGCGCAGCGGCGCGAGCAGGCGATCCGGTTTCTCGCGGCGGGGTATTACCAGCAGGCGGCGGAGTTCTCGGATATCCTGACCGCCACCTTCCCGCCGGACTCGCCCGGCGCGGCGCAGATCCACGAGGCCGGGCGCTGTACGCTGGTCTTCGAGGCCTATTCCCAGCGGTTCGAGCTTGACTGCAAGGTCTGGCGGCTGGCGCGGCACAACCTTCTGCACAAGGCGACGATGGCGCATAACCGGCTGTTCAATCCCGGCATTCCGGGTGACACGGTGGTTCTGGGCTTCGAGCCGGACTGGGAAAACTGCACCTCCGATCCGAAGATCGCCTGACCTGAACGGCGCGCCGTGCGGCCGGTTGGTTTGCGTTCGGGCCACGCAGGGTGAGGCCCGTCTCGGAAATCGTCCGGGGGACGATTTCAGGGCTGAACGGGCGGAGCCCTGGGGGCCAGCCCCCAGACCCCCGGGATACTTTCAGCCAGAAGAAGCAGGGGCGTGGCTTCTGGGCTTTCACTTTTCTGAAAATACTCTCGCCGAAGGCGGTCCGACCGTCGGTTGGGCGGCGTCGTTTTGTGGTGGGCGGTATTCTCTCGACAGGTGAATACATGATGTATACATTGGGTATTCAGAAAGGATTCGCCATGGCCCCCGACCGGAAGACCCAGTGCCTCGAAGACCTGCGGATGCGCATCCTGCGGCAGGAGATTGCGCCCGGCGCCGATCTGGACGAGGCGGCGATCTGTGCCGAGTACGGCCTGTCGCGCACGCCGGTGCGGGAGATATTCCAGCGGTTGGCGGGCGAGGGGTACCTGACGCAGGGCCAGAACCGGGGGCCCAAGGTGGCGTCGATGGACCTTCCGGTGATGCGGATGTTCTTCCAGACCGCGCCGATGATCTATGCCAACGTGGCGCGGCTGGCGGCCGAGAACCGGCGGGCGGACGAGATCGCGCCGCTGAAGGCCACGCAGGAGGCGTTTCGCGCGGCCAACGAGGCGGGGGATGCGGGCCAGGCCGCGTTGCTCAATCACCGGTTTCACCGGCAGATCGGCGAGATGGCGCACAACCCCTACCTGCTGGCCAGTCTCAACCGGATGCTGATCGACCATACGCGATTGAGCCAGACCTTCTATCGCCCGGCTTCCGAAGAGGAGACGGCGCGGGTGAAAGCCGCCATCGACCATCACGACGCGATGATCGCCGCGATCGAGGCGCATGACGCCGACGGGATCGTCGACCTGACCATCGAACACTGGAACCTGTCGCGCGACCGGCTGGAGCGGTTTGTCACCCCTGACCCGCTGCCGCTGGACGTGCTTTCCAAAGAGGACCGCGCCAATGCAGTTTGAAGGGATCTGGACGCCCATCGTCACGCCCCTGAACGCCGAATTCTCGATCAACGAGGCCGCGCTGGCCGAGGTGGTGGAGTACCTGATCGCGGGTGGCGTGAACGGGATCATCTCGGCCGGGACAACGGGGGAATATTACGCCCAGACGGTCGAGGAGCGGGCGCATCTGGCCAAGATCACGAAGGAGATGATTGGCGGGCGGGTGCCGCTGGTGGTGGGCACCGGCGCGCTGCGCACGGAGGACAGCATCGAATTCGCGAAGATGGCGAAGGACGTGGGGGCCGAGGCGATTCTTGTCGCCACGCCGCCCTATTCGGTGCCGACGGGCCGCGAGATCGCGTTGCATGCGCTCGCCATCGACCGGGCGGTCGATATGCCGGTGATGCTCTACAACTACCCCGGCCGGATGGGCGTGAACATGGACGAGGAAACGCTCGACCGTCTTGGTCGCTCGCCCAATTTCTGTGGAATCAAGGAAAGCAGCGGGGATATCAACCGGCTGCACCTGATCGCGCGGGAGTATCCGCACCTGGGCCTGCTGTGCGGGATGGATGACCAGGCGCTGGAGTTCTTTGCCTGGGGGGCGAAAGGCTGGGTCTGTGCCGGGTCCAACTTTGCGCCCGAGGCGCATGTGGCGCTTTACCGGGCCTGCGTGCTGGAGGGCGATTTCACCAAGGGCCGGCGGATCATGTCGGCGATGATGCCGCTGATGAGCGTGCTGGAACAGGGCGGCAAGTTCATCCAGTGCATCAAGCACGGGGTCACCATGCGCGGCATCGAGTGCGGGCCGCCCCGCAAGCCGCTGCAACCGCTCAACAAGGACGACAAGCGTGCGCTGGAAGAGGTGATCCGCACGCTCGACACCTCCATCGCCGCGATCACGGGAGAGGCCAAATGACCGAGTTACTGACCCGCGAGGAATATGCCGCCATCGCCGCCGACCTCGACCTGCCCGCCGCACCCTTCATCGACGGGAAGTTCCGCAAGGGGAACGGCCCGGTGATGGAGACGGTGAACCCGGCGACGGGCGAGGTGCTGAAGAAAATCTCGACCGCCAATGCCGAGGACGTGGATTTCGCCGTGAAGAAGGCGCGGGAGGCGTTCGACCGGGGAGAGTGGTCGCGGGCGCACCCGTCGGAGCGGAAGGACGTGCTGATCCGGTTCTGCAAGCTGATCACGCGGCGGCGGCACGAGCTGGCGGTGATGGAGAGCCTCGACAGCGGCAAGCCGATCCGGGATTGCGAGACGATCGATGTGCCGGAGACCATTCACACGATCAAGTGGCATGGCGAGCTGATCGACAAGATCTATGACCAGGCCGCGCCGTCGGGCGATGACGCGATTTCGATGATCGTGCGCGAGCCCCTGGGCGTGGTGGCCGCCGTGCTGCCGTGGAACTTCCCGATGCTGATGATGGCGTGGAAGATCGGGCCGGCGCTGGCCGCCGGGAACTCGGTGATCGTGAAACCGGCCGAGCAGACCAGCCTGACCGCGCTGCGGCTGGCCGAGGTGGCGCATATGGCGGGCATTCCGCGCGGTGTGCTGCAGGTGCTGCCGGGCGACGGGCCGGGGGTGGGCGAGCCGCTGGGCCTGCATATGGGCGTCGACATGGTGAGCTTTACCGGCTCGACCGAGACCGGCAAGCGGTTCCTGCGCTATTCGGCCGACAGCAACATGAAGAAGGTCACGCTGGAATGCGGCGGCAAGAACCCGGCGGTGGTGCTGGAGGATGCCGAGAACCTCGATCACGTGGCAGAGCACGTGGTGAACGCCGCGTTCTGGAACATGGGCGAGAACTGTTCGGCGACCTCGCGATTGATCGTGCACAAGGCGGTGAAGGACGCGCTGTTGGAGCGGATCGTGGCACGGATGCGCGACTGGAAGACGGGCGATCCGTTGGATCCGGCGATGCATCTGGGCGCGCTCATTGACGGCGAGCATTGCAAGAAGGTGTCGAAATACCTGAAGGGCAAGGCCGTTGCCGGGGGTGGCAAGCCCAAGGGGAACTTCGTGGAGCCGACCGTATACGAGGTGAAGAAGAGCGACGCGAATGCGCGCGAAGAGATCTTCGGGCCGGTCCTGTCGGTCATCGAGGTGGCCAGCACCGAGGAGGCGATCCAGCTGGCCAATGACACCGAGTATGGCCTCGCGGCGTCGGTCTTTACCGGCAACGTGCGCAAGGCGATCCGTACCGCGCGGGAGATCCGGGCGGGCACCGTGACGGTCAACTGCTACGGCGAGGGCGACATCTCGACCCCGTTCGGCGGCTACAAGCAATCGGGCTTCGGCGGGCGGGACAATTCCGTGCATGCCCATGACCAGTTCACCGAGATGAAGACGATCTGGATCGACCTGACCGACCCGAAGGACGGCGACAACGTCGGGTAGGGTGGGTGTGAACCCACCAGCGCAGCAACGGTGGGTTGGCACCCACCCTACAAGGAACGACGCGATGAGCGAGGTTGTGGAGAAGAAGGCCGCAAGGCGGGGCCGCGGGGCGCGGACATCGGCGCGGCAGAAGCGGGATTTCACGATGCTACCCGCGCTGAAGCGGGGCATTCCGCTGACCGAACCGATGGACCGGGAGCAGGTCGAGCGGATCGATGCCGCCTCGATGCATATTCTCGAGAACGTGGGCGTGGTGTTCCGCGACGAGATCGCGCTGGCCGACTGGAAAGCCGCCGGGGCGAAGGTGGAGGGGGAGACGGTCTATCTTGACCGTGGTCTCATAAGGGAACTGATCAAGACGATCCCCGAGACCTTTACCTACCACGCGCGGAACCCGGTGAATAACCTGCCGTTCGGCAAGGATCACGCCATCTTCGTGCCGATGACGGGTGCGCCCTACCTGCGCGACCTCGATGACGTGCGGCGGAACCCGACGCTGGAGGACCTCGCGAATTTCCACAAGCTGTCGCATATGCTGCCGGCGCTGCACAGCTCGGCGCATCATATCGTGGAGCCCTACGACCACCCGATCAGCCAGCGGCACCTGCGCATCACCTATTCCTCGATGAAGCATTCCGACAAGACGTTCATGGGCATGACCACCAGCCCGAAAAACGCCGAGGACGTGATGGAGATGTGCGCGATCCTCTTTGGCGAAGCGTTCATGGAGGATCACCCGGTCGTCACCGGCAATTGCAACGGCAACTCGCCCCTGGTGTGGGACGAGACGATGCTGGGGGCGATGCGGGCGTTCTGCCGGAAGAACCAGCCGGTTCTGTGCTCTCCCTTCGTGCTGGGCGGGGCGAATACGCCGGCGTCGGTGGCGCCGTCGGTGGCGCAGCTCAATGCGGAGGCGCTGTCGGCGCTGGCCTATACGCAGGTCATCCGCAAGGGGTGCCCTGCGATCTACGGGCATTACCTGTCGACCGTCAGCATGAAATCCGGGGCGCCGATGGCGGGGACGCCGGAGATCAGCCTGATGAACTTGATGATCGGCCAGATGGCGCGGTTCTACGGGGTGCCGTGGCGGTCTTCGACCAACCTTGGCGGGGCCAAGGTGCTGGACGCGCAGGCGGGGTATGAGAGTGCGACCACGCTGATGGCGCTGCAGATGGCCGGCACGAATTACATGTGGCACGCGGCGGGCTGGAACGAAGCGGGGATGCATTGTTCGATGGCCAAGTTCGTGGTCGATGCCGAGCAATGCGCCATGGCCTACCGGATGACCGAGGGCATCCGCTGGGACGATTTCGACGAGGCGGTCGCCGCTGTCGCCGATATCGGGCCGGGGGGGCATTACCTTGGCCACGCGCATACGCTTGCCAACTTCCAGCGGGCGTTCTTCATGCCGGATCTGTTCGATAACAATGCATATGAACAATGGGTTGCCGAAGGCGGCATCGATACGAACATCCGCGCCATCAACCACGCGCGGGACTTGCTGAAGGCCTATGAAGAGCCGACACTCGACGCGGGCGTCAACGAGGCGCTGCTCGATTACATCGCGCGTCGCGAGAGGGAGATTCCGGCCGCCGACGCGCTCAACCAGGAGTATTGATCCATGTGTGCGCTGCCCTATCTCGACCTGACCGATCCGGGGTTTTCCACCCGTGGACCGGAAGTGATGGCGGCGCGGGAGGCGCATTGGTGCGCCGAGACGCCTTATGGGCTGGCGGTGCTGCGTTACATGGAGGTGGGGCGCATCCTGCGCGACCGGCGGTTCCGGCAGGGCAGCCACGCCTGGCCCGACACGGTGAGAATCGAGGGGCGGTTCGCCGATTTCTGGCGCGACTCGGTGATTGGCCGGGAGGGGGATGACCATCGCAAGCTGCGGGCGCTGGCGGTGCCGGCGTTGTCGGACGAGTACGTGCTGGGCCTGAAGCCCGCCTTCGACGAGATCGCGCGGGACCTGTGCGACGGGCTGCGGCAGACGCGGAGCTGCGAGTTCCAGAGCGCCTTCTGCGAGCCGTTTGCCGGGCAGGCGATCACCACGATTCTGGGCCTGTCGCGGGAGCGGTGGCCCGAGGTGGCGCATGACGCGAGCGATCTGGGGTTGGCGATGGGGATCGAGGCGCCGCAGCACGAAGAGCGGTTCAATGCCGCCTGCGCGCGCCTCTTCAACCTTGCCGACGAGCTGGTGTCGCGGGTGCGGCGTGGGGAGGATTCCGAGAGCTACGTGGCGCGGATGGTGGCCGAATTTGACGCCAATGGCGATTGCAGTCATGAGGAGCTGCTGAACACCATCGTGATTTCCATTTTCGGCGGGGTCGATACGACCCGGGCGTTGCTGGGGCTGGGCCTGTCGCTGTTCATCGAGCACCCAGAGCAATGGCAGTTGCTGCGGAAAGACCCCTCGCTCATCCCTGCCGCTGTGGACGAATTCATCCGTGCGCGGCCGACGACGACATGGGCCACGCGCGAGGCGGTGGAGGATGTGGAGATGAACGGGCAGGTGATCCCTAAAGGCACAATCCTGCATCTTTTCGTGCATGCCTCGGCCCGCGAT
>Ga0189287_100297_pt1 | contig 14401 bp, 13 predicted proteins | sample UW86minimetaG_FD_130319 | JGI IMG/M metagenome (GOLD analysis project Ga0189287, IMG submission 130319) | Marine microbial communities from the Costa Rica Dome - UW86 mini metaG | ecosystem: Environmental > Aquatic > Marine > Oceanic > Photic zone | place: Costa Rica: the Eastern Pacific... | reverse complement strand
TCGAAGGCATCTTCGAAAGCCCCCGCCACAAATCCGGCATCGCGCTCCGCTTCCCCCGCATGGCCCGCTGGCGCCACGACAAGCCGGTGCAGGAGGCCAACTCCCTCGACGACCTCCACGCCCTCCTGTCGCAATACGGCTGAATCCGCCTTCCCCGGCGTCGAATCCCGCGCTAACATCGCTTTCGATTTAGATAGCGACCCATTCCATGCGCCTGCTTATTGCCCTCGCCCTGCTGCTCGCCACCGCCTCCGGTGCCCTCGCCGACCGTGTCGCCCTCGTCATGGGCAACGGCAATTACCGCCACGCCAAGCCGCTGAAGAACGCGGTCAACGACGCCACCGACGTGGCCGCCCGCCTGCGCGAGATGGGCTTCGACGTCCACGAGGGCATCGACCTGCCCCAGCGCGACGCCCTTCGCCTCGTCCAGCAGGTCGGCCAGCGCCTGCACTACGACGACACCGTGCTCTTCTACTTCGCCGGCCACGCCACCCAGCTCGGCAGCCAGAACTACATCATGCCGGTTGACGCCTCCCCGGGATCCGAGAACGACCTCGTCAAAAGCTCGATCAGCCTGCAATCCATCCTCGCCACGCTGGAATCCCGCGCCCAGACCCGCCTCGTCATCCTCGACGCCTGCCGCAACAACCCCTTCGTCGCCAGCGCCGACGGCTCCCGCTCCGCCGATGACGCGGCCCGCGGCCTCTTCCGCATGGATGCCGGCGTCGGCTCCTTCATCGCCTACTCGACCGAGCCGGGCAACGTCGCCTCCGACGGCGCCGGCCGCAACAGCCCGTTTACCGAGGCGCTGCTGCGCCACATCGACCGGCCCGGCGAGAACATCCACGCCGTCATGCGCCGCGTCCGCGCCGACGTGATGGAAGCCTCCAACAACCGCCAGATCCCGTGGGAAAACTCGGCCCTCATCGACGAGGTCTACCTCGCCGGCCTGCCCCGCAACGCCGACGCCGCGACCGGCACCAACACCGCCCTCGCCCGGCCCGCCGTCACCCACAACCCCCGCCCGGCCCTGATGACCGAGACCTGCCTCACCGGCCAGATCGAGGGCGTGCCCACCAGCCTCTGCGCCTCCAGCGTGCTGGCCTCGCAAGGGTCCAACAGCTACGGGCCGGAAAACCTGATCGACGACAGCCCCGCCACCGCCTGGGTCGAAGGCGTCAGCGGCACCGGCGAGGGCCAGACGCTGGCATGGGAATTCGGCGCCGATACCGACATCAACACGCTCTACCTGGTCAACGGCTACGCCAAGTCCGAGCGCACCTTCACCCGCAACGCCCGCGTCGCCAGACTGCGCGTCACCGGTTCCACCGGGGCGCAGGCCACGCTTTCCCTGCGCGACACGATGGACTGGCAGCGCTTCGACCTGCCCGGCATGGCAGCCCAGCGCTGGCTCCAGCTCGAAATCCTCTCCACCTACCCCGGCACGCATTACGAAGACACGGCCATTTCGGCACTGGGGTACCAGTAGGCCGAGGAGGGTTGACGCCGGGCGAGCGCCGGGCGGCACCCACGGTCATCGCGGGCACGCGCCCGGAACAAAGCCGCGCCTTGGCGCGGCGCCGGGCGAGCGGTCGTTCATTGAGGCGCCATTGGTTCGAGCCCAATGGACGACGCCGTCCCCACGGGCAGGCGCTTTGGCAGGTGTAGCGCGAGGCTGCAGACGATGGATGTACTCGGCACCATAAAATGCCATCCATATCCGTTGCAGCGCCTCCCCACGGGCCGGCGCTCGCCCGGCGAACCAAAATCCAGCGCGGCGCGATACAGTGACTGCCAAACCTTTCGCCAATAACATCACGCCCGCCACACCAAATCCCGCCCCCACCCTTTCCCGCTTCCATATTCCCCTCCCCTGGTGCATCTTCTCCCGCGATAACAATCACAAGGCCGAGGCCATGTTCCGAGTAATCTGCGCCGCCCTGGCGCTCTGTTTTTCCGTATCCACCAGCCACGCCCAGCAGCTCGACTTCGATGGCGAGCTTCGCGTCGGCGCCACCAGCCTCTATGGCGGCGAGGGGATCGGCGCCGCCGACCTGATCGTCGGCTTCGATTTCTTCCGCACCGTCCCCCTCGGCGCCGAGATCGGCTTCTACGGCTTCGCCGGCAAGTCCGGCCGGCCGCACGAAACCTACGCGGCGCTCACGTGGAACGACACCTGGCGCGTGGGCTTCACCCGTTCGGCCTACGACACCGTGCTGAAATCCACCTTCGACCACGCCGCGCCCCGCGTCGGCCTCGACCGGGTGGAATACACCCGGGCGCTCGCCACCGTCGAACCCATCCGCCGCGGCGCCGTTCCGTGGGGGGTCTCCTATACCGGCAGCTTCGGCCAGACCAGCGTCGTGGCCTCCGCCCACCATGCCAGCAAGGGCGATTTCACCGCCGTCGCCCTCGCCGTCTCCCGCGAGTGGGAGAGCCTCACCCTGTCCGGCGCCGTCGAAGGCGTCTGGGCCGATATCGTCACCACCGACGGCATCAATGCCAAGCTCGGCGGCACCTACGATTTCGGCAGCCTTCGCGCCGGGCTGGCCTATCTCCACCCCGGCGCCAACGCCCGGCCCGATACCCTGGCGTTCGACCTTGCCTATTCCCCGATCAAGGGGCTCGACCTCCTGGCCTTCGGCGAGATCAGCCTCGACGACACCGACGACGCCTACGGCGTGGCGGCCGATTTCATCCTCCGCGACAGCACGTCCTGGATCCTCTCGGCCACCGACAGCAGCGGCGGCAGCGCCTTCCACGCCACGCTCGAACAGCGCTTCTGAGCGGCAAGCGACGCGAAAACGCAACGCCCGCCTGGTTAACCCGGCCCCCGCCGGGGCCGGCACCGCCCAGGACACCGACGTAATACCGACGTAATACCGACGCGATACCGAAACCGGAAATCCTGCCGTTTCAGGCCGTTAACCCCGATTCGCCCAATAACGCCGGGACTCCGCGACAATCTCCCCGCTTGAGCCTGCCGCCACCTGCTTCTATGTCTGACCCCAAACCTGACAGGAGTGCTTCATGATCCATCTGCCCCGGCCCGCCTTCGACGCCAACGCCAGCTCCGGCTCCGACAACCTTGGCGATCTGCCGGAATGGGACCTGACCGATCTCTACAGCTCCGAGGACGCCCCGGAACTCCAGCGCGATCTCGACTGGCTGGAAACCGAATGCGCCGCCTTCGCCGCCGATTACGAGGGCAAGCTCGCCTCGCTCGACGCCGCGGGCCTTCTGACCTGCATCGAGCGCGACGAGAAGATCAGCAACATTGCCGGCCGCATCATGTCCTTCGCCGGCCTGCGGTACCACCAGGTCACCACCGATCCGGGCCGCGCGAAATTCCTCTCCGACTGCCAGGAGAAGATCACCAATTACACCACCCCGCTGGTCTTTTTCACGTTGGAACTCAACCGCTTGGAAGACGAGTCTCTGGCCGCCATGTATGCCGGGAACGCTGACCTCGCCCGCTACAAACCGGTGCTCGACCGCATCCGCGCGATGAAGCCCTACCAGCTCTCCGACGAGCTCGAGAGGTTCCTGCACGACCTCGGTGTCGTCGGCGACGCGTGGGAGCGGCTCTTCGACGAAACCATCGCCGGGCTCACCTTCACCGTCGACAGCGAGGAACTGGGCATCGAAAGCACGCTCACCCTTCTCACCGAACCGGAGCGCGCCAAGCGCGAGGCCGCCGCCCGCGAACTCGCCCGGGTCTTCGGCGAGAACATCCGCACCTTCGCCCGCGTCCACAACACCTGCGCCAAGGAAAAGGAAGTCATCGACCGCTGGCGCCAGATGCCCACGGCCCAGACAGGCCGGCACCTCGCCAACCACGTCGAACCGGAAGTGGTCGAGGCCCTGCGCGATGCCGTCGTCGCCGCCTACCCCAAGCTCAGCCACCGCTACTACGAGTTGAAGCGCAAGTGGCTCGGCCTCGACACCATGCAGGTCTGGGACCGCAACGCGCCCCTGCCGATGGAAGAGAAGAAAACCGTCGACTGGCCCACCGCCCGCGGCATGGTGATGGACGCCTATTCCGCCTTCGACCCCCGCATGGGCGAGATCGCCGAACCCTTCTTCGACAAGGGCTGGATCGACGCCGCGGTCAAGCCCGGCAAGGCCCCCGGCGCCTTCGCCCACCCCACGGTGACCAACGTCCACCCCTACGTGCTGCTCAACTACCTGGGCAAACCGCGCGACGTGATGACACTGGCGCACGAGCTCGGCCACGGCGTACACCAGGTGCTCGCGGCCGACCAGGGCGAACTCCTTTCCTCGACGCCCCTGACGCTCGCCGAAACCGCCAGCGTCTTCGGCGAGATGCTGACCTTCCGCAAGATGCTCGACGCCGCCAAGGACGACCAGGAACGCAAGGTCCTGCTCGCCGGCAAAGTCGAGGACATGATCAACACCGTGGTCCGCCAGATCGCCTTCTACGACTTCGAATGCAAACTCCACGCCGCCCGCCGCGACGGCGAACTCACGCCCGAGGATATCGGTGCGCTGTGGATGTCCGTGCAGGGCGAAAGCCTCGGGCCCGCCTTCGAATTCATGGAAGGGTATGACAGCTTCTGGGCCTATATCCCCCACTTCGTCCACTCGCCCTTCTACGTCTACGCCTATGCCTTCGGCGACGGTCTGGTGAACGCGCTCTACGCGGTCTACGAGGAGAACCCCGAGGGCTTCCAGGACAAGTATTTCGACATGCTCCGCGCCGGCGGCTCCAAGCACCACAAGGAGCTTCTGGCCCCCTTCGGTCTGGATGCGTCGGACCCGGCCTTCTGGGACAAGGGCCTCTCCATGATCTCCCGTTTCATCGACGAGCTGGAAGCGATGGAGGACTGACCGGGGTCATCCGGAAACCTCCATTTTGGCGGTACCCGCCTGCATCACCCCATAGGCCCCAGGCGGAATTTTCCAAAATTCCGTCCCCGGAGAATTCCAATTCTCCGGCACCGGCCCACGGCCGGAAACTCCGTCAAGCCGGAAACTTCCAAGTTTCCGGATCGGAAAACTCCAGTTTTCCGTTACCCGCTTCCTGAAACACCCGACACACGGAATTTCCCAAATTCCGCGCCCGGAAAATTCAAATTTTCCGGGCCGTTTTCTCCTAGAAAACGCCTACCCCTGCCGCGCCGTGATCCACCCGTTCAGCCGCCACATCCCCCAAGCCAGCGGGATCGCCGCCAGCCCGCCAATGACATAGGCCAGCGGCTCATCCCCGAAGCTCTCGAACAGCTGGGTATAGGCATGGATCCCCGCAAAGGTCATCGCCGCGTTGAAGATCCCCCGGTTCGCCCGCATCGCCGCGATATAGATCACCGCCGCCAGCACCACCGCCCACACGACCGAATAAACGTGGTGCGAGATCACCAGCGTGCTCTGCCGGAACGCCTCGCGCTGCGCCTCGAACTCCTCCCATGTCTGGTCCGGATCGCTGAACCGCCCCGGCCCCCACATGGTCTCGCCCACCACGTCGCCCCAGAGCGAGCCCACCAGCGCGCACAGGCTCGCCACGATGAACCCCAGCACCGACAGCACCCGCGCATGTCTCGCCCAGCGCTCGGGCCACACGTTCTTGGCCCAAATCAGCAGCAGAACCATCACCCCCATCTGCAATATGGTCAGCGTGGGCTCGGGCGAATAGAACACGTAGGCCGCATGGAAATAGGCCGTCCCGGTGTCCAGCATCTGCGCGAACGGCGCGATCGCCAGCGCCGTGACCAGCCGCACATCGGTCAGCATCCCGGCCCCGGCAATCAACAGGCTGGCATAGAGATACATCGCCGCCACCGGAACGCCGCTCACCTTGTACTGGAGCATCAGCAACGCACACCCGCCCAGGTGCAGCGCCACCCCCATCAGGAAGATGGCCCCGGTCACGAAATGCGTGGTCCATGCCCCGCGCCACAGCGCCACGGCCCCCGCCACGGCCACGATGACACCGGCAAACAGCATCACCCAACCGGCGCTCGCCTCGTACTTGTCGATCAGCTCGAACACCCCGCCGCCGACCAGCATCCCCGCCCCGATCAGCGCGGCGGCATTGCCGAACATCCGGTACATCTCGCCGCCCCTGGCCAGCACCGCCAAGCCCCCGGCCAGGGCCAGCGCCCCGAAAATGGACACCGATACCGCGTTGGCCAGCCAGAAGATCAACCCCGCCGTCGCCGCCACGATGCCGAAACACAGGATCGAGTTGATCGCCAGCGCGACCATCGTCTCCCGTGCCCGCGCCTCGATCACCCGCGCCTGGCCCGCGTCGATCACCCCGTCGGCCACAAGGCTTTTCGTATCCGCTATGGTATGCATGCGCCGCCCTCCCCTTGACGCGAACAGCGCCCAAGATGCGCCAATACCGGGAAATTACAAGAACTTCCGCAGACCCCCGCCCGCTCACATGTCGGCGTCGAGCACCATGTAATCCTCGAACTCCTGCGAGCCGCCGGTCAACTGCGAGATCATCCCCTTAAGCACCTCGATCGCCGCCGGAGAGGTCACGGCGGTGGCGTGGTTCAGCCCCTCGCCATCCCCCAGCGCGGTGAAATCGACCACCCGAACCCCGTCGATCCCCTCAAGCTGTTCGGCACTGTCGATCGTGCCCAGCCGCGGCTTGCGCCCGGTCAGAAGCCCGGCCAGAGACAACGCCCGGTCCTGCTGGGAGACGAAGATCAGGAAGGGTTGCGGCAGCGGCCCGATCACCTCGGCCTGCGCGCGGAACACGTCCGGGTCGATATCCGGCGACATCAGCACCACCCCGTTGATCCGGTTCAGAAGCGCCCGGTCCCCCCTCAGCGCCGCCTGCCGCAGCGTCTCCATCACCAGTTGCGATCCCATGGAATGCGCCAGCAAGAACACCCGGTCATCGCCGGTCCGCGTCAGGTGCCCCAGCACCTCGCCGAAATCGTCCCGCGAATACAGCACGCTGTCGCGGTCATAGGCATAGCCCCTCGGATCACCCGCCGAGGGCCACGAATACAACAGCCCCGGCCCCGTACTGCCGAAATCGGCGCGCATCTGCGCGAACCGGTAGACCGCGTCGGAAAACGTGTTGTTGTAGCCATGCACGAACACCAGCGTTTCGGTGCCCGGCGTCCGGCGCCGCATCGCGCCCCGCATCTCCGCCGCGCCGCGATAGACATGGCTGCCGGTCATCACGAAATCCGTCGCCGCGTCGGGCGGGCCCTCGGGCCATTCCACCTTTCCCGGTGAATGCGTCGGCGGAATCGACACGTCGAGATGCAGGTATTTCAGCCCCGTCGGCCGCTCCTTCCCGAATTGCCGGCCCAGGTCGTCGAGATCCAGCTCGGTCGCCACGAAGATCCGCTCGATACTGGCCGAGGGGTCGGGCGCGGCGAACTGCGCGGCCTGCCGCGGCGAACACGCCACCAGCGCCGTCGCCAGAACGCCAAGGGCCAGCCGGCGCAGTGCCGTTCCCATGACCGGACTGGCCTTTAACGAATTCGGAACGCCAGTCATGAAAAAGCCTCCCCACGGACTACGCGGGAAGGCTACTGCGATTCAACACATGCTGAAAGACCTCAGACGGCCGGCAGCATGCCTTTTTCCTGCGCAAGGCTGCGCATACGCTTCTGAAGCTTCTCGAAGGCGCGCACCTCGATCTGCCGGATACGCTCGCGGCTCACGTCATACTGGCCGCTCAGCTCTTCCAGGGTCACCGCCTGGTCGCTCAGCCGGCGCTGGGTCAGGATGTCCTTCTCGCGATCGTTCAGAACGTCCATCGCCTCGGCCAGCAATTCACGCCGCGCGGTCAGCTCGTCCTGCTTCTCGTAGTCGGCGGCCTGGTCGGCATCCTCGTCCTCAAGCCAGTCCTGCCATTGCATCGAACTGTCCTCGTCCGAGCCGACCGTGGCGTTCAGCGACGCGTCGCTGCCCGACATCCGCCGGTTCATCGAGATCACCTCGTCCTCGGTCACGCCCAGGTCATGCGCGATCTGCTTGACGTTATCGGGGTGCAGGTCGCCATCCTCCAGCGCGCCGATGCGCGACTTGGCCTTGCGCAGGTTGAAGAACAGCTTTTTCTGCGCACTCGTCGTGCCAAGCTTCACCATCGACCAGCTCCGCAGGATGTATTCCTGGATGCTGGCGCGGATCCACCACATCGCGTAGGTGGCCAGCCGGAATCCCTTCTCGGGGTCGAACCGCTTCACCGCCTGCATCAGGCCAACGTTCGCTTCCGAGATCACCTCGGCCTGCGGCAGGCCGTAGCCGCGATAGCCCATGGCAATCTTGGCCGCCAGGCGCAGGTGGCTGGTGACAAGCTGGTGCGCGGCCTCGGTGTCCTGCCCCTCGACCCAGCGCTTGGCCAGCATGTATTCCTCTTCCGGCTCCAGCAGGGGAAACTTGCGAATTTCCTGCAGGTACCGGTTAAGCCCGCCCTCCGGCGTGGGTGCGGGAAGATTTGCGTAGTTACTCAAAGCCTCGTTCCTCCAAGTGGACCGGTTAACCAATGTTTAACCTGTTAACATTGATTTAAGGTGACGTAGGGGCCGTTTCAACCCAACTGAACCGAATAGTTTAAATAAGCATGAACCTCTTCCGCCGATTTGGCCAGTGCTGTGACAACCTTCTCACGCAACCGTGCAAACGATGTCAGCCCCGCAGCAGTTCCAGGACACCGGCGAAATCCGCCGGCAACGGCGCCTCGAACCGCAGCCACTCGCCCGAAACCGGGTGCTCGAACCCCAGAACGGCCGCGTGCAGCGCCTGCCGTCGGAACCCGTAGAGCGCCGAAAAAGCGTTTTCCGGCAACGCATTGGCCGCCAGCTTTCGCCGCCCGCCATACACCGGATCACCGATCAGCCCGTGCCCGGCATGCGCCATGTGCACCCTGATCTGGTGCGTCCGCCCCGTCTCCAGCCGGCATTCCAGCAGGCTCACGGCGCCGGGATTCCCGAAACATTCGATCACCCGCGCCCGTGTCACCGCGTGCCGCCCGCCGTCGAACAGCACCGCCTGTCTCTGCCGGTCGGTCCTGTGCCGGGCCAGCTGCGTGGTGATCTTCAGCACGTTGCCCGGCTCGAACGACACCCCTCTTGTCCCCCGCAAACGCGGGTCGGCGGCATCGGGGCAGCCATAGGCCAGCGCCAGGTAAACCCGCTCCGCACTGTGCTTTTCAAACTGTTTCGCCAGCCCGTGATGCGCCCGGTCCGATTTCGCCGCCACCAGCAAACCCGACGTCTCCTTGTCGATCCGGTGCACGATCCCCGGCCGCTTCTCGCCCCCCACGCCCGACAGCGTGTCGCCGCAATGATGCAGCAGCGCGTTGACCAGCGTGCCCTCGGGGCTCCCGGGCGCGGGATGCACCACCATCCCGGCGGGCTTGTTCACGACGATCAGGTCGTCATCCTCGTAGACCACGTCGAGCGCGATATCCTGTGCCACCGTCTCGACCTCGCCCGCCGCCGGCACCTCGATCTCCACCAGGTCGCCCTCGGCCACCCGCGCCTTGCCGTCGGTCACCACCGCGCCGTTCACGCGCACCTGCCCCTCCGCGATCAGCCGCGCCAGCCGCGTGCGCGACAGCGCCGCCCCCTCTGGCACATCACGCGAAAGCGCCTTATCAAGGCGGGGCGGCGGCGCGGCCGCGATCCGGAAAGACAAGGGTGACGACCCCATGACGGACAACTCCCACGAACAGCCGGTCGATGCCGGAACCGTGAAATACCTGCGTATTCTGGTCACGGTGCTGACCGCGACGATGATTCTGGGGTTCATAGTGATCGTCGTGCTGTTTGTCATCCGCTTCTCGGATGCCTTCGGCCCCGAACTGCCCGATGTCATCACCCTGCCCGACGGCACCACCCCCACCGCCTTCACCAAGGGCGCCGACTGGTACGCCGTCGTCACCTCCGACGACCAGATCCTGATCTTCGACCTCGACAGCGGCGAGCTGCGCCAGACCATCGAAGTGGAATGACTGCCGGACCTGCGAAACTGGGGGAAGATGGTACCGCCTCCCCGGCTCGAACGGGGGACCTCTAGATCCACAATCTAGCGCTCTAACCTACTGAGCTAAGGCGGCACTGCCAATCCATCCCGGCACAGGCGAAACCGTCAGGTGCCAAGACTGGAGCCTCGTATGCCAAAGCTCTCCGGCCGATGCAACCGGGAAAAGCGCGCCATACGGGCTCCCCTGCCCCGAAAAGCGCGGCCAGCGCCCGTCCAAGCCCGTCCGCTCAGAAGGAAAGCCGAAGCCCGGTCCCGATGATGAACCCGTCGATGTCGTTGCCGGGAGTTCCGAATCCGGGGTCGCCCACGTCCTCATCGAACTGGACGGCGGTGACCGACCCGAACACCTGCGCCTCGTCCGCCCATTTGACATAGGTCGGCGCCCGGAAGCTGGCGCCCTTGTGTTTCAGGTCGTAGGACACGCCGATCTGGTAGGTGTCGAGCCGTTCCTTGGGGCCGAAACCGATATGCTCGTTATCGGTATTCTGGCCATGGAAATGCGAAGCCGAGTACGTCCATGGTCCCAGCTCGTACTGCACGCCGATATCGTAGGCCACGCCGTCATTGCGCCCGCGCGATGTGCCGCGGCTTTCGCCCCAGCTTCCGCCGATGGTGAAGCCGCCCTGTTCGATACTGATGCCGGCACCCCATATCTGCGGGTCGGCCCGGGGGTCGAACCTGTTGTCGCCCGTCGCCCAGTGGCCCCCCAGGGTGATCTGGGTATCCCCGAAGACCCGCACGTAATTGAAGCCGATCCCGAAGATATCCTCGATATCGCGATAGGTCGGCGAACCGGCAATGCTGTCCGAACTTTCCGGGATGTAGCTCACCCCAAGCTGGAACCCGGCGAAACGCGGCGTGAAATAGCTGATCCCGGCGGAATGGTCCTCGCCCCCGAAGGTGGTCCGCGTCGTGCCCAGCGTGCCCCGGCGAACGTCGCCACCCGTCCGCACACCGCCGACCGAACCGGAGAACGGAATATAATTCGCCGTCGAACCCGAACTGATCGAGACGAAACTGACATCCGGTCCCGGAAAATCGCTGCCCGGCGTACGCGGCGTCAGGCTGTTGCCGGCAAGGTCATGATCGCCGATCAGGATCTCGCCGAAACTTCCCCGTATGAACAGAAAGGCCTCGTCGATCTCGCCATCCGCGTCGCCCGTGGTCGAGGCGGCGCCGTCAAGGTTGATATCGACCCCGATCTTGAGCCCGTTGTCGAGGGTCAGCGCCGGCCGGAAATGGATATCCGCGCCCAACCCTGCATCGAATCCGTCATCGTCGGGAGCCCCGGTCACGTCGAAGGTGCTGAAGGACAGGTACTGCTCCATGTACCCGCCGACCTGGATCTCCCATTCGGCCGCCGATGCGCTCCCCGTCACCAGCAACGCCATCGCCGATACGCTGGCCAGCGCCCTGGCGCGCGCCCCTTGCATGATTGTCATGTCCCCGTCTCCCCATGCTGACCAGCGCCTGCAACGCGCCGCACGCCCCAGGGTCGGGTCATTGGGAAAATATTTGACCCTACGTAAAGCAACGGGTCAACGTTTTTATGGCGCCCCGCGCAATCCGCCCTCAGCGATCGGAAAGGCCGATGGACCAGCTCTGCTCGACCAGGTCCTGCCCGAAGGACCGGACGGGAACCGAGCTTTCGCAGGCAAACCCCCGCGCCCTGTAAAGGGCACAGGCCGCCCGGTGGCTCTCATGCGTCCAAAGTCTCAGCCGCCTGTACCCGCAGTCCTTGGCGAACCCCAGGCAGGTCTCCAGCAGCCGTCGGCCAAGCCCCGTGCCCCGCGCCTCCGGCTCCACCAGGAACAGCCGCAGCTTGGCCGTCTCCTCCTCGAGCCGCACGCAGAAGATGCAGCCCAGGCGCCGCCCGTCCCGCTCGGCCACCCAGCCCTGCTCACAGGCCGGATCGTGCGAGGCCACGAAATCCGCCACGATCTCGGCCACCAGTTTTCCGAAGGTGTCATCGAACCCCGCCTCCTGCGCGTAAAGCGCGCCGTGCCGGGCGACGATCCAGTCGGCGTCCCCGGGCGTGATCGGGCGGATGGCTATGGTATCCATGGAACAACCAAACCGTTTGCAGGCTTGTCTTTCAAGCCGGAAAGATATACCTGCAGAGCGCTTTTTCAGGAGGCCACCATGGGCATCAACACCGAACGCGACATCGAGGCGAACCTGCAGATCGGACCGACCGACCAGGGCATGGTGCGCATCTACGTCGAGGCGGACGGCGTTGAAATCCCCATGGATTTCGAGCCCGACGAGGCCCGCGAGATTGCCGAGGAAATCATGGCCGCCGCCAAGGCCGCCGAGAAACGCGGCTCATGACAGCGGGTCGCGCAGCGCCTGAAGCCGTCGCGCCGCGTGGCGGGCAAAGCGCCGCGTGAGCGCCGTGCGCCGCGCCGCCGGCAGCTTGTCCTCCGGCGCCATGCGAATAATCTCTGCGTCATAGGCATCGGCCATGATCAGCCCCGTTTCCGGCGGCAGCAGGTCCGACGGGAACGCCTCGTCCACCGCCCAGAAATACCGGTCGCACCAGCCCAGGTAGCCTTCCCATTTGCCGTCCGACATGAAATCGGCGCGCGACGATTTGCACTCGATCACCCAGATCTCGCCCTTCGGCCCCAGTGCCATCACGTCCACCCGGCGGCCCCGCTCCGGCGTGAACTCCTCGACACAGACGAAGTCATGGCTGGCCAGGTGACGGCACACACCGCGGGCCAGCAACTGGCCCGGCAGCATCGTGTCGGAGGGGTACAGCACCTGCGTCATGGCTCCAATTTATGAACAATACGTGAACATTGGCAACCCCTTCCTTCACGTGAACGTAAGGCACGCCTTTGGCCGCTTGATGTTTGCAGCAACCAACTCATACTTCCCGAGGGGTTCCGCCCCGATCCTGCCCAACCGAAAGCGCCAGACCATGTCCGAACCGAAATCCGAAACCGCCCGCAGCCGGGGTGTGCGCTATGCCCGCGAACTGGAAGGCCACGTGGACTGGCTCAACACCTTCTCCGGCACCGCGCTCGGCGTGCTGGCGGTGGCCTCGGGCATCTACACCTATCTGGGCGTCTCCTCGCTGCTCGACGACACCGGGGCCATGTCGGCCTTCGCTGCCATTGCCTACTCGGTGGCGGTCTCGGTCGGCATCTTCGTCTTCTGGTCCTACCTCCTGCGGCTCTTCCCGGCGGTCGATTCCCGGCAGGCGCGGATGGGGCTGCTGGGGGCCATGGGGCTCGGCTCGCTGGCCATCGTCGCCATGTCGAGCTGGCTCAACGCCGCAGCACTTGCCGGGTCCGCGGCAGTGGAGCAGCACCTCGCCAAAACGGTGCAGGATTACCAGACCAGCCTCGAACGTGCCCACGAGGTTGCCCTGACCGGCCAGGCGCTTGAACGCGACGTCGCCCGCGTGCGCCAGTCCTTCGAGGATCTCAGCGAACAGGAGGCCACCGGCAACCTCTCCGGCCTCGCCGGGCGCGGCGCCGTGTTCCGCGTACTGCGGCAGAAGGCGGCGGAGCTCACCGCGCTTGAAACCCAGATCGCCCAGCAGACGCCGCTGGTCGACAACGCCTTCACCGAGGGCAACCAGATCCTCAGCCGTATGCGCGCGCTGACGGTCGAGCCTGGCCCGGTCGAGGCCCGCTCCATCGAATTCTCCGAACTGGCCGTGCGCCTTCAGGGCCTGATCACCCAGCTCCGGCAACTCACCGTCGCCCCCCTCGTGGCCCGCGCCGCGCAGGACCTGGCCGATTCCGTCGTCCTGCCCGAACTCGACGGCAGCACCGCCGAAAGCCGCGACAGCCAGTCCTCGACCATTACCTCCGTGCTCGAGGTGCTGGGCCAGCGCGCCGCCACCCTTGAAGGCGCGGCGGAGGAGGTGGCCAACCTGCCCGCCGCTCCGGAAGTGACCTACACGCCCATCTCCGCCGCCGACGCGGTGATCCTCTATGCCGGCAATTTCGTGCCCTCCTGGGCCGGGGCGATCGCCATCGACCTGCTGCCCGCCGTGCTCGTCCTGATCCTCGCCATCACCCAGTCCGCCATCCGCACCGGCCGCGACGGCACCACGGTCGAGGACACGCTGACCCTGGCCGAACTGCGCGCCGCCCTCGCCGCGGCCAGGGAAGTCGACGCCGCCATGGACCACCATGAAGAGCCTCCCGCCCGCGATGCCGACGGCAACAAGATCAAGCGCATCACCGGCAGTACCTCATGAGCAACGAGTCGCCGCAAAAGCCGAAGGAGAAGAAGGCCAACGGCGTCGGCCGCATCCTGACCGGCATCCTGATTTTCCAGATCGGCATCGGTGCCATGCTCGTGCTGGGCGACGTGCAGCTTGGCCAGCTCACCCTCCCCGGCATGGGCCCGAACGCCCCTCGCCTGACCGAACCTGTCCGTCCCGGCGACCAGCGCCGCACCT
>Ga0189287_100296_pt1 | contig 14446 bp, 12 predicted proteins | sample UW86minimetaG_FD_130319 | JGI IMG/M metagenome (GOLD analysis project Ga0189287, IMG submission 130319) | Marine microbial communities from the Costa Rica Dome - UW86 mini metaG | ecosystem: Environmental > Aquatic > Marine > Oceanic > Photic zone | place: Costa Rica: the Eastern Pacific... | reverse complement strand
GGCGGATGCGTTCGAGGCGCTGGCCGCGCTGGCCGAGGAGGGCGCGCGGTTCGACATGGTGATCTGCGACCCGCCGGCCTTTGCGCCGTCGAAACAGGCGTTGGAGGCGGGGTTGCGGGCCTATGAGCGGGTGGCCCGGCTTGCGGCGCCGCTGGTGGAAGAGGGCGGGATACTGGCTTTGTGTTCCTGTTCGCATGCGGCGGACCTGGCGAAGTTTCGGTCGGCCTGTTTGCGGGGGATCGGGCGGGCCGGGCGGGCTGGGCCGTTGATTTACACGGGCTTTGCGGGGCCGGACCATCCGCAGCATCCCAACCTGGCGGAGACGGCGTATCTGAAATCGCTGTTCTTCCGGCTGTGAGGGCACTTCTCGATACTTGCGTGATCTATCCCACGGTGATGCGGCAGATGCTTCTGCGGGTCGCCGAGCGGGGGGCGTACACGCCGCTCTGGTCGGCGCGGATCATCGAGGAATGGCAGCGGGCGGCCGCGAAGCTTGGGCCCGACGGCGTGGCGCAGGCCGGGGCGGAGGCGGCGCTTTTGTCGGTGGACTGGCCCGAGGCCGAAGTGAGCTGGCCGCCCTCGCTGGAGAGCCGGCTGTGGTTGCCTGACCCCGCGGATGTTCACGTGCTGGCGGCGGCGGTGGCGGGGTCGGCGGACCTGATCCTGACGCTGAACGTCAAGGATTTTCCGCGCAATGTTCTGGCCGAGGAAGGCGTGGCACGGGCCGATCCGGACGGGTTCCTGCTGGGGCTGTGGAAGGCCGGGCCGGAACTGGTGGAAGAGGCGGCGGAAAGCGTGCTGGCCGATGCGAACCGCTTGTCGGGCCGAAGCTGGGAGATGCGGCAGCTTCTGAAGAAGGCGAAGCTGCCGCGGCTGGGCAAGGCGCTTACCGTTTCATGATCGAGATCAGGTTGGCGTAATCGTCCGTCCAGACTCGCCCGCCGTCGCTTTCCAGCACTCTCCAGCGGGGATCGGCGGACAACTCGCCGAAGGCGGCCGGATCGCGGGCCAGCATGACCACGCTCGACGGGCTGTCGCCGGGGTCTTTCCTGGCGTTGCCCTTGTAGTGCTGCACCCGGGCTACGAGGCCCAGATCGGCGGCCGAGCGGGCGAGCGGCAGGTCGATGTCGTAGTAGCGGTTCGAGATGTGGTAGAGCAGGAGCCCGCCGGGCGAGAGCCGGTCGAGGTAGAGCTGCATCGCCTCGTTGGTGGTCAGGTGCACCGGCACGGCGTCGGAACTGTAGGCGTCGATCACGAGGATGTCGAAGCGCAAATCGCGCTGGCGGTCGAGCATCATGCGGCCGTCGCCCATGTGGGTGGGGGCGTCGGGCGTGCAGGCCGTGAGGAAGCGGAAATGCTCGGGCGAACGGGCGATCCGGTCGACGAGGGGGTCGATCTCGTAGAAATGCCAGTTCTGGCCCGGCTGGCTGTAGCAGGCGAGCGAGCCCACGCCGAGGCCCACCACGCCGACGGTGCCGGCGGTGCGGCCCCGGGCAGAGCTCATCACCTGGCCCAGCGGGCCGTTGCGGTGGTAGTAGTAGAGCGGCTCGGGCCGGGCGGCGGTGTCGTCGGCGATGCGCTGGGCACCGTGCACGGTTGTGCCGTTGCCGTAGATGCGCAGGCCGTCCCCTTCGGTGATCACGTGGGTGCCGAAGAAGCTGCGGTCGCGCCAGAGGGCGGGGTCGGGGACGAAGAGCGTGCCGACCAGAAGCAGCACGATGCCCGCCGCGAAGGCCCCCAGCGGGGAGCGGCGGAGCCACGCGAGGCAGAGCACGCCGCCGATCAGCAGGATGAGCAGCACCGCCGTCCAGTGCCCGTCGCCCGACGGTGTCAGGCCGGTGAGCAGGGCCGGGACGGAGACCACGAAGCCGATCAGGGCGCCGCGGCTGAGGCTGGTGACCGTCTCGCGCAGGTTGCGGCCGAAGGGCAGGAAGAGCAACACGGCGAGCAGTGCCGTGATCACGGCCTCCTGCAGGCCGGGGAAGATGGCGGGAGCGAGGATCGAGTTGAAGAGCCCGCCCAGCGCGCCGCCCACCGACATGGTCAGGTAGAAGCCGGTCAGGTTGTGGCCCGCGGGCCGCGCGGCATAGAGCCGGCGGTGGGCGAAGAGCGCGATGCAGAAGAAGCAGAGAAGCAGGATGCCGACCGACGCCCAGTCGAGGTAGTTGCCGTGGAGGCCGAAGACGAAGAGGCTCAGCACGGCGAGCGCCAGCGCGGCGATGATCTTCAGCGACCGGTCGGAGACGAGGCGGCGGTTGGAGAAGGCCAGCACGAAGCTCAGCAGGTAGAGCGCGAGGGGCACGACCCAGACCAGCGGGAAGGAGCCCATGTCGATGCTGATCTTGAGCGTGACCGACAGCATGAGCGAGGAGGGGATGAAGGCGAGGAAGCCCCAGAGGAGGTAGTTCGAGGCGGTCGGACGGTCCGCGGCGGTCCCGCGCTGGGTCGGGGCGGCTGCGGCGGGGCCATGACTGAAATGAGCGCTCAGGGCCAGCGCGCCGCCCAGGGCTACGAAGCCAACTGCCCAGCCAAGCCCGATGGTGCCGGCGCCGAAGATCGGCTCGGCGGCCAGCGGGAAGGCGAGCAGGGCGATCAGCGAGCCGAGGTTGGACGCCCCGTAGAGGAAATAGGGATCATGCGCCGACAGCCCGCCGCTGCGGCTGTACCAGAACTGGATCAGCGGCGCGTTGGCCGAAAGGGCGAGGAAGGGCAGGCCGACGCCTGCCGCGAAGAGGAGCAGCGTCTGCCACGCGGTCGAGCCTTCGGGGTTCAGTTGCCAGCCTTCGGGCACGCTCAGCGGCAGGCTGAGCAGCGCCGCCGCCCAGAGGCCCAGGTGCACCAGCACCTGGCCGCGCACGGGCAGCGCGCGGGTCAGCAGGTGGGCATAGAGGTATCCGGCGATCAGCACGGTCTGGAAGAACAGCATCGCCGTCGTCCAGACGGCGGGCGAGCCGCCCACATGGGGCAGCACGAGGCGTGCGAAGAGCGGCTGCACGAAGAACAGCAGCGAGGCGCTGAGAAACATCGTGGCGATGAATATGGCCGGTGCGACGCGTGTCGAGACGCCCGCGGCCGGCGTATCGGATACCTGCATGTTGGTCCTCTTTGGGCCCCCCGGGCCTTCAATACATGCGGGATCGTGCCGAATTATGATCGGTTTGTGGCGGAAGGGCGGTCATAGGGGGCCGAGATTCCGGCAACGGGCTACGGTTGGGCGGGGTGGCTGTCGGTTACCGGGCCCACTTCGCTTCGAGCTTCTCGATCGCGGCGATGCGTTCGCCGGTTTTCGGGTGGCTCATCAGCCAGGCCGGCATGGCGCCGGAACGGGACTGGGTGAGCTCCTCGAGCTTGGTGAAGAGCGCCTTTTGCGGCGCGGTGCCGATGCCGGCCTTGGTCAGCAGGGCGGCGGCGTATTCGTCGGCCTCGTACTCGTCGCTGCGGGACAGGCGGGCGGCGAGCAGGGTGGTCAGCCCGCTGGCGATCATGGCGCCGATGCCGGGCAGGAAGCGCGACAGGATCATGGCCAGCGCCGTGCGGAGCGCGTTCTGACCGGAAAAGTCGATCATCCGCCGGCGGGAATGGCCGAGCGCCACGTGGCCCAGCTCGTGCGCGATGACGCTTGTCATCTCTTCGGCCGAAAGCTCGCCATTCTGGAATTTCCGGTAGAATCCGCGGGTTATGAATATCCGCCCGTCGGGTGCAGCCAGCCCGTTGACCGGGTCGATCTCGTAGATATGGACCTTGATGCGCGGCAGGTCGAGCGCGGCGGCGAGCCGGTCGGTGAGCTTCTTCAGGCGCGGGTCGGCCAGCTCGGACGAGCGCGCGTCAAGCTCGCGCCGGGTGCGCCAGACCGAGAAGCGGTACATCGCCACGGCATAGAGAATCGCCAGCAGGATCGGGGTGAACTTCAGCATGGTTCGAATATGGGGTGCCGGGCGGGGGCGGGCAAGCGCGGGGCGGGTCGTACAGGCGCGGGCTGCACCGCGCCTGCCGCGCCTCAGAACGGGAAGAACAGCGGGATCACCAGCACCGCCACCACGGCGAAGAGCAGGTTGAGCGGCATGCCGACCACCACGAAGTCGCGGAACCGGTAGCCGCCGGCGCCGTAGACGAAGGTGTTGGTCTGGTAGCCTATGGGGGTGGCGAAGCTGGCCGAGGCGGCGAACATCACTGCCATGATGAAGGGCCGGGGGTCGTAGCCCAGCTGCACCGCCATGGCGATGACGATGGGCCCGACAAGCACGGCCACGGCGTTGTTGCTGATCATCTCGGTCAGCAGGCTGGTGAAGAGGTAGACCGCCGCCAGCGCCGCCAGCGGCCCGAGCCCGCCGGTCAGCCCGACGATGAACTCCACCACGGTGGCCGCCGCGCCGGTGTTATCGAGCCCCTGGCTGAGGCCCAGCATGCCGAAGATCAGGAACAGGATGCGCCAGTCGATGGCGTCGAAGGCATCCTCGGGGTCGACGCAGCCGGTGAGCATCACCACCGTCGCCCCGATCACCGCGAGCCCGGCGATGGGCATGATGCCAAAGGAGGCCAGCACCATGACGCCGAGGATCGCGCCGATGGCGATGGGCGCCTTGGCGCGGCGCACCGGGCGGTCGGAGGGGGTGGAAAGGTTGACGATGCCGCCGTCGGCCACCAGCCTTTGCAGCCCGTCGGCGGGGCCTTCCAGCAGCAGCGTGTCGGCGAAGCGCAGGCGCAGGTTGTCGGTGCTCTCGGTGATGTTGCGGTCGTCGCGGTGGACGGCGATGACGTAGACGCCGTAGGTGCGGCGCAGGCGCAGGTCGCCCAGCGTGCGGCCGCGCAGCATCGACTTAGGCCCGATGCTGCCTTCCATCATCATGGTGCTTTCGGCGGTCACCGGCTCGAACCCGGTGTCGTGCATCTCGTTGAAGGCGACGCTGCCGTCTTCCCTGAGGCCCAGAAGCTCGCCCGCGTCGGTCTTGATGACCACACGGTCGCCGGGCTGGAGGGTGAGGTTCGAGAGCTGCGTGCGCTGCGAGCGGTCGCCGCGGATCACGTCGAGGATGCGGGCCTGGCCGGTGTTGAAGGGCAGGTCGGCCAGGGCCTTGCCGACATGGGCAGAGCCCGCGGGAATCAGCAGACGGGCGAGGAACTTGCGCTTGCGCTCCTGGCCCAAGACCGAGGCGAGCGAGGCGCGGTCGGGCAGCAGGTAGCGGCCGGCGAAGAGCATGTAGATCATGCCCGTACCGGCGAGGATCAGCCCCGGCAGGGTCATCTCGAACATGGTGATCCGGGGCTGGCCGGCGGCGAGCGCCACGTCGCTCATCAGGATGTTGGTGGAGGTGCCGATCAGCGTCAGCGTGCCGCCGAAGATCGCCGCGTAGGAGAGCGGGATCAGCACCTTGGACGGCGCGGCGCCCACGTTGGCGGCGACCGAGATCATCACCGGGGTCAGGAGCACCACCACGGGCGTGTTGTTCATGAAGGCCGAGGCGGCGATGGCCGCGCCCATCATGATCATCACCGCACGTGAAAGGGACCCGCGCGCCCGTCTCTGGAGGATGTCGCCCAGCAGCGAGAGTACCCCGGTGCGTTCCAGCGCGGCGGAGATGATGAACATCATGGCGATGGTGATCGGCGCGCCGGAACTGAAGACGGTGAGGAAGTCATCGGTGCTGAGGATGCCCGTCGCCAGCAGGATGGCGGAGGCCGCGAGGGCCGTCACCTCGGGCGGGTAGATCTCGAAGATGAAGCCCGCGAAGACGAGCCCCAGGAGGACGAGAACGAAGATCTGGTCGTATGGCATTTCGGGGGAGGAATCCGGACAGGAGGACAGGGGCCGACGGCGGAGTTTCGGGCAAGGCCGGGCCGCTGGCAACAGGATAATGCGGGGCGGTGACGTTTTGGGCGGATTAGCGGACGAGCAGGTCGAGCGGCTGGCGAGAGAGGCGTTCGACGCCGGTTTCGGTGACCAGGACGGAATGGCCGGGGCACATGGCCAGCCCCGCCTCGGCATCCATCAGGATCATGTGCAGGAAGAAGACCTGGCCCGCCTGCATGAGAAGCGGGTTGCCCTCGTAGAACATCGGGAAATCCACCCAGATCGGGTTGTAGACCGCGCCCATGCCGTAGCCGCAGGCCTGCATCCTGGCGTGGCCCAGGCCATAGGCGTCGAGGGTGCGGGCATGGGCGTCGAAGACCCCGCTCATCGGGCGGCCGGGGCGGATGGCGGCTTCGCAGGCTTCCAGCGCGGCGGTCGCGGCCTCGTGCATGTGGCGCTGTTTGTCGCTGGGTTTGCCGATGATCACCGTGCGCATCATGGCGGCGTGGTAGCGGGCATAGGCGCCAGCCCATTCCCATGTCATATGGTCCTGCGCGTCGAGGTGGCGGCGGCCGGAATGGTAGCGGCAGAGCAGCGCCTGGGGACCGGAGCCGAGGATGAACTCGTTGCCGGCATAGTCGCCGCCGCCGCGGAACACGGCGCCCTGCATGGCGGCGAGGATATCGCCCTCGAAGGCGCCCGCGCGGGTTTCGGCAAGGCCCGCGTCCATCGCGTCATCGGCCAGTTGCCCGGCCCGGCGATGCATGGCGATCTCGGCCGGTGACTTGACCCGGCGCAGGGCGCGGATCAGGTCGGACTGGTCCTCGGCGCCTGGCAGCGCGGCGCGGGTGAGCTGGCCGTTGCGGTCGGTGAGGCCGGCGGTATCGGATTCGAAGCCGAGACGGCCGGACGCGACGCCGAGGTCGCCCAGCAAGTTCTTCAGGTGCTCCGCCGGGTTCGAGCCCTCGTATTGCGGCCAGACGTGGATTTCCTCCTCGGTGAGCACCGAGGTGCGCAGGGCCTGGATGCGGTCGGGCATCCGGGTCATCAGGTGCAATTCGCCCTTCGCGGTCAGCACCATGGCCTGGTACATGGCGAAGCCGAACGTGTCGTAGCCGCAGATCCAGTACTGGCTTTCCGGCGCGAAGAGGATCAGCGCGTCGAGGCCGGCCTCGTTGACCGCTTGCGTGGCGCGGGCGCGGCGGGCGGCATATTCGGCGTCGTCGAAATGGAAGGGCATTTGCGGGCTCCGTCACGGGGGGTCGTGGCACTGGAGCCGCTTCCGGGCGGGCGTGCGCGTCTGGTTGCGACCTCGGGAGCCTCCGGCGGGGATATTTTTGGCCAGAAGAAGCGGAGGGAGGCGTGCCGCCTCGGGCGTGGGGACGAGGGGGCGCCTCAGCCCGAGCAGCTGGCGCCGCCGAGGACGCAGAACTTGGCGCAGTGCGGGTGGTTCAGGGAGACGTCGCGCTCGGCCTCTTCCAGCGTTTCGCCCATCTCGAACTGTTTGTCGTAGGGCAGGAGCGTGCAGGACAGCACCGTGGGGCGGGGGGCGCCCTTGCGCTTGACCACCATCCGGGAGGAGGCGCACATCACCTCGTCGGGCGACTTGCCGAGGATGCCCCAGCAGGCGGTGGTGATCTCGGGCACCTCGACCGTCATGTCCATTTCGGGGAAGAGCACGGTTTCGCCGGGGTTGTCGGCGTCGATGGCGAAGCCGTGGCGGGCATAGAGGGCGCGGTAGCCGGCGCGGGCCTCTGCCTCGGTCTCGTGCCAGAGGGTGCGGCCGGCGACGGCCATTCGGGCGCCCGCGTCGCGAAGCCAGGCCATGCCGGTGAGCGTCTTGTCGAAGGCGCCGCGGCCGCGTTCCTCGTCATGGTGCCGGGCTGACCAGTGATCGACCGAAATGCGCAGGGTGAGGCGGTCGCCATAATCCGCGATCAGCGCGCGGAGGTCATCCTGCACCCGGGGCCGCATCATCGGCCGCATGGCGTTGGTGAGGATGAGCACCTCGAACCCCCGCTCCAGCGCGGTGCGGGCCATGGCGCACATCTCGGGGTTCATGAAAGGCTCACCGCCGGTGAAGCCAATCTCGTGCACTGGCCAGCCGCGCGCCTCGAGCTGGTCGAGGTAGTTGCGCATCTCGGCCTCGGTGATGTAGACCAGCCGGTCATTCTCGGGCGAGCTTTCGATATAGCAGTTGACGCAGGTGATGTTGCAAAGCGTGCCGGTGTTGAACCAGAGCGTTTGCGGATTGGACAGCGGCACATGCGCGCGGGCCTGCCCGTCGGCTGTCACATGCGGGTCGCGGAACTTGCCGTCATTGGCCCGGTCCGTGGCGGCGTCTTTCATCACTTCACCTGATTTTGGTTTGCATTTCCGGCGTAACCTGTCCTTTTTGTCGTGAAAAGTCATGACCGGGCTGGTGACGGCTTTGTGATACGGGCATAAAGTCCCGGTGAACGCCGCGCGGCAAATCGGTACTGCGGCGGGACAGGAGAGGTCTGATGGTTTCGCGAGTCATTCCGGTGGATCCCTTCGACCTGGTGATTTTCGGCGGCACGGGGGATCTCGCGCGGCGGAAGATCCTGCCGGGGCTCTTCCGGCGTTACTGTGCGGGCCAGATCGAGGGCGACGTGCGCATCATCGGTGCCGCCCGTGGCGAGATGGATACCGAGGGCTACCGGCAGTTCGCCTCGGACGCGATCGTGGCCTCGGACGAGGGGGCGGGCGCGAACCGCGGCAACCTCGAGGCGTTTCTCCAGATGCTGCATTACGTGGTGGTCGATGCCATGGGCGACGACGGCTGGGAAGAGTTGGCCGGGATCATCCGGTCGGACCGGATCAGGGCGTTCTATTTCTCGGTCGCGCCACGGCTTTTCGGGCCGCTGGCCGAGCGGCTGCACCAGCACGGGCTGGCCGACGGGCAGACGCGGATCGTGGTGGAAAAGCCGTTCGGGCGCGACTTGGCCACGGCAAAGGACCTCAACCGCGTGCTGGCCGAGCATTTCGACGAAAGCCAGATCTACCGGATCGACCATTACCTGGGCAAGGAGACGGTGCAGAACCTGATGGCGATCCGGTTCGGCAACATGCTGTTCGAACCGCTGTGGAACAGCCAGTACGTGGACCACATCCAGATCACCGTGGCCGAGGAGGTGGGCGTCGGCGGGCGGGGCGACTACTATGACCGGTCGGGTGCCATGCGGGACATGCTGCAGAACCACCTGATGCAGCTACTGTGCCTGATCGCGATGGAGCCACCGGCGAAGTTCAACCCCGACGCGGTGCGCGACGAGAAGCTGAAGGTGATCCGGGCGCTCGACCCGGTGCCGCCGCAGGACGTGGTGCGCGGGCAGTATGACGGCGCGGACGGGCGGCCGAGCTATCGCAACCAGGTCGGAAACCGCGACAGCACCACCGAGAGCTTCGTGGCGCTGCGCGCCCGGGTGAGCAACTGGCGCTGGGCCGGCACGCCCTTCTACCTGCGCACGGGCAAGCGGCTGAAGGAGCGGGCCAGCGAGATCGCCGTGGTTTTCAAGGATGCGCCGCATTCGATCTTCGGCGACGAGGCCGGGCGGCACCGCAATATCCTGACCATCAAGCTGCAGCCCAACGAGGGGATCGAGCTGGGCGTGACCATCAAGGAGCCGGGGCCGGGGGGCATGCGGCTGGTGGACGTTCCGCTCGACATGACCTTCGCCGAGGCGCTCGGCCCGGAGGAGGCGGATTTCCCGGACGCCTACGAGCGGCTGATCATGGACGTGATCCGCGGCAACCAGACCCTGTTCATGCGCGGCGACGAGGTCGAGGCGGCCTGGGCCTGGACCGACGGCATCATCGCCGGATGGGAGGAGCGCGGCGAGGATCCGCTGCCCTATTCCACCGGAAGTTCCGGGCCCGATGACGCGCTGATGCTGATGCACCGGGACGGGCGCCGCTGGCGGGAGATCAAGGCATGAATTTCGTGGACTACCCCGATGACGAGCTGATGGCCGTGCACCTGGCCAACAACATGGCCGGAGAGCTGACCGCGGCGCTGGAGCACAAGGACCGGGTGCTGTTCGTGGTGCCGGGCGGGACCACGCCGGGGCCGGTTTTCGACAGTCTCTGCGATGCCGATCTCGACTGGGCCCGGGTCGACGTGCTGCCCAGCGACGAGCGCTGGCTGCCGGAGGTGCATGTGCGCTCGAACAGCCGGCTCATTCGCGAACGCCTGCTGACGGGTCGGGCGGCGAAGGCGAATTTCATTCCGCTCTACCGGAAATCCGAGACGCCGGAGCCGGTACTGGAGGAGCTGGAGGACGGGATCAGCCCGGCGCTGCCGATCAACGTGTGCCTGCTGGGCATGGGGACCGACATGCACACCGCGTCGTTGTTTCCCGGGGCGGACAACCTTGAAAAGGCGCTGGACCGTTACGCGCCGGTGCTGGTGCCGATGCGGGCGCCGGACGTGCCGGAGCCGCGGGTGACGCTTTCCGCGCGGGTGCTGCGCGACGCGCTGGCGCTGCACGTGGTGATCACCGGGCAGGCGAAGAAGGCGGCGCTCGACCGGGCAAGATCGCTGGAATGGGCGAAGGCGCCGGTGGCGGCGGTGCTGGAAGAGGCGACGGTGCACTGGGCGCCGTGAGGGGGCGGTGCGCCAAGTTGGGAAACCCGAGGCGGGTTGCGGAGTTGGCCCTTGAGTATTTTCGGGAACAGTGAAGCGGCAGGAGATAACGGCATGTGGGAGGCTTTGGCGGCCGATACGGGCGCGCGGATCGCGGAGTTGCTCGAGGAAGAGGGCCGGGCGGCGGATTTCTCGGTGCGGTTCGACGGGATGCTGTTCGACTATTCCAAGACCGCGATGAGCCGCGAGGCGCGGGCGCTGTTGCTGTCGATCCTGCGCTCGCACCATGTCGAGGATCGGCGCGACGCGATGTTCGCGGGCGAGGCGATCAACGAGACCGAGGGGCGGGCCGTCCTGCACACGGCGCTGCGGAACCTGTCGGGCGGGCCGGTCGAGGTGGAAGGCCGCGACGTGATGCCGGATGTGCTGAACACGCTGGCGCGGATGGAGGCGTTCGCAGAAGAGGTGCGGGGCGGCGGGTTCCGTGGCGCGGGCGGGCCGATCACCGACGTGGTCAATATCGGGATCGGCGGCTCTCACCTTGGTCCGGAGATGGCGACACGGGCGCTGTCGCCCTATCACGACGGGCCGCGCTGTCATTTCGTGTCGAACGTGGACGGGGCGGATATCGCCGATTGCCTGGCCGGGCTCGACCCGAGGACGACGCTGGTGATCGTGGCGTCAAAGACTTTCACCACGATCGAGACGATGACCAATGCCGTAACCGCGCGGGCGTGGATGGCGAAGGCGGTGGACGACCCCGCCGCGCAGTTTGCGGCCGTTTCGACCGCCGAGGACAAGACCGCCGAATTCGGGATAGCGCCCGAGCGGGTTTTCGGCTTCGAGGATTGGGTCGGCGGGCGCTATTCCATGTGGGGGCCCATCGGGCTGCCGCTGATGCTGGCCATCGGATCGCAAGGGTTCCGCGCCTTCCTGCAAGGCGGAGAGGCGATGGACGGGCATTTCCGGGAAGCCCCGGCAGAGGAGAACATGCCCGTCATGCTGGCGCTGACGGGGTTGTGGCACAGCCATGCCTGCGGGTTCCCGACGCGCGCGGTGCTGCCCTATGACCAGCGGCTGTCGCGGCTGCCGGCGTATTTCCAGCAGCTCGAGATGGAGAGCAACGGCAAGCGGGTGACGATGGAGGGCGACGCGCTGGAGGTGCAGAGCGGCCCGGTTGTCTGGGGCGAGCCGGGCACGAACGGGCAGCATGCGTTCTACCAGCTCATTCACCAGGGCACGCAGGTTGTTCCTTGCGAGTTCATGGTGGCGGCGAAGGGCCACGAGCCGGAGCTGGCGCATCATCACCACCTGCTGGTGGCCAATTGCCTTGCGCAGTCGGAGGCGCTGATGCGGGGGCGGTCGCTCGAGGCGGCGCGCGCGCTGATGGAGGAGGCCGGGTTCGAGGGCGAGGAGCTGGAGCGGCAGGCGGCGCACCGGGTGTTTCCGGGCAACCGGCCGTCGACCACGCTGATCTATGACCGGCTGACGCCGCGCCGGCTGGGCCAGATCGTGGCGCTTTACGAGCACCGGGTGTTCGTCGAGGGGGTGATCCTGGGGATCAACTCCTATGACCAGTGGGGCGTGGAGCTGGGCAAGGTGCTGGCCAAGGAAATGGCGCCGATCCTGTCGGGCGAGCGTGACGGGGCCGACAAGGATGGCTCGACCCGGCAGCTCGTGGATTTCGTGCGCGGCGCGGTGGAATGAAAGAGGCCCGGAGAGCGTTTCCGCTTTCCGGGCCGGTGCCGCGACTGGACTGCTCGTATCACCTCGTAACCGGGATCAATAGCACCACTCGTAACCGCGATCCGGCGGCGTGTGTCCGGGATGCACGCTGGCACCCCGGACCAGAACCGACGCCGATCTTGCCCGAAGGCGAAGAAAACGCTCACACTCATACGCAGCGCCGGTCCTGTCTGTCGGGGCAAAGGGCGGGCCCCGACAAACTCGGCCTTGGGCGCGGTGGGGAAATGCTGCGGGCAACGCCGTGATGCAGCACCGTGGGTGTACGGGAGTCGGGAAAAGACCCCACGGCATCCACGCCGTCTGGCTGAGTTCAGTGAAGAACCACGTGCGGGGTCTGGAAAAGTTTCAGCCAGCGTCTACTTTCTCTGATGTTTTTTAACGAGTATCCGTCAAGGCATTGATCCGGTTGCGAAAAAAAACTTTGCACGCGCGGCGTCAGTCGGTGTCGGGAATATCGAAGCCGTCGTCTGCAAGGGTAAATCCCTCGAACCGGAAGCCCGGTGACACGGTGCAGCCGACCAGCGTGTAGGCCCCGGTGCATTCGGCGCGCTGCCAGTGATGGGGCGGGATGATCACCTGCGGCCGTTGCGCGGCGGTGAGGTCGGGGCCGAGCAGGTGGCGTTCGGCCGGTCCGGAATCGGTGGCGGAAAGCCGCAGGAGGAGCGGGTCGCCCGCGTAGAAATGCCAGATCTCGGTGGCGTCGACCCGGTGCCAGCGGTTCACCTCGTCGCCCTTGAGCAGGAAGTAGATGCAGGTGCCGGTGGCGCGGCCGTCGTTGTCGGCCACCCATGTCTCGCGGTAGTGGCCGCCTTCGGGGTGGGGCTGAAGGTCGAGCTGGCGGATGATGTCGTCTGCTGTCATGGGCGCAGGGTATCGGTTGCGGCGGAGGTGGGAAAGGGGAAAGCGGGATACCGTGCCGAGAGGCCATTGCCGGAATGCAACTCCGCCGCGTGCTTCGGTAGCAGACCGTTTCGCGGTAAAATGATGGCATGTCATGGCTTGCACGAATCATCGAACGGCAGATCCTCAAGGCGCGCGCCGAGGGCCGTCTTCAGGGGCTGGATGGCGAGGGAGAACCGCTGCCCGACCGCAGCGGCGAGGCGTATCTCGATGCTGGAGAGGCCGCGGCCTTTCGGATGATGGCAGAGGCCGGGGTCGTTCCGGAAGAAATCACGCTGAAGAAACGGATCGCCGCGCACAAGGCGCGAATGAACGACATCACCGACCCCGAGGCCCGAAAGGTGGCGATGGCGGAACTGGCGCAGCTGACGATGCGCCAGTCGATTGCCAAAGAGGCGCGGCGAAAGTTCCTGAAAGGTTAGTTTCGCCGTTTCCTTCGGCGCGAAAGGGCGTTATCCGCCCAAGCCGCGGGCAATGGCGGTGCAGGGGGCCTGTCGGGGCGCTCCGAGGCCAATCGCCCCCTTTGCAACCCTGGTCCCGCGGGCTTAGTTGGGAATGGCATGGGGACGAAGGGCGTAGGCATGGCGACCGATCAGCAGGATGAACCGAAGGCAGGGACACCGCCGGGCGAGGGTGCGACCACCGGGCCGCGGCTAAAGGATTGCCCGGACTGGTATTACCTGATCCGCGAGTTCGAAGTGCTGTACCGGCAGGGCTCTGCCGGGGGGAGCCGGTCGATCCGCAGCCACCGCAAGCGGGTGCGCGAGGCGGTGTCTGCGGTGCTGGAGGCGAACCCGGAAATGGCGGTGCGGGCACCGGAGGCGAAACCCGTCACCGCGCACCTGGGCCGGGCGCTCGATATCGGCGAACGCGGGGCGATGCAGGGGCTGGCAAGGGCGTTGTCGCGGGTCTCGGGCCAGCTGACATGGGAATACGGCTACGAGAAGGTTTCGCCCGCGCTGGCGCGCAAATACGCCTATTGCGAGGTGATGGGGCCGAACGGGCCGGTGCGGACCGGCCGGCTGATCATCGGGTTCGTGCTGTTCGCGCCGAACACGACCTATCCGCAGCACAGCCATCACGAGATCGAGGAAAGCTATGTCTCGATCGCGGGGGCGTGGTCGGAGAACGACGCGGCGGTCTATGCGCCGGGCTCGCTGATCCTGAACCGTGCGGGGGACGAGCACCGGATCACCACCGGGGAGCAGGAGCCCTGCCTGCTGGCCTATGCGTGGAGCGGGCCGGAGGCGCGGCTGAAACTGCCGGAGATGAAGCTGACGCCGCCGCGCCAGCAAAAGGCGCGGCGGGAAGGGCGGAGCGGCTAGGGCGCCTCAGCCGCGAAGGATCGAGCGGCCGGCATATTCGGCGCTGTCGCCCAGGGCTTCCTCGATCCGGATGAGCTGGTT
>Ga0189287_100295_pt1 | contig 14554 bp, 16 predicted proteins | sample UW86minimetaG_FD_130319 | JGI IMG/M metagenome (GOLD analysis project Ga0189287, IMG submission 130319) | Marine microbial communities from the Costa Rica Dome - UW86 mini metaG | ecosystem: Environmental > Aquatic > Marine > Oceanic > Photic zone | place: Costa Rica: the Eastern Pacific... | reverse complement strand
TCGAAGGCGATGCGGCCCGCGTCGGGTTGCAGGAGGCCCGAGACCTGGTGGATCAGCGTCGACTTGCCCGCGCCGTTCGGCCCGATCAGGGCGTGGCATTCGCCGGGGTGCAGGTCGAGGTCGACCTTGTCGGTCACGACCAGCGCGCCGAAGGCCTTTTGCAGGCCCTTGAGTTGGAGGACGGCTTCGGTCATCGGGGCCCCCTGACGCGGTCGAGCAGGCCGACCAGACCGCCGCGGGCATAGAGCGCGATCAGCACCAGAAGGGGCCCGAATATGAGCCGCCAGTCATGGGTGATCGACGACAGCGTCTCCTCGATCAGGATGAAGAAGAGCGCGCCGATGAGCGCCCCGTTGCGGGTGGCCATGCCGCCGAGCACGACCATGACGATCAGGTCGCCCGAGCGCTGCCAAGCCCCCAGCGAGGGCGAGATGAAGGCGGCGTGGGTGGCCCAGAGCACGCCCGCGATGGCGGCGATCACCCCGGCAATGACGTAGGCCGTCAGGCGGTAGCGGAAGACCGAGTAGCCCATCGAGGCGACGCGCGTGGGGTTCTGGCGGGCGGCGCGCAGGACGCGGCCGAAGCGAGCCCCGGTGATGCGGTGGACCAGCGCCCAGGTGGCCAGCAGCACGGCGAAGACGGTGACATAGACGCCCATGTCGGAGCCGAGCCAGCTTGTGCCGAGGAAGTCGGGCCCGGACCACAGCGTCAGCCCGTCATCGGCGCCGTACTGCGCCAGCGAGCCCAGGGCGAAGTAGATCATCTGCCCGAAGGCGAGCGTGATCATGATGAAGGAGACGCCCGAGGTGCGCAGGCAGATCGCGCCGCTTATCAGGGCAAAGAGCCCCGCCGCGGCGATGGCCACGGGCAGGATCAGGGCCATCTCGTAGACCCCTTCGGTGATCATGATCCCGCAGGCATAGGCGCCGATGGCGACGAAGGCGGAATGGCCGAAGCTGACCATGCCGCCCTGGCCCATCAGCAGGTCGAGCGAGATGGCGACGATGGCGAGGATCATGGCGCGCACCGCCAGCGAGGTGAGCCACGCGCCGCCCCAGGCCTCGGCCAGCACAGGGATGAGTGCCAGCGCGGCGAAGATCACGCCGGCGACGATCAGTGGTGCGCGGGGGGTGGCGGCGACGGGGGCTTGCATGTGGGCCTGGTCGGTCATCGTGCCACCTTGGGGGCAAAGAGGCCCTCGGGCCGCCAGAAGAGCACCAGCGCCATCAGCACGTAGATCAGCATCGAGGCGATGGCCGGGCCGATCTGGTTGGCCGAAGACGGGTCCATGACGAGGCGCAGCCCGTCGGTGACGAGCGTGCGGCCCAGCGTGTCGACCAGCCCCACCAGCAGGGCCGCGACGAACGCCCCGCGGATGGAGCCCGCGCCGCCGATGATGATGACCACGAAGGCCACGATCAGGAGGTTGTCGCCCATGCCCGGCTCGACCGAGTAGAGGGGGGCGGCCATGACGCCCGCGAACCCGGCAAGCATGGCGCCGAAGCCGAAGACGATCAGGAACAGCCGGCGCACGTTGACACCCAGGGCCGAGACCATGTCGGGGTTTGTGGCGCCCGCGCGGATCAGCATGCCGACGCGCGTGCGGGTGATCACCAGCCAGAGGCCGAGCGCCACCAGAAGGCCGGCCACAATGAGCGCGACGCGGTAGGCCGGGTAGAGCAGCCCGTCGACCAGCGTGAAGGAGAAGTCGAGAAAGGCGGGCGGTGGCACCGAAAGGGAGGCCGGGCCGAACAGCACCTTCATCAGCTGGTTGAGGAACAGGATGACCCCGAAGGTGGCCAGAACCTGGGAAAGGTGGTCGCGGTCATACAAGTGTCGGAAGACGAGGAATTCCAGCACCAGCCCCAGCAGGAGCGCCAGCGGCAGGGCCAGCACCAGCGCGGCCATGAAGCTGCCGGTCAGCCCGTAGAGGTAGACGGCGAGGTAGGCGCCCAGCATGTACTGCACCCCGTGGGCGAGGTTGATGAAGCCCATCACCCCGAAGACAAGCGTCAGGCCGGCCGCGATCAGGAACAAGATCACGCCAAGCTGCAGCCCGTTCAGGAGCTGGATCAGGATCAGGATCGAGGACATGGGAGGCCTTTACCGCCGGAGCCGCGAATGGCGGGGCCGGTGACCGGCCCCGCCGCATCGGCTTACATGCTGCATTCTTCGGCGAAGCTGTCGCCGTAGTTCTCGAACACCAGTTCGCCCGTCGCGGTGGCCCACTGGCCGTCTTCCCGCTCTTCCACCGAGAGCTGGTAGAAGTTCTGGGTCGGGTAGTGGTTGGTGTTGAAGGCGAATTCGCCGCGCAGCGAGGTGAAATCGGCCGCCTCCATCGCGGCGCGCACGGCGTCCTTGTCGGAGAGGTCGCCACCCACGGCCGCGACCGCGCTGTCGATCAGCAGGGCCGCATCATAGGCCTGCATGGCATAGCCGCCGGGCACGTAGCCGTATTTCTCCTCGAAGGCGGCGACGAATTTCTGGCTGGCCTCGTTGTCGGCATCGGGCGCCCAGTTGCCGGCGGCGATGAAGCCCTCGGCGGCCTCCTTCTGGGCGGGCAGGGTGGTCTCATCCGTGGTGAAGACCGACATGAACTGCACCTTGTCGGCAAGGCCCGCGTCGCGGAACTGGCGTACGAAGCGCACGCCCATGCCGCCCGGTGTGAAGGCGAAGACGGCGTCGGCCTCCGACGTGGCAATGCGGGCGATCTCGGCCGAGTAGTCCTGGTGGCCGAGGGGCACGTAGACCTCGTCGACGATCTCGCCTTCATAGTGCATCTGGAAGCCTTCCATGTTGTCGCGGCCGGCCTGGTAGTTCGGCGCGATCATGAAGACCTTCTCGTACCCCGCCTTCTGGGCGTGGGCGCCCATCACCTCGGCGTTCTGGTTGTTCTGGTAGGAGGTGACGAAGAAGTAGGGGTTGCAGTTGCGACCGGCAAAGGTCGAGGGGCCGGCGTTGGGGCTGATCAGGAAGGTTTCCGACTCGATCACCGGCTTGAAGATCGCCTGCAGCATGTTCGAGAAGATCGTGCCGACGACGAAATCGACCTCTTCCTGGACCATGCCGTTGGCCTTCGACAGCGCGACCTCGGGCTTCAGTTCGTCATCCTCGACGATGAGCGTCGCCTCTTCGCCGCCGAGCTTGCCGTCAAGGTCGTCGAGCGCCAGCTGAAAGCCGTCGACGGCTTGCTGGCCGAGCGCCGCGGGCGGGCCGGAAAGGGTGACGATCATGCCGACCTCGACCTCGGCCGAGGCGGCAGTGCCGAGGCCCAGAAGACCGGCGGCGAGGGTTGTGCCAAGTATTTTCATCCGTACTTCTCCCTGTTCGCGCGATTTTGCGCGTATTTATCCGAGTCCGCGTGAACAGGCCGGGCAACAGGGGCGTCACGGGCGGCGTGTCATGCGGCTGGCTGGTGACCAACTCTGAGCAGGACGCCCCGCCGCCGTCAACGCCTACATGGCCGGTCCGGTGCGGACATGGGAAAAGGATAGGCCGGATGCGAATGATATTTCAAGCTTGAAGTTTCAAGCATGAAGTAAACCGGGTCAAGATATGCGAACCGGCCCGGCAGCCAGCGGCGCGGGCGGTCAAATGTTAATCAAGTGTAAAGGGGGGTGGCAGCCCGTAGGGGAATCGAACCCCTCTTTCCAGGTTGAAAACCTGGCGTCCTAACCGATAGACGAACGGGCCATGCCTTGGCGTGAGGCGTTTCCTATGAAAAAGCCGGTCCCTGCGCAAGAGGCAAAATGCAAAATTTTCGCCCCTCGGTGACTTGTTTTCGCGTCGTGGCATCGAACGTCGCGTCAGGGGATGCCGGCCGGGGATGAAGGGTTGGTGAATTGCGCGTCCGGAGGGGGCGGCGGCGGCGGACGGGGGCACGATTCGCCGGTCAGCCGGCGCGGGCCGCGTCCTCGAGGCGAAGCTGCACGGTCTGCCGCCCGCCCCAGGTGTTGAGGTCGAGCCGGCCGGCGAGGTGGAAGCGCGCGCCGCCGTGCTCTTCCAGCGTGGCGCCGATCTCGGTGTCGTAGGCGCCGAAGGCGATGGCGTCGAGCTTGGGGCCCGTGCCGTCGCCGAAGCGCAGCTTGAGGTGGTTTGCTCCGACGCGCTTGGCAAAGCCGATCTGCATGTCGGGGAAGGCATAGCGCGGGCCGGGTGCGCCCGCGCCGAAGGGGCCGGCGGTTTCGATCTGGGTGACCAGTTCGGGCGTGGCGGCGCCTGGCATCAGGAGGCCGTCGAGGGCGAGGTCGCGGGGGCCGGAGGTGCCGGCGCCCTGCCGTTCCAGCAGCTCGGAGAGGCGCTCCATCGCCGCCTCGAGCTTGTCGCGGGCCACGGTGAGGCCCGCGGCCATGCGGTGGCCGCCGCCCTTGATGAGGAGGCCTTCCGCCGCCAGCCGGTGGATCGCCGCGCCAAGATCGACGCCCGAGACGGAGCGGCCCGAGCCCTTGCCCTCGTCGCCTTCGAAACCGATGACGATTGCGGGGCGGTTGGTGGCTTCCTTGAGGCGGGAGGCGACGATGCCGACGACGCCGGGGTGCCAGCCGTCCTTGGCGGCCCAGACCAGCGGCGCGTCGAGCCCGCGCGCCTCGGCCTGTTCGAGGGCGGCGTCGCGCACCGCGGTCTCGATCTCGCGCCGCTCGGTGTTTAGCTGGTCGAGGCGGTCGGCCATGGCTTTCGCCTCGTGCGGGTTGTCGCAGGCCAGCAGGCGGGCGCCAAGGTCGGCCTTGCCGATCCGGCCGCCGGCGTTGACGCGGGGGCCGAGGACGAAGCCGAGATGGTAGGAGGTGGGCGCGCTGTCGAGGCGGGAGACGTCGGAGAGCGCGACGAGGCCGGGGCGGTGGCGGCCGGCCATGACCTTCAGCCCCTGCTGCACGAAGGCGCGGTTCACGCCCTTGAGCGGGGCCACGTCGGCCACGGTGGCGAGTGCCACGAGGTCGAGCATGGCCATCAGGTCGGGCCCCTTTTGGCCGGCTTCGCGCAGTTGGCGCCCGGCCTCGACCAGCATGAGGAAGACCACGGCGGCGGCGCAGAGATGGCCGAGATCGCCGGGCTCGTCCTGCCGGTTGGGGTTCACCACGGCCAGCGCGTCGGGCAGGGTTTCGCCGCCCAGGTGGTGGTCGAGGATGATGACGTCGGCGCCCTTGGCCGCGGCCACTGCGTCGTGACTGAGCGTGCCGCAGTCGACGCAGACGATGAGGTCATGTGCGGCGGCAAGCTCGGCCATGGCGGGCTCGTTGGGGCCGTACCCTTCGTCGATGCGGTCGGGGATGTAGAGCGTGGCGGCGAGGCCCATCTGGCGCAGCCAGTCGATCAGCAGCGCGGCGGAGGCGCCGCCGTCGACGTCGTAATCGGCGAAGATGGCGATGCGGCCCTTGCGGTTGGCCTCTTCGAGGAAGCGGGCGGCGGCCTTTTCCATGTCCTTGAGGCGGCGGGGATCGGGGAGAAGGTCGCGGAGCTTCGGCTCGAGGTAGCCGGCGCAGGCCTCGGGCGCGACGCCCAGCCGGGCCAGCGTCTGGCAGAGGGCGCGGGGCAGGGCGGCGGATTGCACCAGCGCCTCGGCCAGCCGGTCGGTTTCCGGCGTGGGGCCGACCCAGCGGCGGCCGGTGAGGGAGCTTTCGACGCCGAGGAAGCTCATGACCGGCCTTGCAGGATTTCGGCAGCGGTGCGGGCGGTGGCGAACTCGCCGTGGAGGTGGGAGATGGCGGATTGGTGGATGGCCTCGGCGGTCATCGGCGCAAGGCCCGCCTGCCAGCCCGTGTCGGCATTGGCAGTGAAGCTGGCGCAGGCGTCATGGGCGAGGGTGACGGTGAAGCCCAGGTTGGCGGCCATGCGCACGGTGGTGGAAACGCAATGCGGCGTGGTGAGGCCGCAGATCACGAGGTCGGTGATGCCATGCTCGCGCAGATGTGCCTCGAGCGTGGTGCCGATGAAGGCCGAGTTGACCGATTTCTCGAAGACCGGCTCACCCGGCTGCGGTAAGACCTGCGGCTTGAAGGCGGTGCCGCCGGTCCTGGGCCCCAGCGGGCTGTTCGGTTCAGCGCTGACATGGAGGACGTGGCATACGAGGTCGCCCGCCTTCCGCCACGCCGAGAGCAGCGCGCCGGCAGTGTCTTCGGCACCGGGGTTGTTGCGCTCGCCCCATGCCGGGTGGTCGAACCCCGTCTGGATATCGATCAGGATCAGCGCCGCCGGCATGGCCCGGTCAGAGCGGGTGGCGGCAGGTCATCCGGCGGCGTTCCCCGGTCTTGGACCTGAGCAGCAGGGTTTCGGTCTCGATGCTGTCGCCGCGCGGCTTGAGCCCGGCCACGAGAGAGCCGGTGGTCACGCCGGTGGCGGCGAAGATCACGTCGTCGGTGACCATCTCGTCGCGGGAATAGATGCGGTCGAGATCGGTGATCCCGGCCTTCTCGGCGCGGCCCTTCTCGTCATCGTTGCGGAAGAGGAGCCGGCCCCAGATCTGGCCGCCGAGGCACTTGAGCGCGCCCGCCGCCAGCACGCCCTCGGGTGCGCCGCCAGAGCCCATGTACATGTCGATGCCGGTGGCCTCGGGGTCGGTGCAGTGCATCACGCCCGCCACGTCGCCGTCGCCGATCAGGTAGACGGAGGCGCCCACCTCGCGCAGTTCGGCGATGGTGTCCTGGTGGCGCGGGCGTTCGAGCACGCAGACGGTGATCCCCGACGGCTCGCAGCCCTTGGCCCTGGCCAGCGCCTCGACCCGTTCGCGCGGGCTCATGTCGAGCGAGACCACGTCCTTGGGGTAGCCCGGGCCGACGGCGAGCTTGTCCATGTAGACATCGGGCGCGTGCAGCATGGTGCCGCGCGGGGCCATCGAGATGACCGTCAGCGCGTTGGGCATGGCCTTGGCGGTGATCGTGGTGCCTTCGAGCGGGTCGAGCGCGATGTCGACGCCGGGGCCGTTGCCGGTGCCCACTTCCTCGCCGATATAGAGCATCGGGGCCTCGTCCCGCTCGCCTTCGCCGATCACCACGACGCCGGCGATGTCGAGCTTGCCCAGTTCCTCGCGCATGGCGTTGACGGCGGCCTGGTCGGCGGCTTTCTCGTCACCGCGGCCAATGAGCGGGCGGCAGGCCAGCGCGGCCTGTTCCGAGACCCGGGCGAGGGCGAGCGACAGGATCGTGTCGTCGAATTTGGCGGCGTCGGACATGGAAACTCCTCAAGGAAATGGGCCGGGGAATTGGGCCGGACGGTCGGGCAACAGCATTAGCGGCGGGGTCGGGCCGGCACAAGGGCCGGCCACCGGGTTCAGACGGATTCGATGCGCAGGGCGACCGGTTGCAGGGCCATCACGTCGAGCCGCCCCATGGCCTCGAGCGCCTCGTCGAGGGCGCTGCGGGTGGTGCGGTGGGTGACGATCAGCACCGGCGCGGTGTTGTCCTTGTGCTTTGTCTGGCGCATTCGGTCGATGGAAATGCCGGCATTGCCGAGCGCCGTCGCCACCTTGGCCAGCGCGCCGGGTTTGTCGTCGAGCGCCATGCGCAGGTAGTAGGGCGCGGGCGTGGCCGTTTTCGCCGGGGTGGCGCGGGTGAGCGCGGCGGCCGGCACGCCGAAGGTGGTGCAGCGGAAGCCGCGGGCGATGTCGAGCACGTCGCCCATCACCGCGCTGGCGGTGGGGCCTTCGCCCGCACCGGGGCCGCGCAGGACGATCTGCTGCACCTGGTCGCCTTCGAGCACGACCATGTTGGTGCCGCCCTCGAGCTGGCCCAGCGGGCTTTTCTTCGGCACGAGGCAAGGCGACATGCGCTGTTCCAGCCCGCGGCCGGTCATCTGCGCCACGCCCAACAGCTTGATGCGGTAGCCGAGGTCGTCGGCATGGCGGATATCGGCGATGGTGACCCGCTCGATCCCTTCCAGTTCCACGGCGTCGAAATCGACCTGGCAGCCGAAGGCGATGGCCGACAGGAGCGACAGCTTGTGGCCCGCGTCGATGCCGCCCACGTCGAGCGTGGGGTCGGCCTCGAGGAAGCCCAGGGCGTTGGCCTCCTCGAAGACCTCGTCATAGGGCAGGCCGCCCGATTGCATGCGGGTCAGGATGTAGTTGCAGGTGCCGTTCATCACGCCCATGACACGGGTGATCTCGTTGCCGGCAAGGCCCTCGGTAAGCGACTTGACCACCGGGATGCCGCCGGCGACGGCGGCCTCGAAGCGCAGCACGGCGTCGTTTTCCTCGGCCAGTTCGGCGAGGGATTGCCCGTGATGGGCGAGCATGGCCTTGTTGGCGGTGACCACGTCCTTGCCGGCCTTCAGCGCGGCCTCGGTCGCGGCCTTGGCGGGGCCGTCGCTGCCGCCCATGAGCTCGACGAAGAGGTCGACATCGTCGCGGGTGGCCAGCGCCACGGGGTCGTCTTCCCAGGCGTAGTTCGACAGGGTCACGCCGCGGTCCTTGTCGCGGGTGCGTGCCGAGACGGCGGAAATGGTGACCGGGCGGCCGGCGCGGGTCTCGAGCAGCTGGGCTTTCTGGCGGATGATCTTGACGACACCGGTTCCGACGGTGCCGAGCCCGGCGATGCCTAGGCGCAGGGGGGTGGTCATTTGGGCGCTCCGATCAACAACTCAACTTCGCGGAAAGGTCTGGAATGGGCGTGTAAACGCTTGGTGCGGGGCTTGCAACGCGGGTTTTGTACGGGTGGTGGCGGGTGCACCGTGCTCCGCGCGGAACAAGGGTGAAGCCCGCCGCGCATCGACGGGCCGTCCCGTCGCACCGGAGGTGCGCCGCCTATACACGGCACGCCTTTGGCGTGACGGCACGGCGTTCCGGGGAGGGACATGCGGCATCGAGATGGTGGAGGGGTCTGGCGGGCGTAAAGTGGTGGCCATCTGCGTCGGGTCGCCGTACCACGGCCCGTCGATGCGCGGCTTGTCGAGGTTTCGAAAGACTTTTCGCAAGCTTCCCGTGTCACCATGCGACCCGGCTCAGCCCTCGTCTTCGTCCATCTCGATCGTCTGGTTCAGCCTGTCCCTGTCCGCCTCGCCGATCACTTCGCCCCTGAGACCGGCGGCGCGGGCCTTGAGCCTTGCGGCGCGGGCGTCGATCTCGGGCGCGGGGGAGGCGGCATTGCCGAGCGTCGTGCCGTCGGCCGAGGGGGGCCGTGCCGTCGCGCGGGCGCGGAGGGTTTCGGCCGGAACGAGCGCCGGGTAGTCGGACGCCCAGGCCTCGTCGCTGACCACGGCATCAAGCTGCGGGAAGGACCCGCAGCCGGCCGCCAGCGCGGCGGCGCAGAGGACGAGGGAGAGGCGCAGGGGCATCGGCGCTGTCCTTGGAAATCACACTGTCTCTTCCTTGCCACTTTTGCGTGGGGGAGGGCAAGTCGGGCGTTGATCTGAACAGGCGTTCAATTATGCTGCGGCCCATGGCGAGAACCCAGGGCTCTCATTCCGGGATCACCGGCCCGAAAGTGCGCGAGGCGGCGCTGAAACTCTTTGCGGACAAGGGGTTCGCCGCCGTGTCCATGCGCCAGATCGCGGCCGAGGTGGGGGTGCAGGCGGGCGCGCTCTACAATTACACGCCTGACAAGCAGACGCTTCTGTTCGACCTGATGAAGACCCATCTCGAGGACCTGCTGGCCGCGCAGGAGGCGGAGGGGACGCGGGAGATGCCCTTTCCGGCGCTGCGGGAATTCACCCGGTTTCACATCAATTTCCACAACGAGCGGCCCGAGGAGGTGTTCATCGCCTACATGGAGCTGCGCAACCTGAGCCCCGAGAATTTCGGCGTGATCGAGACGCTGCGCCGGACCTATGAGCGGCGGCTGGAGGACATCCTGCAGCGGGGCATCGACAAGGGGGTCTTTGCCATCGCCGACACGCGGATCGCGGCGATGGCGCTGATCGCGATGCTGAACGGGGTGAATACGTGGTTCCGGGAGGGCGGTCGGCTGTCGCTGGCGGAGGTGCAGGAGCTGTACTGGGACATGGTGCGCAAGTCGGTGGCCGCCTGAGGGGCGCGAATCGGGGTTAACGGGCTGATTTGGCTGGGAAACCGTTTGTCGGTATCACGTCGGTATCACGTCGGTATTCTGTCGGTGTTTTCCACGGTGCGGCGCCGGGTTGATGTGGCGCGCGGTGGGGGGTGGCGCAAGATGTGGGCTGGCACGCAACAGGGCAGTGAGGCTTGAACCGGAAGGGCGACGCCGCCCTGCGGCGATCCGCCGAGGCAGGACGCCGGGCGGCAGATCGGCAGGAACAGGGGCGGAGGGGGTCATGTTGACTCGGTGCAATGATAAAGGAGGCAGTCCATGACCGTTGCACGCGTAACAGAACTTTCCGCGGTGTCCCCCAACAGCTTCGACGATGCCGTCGAGAAGGGGATCAACCGCGCGTCCGAAACCCTGCGCAACGTGAAGAGCGCCTGGGTCAAGGATCTCAACGTCGAGGTGGATGGCGGCAAGGTTTCGGCCTACCGCGTCAACATGGAAGTGACCTTCATCCTCGACGACTAGAACGTTTCGGCGATGCCGGAGAGGAAAGCAGGCCGCGCCCCGAGGGGTGTGGCCTGTTTTCGTGTGACAGCGCCGTTTTCCGCGCGGAAAACGGGACAGAAAATGCGTATTTTCTGTCCCGGAATTTTCGAAAATTCCGGGGCCCGTGGCGACGGGTGGCATTCTTTTGACAGGCCGGGCAGGGTGGTGCCGGAAAAGGGAGGTGCGGCATGGTCTTCGGGCATTGGAACCAGACGGGGGTCGATATCTGGTTGACGCTGATCGGGATGGGGGTGGTCGGGCTGGTGCTGCTTTACGTGGTGCGGCGGAAGAAGTGAGGGGGCGGCCCGTGGGCGGGCCGGCCCCGTTGGTGAGCCGGGTCAGGCGGCTTCCGCGTCGGGGCGGCTGAAATTCACCTCGCGGGTCACCTGCCAGCGGCCGTCTTCGAAGACGAAGTCGATGCTGAGGTCGATCATCATCTTCGGCCCGCCCACGGGGATCTTGCGGGAGATCAGCACGTGGCCGCGATGGCCGGTGACGGTGAGGCGGTGGAGGTTGAACCAGAGGTGATCCTCGGGCGTCTTGTCGCGGAACGTCTCTTGCAGCATTGCCATGAACTCCTGCTTTTTCAGGGTCACCAGGCGGCCGTCGATGCCGAGGTCCATCACCTCGATATCCACGTGGTAGATGGTGTCGAGCGTGGCCATGTCGGCGCGCACGCCGGCCTGCATGAGTTCGTCGAGCCGGGCGCGGAGGGTGGTTTCGGTGGGCTGGGTCATGGGATGTCCTTTCAGGCGTGGGTGCCGTTGATGGGGGTGTTGGCAAAGGTGCCGCGGCGGAAGCCGATGCCCTTGGCGATCCATGCGAGGTCGGGGCGGGCGAAGGGGACGTTGGAGATGTCGGTGATCTGGAGTTTCCCGGTCTCGTCGATGACGAAGAGGCCGGGTTCGGCGAATGGGGCTTCCACGTCGCGGCCGTTCTCGAGGCCCGAGATGTAGAGGCCGAGTCGCTGCATCTGCGGGATGGTGAGCCCGTAGGCCACGTCGAATTGCGGCGCGACCTCTTCCATGTGGGCCGCCGCGCGGGCCGCGGTGTCGGCCGAGACGGCGAGCACATCAGTGCCCTGGGCGGTGAAGTCGGGCAGGCGGTCGTTCAGCTCCTTGAGGTAGGTGGTGCAGAGCGGGCAGTGCTTGCCGCGGTAGACAATGGTGAGCTGCCAGTCGAAGCCGTCGCGGGGGGTGGCGAGGCTGCGCGTGCCGCCGGAGAGCACGGGAAGATCGATCGCCGGAAACACCGATCCGGCGGCGAGTTTCGGGGTGGTCATGGGGAGCCTTTCGCTTTATATATCGAACGGTACAAATATGTCGGGCGCTACCGGGCGGGTCAAGGATTATATATTGAACGATACAAAAAAATTAGGACGGCCGCGCAGCTTCGACTATGACGCGGCGCTGAGGCAGGCGATGCATGTCTTCTGGACGATGGGCTATGACGGGGCGTCGCTGCGCGATCTGAAGGGGGCGATGGGGATCACCGGCCCGAGCCTTTACGCGGCCTTCGGCGACAAGCGGGAGCTGTATCTCAAGACCATCGACCATTACCGCGATGCGGAGGGCTGTGCGCCCCTGGTGGCCTTCGAGGCAGAGGAGGATATCGCGGCGGCGATCCGCGCCTTTCTGGTTGAAATCATCGATTCCGCCACCGGGCACGAGAGCGGGGCGAAGGGGTGTTTCCTGGCCTCGAGCGTGGCGACGACGGCGGGGCAGGTCGACGGCGTGTCGGAGCGGTTGCAGGCGGCGATCGAAGAGGCGCAGGCGCGGCTGACGGCGCGGTTCGAGCGGGAGGTGGAGACGGGGACGCTGCCGGAAGGATTCCCGTCAGAAGAGCGGGCGGCGCTGCTGTTCGATATAAGGCAGGGCTACATGTTCCGGGGCCGCGCCGGGGTGGCGCGGGAGGCGCTGATGCGGGATCTCGACGCGCGGGTTCGGCTGTTGCTGTCGGAGTGAGCCGGGCCGCGGCGATGCGCGGCCCGGGGTATTGCGTCAGTGGGCGGGCTTGATGAAGGTGCCGTTGCGAAGCTCGCTCATGGCGGTCATCAGCTCTTCGCGGGTGTTCATCACGATCGGCCCGTGCCAGGCCACCGGCTCCTGGATCGGCGCGCCGGAGACCAGCAGGAAGCGCACGCCCTCGTCGCCCGCCTGCACGGTGATCTCGTCACCGGTGCCGAAGCGGATCAGGGTTCGGTTGCCCGACATGTCGCGGATGTTCACCTCCTGCCCGGCGACCTCCTTCTCGAGCAGCACGCCCGAGGGGGCCGAGGCATCGGCGAAGGCGGCGGAGCCTTCGAAGACATAGGCGAAGCTGCGGCGGTAGGTGTCGACCTTGAAGGTCTTTTTCACCCCTGCCGGCACCGAGATGTCGAGATATTGCGGATCGGCGGCGATGCCGTCGACCGGGCCGGTCTTGCCCCAGAAGCTGCCCACCACGACGCGGACGGTGGTGCCGTCATCGTCGGTGATGACGGGGATGTCGCCGCCCTTGACGTCCTGGTAGCGCGGCGCGGTCATCTTCAGCGACGAGGGCAGGTTGGCCCAGAGCTGGAAGCCGTGCATCTGGCCTTGCAGGTTCCCCTTGGGCATCTCCTGGTGCATGATGCCCGACCCGGCGGTCATCCATTGCACGTCGCCCGCGCCCAGCGTGCCGGTGTTGCCCAGCGAGTCGCCGTGCTCGACCGTGCCCGACAGGACATAGGTGATCGTCTCGATGCCCCGGTGGGGGTGCCACGGGAAGCCCTGTGCGTAGTGCTCCGGCCGCTCGTTGCGGAAATCGTCGAAGAGCAGGAACGGGTCGAGCTCGGACGGGTCCTGGAAGCCGAAGGCGCGGTGGAGGTGGACGCCGGCGCCTTCCATCGTGGGCTGGGCGGGGCGTTGTTCGAGGATGGGTCTGAGGGACATGGGATGGTCCTCCTTTCCCGACAGATGTAGAGATTTGCCGGCGCCGCACCAGAGGGGCGGGTGGCCGGTTCCGGCAGGGCGTTTGTGCGCGGATGCGCAAATCCCCCTCGCGCGGGGGCGGCGAACCGGGTAGACGCGGGCGTAGCGAGGGAGAGTGCGAATGCGCGACGATGAGACGGTGCTGGCGGTTGTCCGCGCCTCGGCCATGCGGCGGGGGCTGGGGGTCACGATGCTGGCGGTGCTGGGGCTGCTTCTGATCTATACCGGGATTGCCAGGCCGCCGGCGCAATTCGCCTGGCAGGCCTTCCTGGTGGTGATGGGGATCATCGCGCTCTGGGGCGCCGAGCGGATGCGGCGGGCGACGCGGGCGGCGGTGGAGCTGACCGATGCGGGGCTGCGCACCAGCGACGGCGAGGTGATCGCGACGATGGAGGATATCGCCTCGGTCGACCGGGGGGCCTTTGCCTTCAAGCCGTCGAACGGGTTCATCCTGCGGCTGAAGGGCCGGGCGCCGGGCCGCTGGCAGCCGGGGCTGTGGTGGCGGTTCGGGCCGCGCGTGGGCATCGGCGGGGTGACGCCGGGCGCGCAGGGCAAGGTGATGGCCGATATCATCGCCGCGAAACTGGCCGAGCGCGACGCGCGCTGAGCCCGGTTTACGAGCTGCACGCGTCGAAGCAGAGCTTCGGCGCGAAACGCAGGCTGGTGAAGACCCGGGTGTCGATGTTGATCTTGTCGCTGTAGACCAGCGAGAACAGCGAATCGTACTTCGAGACGCTTTCGACCACGATCAGCTCTTCTCCGTCGTTCATGATCGGGAAACGGTCGTGCTCGCTGGCGGTGTTGGTGGTGGTCAGCGCGGTCATGCGGCCCTCGCCGCGCACCTCGGACCACTTGACCTCGTACCGGTCGTCGGTCTCGTTGTAGCGAACGATGGTGACGCGGACCTGGTTGGTGCCGCTGTCGTTTGAGATCTCGTCGAACAGGATCTTGACGTTGTCCATGTAGGTGTCGGTCACGACCGACTGTTCGCGCGAGAGCAGGTCGGCGATGGTGTAGGTCGCCTTTTCGCGCACGCTCTTGTAGCGGTGAACCTCGAAGAACTCGTAGGAAGCGCAGATCGTCCAGAAGAGGAGCGGGAAGGCGATCACGGACTCGACCGTGAAC
>Ga0189287_100294_pt1 | contig 14560 bp, 13 predicted proteins | sample UW86minimetaG_FD_130319 | JGI IMG/M metagenome (GOLD analysis project Ga0189287, IMG submission 130319) | Marine microbial communities from the Costa Rica Dome - UW86 mini metaG | ecosystem: Environmental > Aquatic > Marine > Oceanic > Photic zone | place: Costa Rica: the Eastern Pacific... | reverse complement strand
GGCCTTTTCCATCGCCTCCTCGACGACTTCTTCCTCGACCTCGGCATTGGCATTGGCCGCTGCCTCGGCGTTGGCGTTGGCGTCGGCATCCGCCGTCGCGTTGCCATCAGCGGTATCATCCACCGTCGCGTCGGTATCGGCAGTCGCCTCGGCCTCGGCATCCGCGTCGGCATCGCCACCAAGCGAGTTGCGCAGCTTGTCGAGCGCATTCTCGTCCTCGGCCGCGTCGCCGGTGTTCTCCTGCGCCTGCTCCGTGCTCTCCTCGACGTTTTCCTGCGCCTCTTCGACGGCTTCCTCGACGTTCTCCTGCGCCTGCTCAGCCGTATCCTGCGCGTTCTCCGTCGTGTCCTCGGCAGTGTCCTGCGCGGTGTCCGTGGCCTCTTCGGCGGTCTCGGTCGCCTCGTCGACAACCTCCTCGGCGTTCTCCGTGGCTTCCTCGGCGGTGTCCGACGCCTGGTCGGCCACGTCGCCGGCATTGTCCTGTGCCTGGTCGGTCACCTCTTCGGCATCGGCCGCGGTCTCGAGCTGCTCGCGCAGGTCCTCGGCCTCCTCGGTCGCGCCCTGCTCGGCGGAATTATCCTCCTGCGCCTGCTCGGCCTCGGCCTCCTCGGCCGGCTCGTTCTGCGCTTCCTCTTCTTCGTCCTTCTTCAGACCAAGCGCGTCGCCAAGTGCATCGGCATTGGTATTCGCCTCCGCCTCGCCTTCCAGCGTGATGCCGGTGGTGCTGTTCTCCGCGCTCTGGGCGATCGCGCCGTGCGGTGTCGCCAGCCCGATCACAACTGCGAGAGCCGTTGTCGATTTCAGCCAATTGCGTTTCATGTCTGCTCCTTCGATCTTTTTTCACAGGCCACGGAAAGCCCGCGTCTGCTGGGGGGTAGTCGTGTATGCACAAGAAACGCGCAGACTGCGAAAAGGTTTCTGGGCCCTACCGGATTTCGGACAGCAGGCGCGATTTCTCGCCCATGTCGTCGGGCCGCGAGATCACCCGCGCCAGTTCCTCCAGCGTGGCCACCGAATGACCGGCCCGGAAACTGTCCACATGCGGCAGCATCGCCGCGATGCCCCGCGCCTTCGGCGCGAACTCGTCCCACCGCAGAAGCGGGTTCAGCCAGATCAGCCGCCGCGCCGACAGGTGCAGCCGCTCGATCTCGCGCCCCAGTAGCTCGGGGTCGTCCCGGTCCAGCCCGTCGGTGATCAGCAGAACCACCGCCCCCTGCCCCGTCACCCGGCGCGACCAGTCGCGGTTGAACGCATGCAGGCACGCCCCGATCCGCGTGCCCCCCTCCCAGTCCTGCGCCTGCTTCCCCGCCGCCGCCAGCGCCGCATCCACGTCGCGGGTGGCAAGATGCCGGGTGATATTCGTGAGTTGCGTGCCGAACGTTAACGCATGCACCTTCGCCCAGCCCGCCCCCTTGTGATTGGCCACCGCGTGCAGGAAATGCAGCACCATCCGGCTGTACTGGCTCATCGAGCCGGATATATCGCACAAGACCACCAGGTTTGGCCATTTCGGCCGCGGCTTCTTCAGATGGATCCGCCGCATCTCGCCCCCCCGCCGCATCGCTGCCCGCAAGGTCTTGCGATGGTCGATCCTGTGGCCGGTATGGCTCGCCATTCCCCGGCGCGAGGCGAATGGCTTCACCGGCAAGGTGAGCCGCGCCAGCATCCGCTTGGCCTGCGCGATCTCCTCGGTGCTCATCTGCTCGAAATCGAGCGTCCTCAGCCGCTCCTCGGTGGACATGGTGAGCGAGGCATCGACCTCGACCTGCGTCTCGCCCTCCTCCTCGTCCTCCCGCTCCGGCGCCTCCCGCTCCACCCCGTCCAGCAACGCCTCCGCCGCCCGCTTCTGCGCCGCCTCCGCCGCCCGCTCCTCCTGCACCCCGCGCAGCGCGGGCAGCATCATCGCCATCATGTGTTCCATGTAACGCGGATCGCGCCAGTAGAGCCGGAAGATCTGCGCATAAACCGCCCGATGCTCGGGCCGCGACGTGAAACAGGCCCGCAGCGTGTAGAAGAAATCATCCCGCGAGGTGAACCCCGCCGCCTCCACCGCCCTTATCGCGTCGATCACCCGCCCCGGCCCGGCGGGCAGGCCCGCCTTGCGCAAGGCCCGGGCGAAATGGGTAATGTTATGCGACAGCCGCGGCGTCTCCGGCAGGTCGAGCGGCGCGATCTCAGGCATCCGTTTCGTGGAGGCGCTGCCCCCACCCCTGGGCTCCGCCAGTTCGCAGGCGAAACGCGCCCCCGGCGCGTTTCCGGGAAGCCTGCTCACCCCCCGGGATATTTCGGGCCAGAAGAAGCATCAGGCCGTGTCCACCAGTTGCAGCGCCTCGTCGACAGCGAGCGGTTGCCTGTTCCGGAAAGCCGCGACCACCTCGATCTGCCCGATGATATGCGCGTTGAACGCCTCCAGCTCCTCCGCAGGCACCCAAAGCTCTTCATGGTCGCGCCCACCGGCCTGTTGAACCGGGTATCTCGCCTCCATCTCCTCCGAGACCTCGAAGCGCGTCACGAAGCCCACGTCATCCGGCGGCGGCCGGACCGAGTTCCAGTCGCGCGCGATCTTCTCGGCGTATTCCAGGGTCGTGACCGGGTAGAAGATCGGCTGTTCCGGCAGGCGCGGCGGCCAGGCCCGCCAATCGGCGTCGCGCACCAGCTGCAATTCCTTCAAACCGGTCGGGCGCCAGAGTATCATGCCGGCTCCAGCCCCGCCTTCGCCTCGTCGAGGATGCGTTTCGCCTCCGACCCCTGAAGCCGCTGGATGTCGTCCTGGTACTTCAATATCGCCCCCACCGTGTCGGCAATCACTTCGGGCGACAGGTCGATCACGTCCAGCGCCAGCAGGCACTTGGCCCAGTCGATCGTCTCCGCCACGCCGGGCTTCTTGAACAGGTCCTCGGTGCGCAGCCGCTGCACGAAAGCCACCACCTCGCGGCTCAACTGCTCCGCCGCCTCCGGCGCGCGGGCCTGCAATATCTCGATCTCGCGGTCGAAACTCGGGTAATCGACCCAATGATAAAGACACCGCCGCTTCAGCGCATCATGCACCTCCCGCGTCCGGTTCGAGGTCAGGATCACGATCGGCGGCTCGGGCGCGGCGATCGTCCCCAGCTCCGGGATCGTCACCTGGAAATCGCTCAGCGCCTCCAGCAGGAACGCCTCGAACGGTTCGTCTGTCCGGTCCAGCTCGTCGATCAGCAGCACCGGCGCGCCACCCGCCTGCGGGCGCATCGCCTGCAAGAGCGGCCGCTCGATCAGGAACTCCTCGGTGAACAGCTCATCCGTCAACCGCTCCCGATCCACCCCGCCGGCGGCCTCCGCCGCGCGGATGGCAATCATCTGCTCGGCGAAGTTCCATTCGTAGACGGCCGAAGACGCATCCAGCCCCTCGTAACACTGCAACCGGATCAGCCGCCGCCCCAGCCCCGCCGCAATCGCCTTGGCGATCTCGGTCTTGCCGACCCCGGCCTCGCCCTCCAGGAACAGCGGCCGCCCCAGCGTCAGCGACAGGAACACCACCGTCCCCAACGCCCGGCCGCAGACATAGCCCTGGCCCGCCAGCATGGCCTGCACGTCGTCGATGGTGGAAATGGCCGTCATGGAAACCCTCCGCACTGGCCTCTCTACCTGCAACGCCGCCCCCGTTCCGTCAAGAGAGAGCACCGCCGCAGGAACGCCGCCCGATCGCCCCGAACCCTCTTGGATTTTCCAAACTTTCGCCCAACTTCCCTCCTAGATCACGGGCCTGGACAAGCCGTGAAAAGCGGCGGAAGACGCCGAAACGTCGAAGGACCGAGCAGGATGCAGGACAGGACATTCCCGACCGAAACCGATCTCAGCGGCCTGGCATGGGGCGACTGGTCCGAGCGGATGCACGACATCGCCGGCGATGACGGCTTCGCCGAGCGGCTGGGCGACCGCCACACCGCCGTCTTCATCGAGAAGAAACCCGTCCTGCTGGTCAGCTTCGAAAGCTTCGACGCCATCCGCGACCGCTCCGAGGCCGCCCACCCGATCGGCTGGGAAATGATGAAGGCGCTCGGCTGGTCCCAGCTCACCCTCGTATCCGACGGCGACACCTGGTTCCGCGACCGCCACGTGACGGGCTTCTTCGACCGCCTGATCGACGACGGCTTCTTCGAGGAATTCGAACAGGTCCTGTTCTACGGCGCCGGCCCCGCCGGCTATGCCGCCACCGCCTATTCCGTCGCCGCCCCCGGCGCCAAGGTGCTGGCCCTGCAACCGCAGGCCACGCTCGACCCCCGCGTCACCGACTGGGACGACCGCTTCCGCCACATGCGCCGCACCGATTTCACCTCGCGCTTCGGCTATGCCCCCGACATGCTGGATGCCGCCGACGAGGCCTTCATCGTCTACGACCAGGAGAACGAGCTCGACGCCATGCACGCCGCGCTCTTCACCCGGCCCAACGTCACCAAGATCCGCGTCCGCTTCCTCGACCTCAACATCGAGACGTCGCTTCTGCGGATGAAGGTGCTCTACCGGATGCTGGCCCAGATGAGCGCCGACAAGCTGACGCTGACGGCCACCGCCAAGCTGCTGCGCGCCCGGCACAAGGACGCGCCCTACCAGTTCACCCTGCTCCGCCACCTCCAGGCGCAGGAGCGGCACGGCCTCGTCATCCACCTCTGCAACGACGTGCTGCGCCGCCGCAACGCGCGGCCCTTCCGCAAGGCCATCAACCACGCCGAGGCCCAGCTCGGCATCCGCCAGAACCCGCCCGCCGAAAGCCACGCCGTAACCGGGCCGGAGGCCGTGGCCGACACCGGCTCGGGCACCGTGGCCGACACCACGATCGACACCGCCCCCGATACCGAAACCGACATCGGCCCCAACACCGCCGCCACCGGCTGACGCACCCTCTGGCCCTGCCCGCCGCCTTTGTGTAAAGCCGGGCCATGACCGACACGCTCACCCTCGCCCGCCCCGACGACTGGCACCTGCACCTGCGCGACGGCGCGATGCTCTCCGCCGTCTGCCCCGAAAGCGCCCGCCATTTCGGCCGCGCGATCATCATGCCCAACCTCGTGCCCCCCGTCGTCACCGGGGCCGAGGCCGCCGCCTACCGCGAGCGCATCCTCGCCGCCCGCCCCGAGGGCAGCAGCTTCACGCCGCTCATGACCCTCTACCTCACCGAGGACACCGACCCGTCCGACGTGGTGCAGGCCCATGCCGACGGCATCGTCACGGCGGTCAAGCTCTACCCGGCGGGCGCCACCACCAACTCCGCCTCGGGCGTGCGCGATTTCGACAAGGTGCGCGGCGTGCTCGAGGCCATGGCCGAGGCCGGCATCCCCCTCTGCGTCCACGGCGAAGTGACCGACCCCGAGATCGACATCTTCGACCGCGAGGCCGTCTTCATCGACCGCGTGCTCGACCCGATCCGCCGCGCCACGCCCGGTCTGCGCGTCGTGATGGAACACATCACCACCGGCAACGGCGTCGATTACGTGCGCGCGAACGACACCAACCTCGGCGCCACGATCACCACGCACCACCTGATCATCAACCGCAACCACCTGCTCGTGGGCGGCATCCGGCCGCACTACTACTGCCTACCCGTCGCCAAGCGCGAGGAACACCGCCTCGCGCTCCGCTCTGCCGCCACCTCTGGCGATCCGCGCTTCTTCCTCGGCACCGACAGCGCCCCGCACGTGGACGCGGCCAAGGAAACCGGCTGCGGCTGCGCCGGCTGCTTCACGGCGACCAACACCCTGCCCCTCCTCGCCCACGTGTTCGAGGAGGAAGACGCCCTCGACCGTCTCGAAGCCTTCGCCTCCCGCAACGGCCCCGGCTTCTACGGTCTGCCGGTGAATGACGCCACGCTCACCCTCACCAAATCCGACAAGCCCACCGCCTTCCCGGCAAAGATCGACACCGGCGACGGGCCCGTGACCGTCTTCGACCCGGGCTTCGACATCTACTGGCAGGTCGCCGGCTGACCGCTTGGCCGCTTGATCTCCACCCGCCCCGGCGCTAACCCCGCTCCACCCCGACACCCCCCCACGCGAGACAAACCCATGATCCCCAGCAGCTACCCCCCGAAAGACGAAATCGCCCGCCTCACCGCGCGGATGCTGCTCGAGATCGAGGCGGTCCACTTCAACGCCGACGAGCCCTTCACGCTCGCCTCCGGCCTGCCCTCGCCCACCTATATCGACTGCCGCAAGCTCATCTCCTTCCCGCGCATCCGGTCGACGCTGATGGATTTCCTCACCGTCACCGTGATGCGCGACGCCGGGTTCGAGGCCTTCGACAACATCGCCGGGGGCGAGACCGCGGGCATCCCCTTCGCCGCCCTTGTCGCCGAACGCATGGCCCTGCCGATGACCTACGTGCGCAAGAAACCCAAGGGCTACGGCCGCAACGCCCGAATCGAGGGCTCCATGACCGAGGGCCAGCGCGTCCTCCTCGTCGAAGACCTCACCACCGACGGCGGATCGAAGCTCTCCTTCGTCGACGCCATCCGCGACACGGGCGCCACCTGCGCCCATACCGGCGTCATCTTCTACTACGGCATCTTCCCCGAGACGGTGAAAACCTTGGGCGATCACGGGGTTAGCCTGCACTACCTCTGCACCTGGTGGGACGTGCTCGCCGAGGCCCGCGAACAGGGCAGCTTTTCCAAGGACACGCTCGACGGCGTGGAGCGATTCCTCAACGATCCCCGCGCCTGGCAGGAGGCGCGGAAATAATCGCCTTGACCCGCGCCGGGACTCACCCAAGCGCCTGTCATGTATATGCATTTTCCCGCGCAGCGTGTCCAATCGGCCACGCCTGACACCCCAACATCTTGACAGAACGCCTCGCGTCCCCACAAGATATGTACGGAAAACGATATCCACACGCTTTCCACAAAAACATACAAGTTGCGCGCCCGCAGGTAACGTTTGTATGACACCACCCTACAGGTACATGGGGGACATGATGAACACTGTCGCAAGCTTCAACGCCACCGGCGCTGAAGCCACGGAGACCGAGTCTCTACCGCATTCGATCGAGGCCGAGCAGCAGCTTCTGGGCGCGATTCTGACGAATAACGACGTCTATGACCGGGTCGCCAGCATCATCGGCCCGCACCATTTCCACGAGCCCGTCCACGCCCGCATCTACGAGACGGCCGCCGCCCGCATCGCCAAGGGCAACCTCGCCTCGCCGGTCACGCTCAAGACCTTCCTCGAAGACGATGAAGGCCTTGCCGAACTGGGCGGGCCCGCCTATCTCGTCCGCCTCGCCGGCGCCGCGATCTCCTCCTTCGCGGCCCGCGACTACGCCCAGATGATCTACGACATGGCGATCCGGCGCGAGCTGATCGAGCTCGGCCACGACATCGCCGGCCGCGCCGCCAAGGCCGACGTCCAGGTCGAACCCCGCGACCAGATCGTCGAGGCCGAACAGAAACTCTACGCCCTGTCCGAACAGGGCCAGGCCGAACGCGGCTTTCAAAGCTTCCTCAGCGCCGTCAAGGATGCCGTCAGCGTCGCCAACGCCGCCTACCAGCGCGAAGGCGGCCTCGCCGGCATCTCCACCGGCCTCATCGACATGGACCGCAAGCTCGGCGGCCTGCACAAGTCAGACCTGCTGATCCTCGCCGGCCGCCCCTCGATGGGGAAAACCTCGCTCGCCACCAACATCGCCTTCAACATCGCCAAGGCCTACAAGCGCGGCACCCGCCCCGACGGCTCCGAAGGCGCGGTCGAAGGCGGCGTCGTGGGCTTCTACTCGCTCGAGATGAGCGCCGAACAGCTCGCCGCCCGCGTCCTCTCCGAGGCCTCCGAGATCCCCTCCGAGCAGATCCGCAAGGGCGACATGACCGAGGGCGAGTTCCGCAAGTTCGTCGACGCCGCCAAGACGCTGGAAACCTGCCCGCTCTACATCGACGACACGCCCGCCCTGCCCATCTCGCAATTGGCCGCCCGCGCCCGCCGCCTCAAGCGCACCCACGGGCTCGACGTGCTGATCATCGACTACCTCCAGCTCGTCCGCCCCTCCTCGGCCAAGGACAGCCGGGTGAACGAGGTCTCCGAGATCACGCAAGGTCTCAAGGCCATCGCCAAGGAACTCGACATCCCCGTCATCGCCCTCTCGCAGCTCTCCCGCCAGGTCGAAAGCCGCGACGACAAGCGCCCGCAGCTCTCCGACCTCCGCGAATCCGGCTCGATCGAACAGGACGCGGACGTCGTGATGTTCGTCTACCGCGAGGAATACTACGTCGAACGCGAGAAACCCTCCGAGGACCGGCTCGAGGAAATGGCCGCCTGGCAGGAACGCATGGAACGCCTCCACGGCAAGGCCGAGGTCGTCATCGGCAAACAACGCCACGGCCCCATCGGCACGGTCGAGCTCTCCTTCGAGGGCCAGTTCACCCGCTTCGGCAACCTCGTGAAGCCCTGGCAACAGGGCGGCGACACCGAGTTCTGATAATCCGCGTTTCATGCTATGATCCCCCAACCACAGGGGGACAGCATCATGGCCAAGGACAACGAACCGGACAGCGCGGCCGACATCCGCGCCAAGCAGACCCGCATGATCAAGGTGTTCGAAAGCCGCCCCGACGCGGCTTTCGGCACCAAGGTCGCCCACGCCACCGTGGGCGCCGGCCTGCGCTGCGACTTCACGCAAGGTGAAGAGACCGCAGTCATGGACATGCCCGAGATCATGGGCGGCACCAATACAGGCCCCACCCCCGGCTTCTACGCCCGCGCGGGCATCGCCGGCTGCCTCGGCATCGGCATCAAGATGACCGCCATCGCCGAAGGCCTCGACCTCCAGTCGATCGATATCGCCATCGAAACCGATTTCGACGATGGCGCCATCTTCGGCGTCGGCCCCAACTCCGCCGCGCCGCTGGAAACCCGCCTCGCCATCACCCTCACCTCCGGCGAACCCGAAGACGCCCTGCGCGCCCTCGTCGACACCGCGATGAACCGCGACCCGTGGTTCCTCGCCCTGCGCGATGCGCAGAATGTCGTCACCAACCTCACCGTCACCCGCTGATGGACCCGCGCCTCCAACTCCGCGTGCAACGCTACGGCTGGGATGCCGCCGCCACCCATTACGACGATGGCTGGCGCGGCAATCTCGAAGGCGTGCAGCAGCACATGCTTTCCATGGCCGACCTCGCCCCGGGCCAGCAGGTGCTGGAAACCGCAGCCGGCACCGGCCTCGTCACCTTCCCCGCCGCCCGCGCCATCGCCCCCGGCGGCCATGTCACCGCCACCGACCTGTCGGGCGAAATGGTGACCCGCGGTACCACGCTCGCCGCGGCCTACGACCTGCCCAACATCACCTTCGACCGCCAGAACGCCCAGGCGCTCTCCTTCCCCGACGCCAGCTTCGACCGCGCCCTCTGCGCGCTGGGCCTGATGTACATGCCCGACCCCGACGCCGCCCTGTCGGAAATGAAACGCACCCTGCGCTCCGGCGGCCGCGCGACGGTGGCGGTCTGGGGCGAACGGCGCAACTGCGGCTGGGCCGCCATCTTCCCAATCACCGACGCCCGCGTGCAATCCGAGGTCTGCCCGATGTTCTTCGGCCTCGGCGCCCCCGGCGCCCTGCGCGCCGCAACCGAAGGCGCGGGCTTCACCAACTACGCCGAGGCCCGCCTCTCCACCACGCTGCACTTCGCCTCCGACACCGATCTCCTCGCCGCCGTGATCGACGGCGGCCCCGTCGCCATGGCCGCCAAACGCTTCGACGCCCAAACCCGCACCGAAGTCGAAACCGAATTCCTCGCCTCCGTCGCCGCCCACAAAACCGGCGAGGCCTACGAAATCCCCGGCGAATTCGTCATCGCCACCGCCACCGCCTGAGCGACACCGCACCAATCCGCCGCCTTTCCGCTTGACCCCTCCGCCCAGACTGTCAAAACCCGTCCCATGGGTACCGGAAAACTGACAATCGATCTCGGTGCGATCTGCACCAACTGGCGCAACCTCGCGGCGATGAACGCGGGCGAAACCTCTGCCGTCGTCAAGGGCGACGGCTACGGGCTCGGCGCGGGCAAGGTGGCCCGCGCCCTGCAAAAGGAAGGCGCCCGCACCTTCTTCGTCGCCATGGCCGAGGAAGGCGCGGCCCTGCGCCAGGAGCTGGGGCCAGACCCCGTCATCAACGTCTTCTCCGGCCACATGCCGGGCGATGCCGACATGATCCACGACACCCATCTCGTGCCGATGATCAACTCCATCGACCAGCTCATCCGCCATGTCGAGGCGCTGCCGGGCCACCCGTTCGGCATCCAGCTCGATTCGGGCATGAACCGGCTGGGGATGGAGCCCGCCGAATGGGGCGCCGTGGCCCAGGTCGCCCTCGAACAGCGCCCCACCCTGCTGATGAGCCACCTCGCCTGCGCCGACGAGCCCGACCACCCGATGAACGCGCAACAGCTCAAGACCTTCATCGGCCTCACCGACGGTCTCGGCGTGCCGCGGTCGCTGGCCAATACCGGCGGCGTGCTCCTCGGCCCCGACTACCACTTCGAACTGACCCGCCCCGGCATCGGCGCCTATGGCGGCCTGCCCTATATCGACGCCACGCCCGTGGTCACGCTCGACATCCCCGTCATCCAGTGCCGCACCCTCGAGCCCGGCGAAACCGTGGGCTATGCCAACAGCTTCACCGCCGCGCGTGAAACCCGCATCGCCACCGTCTCGGCGGGCTATGCCGACGGCATCCTGCGCGCCCTCGGGCCCAAAACCCACCTCTACGCCGGCGACACGCCCTGCCCGATCGCCGGCCGCATCTCGATGGACCTGATCGGCGTCGACATCACCGACCTGCCCTCCGGCTCCGACCCGGCCACACTCGAACTCATGGGCCGGCACCAGTCGATCGACACGCTCGCCGAAAATGCCGACACCATCGGCTACGAGATCCTCACCTCCCTCGGTCCCCGCTATTCCCGGCGGTATATCGGCGGATGAGCTGGCTCACCGCCTTCCTTGCCGCCATCGGCCGCGCGGTGATGGGCGGGCTGGCACTCATCGGGCGGCTGGCGATCTACGGGGGCGCCACGCTCTCCCATGTCGTCCGCCCGCCGATCTACCTGAAGGAAATCCTTCAAAGCCTTCTGAACGTTGGTTATTTCAGCCTGCCCGTCGTCGGCCTCACCGCCATCTTCACCGGCGGCGCGCTGGCCCTGCAAATCTACTCCGGCGGCTCCCGCTTCAATGCCGAGGCGGTCGTCCCCCAGATCGTCGCCATCGGCATGGTTCGCGAGTTGGGCCCCGTCCTCGTGGGCCTCATGGTCGCCGCCCGCGTCACCTCCTCCATCGCCGCCGAGATCGCCACCATGAAAGTGACCGAGCAGATCGACGCGCTCGTCACCCTCTCCACCCACCCGATGAAATACCTCACCGTGCCCCGCGTCCTCGCCGGGCTCATCATGGTGCCGCTGCTGGTGGGCGTGGGCGACATCATCGGCATCCTCGGCGGCTATGTCGTGGGGGTCAGAAGCCTCGGCTTCAACGCCGCCGCCTACCTCCAGAACACCTTCGACTTCATCGAGGCGCGCGACGTGGTCTCCTCCCTCGTCAAGGGTGCGGCCTTCGGCTTCATCGCCACTTTGCTGGGCTGCTATTACGGCATGAACACCGGCCGGGGCGCCCAGGGGGTCGGCCGCGCCACCAAGTCCGCCGTGGAAGCCGCCGCCGTCCTGATCCTCGCCGCCAACTTCCTCCTAACCAGCATCTTCTTCTCGCTATGATAGAGCTTCGCGATATCCACAAGGCCTTCGGATCCAACCACGTCCTGCGCGGGGTGAACCTGACCATTCCGTCGGGCAGCTCGATGGTGATCATCGGCGGCTCGGGCACCGGCAAGTCCATCGCGCTGAAATGCATCCTCGGCCTCGTCCGGCCCGACAGCGGCCTCATCACGCTCGACGGCAAGGACGTCACCAAGGGCGACCGCGACGCCTTCCTCGCGCGTTTCGGGATGCTCTTCCAGGGCGGCGCGCTCTTCGACTCGCTGCCGGTCTGGCAGAACGTCGCCTTCCGCCTCCTGCGCGGCTCGCTCAAGCGCCCGAAACACGAGGCCCGCGAGATCGCCATCGAGAAACTCCGCCGCGTCGGCCTCAAACCCGAACAGGCCGATCTCTTCCCGGCCGAGCTCTCGGGCGGCATGCAGAAACGCGTCGGCCTCGCCCGCGCCATCGCCGCCGAGCCGGAAATCATCTTCTTCGACGAGCCCACCACCGGGCTCGACCCGATCATGGCCGGCGTCATCAACGACCTCATCCGCGAGATCGTCACCGAGATGGGCGCCACCGCCATGACCATCACCCACGACATGACCTCCGTCCGCGCCATCGCCGACAACGTCGCCATGCTCCATGACGGCGTGATCCAGTGGACGGGGCAGGTGTCGGAGATGGACGCGTCCGGCGATCCCTATCTCGAACAGTTCATCACCGGCAGCCCCGAAGGGCCGATCGAAGCCGTGCGGTGACCCGTAGGGTGGGTGCCAACCCACCTAAAACCATCTCACCCCACCACCGCCCCGCCGGGCGAGCGCCGGCCCGTGGGGAGGCGCCGCAACGCTGGTGACTGCCGCTTTATCCCGCCGAATACATCCCACCTAACGACGTCACACCACACCCTCAAAAGCGCCTGCCCGCCGGGACGGGCCGGCGCTTGCCCGGCGGCCTTCGGCCTCGATTCCGGGCGCGTGTCACCCCCCCAACGACGATTTCTCCCCATCCCGACCGTTCAACCCGGCAAAGGCCCCGGGTCAAGCCCGGGGCGGAAAACGCTCCGATTGTCGGGCATATGCCACCCGCACCAACACGCTTCCCCGTCCCGGCCCCCGAGCCGGGACCTCGCGCCACAAAACAACCACCCCCAACCCTACCCCCAAAACCCCTATCCAAACCCCACCCCCACCGAACGCCCCGTTAACCCCGCCACCCACCGCGAAAAACACCGACGCAATACCGACGTTATACCGACGCGATACCGACCCGCCCTTTCCCCGCAAAACAAAGCCATTAACCGCGATTCGCCCAAAACCCCGCGCACACCACGCTTGCCGCCCCCGTCCGCACCGTTTACCTCTGCCTAACCTTTCGCAAAGACCCGGCCCATGCTCCGCTACGCCAACCTCGCCCTCCTCGTCCTCTTCCCGGTCTCGTGGTTCGCCCCCATGATGCGCGCCGGCATGCTGCCGCTCTTCGGCCTGTCGGAAATCTCCGTCATCTCCGGGCTCCAATCCCTCTGGCAATCCGACGTCATCCTCGCCCTCATCGTCACCATCTTCGCCCTCTTCGCGCCTTATCTCAAAACCCTCGGCCTCGCCCTCGTCCACTTCCACCTGCTCGACCGCGCCGTGCTCCCGGCCCTGCATATACTGGGCAAACTGGCCATGGCCGACATCTTCCTCATCGCCCTCTACATCACCATCGCCAAGGGCATCGGCATCGGCCGGATCGAGACCGCCTGGGGCCTCTACCTCTTCACCGCCTGCATCCTCGCCTCCCTCGCCCTCTCCCTTCTCACGGCCCGCGAGGCGCGCCTGCAAGGGCGCGACGAGCCGCTTGCCACCGGCGAAAACAGCAGGCACTAACACCCCCATGGCCAAGCAAGCCTCCTTCACCTGCACCGCCTGCGGCGCCGTCCACACCAAGTGGTCCGGGCGCTGCGACGCCTGCGGCGAATGGAACACCATCATCGAGGAAGCCCCCCTTTCCGCCGGCCCCGGCAAGAAATCCCTCGGCACCAAGCGCGGCGCCGCCATTGCCCTCACCGACCTCGCCGCACAGGAGACCCCGCCCCCCCGGTCCAGCTCCGGCATCGCCGAGCTCGACCGCACCCTGGGCGGCGGTCTGGTCCCGGCCTCGGCCACGCTGGTGGGCGGCGATCCGGGTATCGGCAAATCCACCCTGCTCCTCCAGGCCGCCGCCCGCTTCGCCGCCAACGGCCTGAAAACCCTCTACATTTCCGGCGAGGAAGCCACCGCCCAGATCCGCCTCCGCGCCGCCCGCCTCGGCCTCTCCGAGGCGCCGGTCAAGCTTGCGACGGCCACCTCGCTCCGCGACATCCTGACCACTCTGGACTCCGAGGCACCCGGCCTCGTCATCATCGACTCGATCCAGACCATGTGGGTCGACACCGTCGACAGCGCCCCCGGCTCCGTGGCCCAGGTCCGCGCCGCCGCCCACGAACTCACCACCTTCGCCAAGCGCAAGGGCTGCTCGGTCATCCTCGTCGGCCATGTCACCAAGGAAGGCCAGATCGCCGGCCCCCGCGTCGTCGAACACATGGTCGACACGGTCCTCTATTTCGAAGGCGAGCGCGGCCACCAGTTCCGCATCCTCCGCTCGGTCAAGAACCGCTTCGGCCCGGCCGACGAGATCGGCGTCTTCGAGATGACCGGCAGCGGCCTTCAGGAGGTCGCCAACCCCTCCGAGCTGTTCCTGTCGGGCCGCGGCACCCCCTCGCCCGGCTCGGTCGTCTTCGCCGGCATCGAGGGCACCCGCCCCCTGCTGGTGGAACTGCAGGCCCTCGTCGCCCCCACCACCACGGCCCAGCCCCGCCGCGCCGTC
>Ga0189287_100293_pt1 | contig 14611 bp, 14 predicted proteins | sample UW86minimetaG_FD_130319 | JGI IMG/M metagenome (GOLD analysis project Ga0189287, IMG submission 130319) | Marine microbial communities from the Costa Rica Dome - UW86 mini metaG | ecosystem: Environmental > Aquatic > Marine > Oceanic > Photic zone | place: Costa Rica: the Eastern Pacific... | reverse complement strand
GGACGCCGCTGAAATCGGCGATGACCCTGCCCTCTCGTGCCATGGCCGAGGCGGTGGCGGCGGAATGGGAGGCGCAGGAGGGCGAGATCCGGCCGCTGACCATGCCGGTCACCCGCGCCGCCAATGCCGCGATCGACAAGGTGACGGTGCAGCGCGAGGAGGTGGCCGAGATGCTGGCCGCCTATGGCGACAGCGACCTGCTGTGCTATCGCGCCGACAGCCCGCAGGAGCTGGTTGCGCGGCAGGCCGAGGCGTGGGACCCGCTGCTGGACTGGGCCGACGAGACCTTCGGCGCGCGGCTGATCCCGGTGCAGGGGGTCATGCATGCCCCGCAGAATCCGAAGGCGCTGGACAAGCTGGCGCAGCCGGTTCACGCGATGGAGCCGTTCCGGCTGACGGCTTTTCACGACCTCGTGGGAATCTCCGGCTCGCTGGTCATCGGCCTTGCCGCGATCGGCGAGGTGCGGGATATCGGCGATCTGTGGCGCCTTTCGCGCATCGACGAGACCTGGCAGGAAGAGCAGTGGGGCATCGACGAGGAGGCCCGGGCGCAGGCGGCGGTGAAAGAAAGTGATTTCTACGCGGCGAAGCGGTTTCATGATCTTGCGCAGGCCGCATGAGTGACCGCAACCCATTGGGTGACGCGTCGGAAACTCCATGATATGTCCATCGTTTTTCGTGATCCGGGGCTTGACGTGCGTCGATGAATCCACACAAACTTGCGGGCACTGATGGGGACTCTCCCCAAATACAGTATCGCTCCGGCCTCCGAGGGGCCGTTTAAACCGTTCTGGATAGAGCGGACAATCAGGAAGAGGTAAAAATGAAAAAATCCGTATTTCTTGGTGCGCTGACTGTCGCCGGCCTTTCGGCTGGCGCTGCTGCTGCCGGCACGTTGGACGACGTAAAGGCCCGCGGCACGCTGAACTGCGGCGTCACCACCGGCCTCGTCGGTTTTGCGGCGCCTGACGCCAACGGCGTCTGGGAAGGTTTCGATGTTGGTGTGTGTCGCGCCGTTGCAGCGGCCGTTCTGGGGGATTCCACGGCCGTCGAATTCGTTCCGACCACCGGCAAGACGCGCTTCACCGCCCTTGCCTCGGGCGAGATCGACATGCTGGCCCGGAACACGACCTGGACCTTCTCGCGCGACGTCGACCTGAAGTTCGAATTCACCGGCGTGAACTACTATGACGGCCAGGGCTTCATGGTTCCGTCCGGCCTGGGCGTCAGCTCGGCCAAGGAACTCGACGGCGCCACGGTCTGCATCCAGACCGGTACCACCACCGAGCTCAACCTGGCGGACTACTTCCGCTCGAACAACATGAACTACGAGCCGGTGCCGATCGAAACCAACGCCGAAGCGCAGCAGCAGTACCTTGCCGGTGCCTGCGACGTCTACACCACCGACCGTTCGGGTCTTGCGGCCACCCGTGCCGCGTTCGAGGCGCCGGGTGATCACACCATCCTGCCCGAGACCATCTCGAAAGAGCCGCTCGGCCCGCTGGTGCGTCACGGCGACCATGAATGGGGCGACGTTGTCCGCTGGACCCTGAACGCGCTGATCGTGGCAGAGGAACTGGGCGTGACCAGCGCCAACATCACCGACATGGCCAGCTCGGCCGGTGACAACCCGGAAATCAACCGCCTGCTCGGCACCGAGGGCAACCTCGGCGAGATGCTGGGCCTCGAGGCCGACTGGGCCGTCAAGGCGATCTCGGCCGGCGGCAACTACGGCGAGCTGTTCGAGCGCCACATCGGCGAGAGCACCCCGATCGGGCTGGCCCGCGGGCTGAACGCCCAGTGGAAAGACGGCGGCCTGCTCTACGCTCCGCCCTTCCGCTAAGACAGACCTTCGAAAGGGCGCGGATCACTCCGCGCCCTTTCAGCACTTTCCTACGGGATAAGAACATCGGCCCACGGCGCAAAAAAGCCGCCGCAAAAAACAAACCGGGCTGAACAACGGGGACTTCCAGATGACATCAACGACCGACCCGCATACGGAGTCGTTCCGACTGTCCATGCTGATTTACGATACCCGGTATCGTTCGACCACCATCCAGGTGGTCGCGCTCATCGGGTTCCTGATCCTGATCGGCTGGCTCATTTCCAACACCGCGCAGAACCTGCAGGACCTCGGCAAGGAGCCGTCCTTCCGCTTCCTGTTCGAACCGGCGGGCTATGACATCAACCAGCGGCTGATCGAGTACACCTCGCGCAGTTCGCACCTTCGGGCGGCGTTCGTCGGGCTTCTGAACACGCTGCTGGTCGCCGTGATGGGCTGTGCGCTGGCGACGGTGCTGGGCGTGCTGATCGGTGTGCTTCGCCTGAGCAAGAACTGGCTCGTCTCCAAGATCATGACGGTCTATGTCGAGATGTTCCGGAACGTGCCCGTGCTGCTGTGGATCGTGCTGTTCATGGCGGTGCTGATCGAGACGCTTCCGGCGCCGAGCGCCTTCCGCGGCGACGATCCCGAGTCGACCATGAAGCTGTTCGAGTCGGTGGCGCTGACCAATCGCGGCATCTACGTTCCCGAGCCGCTGTTCTCGCGCAGCCTTGGGGATGTGCACCTGTTCGGCCAGTCGGCGCTGAACTTCGATGTCAGCCTGAACCTGCTGGCCATCGTCGCGGTGCTGGTCGCGGGCGTGTTCGTGTCGGGCCGCATCCGCGACCGGGCGGACGCCATCCAGAACCGGACGGGCGTGCGCCCGACCACGTGGTACCTGCGGCTGGGCGTGGTGTTCGTGCCGCTGATCATCCTGCTGGTCGCCCTGGGCTTCCACCTGGGATACCCGGAGCTGAAGGGCTTCAACTTCGGCGGAGGCACGCATATGCGCAATTCACTGATCGCGCTGTGGCTGGCCCTGTCGCTGTATACCGCGGCCTTCGTGGCCGAGATCGTGCGCGCGGGGATCATGGCCGTGAGCCATGGCCAGACCGAGGCCGCCGCCGCGCTTGGCCTCCGGCCCCGGCGGATCATGGGGCTGGTGGTGCTGCCGCAGGCGCTTCGGGTGATCATCCCGCCGCTGATCTCGCAATACCTGAACCTGACCAAGAACTCGTCGCTGGCGATCGCGGTGGGTTACATGGACATCACCGGCACGCTGATGGGCATCACGCTCAACCAGACGGGCCGCGAGCTCGAGACCGTGCTTCTCGGGATGCTGATCTATCTCACGATCTCGCTGTGCATTTCGCTGGTGATGAACTGGTACAACAATCGCGTCAGCCTTGTGGAGCGGTGATATGAGCGAGATGCATGCAGAAACCGTAGGCTACGTTCGCGACACCATGCTGCCCGAACAGGACCCCCCGGCCACCTCGGTGGGGGCCATCGGCTGGCTGAGGGAGAACCTGTTCTCGGGATGGTTCAACTCTGTCCTGACCATATTGTCGCTGATCTTCATCTACTGGATCCTTTCCGCGCTCCTGCCGTGGTTCTTCTCTCCCACGTGGGAGGCGACGTCGCTCAACGAGTGCCGGGAAATCCTTGCGGAGATGGGCCGCGAGGGGCATTTCGGCGGCGCCTGCTGGGGCGTGATCCGCGACCGGTGGGTGCAGCTTCTGTTCGGGTTCTACCCGAGCGGGCTGTACTGGCGGCCGATCCTGGCCTTCATCCTGCTCTTCGTGGCGCTGGGGCCGGTGCTGTTCAGCGACTACTTCCCCGGCAAGCTGATCTGGTTCTCGGCGATCTACCCGTTCCTGATGCCCTGGCTGCTGTGGGGCGGTTCCGTCTGGACGCCGCTTCTGGTCATTGCCGGGCTCGGCATCGGCTATGGCGTGTTCCGGGTGGTCGCGGCCGCTGCCGGCAACCTGGCGGGGATCATCGCCGCGGTGATCGCGGCGCTCGCCTGGTGGATCTTCCTGGTCGGGCCACTTTCGGAGCTGATCCACTCGATCATTCCCGCGGGGCTCAACTCGGTCGACAGCCGCAACTTCGGGGGCTTCATGCTGTCGATCACCATCGGCGTGGTGGCCATCGCCATCTCGCTGCCGCTGGGGATCGTGCTGGCGCTTGGCCGCCGGTCGGACCTGCTGATCGTCAAGGCGCTGTGCGTGGGCTTCATCGAGTTCATCCGGGGCGTGCCGCTGATCACGCTGCTGTTCGTGGCCTCGACGCTTCTGAACATCTTCATGCCGCCGGGCACGAATTTCGACATCATCCTGCGGGTCATCATCATGGCCACGCTGTTCGCCTCGGCCTACATGGCGGAGGTGATCCGGGGCGGCCTGGCCGCGCTGCCCAAGGGCCAGTACGAGGGCGCCGACAGCCTTGGCCTCGACTACTGGCAGGCGCAGCGGCTGATCATCATGCCGCAGGCGCTGAAGATCTCGATCCCGGGCATCGTGAGCACCTTTATCGGCTTGTTCAAGGACACGGTGCTCGTGTCGATCATCGGCCTTCTGGACCCGCTGGGCCTGTCGAATGCCATCCGGGCCGACTCGGACTGGAACGGTATCGTGTGGGAGCTTTACGGCTTCATCGCGCTGCTGTTCTTCATCTTCTGCTTCGGCATGTCCCGCTATTCCATGTACCTGGAGCGCAAGCTTCAGACCGGCCACAGATAAGAAAGGATCACGCCTATGTCTGACTTAGCCGTAGATACCGAAATCGACCGCTCGCAAATGACGGTGTCGGACGACGTCGCCATCGAAATCAACAACATGAACAAGTGGTACGGCGCGTTTCACGTGCTGCGCGACATCGACCTGACCGTCAACCAGGGGGAGCGGATCGTGATCTGCGGGCCGTCGGGGTCGGGCAAGTCGACGCTTATTCGCTGCATCAACGCGCTGGAGGAACACCAGCAGGGCAAGATCGTGGTGGATGGCACGGTGTTGTCGAACGATCTCAAGAACATCGACAAGATCCGTCGCGAGGTGGGGATGGTGTTCCAGCACTTCAACCTGTTCCCGCACCTTACCATTCTCGAGAACTGCACGCTGGCGCCGATCTGGGTGCGCAAGGTGCCGAAGAAGGAAGCCGTGGATACCGCCATGCACTTCCTCGAGAAGGTGAAGATCCCCGAGCAGGCCAACAAGTATCCGGGCCAGTTGTCGGGCGGTCAGCAGCAGCGGGTGGCGATTGCCCGGTCGCTCTGCATGAAGCCGCGGATCATGCTGTTCGACGAGCCGACCTCGGCGCTCGACCCGGAGATGATCAAGGAGGTGCTCGACACCATGATCGAGCTGGCGCAGGAAGGGATGACCATGCTTTGCGTCACGCACGAGATGGGCTTTGCCCGGCAGGTGGCGAACCGCGTGATCTTCATGGACCAGGGCCAGATCGTCGAACAGAACGAGCCGGAAGAGTTCTTCAACAACCCGAAAAGCGACCGAACCAAGCTGTTCCTCAGCCAGATCCTCGGGCACTGAAGTCGTCGACATGCCATGCGAAGCCCCGGCCGATGTGCCGGGGCTTTTGCCGTAAGGGGCTCAGCCGGTCAATTCGCGGGGGATGACGAAATCCACCGCCTTGCCCATGCCGGTGCCGACCTCTTCCCAGCGCTCGATATCGAATTCGGCCACCAGCGTGGCGCAGGTGGGATAGTCGAAGAAGCGCGGATGCGGGGGCGGCACGGCGACGAGGGTCTGGGCGAACCAGCCGATGCCCGGATTGTGGCCCAGCATCAGCACGGTGTCGCCCGTGGCCTTGCGCAGCACGCGCAGCATGTCCTCTGGCCCGGCGTGGTAGAGCTTGCCGAGGAACTCGGTATCGCAGGCGATCTTGAGCCGGGCGAAGGTTTCCCGCGTGCGGACCGAATCGGAGCTGAGCGTCTGATCCGGCAGGTAGCCCTTGTGACGCAGCCAGTCGCCGAGCACGCGCGCCGAGACCTTGCCGCGGGAGTTGAGCGGGCGCGCGTGGTCGTCCTGGCCGGGGTTGGCCCAGCTGGATTTGGCGTGGCGCATCAGGATCAGCCGCTTCATCGGAAAGCCCTCATGTGAAAGGCGGATTGCGCCTCGAGCCTGCCATGGCCACGGCTGACGGGGCAAGCGCGGCGCACCGCGCAGCCGCTTGTCATGCAGTCATTTCCGGGGCGGTCGAGGTCGGCCTTGCAGGCGGCGACGTCATAGCTGCCGCTGGCGAAGGCGTCGACCGGGCAGGCGGTGAGACAGGGGCGGGTCTCGCAGCTCTCGCAGGGGCTGGGGGGCGGTGCGGGGGCGTCGATGCGATCGGCGAAGCCGAGGGCGCCGCGGTAGGAGATCATCAGCCCCGCCGTGTCATGGACGAGAAGGCCCACGGGCGAGGAATGCGCCCGGCCGCTGGCCTTCGCCCAGGCGATGAAGGGCTGGTAGGGCGGGCCGCCGAAGGGGAAGAAGGGGGCGGCGTTCAGGGCCTCTGCCATGCCGGTGATCACCCGGTGCGACCAGCGGTCGAGCGGGTCGGGCGCGCCGTCGAGATATTCCAGAGACGCGGTGAAGGCGGGCCAGAAGCCGGGCTCGAGCGGGCCGAGCAGCACGAGCGATGCGACGCCGTCCGGCAGGTCGTCCTGCACCACGCCCATTACACCGAGTTGCCGTTCCGCGGCGGCGGATGCTATCTCGGCCAGCTTCATTTGCGTTGAAACGGCAGGCCGAGCGACCAGCCCAGCTTCGAGGGCCGGTCATCCTGCCATTCCAGCCCCACGGTCATCCCGTCATGCCCCTTGTCGGGCTGTGCGATGTAGGTGCCGAACAGCCTGTCCCAGACCGACAGGGCGAAGCCGTAATTGGCGTCATGCTCGCGCCGGTGGATGGAGTGGTGAACGCGGTGCATGTCGGGCGTGACCAGCAGCTTGCGCAGCACCGCGTCAAGGCCCAGCGGCAGGCGCATATTGGCATGGTTGAACATGGCGGTGCCGTTCAGCACGATCTCGAACAGGATCACCCCCAGCGCCGGCGGGCCGAGCAGGTAGACGAGGCCGATTTTCAGCAGCATCGAGAGGGCGATCTCGACCGGGTGAAACCGGATGGCGGTGCTGACGTCGATATCGCGGTCGGCATGGTGGACCCGGTGAAACCGCCAGAGCACCGGCACCTTGTGGGTGATCAGGTGCTGGGCCCAGATGGCGAAGTCGAAGATCAGCACGGTCACGGCGACCTTGACCCAGTAGGGCCAGCCCACCCCGTTCATCAGCCCCCAGCCCTGTGCCTCGGCATCGAGCGCGGCGCCCACCGCAAGAAGCGGCAGGGCCAGCGCCAGCGCGCGCAGCGCGAGCGTGTCGAGGATCACGATGCCCCAGTTGGTCAGCCAGCGCGTGCCGCGCGGCTGAAGCCGGGGGCGCCGGGGCGCCAGCGTCTCGATCCCCGCGAAGAGCAGGAAGAGGCCGAGAAACACCGACAGCCGGATGAGGGTTTCGTTTTCCATGGGCCGGAGCCTAAGCCAAATCCGGGCGCTGGCAAGCATCCCCGGATGGCATTCGCGTGATCAGCCCTTGCGGATGAGAGAGCCGGCGCCGTGTTCGGTGAAGAGCTCCAGCAGCACGGCGTTGGGCGCGCGCCCGTCGATGATCACCACCGCCCGCACGCCGCCCTCGATGGCATTGAGGGCGGTTTCGGTCTTGGGGATCATGCCGCCGCCGATCACGCCTTCGCGGATCATGTCGTGGATCTGGCTGGCGGTGAGCTCGGTGAGCACGTTGCCCTCGGTATCCTTCACCCCGTCCACATCCGTCAGCAGCAGCAGGCGGTCGGCCTTGAGCGCGGCGGCGATGGCCCCGGCGGCGGTGTCGCCGTTGATGTTGTAGGTCTCGCCGTTGCGGCCGCCGCCCAGCGGCGCGATAACCGGGATCGTGTCGTCGCCGAAGAGCGTGCGCAGGATCGAGGGGTCGACCTCGGTCGGATCGCCCACCAGGCCCAGCGCCGGGTCGGCCGGGTCGCAGGTGATCAGGTTGGCATCCTTGCCCGACAGGCCCACGGCCTTGCCGCCCTGCCGGTTGATGGCCTGCACGATCCGCTTGTTGACGCGGCCCGAGAGGACCATCTCGACCACTTCCATGGTGGCCGCGTCTGTCACGCGCTTGCCGTTGACGAAATCGGACTTGATCCGGAGCTTCTCGAGCATCTCGTTGATCATCGGCCCGCCGCCGTGGACGATCACCGGGTTCACCCCCACCTGACGCATCAGCACCACGTCGCGGGCAAAGGTTTCCATGGCCTCGTCGCTGCCCATGGCATGGCCGCCCAGCTTGATGACGACGATGGCGCCGTCATAGCGCTGAAGGTAGGGCAACGCCTCGCTGAGGGTTCTGGCGGTGGCGATCCAGTCGCGGTTCATCTCTCGTGTCTTCATCCCGTGGTCCCTTGCTGGGGCCAGGTTATCCCCGCATCGGGGCCCGGTATCAAGAGATTATCGGCGCGGGGCGGCTACTGCACCGGCTCGCAGCCCTCGCCCTTCATGCAGCCGATCACCTGGTTCAGCATCTGCTCGCGCGGGTCCGGGATGGTCATGCTGGAACAGGGGTCGAGCGTCAGGACCGGGCCACTCTCGCGCAGTTCGACGAAACCCAGCACCTCGATCCCCGAGGTGCCGCCGGCGCACCACGGGCCGAAGCAGCGCACGTCGAGCGTGAGGGGCTTGTCGAAGGGCGTGGTGAAACCGTCGGCCGACAGGGACATGCCGGTGAGCTGTGCCGGCAGGGGGGTGCTTTCCGGGATCGAGCCCTGGTCCTGCAGGTCGGTCTTGGGGAGCCTGGTGTCATCGAAGGTCAGCGTGCCATGGACCACGATGTAGCGCTCCTCGGCCGCGTCGGCCTGCTGGTAGCTGCGGGCGGCGTCGGGGGCCATGCAACTCAGCGCCAGCGCGGGGCCGGCAAGCAGCGCCGCGAGGGCGGCGGGGGCAAGGGTGCGATAGACTGTCATAGCCGGTCTCCGAATTCTTTCAGAACCTTTTGATAGACCTCGCGCTTGAAGGGCACGATCGCGTCGACCAGCTCTTCCGGCGGAAGCCAGCGCCACTCGGAAAACTCCGGGTGTTGCGTGGCGATGTTGATGTCGCTGTCGCTGCCCTGGAAGCGCAGGAGGAACCATTTCTGCGACTGGCCGCGGAACTTGCCGCCCCAGATGCGCCCGGCGATCTCGGACGGCAGGTCGTAGGAGATCCAGTCCTTCGTTTCCGCCTCGACCTTGACGAGCGAGGGCATGACGCCGGTCTCCTCCCACAGCTCGCGCAGGGCGGCGCGCTGGGGGTCCTCGTCTTCATCGACACCGCCCTGCGGCATCTGCCAGGCGGGGCCTTCGTTGTCGATCCGCTGGCCGACGAAGACCTCTCCGGCGGTGTTGGCGAGCATCACGCCGACGCAGGGGCGATAGGGCAGGTCGTCTTTCGTGTCCTCACTCATGCCGCGAGCCCCCGGCCCTTGAGCAGCGCCTCGACGCCGGGCATCCGGCCGCGGAAGGAGGTGTAAAGCGCCTCGGCCTCGCGCGAGCCGCCGGTCGAGAGGATGTTCTCCTCCAGCGATTTCGCGGTCTCGGTATCGAAGGCGTCGCCGGCCTCGCGGAACGCCTCGAACGCGTCTGCATCCATCACCTCGGACCACATGTAGCTGTAATAGCCGCTGGAATAGCCGTCGCCGGCGAAGACATGGGCGAAATGCGGCGTGGCGTGGCGCATGGTGATGGCGTGGGGCATGCCCAGCTCCGCCAGCACCTCGGCCTGTTTGGCCATCGGGTCGGCGGGGGCTGTGCCCTCGTGGAACGCCAGGTCGACCATGGCGGAGGCCACGTATTCCACCGTCTGGAACCCCATGTCGAAATTCGCGGCCTCGAGCACCTTGTCGAGCATCTCCTTCGGCATCGCCTCGCCCGTGTCGGCATGGGTGGCGAATTCCTCGAGCACGCGGGGCACCTCCAGCCAGTGCTCGTAAAGCTGGCTGGGCAGTTCGACGAAATCGCGGGCGACATTGGTGCCCGAGAGCGACTCGTAGGTCACGTTCGAGAGCATCTGGTGCAGGGCGTGGCCGAACTCGTGAAACAGCGTGCGGGCGTCGTCGTAGCTCAGGAGCGCGGGGTTGCCCTTGGCGAAGTTGCAGACGTTGATGACGACGGTGCCCTGCTCCTCGGGGAACTTCGCCTGGCCGCGCATGGCGCTGCACCACGCGCCCGAGCGCTTGGAGGCGCGGGCGAAGTAGTCGCCGATGAACACCGCCACGTGGCGGCCGTTGCGGGTGACCTCCCATGCCCGGCAGTCGGGGTGATAGAGCGGCACGTCGAGCCGCGCGAATTCCAGCCCGAACAGGCGGTTGGCGCAGGCGAAGGCCGCCTCGATCATGCGGTCGAGCTGGAGGTAGGGTTTCAGCGCGGCCTCGTCGAGATCATGCTCGGCCTTGCGCCGCTTCTCGGCGTAGTAGCGCCAGTCCCACGGCTCGAGCGGGCCGTTCACGCCGTCGCGCTGCATCATGTCGGTCAGCACGGCGGCGTCGGCCTCGGCCTGAGTCTTGGCCGGGGTCCAGACGTCGTTCAGCAGGGTTTTCACCGCTTCCGGGGTCTTGGCCATCTCGGTTTCGAGCTTGTAGGCGGCGAAGCTGTCATAGTCCAGCAGGCGGGCGCGTTCCTCGCGCAGCTGCAGGATTTCGGCGGCGATGGCGCGGTTGTCGGTCTCTCCCCCGTTGGCGCCGCGGGCTTCCCAGGCGCGGAACGCCTTTTCCCGCAGGTCGCGGCGGGGCGAGAATTGCAGGAAGGGGACGATCAGCGAGCGTGACAGGGTGATCACCGGCCCGTCTTCGCCCTTCTCTTGGCCCGCCTCGCGGGCGGCGCGGACCAGGAAATCGGGCAGGCCCACCAGTTCGTCTTCGGCCAGCACCATGTGCCAGCCCGCCTCGTCGGCCAGCAGGTTCTGGGTGAAGGCGGTGCCCAGCTCGGCCAGCCGCGACATGATATCCCGCATCCGGGCTTCCTCGGCCCCTTCGAGCGCGGCGCCGGCGCGGATGAACCGGCGGCGGGTGAGGTAGAGCAGGCGGTCCTGCTCGGGTGTGAGGCCGAGCGTGTCGCGTTTGTCCCAGAGGGTCTCGATCCGCTGGAAGAGGGGCTTGTTGGCGTAGACCTCGGAGGAATAGGCGGCGAGCCTGGGGCTGAAGGCGCGCTGCAATTCCTGCCGCTTGGGATTGGTATCGGCCCCGGCCACGCTGAAGAACACCGAGAGCACCCGGCTGAGCGGTTTGCCCGCCCGTTCCAGCGCCTCGATCGTGTTGGCGAAGTCGGGCTGTGCGGGGTTGTCGGCGATCGCCGCGATCTCGGCCCGGGCCTCGGTCAGGGCGGTTTCGAAGGCGGGGGCGAAATGCGCGTCCTCGATCCGGTCGAAGGGGGCGATTTCGTGGGGGGTGGACCAGTCGTCCAGCAACGGATTCGTCATGGGACATCTCTCCTTTGAGGGGAAGCTAGGCAGTTCGACCCGGTTCGGCAATGGCACGTGGCGCAGAAGTGAGGCGTCAGGCGCCTTTCGTGGCGGTGCCGCAGACCGGGCAGTCGGCACGCCGCGACAGGCCGATCTTGCGGGTCTCGCCGAAGAGCGCGTCGTGGATCAGCATTTCGCCCCGCAGGGGCGTGCCGGCGCCGGTGATGACCTTGATTGCCTCGGCCGCCATCATCGTGCCCAGCACGCCGGGCAGGGGGCCAAGCACCCCGGCCTCGGCACAGCTCGGGGCCAGTTCGGCGGCGGGCGCCTCGGGGAAGATGCACTGGTAGCAGGGGGTGCCTTTGGCCGTGTCGAACACGCTCAGCTGCCCTTCCCATTGCGACAGGGCGCCGGAGATCAGCGGCTTGCCGGTGGCGTGGGCGGTGGCGTTCGACAGGTAACGGGTTTCGAAATTGTCGGTGCCGTCGAGGATCAGGTCATACTCGGCAAAGAGCCCGGCGGCGATGTCTTGGGTCAGCTTGCGGTGATAGGGGCGCACCACCACGTTGGGGTTCTGCGCGCGCATCGCGTCGGCGGCGGAATGGGCCTTGGGCCGGCCGATATCGGCGTCGCGGTGGATCACCTGCCGCTGGAGGTTGGAATTCTCGACGAGGTCATCGTCAATCACCCCGATGGTGCCGACGCCCCCGGCGGCGAGGTAGAGCAGCGCCGGGGAGCCGAGGCCGCCCGCGCCGATCACCAGCACGCGCGCCTCCTTGAGCCGCTTCTGCCCCGGCCCGCCGATTTCCCGCAGGACGATATGGCGGGCGTAACGGTCGAGCTCGGCCTCGGAGAAGAGGCCCTTGCGCTCGGGCTCCGTCGTGCCTTCCGCCTTCTGCCGCAGGGCGCGCAGCCCCTTGCGATAGACCAGCACCAGCGCCACGAAGCCGGCCAGCAGCAGCCACAGCGCCGGGCTTTCCCCCGTCGCCAGCCGAAGCGGGTGGCCATCGGGCAGGACCAGGTGCAGCAGGACCACCCCGAGCCACAGCACCAGGATCATGCCCCAGCGCAGCCGGTGCGGCGTGCCGAGCATCGCGCCCAATCCCCAGAGCGCCGCCGCGATGACCAGCACCAGCAGCATCAGCCGGCCCCGGTGGAGCCGAACCCGCCCGCCCCGCGGGAGGTGTCGTCGAGGCTGTCGGCCAGTTCGAACGCCGCCGTCACCACGGGCGCCACCACCATCTGGGCGATGCGCATGCCGTGCTCGATGCGGAACGGCTCCTGCCCCGCGTTCATCACGATGACGCCCAGCGGCCCGCGATAATCGCTGTCGATGGTGCCGGGGCTGTTGGGCAGTGTGATCCCGTGCTTGAGCGCCAGCCCCGAGCGCGGGCGGACCTGCACCTCGTAGCCTTCGGGGATCGCCAGCCGCAGGCCGGTGGGCACCAGCACGCGCGTGCCCGGGGCAAGGTCGACGGCGCCGCGTTCGGGGAAGTTGGCGCGCAGGTCGGCCCCCGCGGCGCCGGCGCTTTCATAGGACGGCAAGCCAAGCGACTGGTCCGCGCCTTCTTCCCAGACAAACCTGACTGTCACCATGCCCGCTCTTTCATCTTTCCGAAAATACTCCCGCCGGAGGCGTCCTGCCGGTCAGGCCAGCGCATCGGCGATCTTTTGTGCCAGTCGGTCGGCGACCTGTGCCTTGGTCATGCGCGGCCAGTCCTCGGCGCCGTCGGCGGTGATCAGGGTCACGGCGTTCTCCTGCCCGCCCATGATGCCGGTGGCGGGGCTCACGTCGTTGGCGAGGATCCAGTCGCAGCCCTTGCGCTGGCGCTTGGCGGTGGCGTTGTCGATCACGTCGTCGGTTTCGGCGGCGAAGCCCACCACGAGCGCGGGGCGGCCGCTTTCCATGCCCGAGACGGTGGCGAGGATGTCGGGGTTCTCCTCGAACTCGAGCGCGGGCATGCCGCCCTTTGTCTTCTTCAGCTTCCTGTCCGAGGCGCTCTTGACGCGCCAGTCGGCCACGGCGGCGGCGAAGATGGCGGCATCGGCGGGCAGGGCGGCCTGTGTCGCCTCGAGCATCTCGCGGGCGGAGCCCACGCGCACCACCTCGATCCCTTCGGGGGGAGGAATGTCGGCGGGGCCGGTTACGAACACGACCTCGGCCCCCAGCCCCGAGAGCGCCCGGGCGATGGCGGTGCCCTGCGCGCCCGAGGAGCGGTTGGCGATGTAGCGCACCGGGTCGATCGGCTCGTGGGTGGGACCGGAGGTGACGAGCACCCGCTTGCCCGCCAGCGGCCCGGCGCCAAGGCGGGCCTGCGCGGCCGCCACGATCTCCAGCGGTTCGGCCATCCGACCGGGCCCGTATTCGCCACAGGCCATGTCGCCGTCATTGGGGCCGACGAAGGCGATGCCGTCACCCTTCAGCGTGGCGATGTTGCGCTGGGTCGCGGCATGTTCCCACATGCGTACGTTCATCGCCGGGGCGATCAGGACGGGGGTGTCGGTGGCAAGAAGCAGGGTCGAGGCGAGGTCGTCGGCCTGCCCTGTCGCCATCTTCGCCATCAGGTCGGCGGTGGCGGGCGCCACGACGATCAGGTCGGCGCTGCGGCTGAGTTCGATATGGCCCATCTCGGCCTCGTCGGTGAGGTCGAAGAGGTCGCGGAAGACCTTTCGGCCCGCCAGCGCGGAGACCGACAGGGGCGTGACGAATTCCTCGGCCGCGCGGGTCAGCACCGGGGTGACCGATGCGCCGCGTTCGCGCAGGCGGCGGGTCAGGTCGAGCGCCTTGTAGGCGGCGATGCCGCCGCCGATGATCAGCAGAATGCGTTTTCCAGCAAGCATCCGAACCCCCGGTGTTCCTGTCAGCCCGACAGTAGGGTCTGCCCCATGGCGATACAAGAGCGCCCTATCGGAAGGCGGCGCAGGGGTCGTCGCGCTGGGCCGGCGGGGCCGAAAGCACCTCGTCGAAGCCGCCGACCAGCGGCATCTCGTTCTCGGTCTGGCCGACCACGTGCAGGTCGAGCTCCGGCGCGGCGAGGGCCAGAAGGGCGGGCATGCCCCAGTCGCGGCGGGCATGGCCGTTGCCGGTGATCACCACGACCGGGCCGCCGGACTCCTCGTGCGCCAGAAGGGCGGTGCGGGCGAGCATAGCGTCGCGCAGCCGCTGGATGCGGACCATGCCGGGCAGCATCTCCTCGGGGATGGCGTTGCAATGGGCTTCCATCTGCAGGGCTTCACGGGCCTCCTGCTGATGCTCGGGCAGGGGCTGGTCGAGGCCGAAGCGCGCGGCCTCGCCGCCCATCG
>Ga0189287_100292_pt1 | contig 14980 bp, 11 predicted proteins | sample UW86minimetaG_FD_130319 | JGI IMG/M metagenome (GOLD analysis project Ga0189287, IMG submission 130319) | Marine microbial communities from the Costa Rica Dome - UW86 mini metaG | ecosystem: Environmental > Aquatic > Marine > Oceanic > Photic zone | place: Costa Rica: the Eastern Pacific... | reverse complement strand
GAAGGCGTACATCACCTTCTTGCCGGTGCGCTGGGCGTGGTCGTCGAGGACGCGCATGACGGCGCGGGCGCGGTCCTCGAAGGGACAGGCGGGGCCGTTGGCCTGAAGCTCGTCATCCTTGATGAAGTCGATGCCGGCGCGGGCGAGCGTGTCGGTGAGCGCGGCGGTGTCTTCGGCGGTGAGGCCGACGGAGGGTTTGACGATGGTGCCGATGAGGGGGGCGGTGTCGACGCCGGCCAGCTTGCGGGTGCCGGGGATGCCGAATTGCGGGCCGGGGCAGGCGGTGGCGAAGCTGTCGGGCAGGCGCAGGTCGAGGAGGCGCAGGCCGGAAAACTGCCGCAATTCGAAGAGGTTGCCGGCAACGGTGGCCATGAGCGTGAGGAGGTCGGGGCCGATTGTTTCGACGGGCCATGAGAGGGTGACGCGGGCGCGGTGGTAGGTGCCGCCGGTGAGGCCGCCGGGGAGGGAGGGGGTGGGGACGTCTTCGACCACCTCGAGCGATTCCACGCGGGCGGCGGCGCGGTCGTGCAGGTCCTGGGTTTCGCCGGGAACCTTGACGAAGGTGCCGGAGCTTTGTTCGCCCGCCATGGCCTCGGCTGCGCTGGCAGGGTCGACGGGGGTTTCGATCAGGTAGTCGGCTTCGATCCGGTTGGTCATGCGCGGCCCCCTCGAAATGGGTCGAGCCAGTGGAGGGAGGCCTCGGTGGGGCCTTGCGGCTTGTACTCGGCGCCCAGCGGGGCCTGCCAGCCGAGCCGGGAAATGGTTTCGAAAAGGTAAACGAAGTTCTGTTCTCCGCTGCCCGGCGGGCCGCGGTCGGGGGCGGAGGCAAACTGGATATGACCGATATGGGGCAGGAGGGTCTGGAGGCGGTGGGTCAGGTCGCCTTCCATGAGCTGGACGTGGTAGCAGTCGAACATCAGCTTGAGGTTAACGGCGCGGACGGTGTCGATGATTTGGGCGGCTTGTGTCGTGGTGGTCAGGAAATAGCCGGGTGCGTCGTAATGGTTGAGCGGCTCGATCAGGATGGTGATCCCGTGCGCGGCGGCGGCGGTGCAGGCGTAGTGCAGGTTGTCGAGGAAGGTGGCTCGGGCGGCGTCGCCGGAGGCAAAGCCGGCCATGACATGCACGTTGCGGGTGCCCGTGGCGGCGGCGTAGGCGATGGCCTCGTCGATGGCGGCGCGGGCCTCGGCTTCGCGGCCGGGCAGGGCGGCGAGGCCGTTTTCGCCGGCCTCCACGTTGCCGCGGCGGGTATTGAGGCCGAGCATGGGCAGGCCGGTTTCGGTGAGGGCGGCGGCGACGTCGGCGGCGGGTGTGTCGTAGGGCCAATGGCATTCGACCGCGTCGAAGCCGGCGGCGGCCGCCGCGCGAATGGCGTCGGGCAAGGGTCTGTCATTCCAGAGGAAACCGAGATTGGCGGAGAATTTCAATCGTCCCACTCCACGTCGAATTTCGTGACGACGGTGCGCACTTGGTCCGGGGTGAGCATTTGTGCCTTCGTGCCGCGGAGGAGGAGGGCAAGTTTGGCGGTTTCCTCGAGTTCCTCGACGGCGTTGCAGGCGGCCTCGACGTCCTTCGCGGCAACGACGGGGCCATGATTGGCCAGCATCACCGCCGAGCGCTTGCCGGCGAGCCCCCGCACCGCCTCGCCCATGGCCGGATCGCCCGGCAGGAAGAAGGGCAGGAGGCGGACCTTGCCGAGCTTCATGATCGCGTAAGGGGTCATGGGGGGCAGGAAATCGTCGGGGTCGGCGTCGGGCAGCATCGAGAGGGCGACGGAGTGGGTGGAATGGAGGTGCACGACGGCGCCGGCGGTGGCGCGGGTGTCGTAGAAGGCGGTGTGGAGGGGCATTTCCTTGGTGGGTTTGTCGCCGTCGATGTGGGTGCCTTGGGTGTCGAAGCGGGAGAGGCGGCCCGGGTCGAGGCGGCCGAAGGAGGTGCCGGTGGGCGAGACGAGCAGGCCACCATCGGGGGTGCGGGCGGAGATATTGCCGGTGGAGCCGTGGGTGAGGCCCCGGTCGAAGAGGGATTTGGCGAGCAGGCAGATCTGTTCGCGGAGGCGGGTTTCCTCGGTCATGTTTTTTCCAGCGCGGTGAGGGCGTCGGTGAAGAAGGTTTCCGCGCCGAAATTGCCGGATTTGAGGGCGAGGGCAACGGGGTGGCCGCCGGTTTGGGCGAAGCACCAGGGGACACCGGGGGCGATTTCACGGCCGACATCGAGGCGGGTGATGCCGAGGGCCTGGGTGACCGCGCCGGAGGTTTCGCCGCCGGCGATGACGAAGCGGCGGGCGCCTGCGTCGCGGGCGGTGGTGGCGCAGGTGGCGAGGGTGTCTTCGACGATCTGGCCGGCGCGGGCTTGGCCGAGTTGGGCTTGGGCGGCTGCGACGGATTGCGGGTCGGCGGTGGCGTAGAGGAGGGGGGCGTGGCGGAGGTTTTGTTGGTTGAGCCAGTCGAGGGCGGGCCCGGGCCCGTGTTCGGCGAGGGCGAGCGGGTCGAGCTGGTAGGAGGGCGCGGCGGTGGCAAGGTAGGCGGCGACCTGGCGGTTGGTCATGGCGGAGCAACTGCCGGAGAGGATTACCGTTTCGGGGGCGGTGGCGGGAGGCGTGAAGGGCTCGGCCTTTCCAATGTCGTTTGCCAGCAGGCCGGGAAGGGGCTGGGCGAGGGCCGAGCCGCCGGTGAGGAGGGGCATGTGATGCGTGGCGGCGGCGATGGTGGCGAGGTCTTCATCCGCCACGGCGTCGATGATGACGTGGGCGATGTTGTCGTCGGCCAGTTGGGTGAGGGCGTCACGGATGGCGTCGGGCCCGCGGGCGACGGTGAGGCGGTCGATGAGGCCCACCTGTCCCTGCACCTGTGGCTGGAGCAGGCGGAGGAGGCTGGAATCGCGCATCGGTGTCAGCGGATGGTCCTTCATCGGGCTTTCCGACAGGGGCTCGCGGCCGACGAAGAGGTGGCCCATGAAGATCGCGCGCCCGTTTTCGGGGAAGGCGGGGCAGTAGATGGTCTGGGGAGTGGAGAGTTCGGCCATCAGCGCCTCGGCGACGGGGCCGATATTGCCCTTGGCGGTGGAGTCGAAGGTGGAGCAGTATTTCCAGTAGACGTGTTGGGCGCCGGCCGAGCGGAGCCATGCAAGGGATTGTTTTGAAAAGGTTAATGCTTCGTTAACAGGGGTGGTTCTGATCTTGAGGGCGATGACCTCGAACGGGGCGGTGTTCTCGGGCGGGGTTTCGGGCACACCCATGCGGAGCGAGACCCGCGCGCCGCTGCGGGCCAGGAGGCCGGCGAGGTCGGTCGCGCCGGTGAAATCGTCGGCGATGGCGCCGAGGAGGGTGGTCATCGGGGCGCCCGGGGCGGATTTGATGACGGTTGCGGCGGCATCTGTTCAGGTTCGTCCCCTGCATATCGTGATTTGGTATACCAAATATCTTTCAAAGCGCGCGGAGGGTCAATGGGTGAGCAAGTCTTTCGCGGTGGCGACGACGCGGGCGGGCGTGATGCCGAAATGGTCATAGAGAACAGGGGCCTGCGCGGAGGCGCCGAAGCCCTCCATGCCGATGAAACGGTCGGTGGGGCGGAGCCATTGGTTCCAGCCGAAGGGGGAGGCGGCCTCGATGGCGATGCGGGGGGCGGTGCCGAGGGTCGTGGATTGGTAGGCGGGGTCCTGTTGGGCGAAAAGCTCCCAGCAGGGCATGGAGACGATGGCGGCGGCGATGCCGGCCTGGTGCAGTTGGGCCTGTGCCTGAAGGGCGAGGCCGACTTCCGTGCCGGTGGCGATGAGGGTGAGGTCGCGGGGGCCGTCCGTGTCGCGGAGGATGTAGGCGCCGTATTGGGTGAGGTTCTCGGAGCGGTCGGTGCGGACTTGTGCGGCGTCCTGCCGGGAGAGGGCGAGCATGGAAGGCCCGTCGCGGCGTTCGAGGGCGAGTTTCCAGGCCTCGGCGGTCTCGATGGCGTCGGCAGGGCGGAAGACGTGCATGTTGGGCATGGCGCGGAAGCTGGCGAGGGTTTCGACCGGCTGGTGGGTCGGGCCGTTGGAGCCTACGCCGATGGAATCGTGGGAGAAAACGAAGATGCCGGGCAGGCCCATGAGGGCGGCCATGCGCATGGCGGGGCGTTCGTAATCGGCGAAGGCGAGGTAGGTGACGTTGATCGGGCGGAGGCCGCCATGGGCGGCAATGCCGCAGGTCATGGCGCCCATGAGGTGTTCGCGCACGCCGCAATGGACGTAGGTGCCGCCGCGGTGGTCGGCGGTGAAGGCGGGGCGGCTGCGCTTGTGGTTGGTGGGGGCTTCGAGATCGGCGCAGAGGACGAGGGTTTCGGGGAGGATCTCGGTGAGGGCGTCGCAGATGTCGCCGGAGGAGAGGATGGTGGCGCGGGGGGTGTTTGTGGGGAGCTGGTTGGGGCCGAGATTGTGCCAGAACGCCTCCCATTCCGGTGGCAGGGTGGCGGTGTGCCAGCGGTCGAATTCGGTGGGATTTTGAACGTCGGTATAACGTCGGTATTTTGTCGGTATTGCGTCGGTGCGGCGAGCGAGGGCGGCGGCCCAGTCGGCGCGGATTTCGGCCGGGATGTCGAAGGGCGGGTGCGGCCAGTTGCGGGCCTTTCGGGCGGCGGCGGCGTCCTCGGGCGTGAGCGGCGCGGAGTGGCCGCCGCGCTGGCCTTCGAGCCGTGGGATGCCGCGGGCGATGGTGGTGCGGCAGGCCAGCAGCGAGGGGCGCGGGTCGGTTTTGGCGGCGTCGAGGGCGGCGTCGATGGCCGCGATATCGTGGCCGTCGAGTTCCTGAACGTGCCAGTGGGCGGCGCGGAAGCGGGTGGGGATGTCTTCGCTGATGGAGAGGGCCGTGGCGCCGTCATCGGTGATCTGGTTGTCGTCCCACAGGAAGGTGAGCTTGCCCAGGCGGAGGTGGCCGGCGAGCGATATGGCCTCCTGCCCGATGCCCTCCTGCAGGCAGCCGTCGCCGACGAAGGCCCATGTGCGGTGGTCGACGTGGTCGGGGCCGAACCGGTCGGCGAGGCGGGCCTCGGCCACGGCCATGCCGACGGCGCAGGCGATGCCCTGGCCCAGCAGGCCTGTGGTGATCTCGATCCCGGCGTCCTGTTCGATTTCGGGGTGGCCTGCGCAGACGTTGTGCAGCTTGCGGAAGGATTTGAGGGCGTCGGTGGTGAGTTTCTCGTAACCGGCGAGGTGGAGCAGCGCGTAGAGCAGCATCGAGCCGTGGCCATTCGAGAGGACGACGCGGTCGCGGTCGGGCCAGAGGGGATTTTTCGGGTCGACCCTGACGTGGCGGGCGTAGAGGGTGGCGGCAATCTCGGCCATGCCGAGGGGCACGCCCTGGTGGCCCTCGCCGGCGTTGAGGATGGCGTCGATGGCGAGGAAGCGGATCGCGTCGGCCATTTTCTGGATGTCGGTCATTGCTGTCCTCCCCCGGGTTTGCTGGGAGGAGTAGCGGGTTTCGGGACGGGGGAGGATTAAGTTTTGCTAATGGTGGATTTGATTTTGGTTAAAGGTTTGGTGGCAGGTGGGGCCACTGGCGCGATTGGAAAAGGTGTGCCTCCAATGCGGACCTGTCTGTGAAGTGCTTGCGCGGAATCGAGGGCGAAGCCCGCCGCGCATCGACGGGCCGTCCCGACGGCACGGCGATTTGGCAATTGGAGTGGCACGCTCGTGGGTTGGAGGTGCTTGGCTGGCATAAAGTGCGTGTCACCTCCGTTGGATCGCCGTACCACGGCCCGTCGATGCGCGGCTTCTCGGCGTCGGGATAAATGACAACGGGGGCAGGAGGATGGTTGTCGGGTTCGCGGTGGCTGGCTTAGGGTCGATCACAAGGTGAGAGCAGGGAGAAGGACGGGCAATGACACCGCAGGAGGCAAGCCGCAGGACGCGGGAAATGTGCGGGCTGGCGCCGGTGATCCCGGTGCTGGTGATCGAAGAGGCGGGCAAGGCGAGGCCATTGGCGGAGGCGTTGGTGGCCGGGGGGCTGCCGGTGCTGGAGGTGACGTTGCGCACGCCCGCGGCGCTGGAGGCGATAAGGGCGATGGCGGAGGTGCCGGGCGGGCATGTGGGGGCGGGGACGTTGATTACGCCCGAGGACGTGCGCGCGGCGAAGGCGGCGGGGGCCACGTTCGGGGTTTCGCCGGGGGCGACGGATGCGCTGCTGGAGGCTTGCGAGGATGAGGGCTTGCCGCTGTTGGCCGGCGCCGCGACGGCGAGCGAGGCGATGCGGTTGTTGGCACGGGGCTACGACATGCTGAAGTTCTTCCCGGCCGAGGCGTCGGGCGGGGCGGCGGCGCTGAAGGCGCTGGGCGGGCCGTTGCCGCAGGTATCGTTTTGTCCGACCGGGGGCGTGAGCCCGGAGAATGCGGGCGATTACCTGAAGCTTTCGACGGTGCCATGTGTCGGAGGGAGCTGGATCGCGCCCGCCGACAGGGTGGCGGCGGGCGACTGGGACGCCATCGAGGCGAAGGCGCGGGAGGCCGCCGGCCTGTCGGGGTGACGGCCGGCGGCGGGGGTCAGGCGGGCTTGGTGTCGGCCTCGACCGTGATGGGCTGGGTCTTGCCGTCTTTCGACTCGCCGAAGAAGATCGTCTGGTGCGGGAACGGGATCTCGATATTGCGGTCGTCGAAGACCCGCTTGAGCACGCCGTTATACGCCCGCCCGATGCCCCATTGCCGCCCCGGCACGCACTTGATGCGGGCGCGGAGCATGACCGCGCTGTCGCCGAAGCTGTTGAGGCCGAACCATTCCAGCTCGTCCAGGATGCCGTCGGCCTGGTCGGGGTCGCCCTTGAGTTCGGCGAAGGCGTCCATCATGGCCTGTTTCACCTCGTCCACGTTCTCGCGGTAGGCGACGCCCATGTCGCAGACGAAATAGCCGTAATCCTTGACGTAGTTCGACACCATGTCGACCGAGGAGAAGGGGATGATGTGGTAGACGCCGTGCAGGTCGCGCAGGCTGACCGAGCGGATGGTGAGGCGTTCGACGACGCCGGTGGTGCCGCCCACGGTGACCACGTCGCCCACGTTCATCGCGTTCTCGAACTGGATGAAGATGCCGGTGATGATGTCCTGCACCATCTTCTGGGCGCCGAAACCGATGGCGAGGCCGAGCACCCCGGCGGAGGCGAGAAGCGGCGCGATGTCGAGGCCGATCTCGGCCAGCACGAACATCAGCGTGATGATGATGAGGGCGATGGTGGCGGCGTTCCGGAGCAGGGTCAGGAGGGTCTGTTCGCGGGCGGTGGCGACCGAGCCGAATTGCGGGTTGAGGCGATAATCGACCCAGGAGGTGAGCGCGAGCCAGAGGCCGAAGGCCACCAGCAGCACCGCCGAGACCGAGAGGATCGTGCCGGTCAGGCGCAGGCCGAACTGGCTGACCATCCAGGCGCGGAGGTCGATGAGGCCGATGGCGTTGAAGGCCAGCAGCACGACGGCCACGAAGATCAGCCCGCGCAGGACGAAGAGGATCTTCGGCACGAAGGCGTTGAGGCGCCCCTGCAGGAGCGGCACGCGGTCGGAGACGTTGGCCGGCAGGCTGACACCGCGGGCGATGGAGCGGCTGAGGAAGCCGGCGATGGCAAAGCCGAGGAGGCCCACCACGAGGACCTGGCCGGAGGCGATGAAGGTCTGGAAGACCGCGTTGCCGGGGCGCAGCAGGACGATGACGAACATCGCCAGCAGGTAGGCCAGCGCCGGCCAGTGCCAGTGCCGCGCGAGGTAGTGCAGCGCGCCGCGGCGGCGGCTGCGGCGTGGCGGCGGCGTGGCGGCAGGGTCCATGACCGGGGCGGTATCGGCCGTGGCGGTGACCATCGGCGCGCCGATCTCGTCGAGGGCTTCCTCCTGCGGGGGCTCGGGATCGGGGTGGTGGGGGGCCGGGTGGGGCTCGTCGGCGCCCAGCATCCATTCGGTCACGGGCTTGCGGTTGCGCAGCACCAGCCAGATGGCGAAGGCCAGCACCGCGAAGGCGATGAGCGCCGAGACGGCGCGGCCCGCCGCGAAGGAGACGTTGCCGTTGATCAGCGGCACGACGAGAAGCTGGCCGTAGCCCACGATGCCGACGATCAGGTTGATCCGGGTCGAGAGGTAGGAGGCCGCCCGGTCGCTGATGGGCAGCGGCCGCAGCGAGGTGGCGGAGGGCGAGAGCACGAGGCGCACCGCCACCTTGGCCATCTCGACCAGCAGGAAGGCGTTGAGGTAAAGGGTCTGGCGGATGCCGATCTGGCCGAACTCGCCGAGGGCGAGAATGGCGAGTGCATAGCCCGCGGCCCATGCCAGGATGACGATCAGCGCGTCGATGACCGCGGACATGATGAAAAGCACGACGGTGCGGGCGATGCCGCCATCGCGGGCCGAGGCGCTCATGCGGGCATAGGCGGACTTGCCGAACCAGCGCAGGAGGATGAACGACAGGACGGTGCCGGCGATGACGAGGGCGAGATCGGCGAGCGCGTCGAGCAGGACGCCGGCCTCGCCGCCGCTGAGACCGTCGAAGACGGCCGGGGCGCGGGTGAGCTGGCGCCAGAAGGTGGTGGCGAAGCTGGCGATGTCTTCGGCCGCCTCCTGCGTGATCAGCGCGACGCGGCGTCCGAAGGAGAGGTCTTCGGGCGGGGGAGTGCCGTCGGCGAGGGTGTCGACGATCTCGTCGGGGGTGGCTTCCTCTTCCGGAAGGCCCGCGGCCCTGAGCCGGTCGATCAGCTCGGCGCGGGTGGCGTCATTCTCGATCACCTCGATGAGGAGATCGACGCTGGAGGGGGTGTCTTCGGGGGTGGTGGCCTCGGGCGTGGCCTCCTGCGCCGTGACCGGCGCGAGTGTCAGGAAAACAAGAACGAGAAAACTCGCAACCAGTCGCAGCATACTTCACCGTCTCCGCTCAATCCGAATCTTTTTGCGGGCAAGACCATGCCCGGAGGCGCCTCCCGGCCCGAAAAGATGACCGAAAGACCCCTCATTTCCCTCTTACCTATCGGGAAGAGAGGTGAGGTCAAGCAAGCGGCGGGGGCAAACCGGCGGGTGGCAGGCTGCTGCCGCGTTCAGGCGGTGTGTCCGTGGGCGCCTTCCGGCATGGGCTGGCATTCGACCACCTCGAGCCCGTAGCCGCGGAGCGCCACGAGCGGGTGGACGGAGTTGTTGAGCAGGATCATCTCGCGGATGCCGAGGGCGCGGAGGATCTGGGCGCCGGTGCCGTAGTCGCGGATCGTGCTGCCCGAGGGCTGGGGGCTGGCCTTGCGCGAGAGGAGCATTTCGGAGGGGCTGCTGCGGTGGGTTTCGCGCATTAGCACGACGACGCCGCGCCCCGCCTTGCCGATCTCCTCCATCGCGCCGAAGACGGCCGAGCCGTGGGAGTAGAAGCGGTCGCCGACGATGTCGTCGAAGAGGTTGACGGCATGGACGCGGACGAGGGCGGGTTTGCCGTCGGCCACGTCGCCCTTGACCAGCGCCACGTGTTCCACGCCGTCGATCAGGTTGCGGAAAACGATGGCGGTGAAGGTGCCGCCGTGGCGGCTTTCGATGGTTTCCTCGCAGACCTTCTCGACCAGTTGCTCGCGATTGCGGCGGTAGGTGATGAGGTCGGCGATGGTGGCGACCTTGAGGTTTTCGCGCCCGGCGAATTCGAGGAGCTGGGGCAGGCGGGCCATGGTGCCGTCGGGGTTCATGATCTCGCAGATGACGCCGGCGTCGCCGGCGCCGGCGAGGCGGCTGATGTCGACCGCGGCCTCGGTATGGCCGGAGCGGACCAGAACGCCGCCGTCGCGGGCGACGAGCGGGAAGACATGGCCGGGCGAGACGATGTCGGCGGGCCGGGCGCCGTCGGCCACGGCGGCGGCGATGGTGCGGGCGCGGTCGGCGGCGGAGATGCCGGTGGTGACGCCCTCGCGCGCCTCGATCGAGACGGTGAAGGCGGTGCCCATGCGGCTTTCGTTGCCGCGGGCCATCAGGGGCAGGGCAAGCTGTTCGGTCTTTTCGCGGGAGAGGGCGAGGCAGATCAGGCCGCGGCCATGCAGGGCCATGTAGTTGACCGCCGCCGCGTCGGCATGGCGGGCGGGGATGAAGAGATCGCCCTCGTTCTCGCGGTCCTCGTCGTCGACGAGGATGGACATGCGGCCCGCCTTCGCATCGGCGATGATGTCCTCGATCGGGCTGAGGCCGGGGGTGGCGGTGTCGGGCATGTCACGGGCTCCCTTGGGCGAAGTCGCGGGTTGGACCCCTATATTGTGTCATTTTGTTGCGAAACAAAACCGGAAAATTGTAGCGGTGTCAATTTCGGGGTCAGTCGGCCCGGGGGATGCGGCGGCAGATCAGGCTGACGCCGAGGCCGATGACGCCGACGGAGGCGAAGAGGACGCTGTAGCCCAGAGAGGATGCCGTGGCGCCCGGTTCGGGAAAGAGGCCGAGGAGGACGGCCGAGGCGGACTGGGTGAGGAAGACGCCGCCGAGGGAGAGGACGCCGATGGTCGAGATCACCCGGCCGGAATAGCTGGAGGGGAAGAGGCTTTGGGCGTGGGCCATGATCAGCATGAAGAAGGTCGAGAGCCCGCAGGCGAAGGCGCAGAGCGCGGTGGCGAGCATCCAGTGGATGTGGCCGAAGAGGGCGAGCAGCAGGAAGTCGAGCCCCATCAGCGTGGCGCCGATGACGATGAGGGTGCGGCGCGAGCGCAGGCGGCGATCGAGCGTGCCGTAGATCAGCGGCCCGAGGCTGAGGAAGATTATGAGGACGACGAGACAGTAACTGCGTTCGAGCGGGTTCAGCCCGTGCACGTCGGCGAGGTAGGGCAGGGCCCAGAGGCCGGCAAGGATTTGCACCGGTGTGTAGAGCATCGGGGCGGCGAGCAGCAGCGGCCAGACCTTGCGGGTGGCGAAGACGGAGGCGACGCCGCGGAGGCTGTCTTTCAGGCTTTCGGGCTTGCGCAGCGGCAGGATCTGGGTGCCCGGGGGCGCGTCGCGCACGACGAGGTAGAAGAGCAGGGCGACGGTGGCGGTGCCGGCGGCGAAGAAGACGAAGACCATGCGCCAGCCGTACTCTTCCAGCATGAGAGTGAGCGGGGTGGTGGCGAGCAGGCCGCCCAGCATGCCGAAGAACAGGTAGCGGCCAGTGATGGCGGTGGTGGCGTCTTCGGACACCCAGGCGGCGAAGAGCTTGAAGCCGCCCATCACGGCGGCCGAAAAGCCGAGGCCGATCAGCGCGCGGCCGAGCATCAGCACGCCCCAGTTGCCGGCGGCGGCGACGATGGCGCAGCCGGCGGCCGCGACCACGCCCATGGCGGTGAGCGCGCGGCGGGCGCCGTAGCGGTCGAGCAGGATGCCGGAGGGGATCTGGCCGAGGCCCTGGGCGAGGAACATGATGCCGATGACCACGCCGATCTGGTGCGAGCGCAGGGCGAAATCGGCGGCGAAGACCGAGGAGAGCACGCTGCCCGAGGTGCGGTGGAACTGGCCGAGGGCGAAGAGCATCGAGGCGAGGATGAAGGCGGCGAAGAACCGCGCCGACCGGGAGGGGATCTTGGTGGTCGGGGAGGGGTTGCACGCCATCGGGGCTCACTTCCGTGTGCAGGGCTGCCACTATGGGTGAGAGCCGTGCCAAATTGTACGGGTTCAATTTACGGTAGTGTTCCGCATTGAGCCGGAAAGCGCAAGGGCATAAGCGGGCAATTTCCCGAAAAGCGATACAAGACGCAGGTTGTCTGCCTGCGAACGAGGCGGCCAGAACCGGGCAATGGGCGCCGCAAGCTGCCTGGGCGCGGTCTCTTGGGGTGATCTAACTTCAGAAATTCATATGATTATCAGTGTTTTGATGGCCACCCTGCCGAGCGCGGGAGGGGGCGCCAAAGGGTCGAGGTGTGCCGCTGGCCCGTGCGCATCATCCTGCGCGTTGCGTTGAATTAGGGGTACAAAGTATCGCAAAGAGGGGTTGCAATGTGATCAGATTAAAATCATTATGACAGGTACAAGAGATTGCGACGGCATGGGAGGACATGGTGGCCGAGGCAAGAACGGGGAGAACCGCCGTGGTGACCGGAGGCGGGCGCGGAATCGGCCTGGCGATCGGCCGGCGGTTCGCGCAGAACGCTGACAGCGTGGTTCTGATCGACCTGGATCCGGGGGTGGCGGAGGCCGGCAAGGCGCTGGCGGACGAGACCGGCGCCGCGGTGAAGGGCATCAAGTGCGACGTGACCGACGGCGCCGCGGTAAAGGACAGCTTCGCGGCGGTTGCCGAGGAGTTCGGTTCGGTCGACGTGCTGATCAACAATGCCGGCGTGCTGCGCGATAACCTGATCCACAAGATGTCGGAGGATGACTGGGACACGGTCATGGGGGTGCACCTGAAGGGCGCCTACCTGTGTGCCAAGGCGGCGCAGACCTACATGGTGCCGAAGCGTTACGGGAAGATCGTGAACCTGTCCTCGACCTCGTCGCTGGGGAACCGGGGGCAGCTGAATTACTCGACCGCCAAGGCGGGGCTGCAGGGGTTCACGCGGACGCTGGCGCTGGATCTCGGCAAGTTCAGCATCAACGTGAACTGCATCGCGCCGGGGTTCATCGATACCGAGATGACCCGGTCGACGGCCGAGCGTCAGGGGATCGACCCTGAGGATTACAAGAAGATGAAGGCCGAGAAGATCGCCATCGGCCGCGTGGGCGTGCCGGAGGACGTGGCCAACGTGGCAAATTTCCTGGCGAGCGACGAGGCGTCGTTCGTCAACGGACAGATCATTTACGTGAGCGGAGGGCCGGAAACCCGGCGGTGAGATCATGAATACATTCAGCCCCGTGAAGGGAGAGACCAAGATGCTGGACCCGGTGGAGGCCCTGGAGACCGACAAGATGCGCGAGCTGGAGCGCATGGCGATCGAGAATTTCCGCCCGAGGGGGCGGGAGTACGATGCGCAGAGCGTGATGCCGATGGAGAATATCCGCGAGCTGCACGAGGCCGGGTGGCTTCGGGCGACGCTGCCGCATGAATGGGACGGCATGAACAGCAACGTGGACAGCGACGAGGACCCGTCGACCTTCCTGCAGGGTCTGCGGATGATCGCGCGGGGCTGTCCGGGGACGGCGCATTGCTACCAGGTGACGAACCACTGCGGCTGGGCCGTGCATGACCTCGGCACGGAGGAGCAGCACGAGCTGTTCCTGAAGCCGATGCTGAGCGAGCCGTATCTCGGCACGTTCGTGGGCTCGGAAGCCAAGCGAAAGCACATGTACATGATGAACACCTCGGCCAAGAAGGTCGATGGCGGGTACATCCTGCGGGGCGAGAAGAACTATGCCACGAATGGCAGCGCGCTGGGCTTTGCCATCATCTTCGCGGCGATCGAGGGGGTGGAGAACTTCCTCGACAACCACCAGATGCTGATCGTGACGCCGGACATGGAGGGGGTGTCGATCGACACCAGCTGGTACCGGCCGAACGGGATGCGCTGTGCCGACAGCCCCGTGATCACGCTGAACGACGTGTTCGTGCCGGACAGCCACGTGCTGGGCGCGCCGGGGGATTACCCGCGCAAGCGCTGGCAGGGCAAGTTCCACCTTGGTTTCACCGCCAACTATCTTGGCGCGACCGAGGGGATGTATGGCTGGTACCTCGATTATATCGTCAACAAGGGCAAGGGCGAGGCCGAGCTGATCCAGATGCGGACCGGCGAGATGAAGATCAAGCTGGATGCGGCCGTATCGATCTTTCACGACGCGATCCGGGCGTACCGGACCAAGCCGATCGTCGAGGCGGAATTGCTGGCGATGGCGGCGAAGTCGATCGCCGCGGACGTGGCGTTCGAACTGTCGCACAAGATCATCCACGCGGCCGGGTCGACGGCGCTGTTCGACGAGTTCCCGCTGAGCCGGTACCTGCGCGATCTCGAGACCCACGTGCTGCACGCGGGGCACGACAAGACGGCGCAGATCATCGGGCAGTCGGAGTTGAAGCAGACGTTCGACTCGACCCTGCAGCGCTGAGGGCGGGGCCGTGAACCAGGAGTTCGCACCGGAGATCGGAGAGCGCTCGAGTTACACCACGGAGCCGGTCACCACGAAGCAGATCGTGATGTATGCCGGCGCCTCGGGCGACTTCAACCAGATCCACTATGACCAGTCCTACGCGGAATCCGCGGGGCTGGGCGGGGTGATCGCGCATGGCATGCTGACCATGGGCATGGCCGGGCGGTGCGTGACCGACTGGGCCGGGCCCGGTCGGTTCGTCGAGGATGTGCGGGGCCGGTTCCTGCATCCGGTGAAGCCGGGCGACCGGGTGACCTTCGCGCTGGAGGTGACCGGCGTCGGCGAGGCCGTGGAGATGGACCTGACCGGCCATGTCGGCGAGACGCAGGTGTTCAAGGGCACGGCGCGTGTCGCAGGCGGAAACAAGGCCTGATTTGCGAGTGCCGGTCCTGACCGGCGGCGCGCGGTTCGGTGACGGGCCGCGCGATTTCTTGATCGAGAGGAAAGGCGGAGCGGCATGAAGAAGGTATTGATCGCCAACCGGGGGGAAATTGCCTGTCGGGTCATCGAGGCCTGCCGGGCCCAGGGGTTGAGCTCGGTGGCGGTGTATTCCGAAGCGGATGCCGGGGCGCTGCACGTGGAATTGGCCGATGAAGCGATGGCAGTGGGCCCGGCGCCGGCGCGGAAGAGTTACCTCGACCGTGCGGCGGTGCTGGAGGCCGCGCGGCAGACCGGGGCGGATGCGGTGCATCCGGGCTACGGGTTCCTGTCGGAGAGCGCCGGGTTCGCGCGGATGGTGGAGGAGGCCGGGCTGATCTGGCTGGGGCCGGATGCCGAGACGATTGCCATCATGGGCGACAAGGGAGCGGCAAGGCAGGCGGCGATCGAGGCCGGGGTGCCGGTGCTGCCCGGCACCGCGCCGTTCGGGCCAGCGGAGGAGGCGGATATCGATGCGCTGGGCGCCGAGATCGGGTTTCCGCTGCTGGTGAAGGCCACGGCCGGGGGCGGCGGGATCGGGATGCGCCGGGTGGAGACGCCCGAGGCGCTGGCCGATGCGG
>Ga0189287_100291_pt1 | contig 15025 bp, 16 predicted proteins | sample UW86minimetaG_FD_130319 | JGI IMG/M metagenome (GOLD analysis project Ga0189287, IMG submission 130319) | Marine microbial communities from the Costa Rica Dome - UW86 mini metaG | ecosystem: Environmental > Aquatic > Marine > Oceanic > Photic zone | place: Costa Rica: the Eastern Pacific... | reverse complement strand
GATCATCATCGAAGACTGGAGAAGACACTACAACACCGTTCGGCCTCACAGCGCCCTTGGATACCGGCCTCCCGCACCGGAAAGTATTGTCCAGATGGACCAGAGGCCGGTCATGCACTAACAGTCAATTTGGACTACTCTGTGAGGGCATTCCAGCAGACCTTCCTTACCGACGGGCGCGTCGAGATTGACAACAACCGCGTCGAAAACCTGATCCGACCTATCGCTCTCAATCGCAAGAATGCGCTCTTCGAAGGTCATGACGAAGGCGGCATCGCCTGGGATCGTATCGCCCCGCTGATCGAAACCTGCAAGATCAACTGCATCGAAACCTTCGCCTATCTCAAGGCAACTCTCACAGTGGTCGCCAATGGGCATCCGTTCAGCCGCCTTGATGATCTGCTGCCGTGGAACTTCAAGCCGTCAAGTTAAGCTAGCCGTGATGTCCAGCGAACGCTTACGACCCACAGCGCGATCGGATACAACGTCTCGATCGCAATGCATTATCCCGATGGCGCCACCAGCCCGTCATTGTGAGCCAGTCGAAAAAAACCCAGTCTCCGGCGGTCCAAGGTTGGCGAGCAGTGCACCGCCAAGACATAAGGGTGGGTCACATCTCATCGAAAACTCCAGATCATTTCTCAGCGGAAATCAACAGCCGTCTTTCACAAGGATTTACAGTTCCAGCTTGTTGAACGCTGACGTTGGCTACTGTTGCAATTAAAGAATTCCCAGCCGGAAGGCTTTGGCAACAGCATGGGCGCGGTTCTTGGCATCAAGAGCTCCGCAAATATTCCGAACGACCATTTTAACCTGCATTTCAGTTACGCCGAGAGAAACTGCGATCTCCTTATTTGTTTGCCCTTCAGCAATCATGCCAAGGGTTTTTATTTGCGCATCAGAAAGCTGACTACGGCGAGCGGTGTTGTTGCTATCGCGCTTCAGATCGCATGAGAGGATGGAGGCAGGCGCAAATACTTGTCCGCAGGTAATCAATGCAAAGACGTTAGGGAGAGCGTCAACATTCATGTCGCCGTTGATCACTCCCTCAAAGCCATGAGCAAAGGCTGCGTGTATGAAGCTTGGATCGACTTTGTCACAATAAATCGCCGCTCTTGGACGCGTTTCCTCTGAATAACTGCGTCTGAAGCCCTCAATTTTTTGCAACGTTTGACTTCTTGAATCTACCATCACCAAGTCCAAGTCGCAAGCGTCGCGCATGTTTAGCTTTGTTGGTGGCAGATCATCAAAAACGGTGACATCAGCGGAATGTTCCGCGCGTAGGTAATGAGCCAAAGCCCCGGAAACAATTTTTGTAAATCCAACCAACCCTATCTTGAGCCTAGCTTGTGAGTCAGGGTTTTCTTCTGCTTCGTTCTGCACGTTCTTCGCCCCTCATGATTCTGCCCACGTTATTGGTTTCTCTGGCAATCGATTTGCTGCGGAAGTGCTCAAAAGTTTTAAAGAGAATTTCCGAAAAAGCAGTAGAAATATCACTTTTATTTCTTTGGGATTCTTGCCGGCTCTTTGTGTAAGTAAGACGCTGTTTTTTCGCCTTAGAGTAAATCTCCACATCCCGCTTTGGTGTTTTAGAAAAAAGGTTGTTCTCGCACGTCTCAGCGCTGTGCCACTTGGGAAGCAAACTTGTGCACGGCAACCAATTTCGGAATGTTACTCTACACCATAGGAAAAGCGCGGCTTAAGCCGCGGGTAAGTTCAGAGCGTACTCGGCGTTATGTCCACGCTTGATAACCGTGAGAGACCTTAACTCCTCCAATGTCGTGATCGTTCTGTAAACAGTTGATCTGCCGATTTGTTGAACCAGAGGATGGTCTAATATTTGGGTGGTAGTGGCTGTATTGCGCGCGTCAGCGTTCGAGATCTGTATGATTGCACAAAGCACATCTAAATCTGCTTTAGATAGGTTCTCGAGTCCCATCTCCATTTCAAGCGTTCGCGCTACTGATCGCAGCTGTGCCAATGCTGAGAATAACCTGTTCTTAGGCATTATGTGATTCCGGAGTTTGACTGGCTGCATGTATATCCTTCGATACTTCTCACTCTTTGGGTTTGGAGTCCAGAAACAGCTTTCATTTCTAGCTCTACGTGACAAAAGCTGCACGACGTGGAGTGGCCTTTAAAATAGAATAAAATCTGGTCGGTCCTGGCGATAGTCACCGTTGCCTTGACCATATTCACATTAATTATGCCTATGCGGATCGCGCCGGCGGGAAATGTTGACTGTCGTCGAATTCCAACTTACGATCTCGCAGGTTGACTTTTCATTCACTGATCAGAATAAATTTCCTTTTGAGATTTATTGCTCCAATTTTGAATGGGGCATTGCGGGGGCGCGAATAATGGATACGAACGGCTTTGAAACTGGTCTGGACGATGTTTCAATGGAGGTTTGGCGGCTTCGTTCACTCATAGACGCGTGTTTACATCTGTTTCCTGACGCTCCGTCACAGCTAAAACATCAGGATGAGCTCTTGGCTGTGTTGGGCGCTGCCCAAGAGCTAGTCCACCGACTGGAAGCCCGTCTTGTCAGCTGACAGCGGCTTCCTGCCGACTTCTTTTGTGACCCACGAGAGGAGCAAAGCCCATTATAGGCATGTCCCGCGAAAAGCTGTTATGATCAAGGCACCTTGGATCTGGTTCAGAAGGTCGCTCATGACTGTGTCTCGGCGGACGCGAGGCGCTGGCCAACCGCCTCGTAAAAGTCGAGTGGCTGTTGCGGCCCCCGTGATGACCGCGACAAGGTTGGCCTTGGCGGCGGAGCTGTGCGATGCGCGAGATCGATGCGGCGCAAGGCTTTATCTTACAGAACAGGATGACAAGTAATCATTTTACCATCCTCGTAACCCGCACCTCAGTAGCGTGATACCGTAACTCAACAGTCCGGCGCTGCGTGGTGTCCGGCACAGATTAAAAGTTGCTACCAACCTTGATCATTCCATCGTTTCTCACCCGTCGCTTCACCATCAGCAACGCGCTGTAGGGGATCGCCGGGAGACGCTTCAGAGCGGATAGTTCCTCGACAAAGGCCCCACCCATCACGCGCCGGGTGGTGGCGTGAACGCGCGGATTGGCTACCTCAATCCGCCAAGCGTCAAACTGGGCAGTGAGCTCGTCCATGTTTCGGAATGTGCGCGCCAAACAGAAGTCATGACGGATATAGCGGAACGGGCATGTGCGTCGTCAGATAATTTGGGACATCTAAGCGATTTTCCGTTTGGAGGCTCTGGCTCATCCTTGCTTGGGTTTATGCGGTTTCAGTTTCGTGGCGCAAGCGCCGGGTGAGCATGGTTTTTCGTTTAATCTCCTCTCGCTGTTTCAGGATCTGCTCTGCACGCCCGTAATAGACGTCAGCGCGCGTCAGGTTCCCAAGGCTCTGATGGTAGCGTTGGTTGTTGTAGTATTCGACGAAGGCCCCGATCTGGCGCTAGAGAGGTGTGCATAGGTAACCAATTTCACGCGCCGCGTTGCGCACAACAGTGCCGGTCAGAATTTTGGTGCACAGCATAGGGGCTGGTACATATAGCCCCTGAGCCCAACATTGATTGGCGATGCACGGATCACATGGATCACCACTGGAAAACGATATGGAGCGCTCCTCGCAAGACAACCTATTCCTCTGAAATCCTCAGCACCGACCTGGAAATAGGGGCGATGGAGGTTCGATACATGCGCGAAGAGCATGAGCCAGTGCTGGTGGCTGTGCCGTTGCCGCGGGTTGGAAAGGGGCTTGAGGAGATCGTCGCCACCTATGCGCCTCTGGCGGTCTGGGAAGCAGCAGATACCGCGTTTGCCTCGGTGCAGGTAGGGGCGACTGGCGAGGTGGCACTGGCCGCGACAGCACCGGTCGATGATCTAGCCGGGCAAGTCCGCGCCGAGCGCGACCTGCGCCTGATGCAGACCGACTGGATTTACCTGCCCGATGTGACGCCGCCCGAGGATATTGCCGCATGGGAGGCATACAGGCAGGCGCTGCGCGATGTGCCCCAGCAGGAGGGGTTTCCGGGGGAGGTGAGGTGGCCCGAGGCGTCTGGCGAATAGGGGACAAAATCGACGCAACTGCTGACCTCGCTGTTTTATGAACCCGCCATTAAAAGCAAAAACCTGTTAAGTTCTGAATTGCTAGGAGCAATATTTTGCTTCTGCTTTAATGTTAATGATGCGCGGAGCTTTTCATAAACTAGCGTTGATGGATCGCAGCGTTAAAGCTGCCTTGATCCGTTGACCCTCGACGAGAACCGAATAGTTTCCGCGCTCCAGATCCTTACGCGTTTCACTTGCTTTTGGCGCGATCATGCACAGCCCTATCGCAGAGCCGGTTTGCACGCTGAACGCGCCACTTGTCACGAACCCGACCACTGATTCATCGCGAAGAATAGGTTCGTTGTGGTGCAGGAGGGCATCGGGGTTATCAAGACGGAGCGAACACAGGAATGGTCCTTTCGCTGCTGCTTTACGCTCAAGATAGGCTGCCTGCCCTATGAATGGCACAGGTTTGTCTGTCTTGCATACAAATCCTAGGCCCATCTGATGCGGTGCGTCCATGTAGGCCAGATCGTGTCCCCAATGCACGAAACCTGCGCTGATGCGCAGGGCGTTCAAAGCCTCACCGCCCACCAACTGCAGTCCGTGCGGCGCGCCCGCCAACATCACATACTCGAAGACGTGCTCTGCAAAATCGGGGGTGATGAAGATCTCCCAACCCAACTCGCCCGTGTAGGAAAGCCGTTGAGCAAAGACTGGAGCATGGCCGATGTGAAAATGTTGCAGAGTATTGAAGGGAAAGGCGCCGTCGGCGAAGTTGATATCTGAAAGTGATGTAAGGATGTCCCTTGATTTCGGACCGCAAAGCGAAAGGACGGCGTGGGCGGATGTTGCATCGCGAAGGCGCACGTCCTCGTCTGGCTGGATCAGCCCTTGCAGGTAGTCGCGATCCCGCCGAGTATGCGAAATCGCGCTCATCACCATGAAACTCTCGGGGCCATGTCGCGCAACGGTTATATCGCTTTCAATCCCACCCCGGTCATTTAGCATGAGCGTATAGGCGACCTTGCCCACGGGCAGCGCCATATCGTTGGTGCATGCGCGTTGGAGGAAGGTTTCGGCATCGCGGCCTTCGACCATCAGTTTGCCCAGCATGGAATAGTCGATCAGACCCGCCGCCTCGCGCACCGCGCGTTGTTCAGCCAGCATGTGTGGAAACCAGGTAGGGCGGTGGAAGGAATGGTCGTAGATGGGTGTGACCCCGTCAGGCGCGAACCAGCCCGGGCGTTCCCAACCCTGCACCTCGGCATAGGCCGCACCATGCGCCTTCATCGCGTGGTAAAATGGGGTGCGCCGCAGGCCCCGTGCGCTTTTCCGTTGCCGTCCCGGCCAGTGCATCGCGTAGGTCAGCACCAGCGTCTCCGGGCAGCGTTGTTGCAGGTAGGGGTCGCAGGCCTGCCAGTCCTCAATCCTTGCAGGGTCCATCTCGGAGAGGTCCATCTTAGGGTAGCCTGACATGATCCAGTCGGCGAGCGCCTTGCCCGCGCCTGAGCCGGACTGGATACCGGTGGAGTTGACCCCGGCCAGTACAAAATACCCCTTGAGGTCCGGCGCTTCGCCAAGCGTGAAACGGCCATCGTGCGAATAGCTTTCGGGGCCGTTAAAGAAGGTGCGAATGCCGGTTTCTTGAAGGATGGGAACCCGGTTCATCGCAAGCTCGAGCACTTCCATCACATCGTCTTCTACAAAGGGCAGACTGTCGTATTCGAAGCTGTCGGGGATGCCGTCCGTCGCCCACGGCTTGGCGTGGAAATGTGCAAACCCGAACAGTAACTTGCCCGCATCCTCCTTCCAATAGGTACCGTCGCAATAAGAGCGCAGAACAGGCAGGTCGGAGGGCAGATCGGGGATTGGCTCAGTGACCAGATAGTAATGCTCGCACGCATGGAGTGGTATGCCAACTCCGTTCTGGCGGCCCAGATCACGCGCCCACATGCCACCGCAGTTAACCACATGATCCGCTTTGATGCTGCCGTGATCGGTGCGCACGCCTGTGACGCGACCATGCGCGGTCAGCACCTCTTCGACTTTCACTTGCTCCCTTATCGCTGCCCCGTTCATGCGCGCGCCTTTGGCAAGCGCTTGCGTCAAGTCGGTGGCATTAGCAGAGCCATCAGAGGGCATGTGAATGCCGCCCAGCACGCCGCTGGCGTTCATCAGCGGCCAGCGCTCTCTGATTTCGGCTGTTTCCATGTAATGTGCTTCAACCCCGAAAAGCTGCGCGAAATCTGCCTTTCGCTTCAACTCGGCCATCCGTTCATCATTCAGCGCAATGGATATAGATCCTGATCGCCGGAAGCCCGGGTTCTGACCGGTCTCTGACTCGATTTCTTGTAAGAGTTCCACGCCATAACTGGCAAAAGCGGTGGTGGCGTGACTGCCCTGCAATTGTCCGACCAACCCGGCAGCGTGCCATGTCGTACCACTTGTCAGCGTCTTGCGCTCAAGCAAAACGACATCGCTCCAACCGCCTTTGGTCAGGTGATAGGCGACAGAACAGCCCATTATTCCTCCGCCGATTATGACGACACTTGCACGTTCGGGTAGCGGAGATATCATGGTGATCCAGCTCTTGATTTTGTGTTTCTTGTGGAGTTCAGGCAGCCCTAAAGAGGCGTCCAGCATTAGTGGCCCTGTGGCTGAGGCCGGCCAGCCGCATCAAGTGCCAGGCCAGCACCTGATTGGAGGCGACGACAGGTTTGCTGATCTTTGCCTCGGCCGCTTCAATCACTGCAAGCGCCCGCAGGCTAGTGCAGGAGACAAAGACTCCATCGACCTCTTCGCGCGCACCGATGGTGGTTGCCGCGTTCAGGATGCTCGCACTTGTGATCCGTGCCACGGTGAAGTCGTCGGATTGGTTGAAGGACGCTACGGCTACTGTATCGAATCCTGCGTCGCGCAAGTTGGCCTGCATTTCCACAGTGACGTCGGGCGGATAGGGCGTGACAAGTGCAATTCTGCGAAGGCCAAGGGCCGACAGCGCCGCCTTAGAGGCCGTTATTGGGTTCGAGGTTTTGGCCTGTGGGTGAACCGCGCGGATTATACGGTCCGCCTGCGCCTCGCCTATCATGGTGGCCCCAGACGTGCAGGCATAGCCGATAGCATCGAATGCAAAGGACGGTGGCAGAAGAGCAGCGGCCGCTGGCAGATCACGCTGCATCTGGCGAAGGGTCTCGGGCGAGACCTCCATCGCGTTTGGAATGCGCGCGTGGTACAGCGCTGTGGCGCCCCCCGGCATTAGCCGCGCAAATTCATGCTCTATAGTCTGATCGGTCTGCAGAACAATCAGGCCGATACGGGCTTTTTGGCCAAGCCCGGCATCAGTCTCAAAATCTAGTGTCTCAATCGCTGCCGGAGCAGGAGCCGCCGCTTCGTCCATGGCTACATCATGACCTCGCTGCCCACGCCGTCTGAGCCGTCCTGCTGCGCAAAGAACGAGGTACCTTTTGGCACTGCGGGCAATTCCATCTCGTAGCCGGTGCAGCGCACCCGGCCAGAAGCCTGCCCTCGCACCAATTCGTGCGTCAGCTTGCTCGGTAGGTGATTAGGGCTGAGTTCAATCGCATCCTCGGCATAGTAAGTGGTGATGTAAAGTGTGCGCGGTTGGCCTGAGAGGTTCGGCGCAGAGCCGTGCAAAAGGCTCGCGTGCATCAGGCAGACCGAACCGGCCTTACCAGTACATTTTACGATCCGGTCGCGCTGCGTGTCGATGATTGCGTCATCCACGGCCCCAGTAAAAATACCATCGTGCCAATGCGAAAAGATTGGGCCCTTGTGGGTGCCAGGAAGAACCTCAAGTGGACCATTTTCTAGAGTCACATCGTCAATGAACAGCAGACAGGTGATTATGTCGTCATTGGTCATCGGCTCAAATGGGAAATCCTGATGCCATTTGACCTGCGTTGCCGAGCCGGGAAGCTTGGAGTTCACTTTGCCATGGTGGAAACGGATCCCGGGGCCAATAAGCTCAGCACAAAAATCCACGGTACGAGCAGTGCGCATTGTCGCGGCAAAAACCTCTGATACTTCTTCGGGGCTTTGCACCCGGCGTAGCGCAGGCGTTTCGGCGCTGTGGCCCGGTTGCAGGTCGAACCGCGCACGGCCATCCAGCGTTTTGCCGTAATCGACGTCATGTGCGCGGCTTTCCTCAACCCAAGCGGCAAATTCAGCGCGCAGCGCGGTCAGTTCTTCGGGCGTCACCGCATCTTCCACAACCAACACGCCATCGCGCCAGAAGGTGTCTTTCTGTTCCTGAGAAAGTGCAGCCATTGCCATTCCTCCTTTTTGAAGTTGCATGACATCTGGTATAGACCATCATGCTTGAGTGAATGTCCAAATAATTGGGCTGGTCAAGCAAAATAATATTTGTTGTATAAGTTGGTATATACCATTTAAACTAAGTTTCGAAAAGGTGGGACTCGGATGGACGCAGCTACACAGGATCACGAATCGAAAGGCGGCGGGCGGCGAATGTCGATCGACACGCCGCGCTTCCAGCAAGTTGTTCAGAACTTCAAAAGCCAGATCGCCGATGGCAGTCTTGCCGAGCACGCCGCCCTTCCCTCGGAGCGCCGCATTGCAGAGAATTATGACATCAGCCGCATGACCGCCCGCCGCGCGCTGGATGCGCTCGAGGCCGAAGGCCTGGTCTATAGCGAGGACCGGCGCGGGCGGTTCGTCTCTCCCAAGCGTGTCAGTTATGACGTATCCAACATGGTTAGCTTCGTGGCGGAGGCCCATAGCCGCGGCCTGGCGCTTGAAATCGAAGTGGTGCGTGCCTTCAAGGCGCAGGCTGACGCGATGTTGGCAGAACAGTTGGGCGTGGAGCTGGGAGCAGATGTCTACGCGTATACGCGCCTTTTTCGCAACAACGGTCATGCGATCTTTGTTGAAACGGAATATGTAAACGCGCGGCGGTGTCCCGGGTTCCTAGAGCATGACTTGCATCAGTCCACCACGCGGCTTTTGGAGGCCCGCTATGATCTGTCCGCCACTGCGGGCGACATCACGATTTTGATGCGCGCCGCTACAGCGGAGGAAACGGGCCTCCTGGGCCTTGCCCGAAACAGTGCCGGCATCGAATTGACCCAGATCATCCGTGATGCTGCTGGGCGCGCCTTCTGTTTCGGGCGTCAGTTCTGGCGTGGTGAGGCGGCGCGGTTTTCAGCCCATGCCATTGTGGGAGGCTCCACGAATGGCTGACGCGCCAGACAGAGGCTTCCCTCCTGCCGAATTCGCCGCGCGCACCGAGCGTGCGCAGGCGCGCATGGCGGCAGAGCTGCTTGATGGCCTTCTACTGATGACCGAGCCCGAGCTCTATTATTTCGCCGGTTTCCAGACGCTCTTTTGGCAAAGTCCCACGCGGCCATGGTTCTTGTTCATACCGGCATCCGGTAAACCTGTCGCTGTGATCCCCGAGATCGGCGCCGAACTGATGCGCCGGGGGTGGCTAGAAGATGTACGCACGTGGTCCGCTCCTCAGCCGAAAGACGACGGGATCAGTCTGCTTGCCGACCTTCTATCGCCGCTGGCTGCAAAGGGCGCGCGGCTTGGCGTGATGAAAGGGCACGAGACGCTACTAAGGATGCCGCTCAGCGATTGGGAGCGGTTGATGGATGCGTTGCCGGGGGTCGAGATTACCGATGCTACCAGCCTTGTGCAGGGCCTGCGTATGGTCAAGACGGACGCCGAGATAGAGAAACTGTCCCATATTTGTAGGATCGGCTCCTCCACCTTTGACGCCGTGCCAGATTTTTTGCGCGAGGGGATGCCGCTCGATGCCGTCTTCCGTGAATTTCGCCGCACGGCGATCGGGCTGGGGGCTGACAATGCGCCATACGTTGTAGGCGCTGCGGATCAGGGCGGCTATGCCGATGTGATTTCACCAGCCACAAGCCGCCCTCTCCAAAAGGGCGATGTTCTGATGCTGGACACAGGGAGCGTGTGGGACGGCTATTTTTGTGATTTTGACCGCAACTGGGCCATTGGCCGGGCAAGTGATGCGGCTCGGCGGGCCTATGACGTGCTATGGCGTGCCACTCAGGCTGGGATTGACGCGGCCAAACCAGGTGCCACCTGCCGCGATCTTTTCAACGCCATGGCGGCTGTGATCGCGGAGATTGATGACTGCAGCGGCGATATTGGGCGCTTTGGCCATGGGCTTGGAGTGCAGCTGACAGAGCAGCCTTCGCATGCAGCCTTTGATGATACACCATTGCTCGAGAATATGGTGCTCACGATTGAGCCCTCTCTGTCTTACGGCCACACGATGATGGTGCATGAAGAGAATATCGTCGTCGGGCCCGCCGGCGCGCGTCTTCTGACGAGGCGCGCTCCAAACGAATTGCCAGTAATATGATCTTGGCGCAGGCGGCTAAAACCTGGACTGCCGCAAAGTCTGACGCGCTGATCCCAACGCTTCTTTCACCAGGTACTGAACAGAACAGCCCACGAAACGGGAATGTTCCTGACCGGTAAATACCAGAGCCACTGCAAACAGGGAGAATGATATGCAAAAGACTCTAAAACTAATCGGCGGCTTCGCGGTTGGAGCAATGCTTTCAACAGCAGCCAATGCTAGCTGCGGCGAAGTCTCACTGACCGAGATGAACTGGCCATCGTCTCAGATCATTACGCATGTGTCCAAGTTCTTGATGGAGCAGGGCTATGGCTGCTCGGTTGAATTGGTACCTTCGGCCACCGTCACCTCGGTAACCTCCCTCGCTGAAAATAACGAACCAGATATCGTCACAGAGCTTTGGCTCAACTCCGCTGGTGAGGTTTATCGAAAACTCGAAGAAGAAGGCAAAGTCATGCGGCTCACCGAAGTTTTCAGCCCAGGTGGCGTTGAAGGCTGGTGGATCCCTAGCTACCTGGCCGAGGCTCACCCTGAGCTCATGACCATAGAAGGCGTTATGGCCAATCCTGATCTTGTGGGTGGGCAGTTCAACAACAGTCCCCTTGGCTGGGGTTCACGGATTGTGAACGACAATCTCATCAACGCGCTCTCATTGCGCGAGACTATGCAGGTATTTGATCATGGATCGGGTGAGACACTCTCGGCGTCGATTGCCGCAGCCTACGAGGATCGTGCGCCTTGGTTTGGTTACTACTGGGCGCCAACCGCTGTCCTTGGCAAGTATCCGCTAACCCAAGTCAAGATTGGTGAGATCGACGAAGAGGTACATCTCGCCAACCAAAGCGCAGATAATGCCACCCCCGGTATCTCTGATTATCCGCCAGCGCCGGTGCTAACCGTGGCCACTGCTGCACTCACCGAGCGTGAGCCTGAGGTTGCACAGCTCATGACGAACGTTAGCTTTGACATAGGTGTGCTTAACAGCGTCCTGGCTTGGGCCGACGATAACGGCGCCTCAAGCGAGGAAGCCGCAGTGTATTTCATCCAGAACCATTCCGACATCTGGTCCGGTTGGGTTAACGAGGCTGCGCGCGAAAAATTGGCCGCTCTGATCAAATAAGCCTAGTGAGCCGTCCTGCCCGTTGCTCGTGGGGCAGGGCGGCATCCAATAATTGGATAAAAAGCAGAGCGATGCTCCCCGTGTGAGTGTTCGGTCTGAAAGGATAGCCTATGGCGACCTATGATTTTCTATTTGACACGCTCGGTCTGCGTGCGTGGTGTGATGGCGGAAAGACCAGCACGGCTCCATCCTCGATGGCTGAGCTGCTCGCTGCGACAGGCACGCAAAAGCAGACGTCTCTTCTTGACCTGCCATTCCCATCTCTCAACGAACTCAACAAGGCATGCAAAGCTTTTGTGCAATCCCGCGACGTGACCAATGGTGTGGAAGATGGTTTTATCGCGATCAAGGGCGTCCTTCGATTTGTACTTGATCCGCTCACCCAGCCGCTGAGCTGGATGCTAAACGGAACACTTGCTGCCTTTGAAGCGATCCCTTGGTTCTTGCTGTTGCCGGCACTTGCTCTTCTTACCTACTTTGCATCGAAATCTATACGGTTAGTTGGGTTTGTGATCATCTGCCTTTTGTTATTGTCTGTCGTCGACCTCTATGGCCATGCAATGCAGACACTGGCAATCATCTTTGTCTGTGCTTTTCTTTGCGTATTGTTCGGCGTTCCAATCGGAATATCCATGTCGCGTAGCGACAGGCTGCAAGGAGCGATCACTCCAATACTCGACATGCTGCAGACATTGCCGCCCTTTGTCTACCTCATCCCTTTGATCTTTCTATTCTCAGTAACTGAGCCAAAGCTTTATGGCATCGCCATTATCCTTTACGCCATCGTGCCAGTTATTCGCCTGACCAATCTTGGAATACGGCTTGTCGACAAGGATGTGATTGAGGCTGCCGAAAGTTTTGGAATGACTGATCGGCAAAAACTTTTTGGCGTACAAATCCCCTTAGCATTACCCAATATCATGGCTGGCGTGAACCAAACAATAATGATGAGCTTGGCAATGGTGGTAATCGCCTCGCTCGTTTCTGCTCCTGGTCTTGGCGTTTTGGTTTTGCGCGGCATTCGAAATCTGGAATTGGGCGTTGGTCTTCTCTCAGGGCTCGGAATAGTTCTTCTCGCAATCATGCTCGACCGCGTCACCAAGGCCGCGCTTAATCGTGTCAATGCTGCGCAAAAACGTTAATGTGGAGTGCTTGAGTGACCAAAATGATCCAAATTTCAATCCGCAAACTCTACAAGATTTTCGGTGCTGATCCGCAATCAGCCTTGCGTCATATCATGGACGGTATGAGCAAGGCCGACCTACTTAAGTTGAATGGTCATGTTCTTGGCCTGCGCGATATAAATATTGACATGCGCGAGGGCGAGATCACTGTGATCATGGGTCTTTCAGGCTCCGGAAAGTCCACCCTCATTCGTCATCTCAACCGGCTTATTGAACCGACATCTGGCGAGATTCACGTCGATGGAGAAGACGTGCTTGCATACGATGAAAGCAGGCTACGAGATCTCAGACGCCAGGTCATGTCGATGGTTTTTCAGAAATTCGCTCTTCTGCCGCATCGGACCGTCGCTGAAAACGCAGGCACAACGCTGGAAGTCCGGGGGGTCACCAAACGCGAATATCTCGCCGAGGCAGATAGATGGCTCAACCGGGTAGGCTTGCATGGATACGCTAACCACTATCCGCACCAGCTGTCAGGTGGTATGCAGCAGCGCGTTGGCATCGCCCGGGCTCTTACATCCAATTCGCCGATAATGCTCATGGACGAGGCATTCTCGGCTCTTGATCCCCTAATCCGAACCGACATGCAGGATTTGCTGTTAGAGTTGCAGACGGAGCTGCACAAAACAATTGTCTTTATCACTCACGATCTTGATGAAGCGTTAAAGTTGGCTGATCATCTTGTGATCCTAAAGGATGGGGGCATTGTCCAACAAGGAGACCCGCAGAATATCCTGCTTAATCCTGGGGATCGTTATATTGAAGATTTTGTCTCAGACATCAATCGTGCGCGCGTGCTGCGCGTGCGCTCTATCATGGTACCGCTCGATGGCCGATCGCTTCCAACTGACGCCGACGGTAAGGCGGATCATGACGACACACTCGAAAGCATGATCGCGCGATCAGGCGGTGATACATCGCATCGGTACATTGTGATGAAAGACAACGCACCAGTCGGCACATTGGATATGAAGGACTTGGTAAAAGCGCTTGTGCCCCGCATGGCTTCTGCCGGTGAAGATAGCCGAGGAGCAGGCAGTGTCCGCAAGGAGCTTTAGATAGGTGCGATACCAGTGTTTTCAAAAAGGATTCCAAAAGTCTTGTTAGAAAGCTGAAAGCATGCAAATCAAAAAAAATGAGTGGCGCGGCACGGGTGTTTCCACAAAAGCTTTAAATGGCGCACCGGCGCCCAGTACGCAGGTTGGAGCTCCCGAGCTTCTTTTGCGTCAGTGCCCTGCAGCGGCAGAAACACCCCTAACAGTCATTGACGCGTTTGGTACGTGTATCTGGGTGAAAGACGAGCGTGGGCGGATGGGACTCGGCAGCTTCAAGGCGCTAGGCGCGGCTTATGTCATTGCTCATGATGCAGCTCAGAGCGCTTCCGAAAATTTATCGACGGCCCTGACTGGGCGCACATATGTTACCGCCAGCGCTGGAAACCACGGCTTATCTGTCGCCGTGGGAGCCAAAATTTTCGGCGCAAATGCAGTAATTTACTTGGCTGACACTGTGCCGGAAGCATTTGTTGAAAAGCTTCGCTCAAAGGATGCCAGTGTCATCCGTGAGGGAGTAGACTACGAGCATAGTATGAAGGCCGCTAAAAAGGCTGCCGAAGACAATGAGTGGACGCTTCTGTCTGATAGCTCTTGGCCGGGCTATTTCGAAACCCCGCATCGGCTGATGGAAGGGTATCTTGTTATGGCGGCGGAGATAACTCGTCAAATCCCCCTTCCTCCTACGCATATCTTTCTTCAGGCAGGCGTTGGCGGGCTTGCGTCCGCCTGTGCTGCCTGGTTTCGCAAAGTCTGGGGCGATGCGCCGCAGATCCTTGTGGTTGAACCCGATAATGCACCGGCGCTTTACGAAAGCATAGCTGTTGGCCGTCCCGTCGAAACAGCCGGCCCTGTTTCCTGCATGGGGCGGCTCGATTGCAAGGAGCCCTCGCTGATCGCCCTGAATGGCCTCTCCCGAGATGCCGATTTTTTTGTCCTAATCTCTGATTGCGAAGCGGAATCGGTGCTTCCAACACTTTCACAGGCAGGGCTATCCTGTACAACGTCGGCTGCAGCTGGCGTTGCGGCTCTATCGCTCATGGATTTACCCAAGGGCTCACGCGCCCTTTGCATTCTCAGTGAAGCAGCTTGAAGGCCGCGTGCACAGAGCTAACGGTTGGATGGGTATGCCGAGCGCCTGCCGCACGTGGTCGATGCATCTGCGGCGACGTGAAGGGCTCAGAAGTTTCCCTTTGCGGCCTCGGCGAGGATCAGCTTGTCCAGCGTCAGATCCGAGACCGCGCGCCTC
>Ga0189287_100289_pt1 | contig 15134 bp, 15 predicted proteins | sample UW86minimetaG_FD_130319 | JGI IMG/M metagenome (GOLD analysis project Ga0189287, IMG submission 130319) | Marine microbial communities from the Costa Rica Dome - UW86 mini metaG | ecosystem: Environmental > Aquatic > Marine > Oceanic > Photic zone | place: Costa Rica: the Eastern Pacific... | reverse complement strand
CGCCCCCCGCCTTCCTGCGGCTCAGCCCCGATACGCTCAGCCTCAACGGAGAGGACGTGGAAATCGCCGGCCTGAAACTCGCCCTCGACGCGCTGCGCGAAACCGAGGAGACGGAAACCCCCGTCCTCGTCAGCCTGCGTGACGGCGTCAACGCCCAGCGCCTGACCGACCTGCTGGTCGCCCTGCGCTCGGTCGGGCCCGTCCGCGTCACCGTGCTGGGAACCGCCTCATGAGACGCGCGCGCGCCACCCAGAAACGCGAACCCACCATCGCGCTCATCAACATCGTCTTCCTGATGCTGGTGTTCTTCATGGTGGCCGGCACCCTGGCCCAGCCGCTCGACGGCGATCTCGACCTCGTGCGCACCGCCGATCTCGAAGGGCGCGCGCCGCCCGACACGCTGGTCGTCCACGCCGACGGCCGGCTCAGCTACCGCGGCGAAACCCAGGCCTCCGCCACCGCCTACGTCGCCAACCTTTCCGAGGAGGAGCGCAAGACCATCCGCCTCGTGCCCGACCGCGAGCTGCCGGCCCAGACCCTCGTCGACCTCACCCGAGAATTGCGCAGCCAGGGGACCGAGCGCGTGCTCGTCGTCACCGAAAGGGGGCTGCAATGACCGCCTCCTCCCGCCTCGCCAAGACCCTCGCCGCCGCCACCGCGCTCACCGTCCACGGGCTGGCGCTCTGGGCCATCACCCCGGATATCGAGATCGAGATGGAAGGCTCCGGCGGCGCGATGCAGGCCAGCCTCGGCAATTCCTTCTCCGACATGGTCGAAGGCACCGTCTCCCCCGCCGAGACGGAGGAGCTGACCGAACCCGACGACCCCGAGGCGCAGGCGGAACCGACCGAGGCCGAGACGACCGAGGCCGACCAGACCGAAGAGCTGACCGAGGAAACACCCACCGGGGAAACCGTGCAGGACCAGCCGGAAGAAGCGCGCGAAGCCGAGACGCCCGAGCAGCAGACCGCCGAAACCACGCCCGAGGAAACCCGCCCCGACGCGCCCGAGCCGGTGGCGCAGGACACGCCCGAGCCGCCGCAACAGCCCCAACAGGCCGAAACCGCCACCGCGCCGGAAGCCCCCGATCAGGTCACCGCCGACGTGGCCGTCGCGCAGGACACCGAGATGTCCGAGCCCGAAACCCTGCAACAGACCGCCCCGGACGAGGTCCAGCAGGCCGAACCCACGGCCGAGCCGCAACCCGCCGAGCCGCCCGTCGCCGCCGCCGAACCGCAGGCGATCGAACCAACCCAGCCGGAACCGACGGTCGCCGAACCCGTCACCTCGACGAACCTCGCCGAAAGCGCCGAAACCATCGAGGCCGAGTCCGAAACCTCCCCCGCCGTCTCCCGCTCCCTGCGCCCGCAGACGCGGCCCAGGGCGATCGAGGAAGAGCAGGAACGCCTCGCCCGCCAGCGCGAACAGGAACGGCAGGAGCGGCAGGCCGAACAACGCCGCCAGCAACAGCAACAGCAGCAACAGGCCGCCCGCCAACAGCCGCAGGGCAACGCCAGCCAGAACGCCACCACCGGCGCGGCCACCGGCGCCGAGACCAACCGCCGGCAGGCCAATACCGGCACCGGCCGCTCTGCCGAATCCGGCAACGCGGCGGCCAGCAACTACCCCGGCCAGGTGATGCGCCAGCTGTCCCGCGTCCGCCGCCCGCAAGTGGGCTCGCGCGGCACCGCGGTCGTGGCCTTCACCATCTCCTCCAGCGGCGGCCTCGCGGGCCTGTCGCTTGCCCGCAGTTCCGGCAACGGCCGGCTCGACCAGGCGGCGCTCGGCGTCGTCCGCCGCGCCGCCCCCTTCCCGGCTCCGCCCCCCGGCGCCCGCCGCAGCTTCTCGATCAACATCAAGGGCGGCTGACCCGCCACCCTTCTTGCCTCGCCCCGGCTTCTTCTTGGCCCAAATACTCCCGGGGGTCCGGGGGCAGAGCCCCCGAAAAGCCCCCTCCCGGTACCCCCCCCGCAAAACCCCGCTTGCACCCCGCGCCCTGCTCGCCCAAACTCCGGCGCCAAAGGGAGGGCCAAGATGACCGACGATCCAGACCGCCACGCGATGAAGATGGCCAAGAAGAAGGCCGCCCGCGACAAGATCATGGCCACCAAGACCGACGAGAAGGGCCTGATCATCATCCACACCGGCAAGGGCAAGGGCAAATCCTCGGCCGCGTTCGGAATGATCTTCCGCTGCATCGCCCATGACATGCCCTGCGCCGTGGTGCAGTTCATCAAGGGCGGCATGAGCACCGGCGAGCGCGACCTGATCCTGTCGAAATTCTCCGACGCCTGCGCCTTTCACACCATGGGCGAGGGCTTCACCTGGGAAACCCAGGACCGCGAGCGCGACACCGAGATGGCCCAGGCCGCCTGGGAAAAGGCGAAGGAGCTGATACGGGACGACAAGAACCGCATGGTCCTGCTCGACGAGATCAATATCGCCCTGCGCTACGACTATCTCGACGTGAACGAGGTGGTGGAGTTCCTGGTCGAGGAAAAGCCCGACATGACCCACGTGGTCCTGACCGGCCGCAATGCCAAGGACGAGCTGATCGAGATCGCCGACCTGGTGACCGAGATGGAGCTGGTCAAACACCCGTTCCGCTCGGGCGTGAAGGCCCAGATCGGGGTGGAATTCTGATCGGCGCGACCGCTCACACCCCGCATTGACCCCCGGCACCGGCAAGGCCATCATGCGCCATCCCCCGCCCTGCCGCCGCCCGGAGCGCCCCAATGCCGTTTCACCGTGTCACCCCCGAGAAGCTCTCCACCGCCGTCACCCGGCAGGTCGAGAAGCTGATTCTGCGCGGCATCCTGCGCCCCGGCGAGCGCCTGCCCGCCGAGCGCGAACTGGCCGACCGGCTGGGCGTGTCCCGTCCCAGCCTGCGCGAGGCGATCGGCGAGCTTCAGGAAAAGGGCCTGCTCAAGACCCGCGCCGGCGCGGGCATCTACGTCGCCGACGTGCTGGGCAGCGCCTTTTCAGATGCGCTGATCCAGCTCTTCTCAGAACATGACGAGGCGGTCTTCGACTACATCGCCTTCCGTCGCGACCTCGAGGGGCTGGCGGCCGAGCGGGCCGCGCGGCTGGCTTCCGACACCGACCTCAAGGTGGTGGGCGAGATCTTCGCCAAGATGGAGGCCGCGCACCGCAAGACCAACCCCGCCGACGAGGCCCGGCTCGATGCCGAGTTCCACATGTCGATCATCGAGGCCAGCCACAACGTGGTGATGCTGCACATGATGCGCTCGATGTTCCAGCTCCTGCGCGAGGGCGTGTTCTACAACCGGCAGGTCATGTTCAAGCAGCGCACCACGCGCGGCGCCCTGCTCGATCAGCACCGCGCCATGAACACCGCCCTTCAGGCCCGCGACCCCGAAGCGGCGCGGGCGGCGGTCGAGACGCATCTCACCTATGTCGAGACCTGCCTCCAGGACCAGAAGAAGGCCGACCGGAACGAGGAGATCGCCCGCCAGCGGCTGGCCCACGAACAGTCGCGCTAAGGCGCGCGACCGTCGCCATCGCTCACGGCTTCTGCTTGTCCGCCGCCGCCTGTTCCGCGGCGCGCGCCTCGGCCCACTTGGCTTCCTCGGCGTCGCGGATCTGCCGGTAATAGGCGACGGCCGCCTCCTGGATTCCCGACTGCGGCACCGCGAAATCGACATAGACCGGGTTCGGCACGTGGTCGAGCGTCGCCCCGGAATCGGCGTCCACCGCCACCCCGATCAGCCCGCCGGCGATGAAATTGCCGGCCGTCGCCGCGGTCCCGTCCGAAGACGACTTGATCGTGACATGCACCTTCCGCACGTCCCGCCCGTGCTTGAACGTGGCCCAGAACGATTCCTTCCGGCTGATCCGCATGGCGCAGGGCGTCTGGCAGCTCTTGCCAAGACCCGTGGTCACCACGGCGCCCGCGGGCTTCGAGGTGAAGGTGACCGCCTCGCTGCTGCCGCGGGTGACGGTCGCACAGCCGCCGGCGGCAAGAATGGTCGCCGCAAGCAGCGGCGCGATGAGTCTCGGGGACATTCCGTTATTCCTTCGTGGTCTTTTCTTGTTCTTTGTCCGGCGTCGCCACCGGGACCGTCAGGAAAGTGGATCACCAAAGCGGTCGCAAGGTCAATTTCAAACAATCGTGACGTGCGCCACGCATGTTGCCGGCGGGCCACTCCACCTCGTCCGGGCCCCCTTCGCGAACTGCTCAAAACGCCGGACTCGCTGCTGAAATTTTACCATTTGATAAAAAAAGAACCTGTGTCATACTTCCCTGAAAACACGGCCAACACGTGGAGGACATCTTGACCCACAACGCCCTTTCGCCGGGGATCGTCCCCGGCAGGCTGCAGGCACAGGATTACGAAGAGAATTTCGCCGACCTGCATGAGCCTCTCGACGATCACGAAGCGCTGGTCGCCGCCGACCGCTGCTATTTCTGCCATGATGCGCCCTGCATCACCGCCTGCCCCACCGATATCGACATCCCCCTCTTCATCCGGCAGATCGCCACCGGCACGCCCGAGGCGGCGGCCGAGACGATCCTGGGCCAGAACATCCTGGGCGGCATGTGCGCCCGGGTCTGCCCGACCGAGACGCTCTGCGAAGAGGTCTGTGTGCGCGAGGTGGCCGAAGGCAAACCGGTGCTGATCGGCCAGTTGCAGCGCTACGCCACCGACACGCTGATGGCGGCGGGCAAGCACCCGTTCAAACGTGCCGAACCCACCGGCAAGCGCATCGCCGTCGTCGGCGCCGGCCCCGCGGGCCTGTCCTGCGCGCACCGGCTGGCGATGCACGGCCATGACGTGGCGCTCTATGACGGGCGCGAGAAGCCCGGCGGACTGAACGAGTACGGCATCGCCGCCTACAAGACCGTGGGCGGCTTCGCCCAGGCCGAGGTCGACTGGCTGCTGCAGATCGGCGGCATCACCGTCGAGACCGGCAAGCGGCTGGGCCGTGAACTTACGCTCGATGCGCTGCGCGAAGAATACGACGCGGTCTTCCTCGGCGTGGGCCTTGGTGGCGTGAACGCCCTCGGGCTCGAGGCCGAGGAAAAGGACGGCATCGCCGACGCCGTGGATTTCATCGCCGAGCTGCGGCAGGCCAGCGACCTCTCGGCCCTGCCCGTGGGCCGCGACGTGGTGGTCATCGGGGGCGGCATGACCGCTGTCGATGCCGCCGTGCAATCCAAGCTGCTGGGCGCCCTCAACGTCAGCCTCGTCTACCGCCGGGGCCGCGACCGGATGAACGCCTCGGTCTACGAACAGGATCTCGCCGCCTCCAAGGGCGTGCGGATCATCACCAACGCCACCCCCGTCGCCATCCACGGCAACGGCGCCGTGCGCGAGGTGGAGTTCGAGTATACCGACGACGACCTGAAACCCACCGGCGAACGCTTCCGCCTGCCCGCCGACCAGCTGTTCAAGGCCATCGGCCAGGCGCTGGAGGGCGACGGCCTGCCGAAACTCGACGGCCGCAAGATCGCCGTCACCGGCGCCGGCCGCACCAGCGTCGAGCGCGTCTGGGCCGGGGGCGACTGTGCCGCGGGCGGCGACGACCTGACGGTGACCGCCGTGGCCGAGGGGCGCGACGCCGCCGAAGATATCCACGCAAGTCTCGTTTCGTGATAGGTTTGGCCGACATGGTCATGACCCGCGAAAGGGATACCGCGATGGAGAGCCTCGAAACCCGTGTGGCCGATCACTACGCGGTCGACCGCATCGTCGACACGATCAAGGCGGCGCTGGAACGGGCCGGCGCCGACCCCGACGCCCCGACGCCGGAAGACCTCAAGCCGGTGGACGAGTTCCACACCGGCGGGCAGGAGGCGACCGACGCGCTGCTGAACCAGCTCGACATCACCTCCGAAACGCGCGTGCTCGATATCGGCTGCGGCATCGGCGGCACCGCCCGCCACGTCGCGGCGCGCGTCGGCTGCCACGTCACCGGCGTCGACCTGACTCCGGCATACGTGACCGCCGCCAAGACGCTGAGCACGCTGGTCGGCCTCGATACCCTCACCACCTTCAGGACCGGCAGCGCGCTCGACCTGCCGGTGCCGGACCATGCCTTCGACCTCGTGCTGATGTTCCATGTCGGCATGAATATCGACGACAAGAAAACCCTCTTCGCCGAAGTGGCCCGCGTGCTCGCCCCCGGCGGCACCTTCGCGCTGTTCGACGTGATGCGGCTCTCCGATGCGCCGCTGAACTTCCCCTTCCCGTGGGCGGAAACCTCGGGCGTTTCCTTCGTCGATCCGCCCGAAATCTACCGCGAGGCCGCCGAGAAGGCGGGGTTCGGACGGCTTGAGGAGCGCAACCGCCTCGACTTCGCGCTCGACTACTTCAACCGGGTCTTCGCACGCATGGAAAAGGCCGGCGGCCCGCCGCCGCTGGGCATCCACCTGCTGATGGGCGGCACCGCGAAGGAAAAGCTGCAGAACTACGTCACCCACATATCCGCCGGCGACATCGCCCCGGTCGAAATGATCTTCCGCGCGCCGAACTAGGGCGTGCAGGCAACAGGGAAAGGACCAGACAACATGGCCGATCTGACATCCAACTTCATCGGGATCAAATCCCCCAACCCGTTCTGGCTGGCCTCCGCCCCGCCGACCGACAAGGAATACAACGTCCGCCGCGCCTTCGAGGCCGGCTGGGGCGGCGTCGTGTGGAAGACGCTGGGCGAGGAAGGCCCGCCCATCGTCAACGTGAACGGCCCGCGCTACGGCGCCATCTGGGGCGCCGACCGGCGGCTTCTGGGGCTCAACAACATCGAGCTCATCACCGACCGCCCGCTGCAGACCAACCTCGACGAAATGACGCGCGTCAAGAAGGACTACCCCGACCGCGCGATCATCGCCTCGCTGATGGTGCCGGTGGACGAGGACAGCTGGAAAGCCATCCTCGAGAAGGTGGCGGCGACGGGCTGTGACGGGGTCGAGCTGAACTTCGGCTGCCCCCACGGGATGAGCGAGCGCGGCATGGGCTCGGCCGTGGGCCAGGTGCCGGAATACGTCCAGCAGGTGGCCGAGTGGTGCAAGAAGCACACCGACCTGCCGGTGATCGTCAAGCTCACGCCCAACATCACCGATATTCGCAAACCCGCGCAGGCGGCCAAGGATGGCGGCGCCGACGCGGTGTCGCTGATCAACACGATCAATTCGATCACCGGGGTCGACCTCGACATCTTCGCGCCCGAACCCACGATCGACGGCAAGGGCGCCCATGGCGGCTATTGCGGCCCGGCGGTGAAGCCCATCGCGCTCAACATGGTGGCCGAGATCGCCCGCACGCCCGATCTTCAGGGCCTGCCCATCTCGGGCATCGGCGGGGTGACGACGTGGAAGGACGCGGCCGAGTTCATGGCGCTTGGTGCCGGCAACGTGCAGGTCTGCACCGCCGCGATGACCTACGGCTTCAAGATCGTGCAGGAGATGATCTCGGGCCTGTCGCATTACATGGACGAGAAGGGCTTCACCTCGATTGACGAACTGGTGGGCCGCGCCGTGCCGAACCTCTCGGACTGGCAGCACCTCAACCTCAACTACGTCACCAAGGCCCGCATCGACCAGGACGCCTGCATCAAGTGCGGCCGGTGCTATGCCGCCTGCGAGGATACCAGCCACCAGGCCATCTCGATGTCAGAGGACCGCGTCTTCGAGGTGATCGACGCCGAATGCGTGGCCTGCAACCTGTGCGTCAATGTCTGCCCGGTCGAGGATTGCATCACCATGGAGCGGCTCGCCCCGGGCGAGGTGGACAAGCGCACCGGCAAGGTCGTCGAGGAAGAGTACGCCAACTGGACGATGCACCCCAACAACCCCGGCGCCTGCGCGGCGGAGTGACCTGTCAGCCGAGGCGAGAAAGCAGAAAATCGGCGCGCGCCCGCACGCCGGTTTTCGGCAGAATGACGGTCTCGTACCCCAGCGCCTCGTAGGCGGCGAGCAGCCTCCGGTATTCGCCCTCCGCCTCCGCCAGGCCATGCCGCCGCTCGGCATCGGCGGCGTAAATCTCCGGCCACGGCGGGGTCAGGAACACTTCGCGGTGAAAGCGGGGCACATCGCCCAGCGTCTCCGCCACCGGCACCCCCGCCGCATGCTCCAGCGCCACCGCCGCGTCGATCAGCCCCCGGTCGAAGACCACCCAGCCCTGACGCCCCGCCACCGTCGCCCGATCCTCCCCGGCAAGGGCCACGGCCCGGCGGGCAAAGGCCGCCATGTCCACCCACGGCAACGCCCGGCCCTCGCCCCGGCTCTCCTCGGCCACGATGCGCCGACCGGGTTCGGGAACGGTCGTGAACCCCCGCCGCGCCAGTTCATCGAGCAACGTGGATTTTCCGCCACCGGAGCAGCCGGACAGGATGACGTGGTTGGAGGGGTCGGGCATGGGAAGCTCCTTAACGGTCGGGCCCAAACATCAAGCTGCGACAGGAAATGGGCAGGCAAGCACAAACATGCCAGTTGCCCATTCGCCCGGGATCAGGACCTGCAGGAGCACGCCTGACCCTTCCCGCCCCGGGCTTGACCCGGGGCCTCTGTTTCTCGGCCAACAGGCCCCGGGTCAAGCCCGGGGCGCGGGGATGTCAGTTTGCCAAGCATTCTCAAAACACCGCCGCCCCACCTTGATCCCACTCCCAATCGGATCACTTCTCCTTTGATGAAACACCTGCTCCTCCTCTCCCTCCTCCTACTCACCGCCTGCGGGCGCGGCGTCCCCGACCAAGCCCGCATCGTCGTCGCCGGCGATTCCGTCATGGCCTGGAACCGCTCCGCCGGTGCCTCGGTGGCCGATCAACTGGAGGCGCGGCTAAACGAACCGGTGGGCGATGTCTCGCTCCCGCTGGCCAAGGTGGCGGGCGGCGCCGGCCCCCTCAACATCCCCAGCCAGCTCGAAGGTATCACCGTCAGCCACGTCGTCCTGAATGGCGGGGCCAATGACCTGACCAGCTGCGAGTGCGGCCAGTGCGGCCCCGTGCTCGACCGGCTGATCTCCGAGGACGGCACGCAAGGCGCGATCCCCGCGCTGGTGGCCGATCTGCGCAGGCGCGGGTCACGGGTGATCTGGGCCGACTACTACACCTCCCCGAAATACGCCGGCACGGCCTGCGAGCCGCGATACAAGGTGCTGGAATCGCGCCTTGGCCGCATGGCCGCCCGCGATGACGGGGTGACGCTGGCCGATATGGATGACGCGTTGCGCCCCGACGACCTGACCCTCTTCGCTTCGGACAAGACGCACCCCTCGCAGAAGGGCTCGGCCCGCATCGCCGACCTCATCGCCCCCCTGCTGACTCGCCGATGACGATTTCTTGGCCATCGCCCCTTGACCCTCCAGTGACTGGAACCCTTATCTGGGGCATATGACCCAGACCCGCCCCTTCCGAATCGAGATCGACGAGATGTCCTGTGCCGGCTGTGCCGGGCGGGCAGAACGGGCGATCTCCTCCGTACCCGGCGTCTCGCAGGCCCAGGTAAACTTCGCCACCCGCACCGCCGAGGTCAGCGCCGCCCCCGGCACCGAGCCCGCCATCGTCGAGGCGCTCGACCAGGCCGGATACCCGGCCCGCACCGATATGGTCACGCTCGAGGTGTCGGACATGACCTGCGCCTCCTGCGCGTCCCGCGTCGAGAAAGCCCTGACGGCCCGGCCCGGCGTGGTCGACGCCGCGGTGAACTTCGCCGCCGGCACCGCGACCGTGCAGATCCTCACCGGCGCGGCCACGGCACAGGAACTGGCCCGCGCCGCCACCGATGCGGGCTACCCCACCGTCCCCGCCGAAGACGGCGCCGCGCGCGACGACCGGCAGGAGGACGAGGCCACCCCGGCCCTCCGCCGCACGCTCATCGCCGGCGCCCTCACCCTGCCGGTCTTCATCGTCGAGATGGGCGGCCACCTCATCCCGGCCTTCCACCATTTCGTACACCAGGCCATCGGGCAACAGGCATCGTGGCTCCTGCAATTCGTGCTGGCGAGTATCGTGCTGCTCTGGCCCGGCCGCGAATTCTTCCTCAAGGGCGTGCCCGCCCTCCTGCGCGGCGCGCCCGAGATGAACTCGCTGGTGGCCCTCGGCGCCTCCGCCGCCTGGGCCTTCTCGACCGTCGCGCTCTTCGCCCCGTCGCTCCTCCCCGAAGGCACCCGCGCCGTCTATTTCGAGGCCGCAGCGGTGATCGTGACCCTGATCCTCCTCGGCCGCTGGCTCGAGGCGCGCGCCCGCGGACAGGCCGGCGAAGCGATCCGCAAGCTGGTGGGCCTTCAGCCAAAGACCGCGCGTGTCGAACGCAATGGAAACTACGAGGACATCCCCCTCGAAACCGTCCAGCCCGGCGACATCCTCCTCGTCCGCCCCGGCGAGAAGATCGCGGTGGATGGCGAGGTGACGAAGGGCGGATCCTACGTCGACGAAAGCATGATCTCGGGCGAGCCCGCCCCGGTCGCCAAGTCCCCCGGCGACCGCGTGATCGGCGGCACCGTCAACGGCGACAGCGCCCTCACCTTCCGCGCCACCCATGTGGGCCGCGACACCATGCTGTCGCAGATCGTGGCCGAGGTACAGCGGGCGCAGGGCACCCGCCTGCCGATCCAGTCATTGGCCGACCGCGTCGTCGCGGTCTTCGTGCCCGTGGTCATCGCCATCGCCGTGCTCACGGTGCTGGTGTGGCTGGCCGTCGGCCCCAGCCCCGCCCTCGGCCTCGCCCTGGTCGCGGGTGTCTCGGTGCTGATCATCGCCTGCCCCTGCGCCATGGGCCTCGCGACACCCACCTCGATCATGGTCGGCACCGGCCGCGCCGCCGAACTGGGCGTACTTTTCCGCAAGGGCGACGCCCTGCAACGGCTCGACGAAGCACGCGTGGTGGCCTTCGACAAGACCGGCACCCTGACCGAGGGGCGGCCCCGCCTGACCCGGATGGAAACGGTCGCGGGGCAGGACGAGGACACCGTGCTCCGCCTCGTCGCGGCGGCCGAGGCGCAATCCGAACATCCCATCGCCCGCGCCATCGTCGAGGCCGCCAGCGAACGCGGCCTGACCCTCCCGCAGGCCGAGCAGATGCGCGCCATCGGCGGCCACGGGCTCTCGGCACAGGTCGACGGGCATGACCTGCTGATCGGCACGGCGCGGCTGATGGAGCGCGAAGGCATCGCGTTCGACACGCTGAACGAAACCGCCGAGGACATATCGGACAACGGCCAAAGCCCCGTCTTCATCGCCGTCGATGGCCGCCTCGCCGGCCTCATCGCCGTCGCCGACCGGGTCAAGCCCACCACCCGCGCCGCGCTCGACGCGCTGCGGCGGGAAGGCTTGAGGATCGCCATGATCACCGGCGACACCCCAGCCACCGCCAACGCCATCGCCGCCGACCTGGGCATCGACCATGTCGAGGCCGGCGTCCTGCCCACCGACAAGCGCCGCACGGTGCAGGCGCTGCGCGACACCCACGGCGCCGTGGCCTTCGTCGGCGACGGGATCAACGACGCCCCCGCCCTGGCCGAGGCCGATATCGGCATCGCCGTGGGCACCGGCACCGACGTGGCGATCGAATCCGCCGACGTGGTGCTGATGTCGGGCGACCTGACCGGCGTCGCCACCGCCCGCCACCTGTCGCACCGCACCATGCGCAACATCCGGCAGAACCTGTTCTGGGCCTTCGCCTACAACGCCGCGCTTATTCCCGTGGCGGCGGGCGTGCTCTACCCGCTGACCGGCACGCTGCTGTCGCCGATGCTGGCGGCGGGCGCCATGGCGCTCAGCTCGGTCTTCGTGGTCACCAACGCCCTGCGCCTGCGCCGGGTGGGCCGCGGCGTGACGAAACCAGCGACCAAGCCCGCCCCGGCCCTCCACCCGGCCGCGGCAGAATGACGGAGAGTGCGATGAATATCGGCGACGTATCGGAACGCACAGGCCTGCCGGCCAAGACCATCCGCTATTACGAGGATATCGGCCTTGTCCGCCCCGCGCGCGACACCAACGGCTACCGCGTCTTCCGCGACACCGACGCGCACAAGCTGGCCTTTCTCGGCCGCGCCCGCGCGCTGGGGTTCTCCATCGAGGATTGCCGCACCCTTCTGGCGCTTTACGAGGATGACGACCGCGCCAGCGCCGACGTCAAGGCCGTGGCGACCGAACACCTCCACCAGATCGAAGACAAGATCGCCCAGCTTCAAGCCATGCGCGACACGCTCAACGAGCTGGTCCACTGCTGCGCGGGCGACAACCGCCCCGACTGCCCGATCCTGAAAGACCTCGCCCGGCAGTAGCCCTCACATCTCCCGCCCGGCCTTCATCTCGCCCCAGCGCATCACCGCGTTGGCCCCGAGATACGTCACCGGCCCCGGCGGCAGCCGCTTCGGCGGATCGAGCGCCAGCACCTCGGCCAGCAGCTCCGTCCGGTGACCCGCCGCCAGATCGGCCGTCACCATCCCCAGCATCGTGCCCTTCGCCGTGCCCAGCCCGTTCTGGCAGCAGGCGGAGTAAAGCCCGGTCTCGACCTCACCCGTCGCCGGCACGCCGTTCCAGCTCAGGCACAGCCGCCCGCCCCAGCGATAGTCCATCCCGACGCCCTTCAGCATCGGGAACCGCGCCGCGAAGGCCCTGTCGTGATCCCGCCCCACCCGCGCGATCCGCGCGGCGCTCACCTCCATCGAGGGGTCACAGGTGAACCGGTTGCGGATGATCAGCCGGTCGCCCCCGGTGCCCGATATCCGCCGTACCGTGGTGCCCATAGGATCGGCCGGCGTCACCCCCCAGCGCGGGCTGCCGCCAAGCTTCCGCACCTCCTCACCGGTCAAGGCCCGGGTCATCGAGGCATAGGTGAAGACATGCAGCAACTGGCGTTTGAAATACCCGAAACTGTTGGCGTGCCCGTTTACCGCCAAGATCACCTTCGGCGCCACCACCCGCCCCTTGGGTGTCACGGCACTCCACGCCCCGTTGCGCTTCAGCTCGGTCACCGGCGAGTTCTCGAAGATCCGCACCCGGTTCGACCGCAACCCCCGTGCCACGCCCCGCACGAAGAGCGCCGGCTGGATCATCGCCGCGCCGGGCGTGAACAGCCCGCTCCGGTAATACTCGCTGCCGGTCAGCTCCCGCATCTGCGCGGCATCCAGCATCTCGTGCGACTCGCCCATCGCCGTCAGGTGCTTCGCGTAATCGAGATTGTGCCGGTGCCCCTTGTCGCTCGCCGCCGCGTTGATCTTGCCCGACCGCGCGAACGCCTCCTGGCCCAGCCCAAACGCCTCGGCCATCGCCGCGGCAAACTCGATCCCTGCCCGGTTGGCGCGGGTCTGCGCGGTGTCGGCCTCCACCGCGCCGCCGTAATCATCCGACGCCAGGTCATGCGGCAAGTCGATCATGAAGCCACTGTTGCGCCCCGCCGGCCCCTCGCCGATCCGCCGCGCCTCCAGCAGCACGATCCGCGCCTCCGGATGCAACTGCGAAAGCCGCCGCGTTGCCGCCAGCCCGGCATATCCCCCGCCGATGACAAGGAAATCCGCCGTCGTCCGCTCCTCCAGCACCTCCGCCGTCTCCGGCGCGGGCAGGATCTCGTTCCAGCCGGACAGGCCGGGATCGACAGGAAGCCGCGTCACCTTCATGGCAGGCTCAACTGCGCGGTACGGCCGCCGTCAATCGTATAGACCTGCCCCGTCACGAAACTCGCCTCGTCCGATGCCAGCCAGCAGATCAGCCGGGCAACCTCCTCCGGCGCTCCGGTGCGGCGCAACGGGTGGATGCGCCCGATCCCCTTGCGGAACGCCTCCGGGTCGCCAAGGCTCTCGATGAACGCCTCGTTCAGCGGCGTGTCGATCCAGCCCGGCGCCACGGCGTTGCAGCGCACGCCGTACTGGCCCTCGTCCACCGCCACCGCCCGGGTCAGCCCGTGCAGCCCGGCCTTCGACGCGCCATAGGCCGGGTGGCGGGGGTTGTTGCCCAACCCCTCGATCGACCCGGTATTGACGATGGCGCCCCGCGCTTCCTTCAGAAGCGGCATCGCGGCGCGGATCATCAGGAAGGGAATGGTCAGGTTCAGGTGAAGCTGCGCGTCCCAATCTTCCTCGCTGGTCTCCTCCACCGTGCCCTCGCGCATCATGCCCGCGTTGTTCACAAGGATATCGAGCCGCCCCGCCGCCTGCCGCACATGCTCCACCACCCGCGCCGGCGTCGCCCGGTCCGAGAAATCCGCCGCGATGCTCTCATGCGCCGTGCCCCCGCGCTGCGCGGTAAACACCCGCGCGCCACCCTCGGCCAAAAGGTCCGCCGTCGCCGCCCCCATGCCCGAGGACGCGCCGGTCACCAGCGCCACCTTGCCCGCGAACCGTGTCATATGACGGGCTTGCCTCCATGCACTTCCAAGAGCGCCCCGGTCATGTACCGCGCCGCATCCGAGGCCAGGAACAGGATCACGTCGGCAATCTCCTCCGGCTCGGCAATCCGGCCGATCGGCACGGTCGCGTTCAACTCGGCAACCGCCTTCTCGGGGTCGAACCCCCGCGCCGCGAACCCGCTGCGCAGCATCGCCGTATTCACCTCGTTCGGGCAGACCGCGTTGACCCGGATCCCCTCATGCGCGTGATCCCGGCCAAGGCATTGCGTCAGCGAGGCCAGCGCCGCCTTCGACATCACGTAAAGCGGATGGTTCGGCCCCGGCCGCAAGCCCCAGCAGGACGCGGTATTGACGATGGCACCGCCCCCCTGCCCGGCCATGATCGGGATCGCCGCCCGACACAGGCGAAAGGGCGCGGCCACGTTCACCGCCATGGTCAGCGCGTAATCGGCATCCGTCACCTGCGTGATCGGCCCCCGCGTGATCACGCCGGCATTGTTGCAAAGCAGGTCGATACCGCCCAGCGCCTCCGCCACCTGCCCGGGCAAGGCATCGCAGAACGCGCCGTCGCACAGGTCGCCGTCGAAATGCGCCTCGGCCTCCAGATGCGCCGTCTGCCGGTCGGTCACCGCCACGCGCGCCCCCTCGGCCCGCAGCATCGCCACCACCGCCGCGCCGATCCCGCCGGCGGCCCCCGTCACCAGCGCCCGCTGCCCCTCGAACCGCATCAGTCGACCTCGTACCTGATGTGCAGCCGCCGGGCGCCCGTGTTGCCGCTATCGGGCAGCCATTCCGGCGCCCCGTCATACTCCACCGTGGCAAAGGT
>Ga0189287_100288_pt1 | contig 15190 bp, 13 predicted proteins | sample UW86minimetaG_FD_130319 | JGI IMG/M metagenome (GOLD analysis project Ga0189287, IMG submission 130319) | Marine microbial communities from the Costa Rica Dome - UW86 mini metaG | ecosystem: Environmental > Aquatic > Marine > Oceanic > Photic zone | place: Costa Rica: the Eastern Pacific... | reverse complement strand
GAGGTTTAACTGGCGTTGGATGGTGGCTTCGTTCTCGCGGGCAAGCTCAATCAACCGACGTTGGCGTAGGACATCGATATAGACCTGAATACCTTCGAAGATCGTATTCTGGCGGGTCCCCTCAAAGGAGATCTGCGCCAATTCGCGGTTAAGGCGTGCTGTGCGAACTGCGGATGCGGTTGCATAGCCACTGAACAAATTCTGCGCGACCGTCAAAGATGCGGTATTGCGGGTACGCCCATAAGCGCCTTGTCCGTCCTCATTCGCGGCGCGCGTGCCCGGGCTGTCGATTTTCTCAAGGCCAACATCGCTGGATAAATTCAAGGTTGGATAGAAATCAGAGAGTGCGGACTTAACGCCTTGTCTGGACGACTGCAGGCTTTTCTCTGCCGCACGAATTTGCGGGTGATCGTTGAGAAGTCCTGTCAGCTCGACCTCAATCGGATTTGCGATTGCCCCTGGCGCAGCGACAGACGCGGCCAGAACGAACGAGAGGCAAAATGAACTTCGCTTAAAGGGCAACGCCGAACTCCCGGACAGCATTCAAATACGTGGCTGCGATCATAGGGATCACACCCTGCAGGTCAACGTGTCTATGGGACACGAATCGATTCGCATTAAAAATACCGTTTTGGCGTTCGCGGCACAAGATTTAGCGCCGTTTTGGCCCAAAATTCGCAAAATGGACGACGATTACCGATTAATCGCCGTCACCATCTGCTGGTTTGCCGAACCCGCCGCCACCAGGTGTTTTGAGAACAAAAACATCACCCGGTTTCATGTCGGTTTCATCGTTCCCACGTAGCGTATCAACAGTGCCGTCCGCCCGTTCGACAAGATTGACGCCGCGTTCTCCCGGTAAGCCACCAGCCATTCCAAACGGGTCGGTGTGACGATGGCTCGACAATACGGTCGCAATCATGTTGTCCAGGAACTTCATTTTCCTGACCACACCACTACCGCCTGAATTACGACCTTTGCCGCCTGAGCCATGACGAATTGAGAACTCTTCAACCCGCACCGGGAACCGGTTCTCCAGGACTTCAGAGTCTGTCATGCGTGTATTCGTCATATGCGAATGCACAGCATCTGCACCATCGAAGCCGTTACCAGCACCAGTGCCACCACAAATTGTCTCATAGTTCTGATACTCATCATTACCATAGACAAAGTTGTTCATCGTGCCTTGCGCCGAAGCCAACACACCCAACGCACCATAAAGCGCATCTGTCAGGCATTGCGAAACTTCGGTGTTACCCGCGATCACAGCAGCTGGATATTCAGGGCTGATGATTGATTTTGGTGGCACTTTAATTTTAAGCGGTTTCAGGCATCCCTCGTTGAGCGGAATTTCATCATCAACAAGTGTACGGAACACATACAGCACCGCGGCTTTGCACACTGCAGACGGCGCGTTGTAGTTGTGATTTCCCTGTGGCGATGTGCCGGTGAAATCGATGACCGCTTCACGGTCGTCCTTGTTGACGGTGATTTTGACCTTAATTTGATCGCCATTATCCATCGGATACGTGAACTCGCCATCAGCGAGCACATCGAGAACACGCCGAACAGACTCTTCGGCATTGTCCTGCACGTGGCCCATGTACGCGTGCACAACATCAAGCCCGAAATGTGTGATCATCTTGCGAAGTTCACGAACACCGGTTTCGTTGGCGGCGATTTGCGCCGTTAGGTCGGCCATGTTCTGCATGGGGCTCCGGCAAGGGTACTTGCCGGATTTGAGCAATGCGTAAGTTTCTTCCTCGCGCAGGCGACCTTCTTCAACCAGAAGGAAGTTATCGATCAGCACGCCTTCCTCTTCGATATGCGTCGAGTCCGGTGGCGCGGAGCCAGGTGTCCGGCCGCCGATATCAGCCTGATGTCCGCGTGAGCCGACATAAAACAGGATATCCTTCCCGTCGTCATCAAAGACAGGCGTAATAACCGTGACGTCGGGCAAATGCGTGCCGCCGTTATAGGGGGCATTCAATGCATAGACGTTGCCGGGTTTGATCTTTCCGGCATTCTCGCGAATGACAGTTTTGATGCTTTCACCCATGGACCCTAAATGCACCGGCATGTGTGGCGCATTGGCGACAAGATTGCCTGCGATGTCAAAGATCGCGCAGCTGAAATCAAGGCGCTCCTTAATGTTTACCGAGTATGCCGTGTTGGCCAATGTCGCGCCCATCTGTTCGGCAATCGACATGAACAGGTTGTTGAAAATTTCCAACATGACCGGATCGGCCTCAGTACCAATGGCAAATGTCTTTGGTCGCTCCTTGACGCGCTCTAGAATCAAATGGCCGCGCGTATTCATAGAGGCCTGCCAATCAGGCTCAACCACTGTCGTGCCTGTTGCTTCAGCGATAATCGCTGGCCCTGCAACTTTGTCTCCAGGCAAGAAGGCTTCACGCGCATAAATTGGCGTGTCGTGATACGCACCACCTGAATACATCTTTACTGTTGCGCGCGGACGCATTGCCGCAGCACCGGAGATTTCGTCCAACTCAGGGTCAATGGATGCTTCTGTGACGCCAACGGCTTCAACCGCAAGTGCATCGATCACAAGGTTTCTTCCTTCGGGGACGAAACCAAACCGCTGACGATGCAAGTCCTCGAACGCTGTCTTCATGGTCGCCGCATCGGCAATGTCGACAACCATCGCACTGTCGGTGCCGTCATAGCGTAAATGGGCACGTCGGAACACGTTGATCTGGTCGTCGTCAATGCCTTGAGATGACACTTCCTTGATCGCATCAGTTTCCATCTCATCGCAAATAGAGGCAACACGCGCGAGCGCATCATCATCCAATGGCTCTTGTTCTGAGCGTTCACGCAGCGCGCGAATATCAGCAAGGCCCATGCCGTAAGCGGACAGCACGCCAGCGAACGGATGCACAAAAACGGTCTTCATGCCAAGCGAGTCCGCAACCAGGCATGCGTGCTGCCCACCAGCACCGCCAAAGCAGTTAAGAACGTAATTGGTCACGTCATAGCCGCGTTGCACGGAGATCTGTTTAATTGCGTTTGCCATGTTCTCGATAGCAATGGTCAGGAAGCCCTCGGCAACCTCTTCGGGAGAGCGCTCAGCCTCGCCGGTGTCCTTGGCAATACGCTTGGCAAGTTCCTGGAACTTCTCTCGAACGACTTTGGCGTCCAATGCTTCATGGGCATCAGGTCCAAATACATGCGGGAAGAAGTCAGGTTGAATTTTCCCCATCATGACATTGCAGTCGGTCACTGCGAGCGGGCCACCACGCCGGTAACAGGCTGGTCCTGGATTGGCCCCCGCACTTTCCGGACCGACGCGAAAACGCGCGCCGTCAAAAGCGAGGATTGACCCACCGCCAGCGGCGACGGTGTGGATATGCATCATCGGCGCACGCATGCGCACGCCTGCAACAACGGACTCAAATGAGCGTTCGTATTCGCCGTCATAGTGGGCGACGTCTGTTGACGTGCCGCCCATGTCGAAGCCGATGACACTCTCATAGCCAGCGATTTCCGCTGTTCGGACCATGCCGACAACTCCGCCCGCAGGGCCTGATAAAATACTGTCTTTGCCCTGGAACAATTTGGCGTCAGTCAGTCCACCGTTGGACTGCATAAACATAAGCCGAGGTCCCTCGTCACCGTGCGCTTCAAGATCGGTCGCGACACGGTCGACATAGCGTCTGAGGATCGGCGACAAATATGCATCAACAACGGTTGTGTCGCCACGCGATACGAGTTTGATCATGGGGCTGGTCTGATGCGAAATCGAGACTTGGGTAAAGCCGATTTCCTTGGCAATTTCACCGGCGCGAAGCTCGTGCTTATGATGGCGATACCCATGCATAAACGCGATCGCGACAGAGCGAACACCATCGTCAAACACTGCCTGCAAGGAATTCCGCAACGCATCTTCAGCTAGCGGTTTCAATATCTCACCATCAGCCGCAATACGTTCGTCGGCTTCGATGACGCTCTCGTAGACCAGTTCCGGTAGTTTGATGTTCATATCAAACAGGCGAGGGCGGTTCTGGTATCCAATCCGCAGTGCATCACCAAATCCTTGCGTGATGACGAGAACGGTTCGGTCGCCTTTGCGTTCAAGCAGTGCATTCGTGGCAACTGTTGTGCCCATCTTCACGGCTTCAACGCTTCCCGGTGGGATCGGCGCGGATGCATCAAGGCCCATAAGATCGCGAATGCCTTGTAAGGCGGCGTCTTTGTATTGCTCAGGATTTTCCGAGAGCAACTTGTGGGTCACCAGTTCGCCATTTGGTTTGCGTGCCACCAAATCTGTGAATGTGCCGCCGCGATCAATCCATACTTGCCACATGGGGTCTTTCTCCATTGTTCTTCGTCGCTAAGTGCGAATGCACTTACGATCAGTAGAAAAGGTTAGGAAGCCAGAGTGCCATATTCGGGAACACAAGAAGCAGCCCGATCATTGCAAACATGGCAAATACAAACGGTAAAATTCCGATCATGATGTCATTCAGGCTGCCGGATTTACGGATACCCTGTACGACATACAAGTTGATACCAATCGGCGGCGTAATCAGCGCTGTTTCAAGCAATACCATCAACAGAATACCAAACCATACCGGATCAAATCCAAGCGCGATCACAATAGGTGTAATCAACGGGGCCGTGGTCAGCAGCATCGACAACGTTTCCATGAAACAGCCAAGCACGATGTAAAACCCGATGATCAAAAGCATCGTCTGCATTGGTGTCAGGCCCAGGCTGGTAATGAATTCAGCCAACGCCTGTGTGACGCCGAGTGCACCCAGAATAAAGTTAAGGAAGATCGCCGCGAGGATGATCAGCATGATCATTGCCGTTGTGCGCATCGTGCCTTCGATGGCACGCTTTAGCATAGGGATGGTCAGCGACCGATTCCATGCTGCGAGCGCAATTGCGGCAATCACGCCAAGTGCGGCGGCTTCGGTGGGCGTTGCGACACCGGCATAAATTGAGCCGACAACGACGGCAAAAATACCCAATGGCGGCAACAAGCCCGGAAGCGAGTCAATCTTGTCCTGCCAGGAACTGTGGTTCGCCGTGCCGCCCCACTTGCGGCGATAGATACACGCAACAATAACGGTCAACATAAACAGGCCAGCCAGAACCATACCGGGAATAAATCCAGCCAGATAAAGTTCTGGAACGGAGGTGTCTGTCAGAAGACCGTAAATGATCAGGTTAATCGATGGCGGGATCAAGATGCCGAGCGTGCCGCCAGCTGCAATCGTGCCCAGGAACAATCGTTCGTTATAGCCACGTTTTTCAACTTCGGGTAACGCGACTGTGCCGATCGTTGCTGCCGTCGCAACGCTTGAGCCTGACGTCGCTGCAAAAAGTGCGCAGGCGCCGATGTTTGAGTGCATCAGGCCACCCGGTAACCAGCCCAGCCATTGAACCATGCCGTTATACATGCGCTCGGTGATGCCTGAGCGGAGCAGTAATTCGCCTAACAGAATGAACATCGGGATCGCGACCAGCAGGAATTCGGTTGAGTTCTGCCAGGCAATATCACCAATCGCCAAATGCAATGGCATGATCGAATGGAAATACGACATGAACAAACCGAGCCAACCAAGCGAGGCTGCAATGGGAACGCTGAGGACAATAAGCCCAAGCAGCATCAGGAGTGCATGAGCGAGCATCTTATGTTTCTTCCTCAATCTGTTCATCAACGGTGGGAATTCCCATCCGTTCATTGACGAGTTTCAAGTCCCCTTTGAGGAGGCCGCCTAAACCGATCATGATCAACACGGCGCCTGTAAATACGGCGAATGTCATGCCAAAGAACCAGAGTGTTTGCGGGATCGCCAGAGGTGTTCTGAGCGGCGTAATCGATCTTGAGCCGTACTCGTACGAGTCTAAAAGTAAGAACCAGCCGCGATAAGCGATAAAGCCGATGAATGTGACGAGTAAGATCATGCCAAAAACATCGAGGACGGCGCGAATGGGCATGGGCAGATGCTGGTAAGCAGCATCAATGCGAATATTGGAGCGATGAATGATCGCGTATGACAGGGATAGCATGATCGAAATACCGAATGCATATCCGGTAATTTCATCTGCACCCGCCATTGTCACGCCGAAAATTTTGCGAACGATGACGTCAATCGTGACCATGAATGCGGCCAAGATCAAAAGCGTTCCCGATAACCACACAAGGCGAAGCGAGAAGCCGTCGATGCCTTTTAAAAGTTTTTCGAGGAATGCCATGGGGCGATCCAATCCATAAATGTTAAAATAAAAATGTCTTGTTTTGAATGATTGCCGGGAACGAAAAACCGCTCCCGGCGCTCAAACTTCAGGTGTTACTTGGCCTTAGCGGTCAAGCCAACGATAGGAGCAACAATCTTGTTCCAGTTCGCTGTGCACTCTTCACCGCAACGCTCAGCCCAACGTGCAAGAATGACGTCTTCGGCAATCTTGTCGCGCTTCTTGAGGTCGTCAGCGGATGGCTTAACTTCTTTCATGCTTGCTGGATCACCCAGTTCGCACTTGCCACCTGTGATGCATGAAACTGCAAGCGCATCTTCACGCTCTGTCTCAGCCCACATGCGGTCTGTCAGCGCACCGATTTCAGTTGTCAGTGTCTTCTGTTGATCAGCAGACAAGCTGTTCCACTTTTTCATGTTCATGGCACCGAATGAAAGGCCCCAACCTACACGCATTGTGTACGCATGAGTTGCTGCCTGATACCATTTTGCATTGTAAGCAGGTGATGTGCCTGTGATGCCACAGTCGACAACGCCTTTTTCAAGTGCAGGAATAACTTCTGCGAATGGCACGGTGACACTTGTGCCGCCAACGCCTTCAACGAAATCGCCGAGGGTTGTTGAGTACACGCGGATTTTCTTACCCTTGAGATCGTCAATGCTGTTGATCTCGGCGTTACACCAGAGCATCTGGCTTGGGAAAGTGTATAGCTGAAGCAGCTTCGCATCATAAATCTCGGCAAATGCCTTTTCCATGATTGGGAAGTATGCATCGGCAACTTTACGCTGGGTCTTGATGTCCTGAACAAGCGCAGAAAGATCCGCACCCTCGAAGACTGCGTTTTCAGCAGATACATAACCCATCACACCATGTGCAAAATCAAACACGCCAAGCTTGAGCAGGCGCATGATCTCAAAACCTTTGAGGCCAAGCTCAGTCTGTGGCTTGGCTTCACCAACGATTGAACCGTTGGTCGCTTTGCCAATAACCTCGTTCCAGAAAGGCCCTTCGTGCTTTTTAAAGTTATTCAGGTTGCCCCATGTGCCAACCGCTTTGATGACGGTTGTGTCGGCTGCCTGAACAGGGGTCGCAAAATTCAACGCCAATGCGGCGACGCCGGCAACCATGCCGGCTTTAATCATCTTCTTCATGTTAGAAAACTCCCTAGTTATCATGATCTTGGTTTCTTGGAATCTGTCGCCCAGGCGGGTACGTCAGTAACCAACATACTGCCAGGTGCGTGCGTAATGCAGATCGGCGGCTTTGCAGATCTGACGGCGTTCTGTGGGGTCACACCACAGGCCCAGAAAACGGGTATCTCACCGTCCCTGAATTCGGTCGCATCACCCCAATCGGGGGTGTTGATATCTTTGATGCCAATCTGCGCCGGATCGCCGATATGAAGAGGCGCTCCATGGGCATGAGGAAAACGCGCACAGATCGCACTGGCGCGCACGGCATCATCTATCTTAAGAGGTCGCATGGAGACAACTGTGCCGCCCGAGAAGGGGCCTGCTGGCTCGGTTTCAATATTCGTTATGTACATGCCGACGGTTTTGTTCTGATCAATATGGCGAAGGCGAATACCTTCCGCCATCAAGGCGTCTTCGAAGGTAAAGGAACAGCCGATCGCAAAGGCAACAAAGTCATCTCGCCAAAGATCGTGGATATCCGACACTTCGTCCTTCAGTTCACCGTTCTCATAAATTCTGTAGGCCGGTACATCACTGCGAATATCAACGTCTTCACCCAGTGTCTGCATGATCGGGTTACCGGTATCGGATACGCCGATCAACGGGCAGGGTTGCGGATTGCGTTGGCAGTAACGGGCGAAATCGAGCGCATAGTCGACCGGAAGAATAGCCACATTACCCTGAAGCATGCCGGGCGCGATGCCGGCTGTGTGCCCAGTGTAAACGCCTTGGCGAAAATACTGACGCGCGTCAAACGCGCTTAACCCTGCAAAGGCGCCATATGTCACTTCCATGCCACGAGGCTGAGCTTTGGCAGCGCTATCCATTTGGTAACTCCCCTGTCATCTCGCCGCTCTTTTGTCGGCTGATGACAAATCTAAACAGCAAAGCCCCGTCAGAGTCTAATTTATAATTTTTAGACTCTTCTATAAATTAAATTTATAACTAAACGAGTGTCGTATAACCTGAGGCAATGGATGTAGACGGGCAATGAATCTCAAGCAACTGGAAGCATATTTGTGGGTGGCAAAGCTTGGCAGTTTTTCGAAAACCGCTGAGCGTCTTTATACAACTCAGCCTGCGATTTCGAGCCGTATTTCCAACCTTGAAGAAGAGCTTCGGACGACGTTATTTGACCGTGATGGCGGAGTGGTTCGTTTGACCCCAGAAGGGCAGGCCCTGTTGGAGATGGCAGAAGACGCGCTTGGCGCGGTCGAGGCGATGCGGGAACGCGCGGGCTCTCCAGCAGAATTTTCAGGCCTGTTGCGGTTGGGTGTGTCCGAGACAATCGTTCAGACGTGGTTGCCGGAACTGCTTGCCGAGATGCGCAAGACTTATCCGTCACTTGATGTGGAAATTTCCGTTGATGTGACCGCATCGCTTAGGAATGAGTTGGTCGAGCACGCACTTGATTTGGCCATATTGATGGGGCCGATCTCGGAATACACGGTATCAAATACGCAGCTTTGTGAATATCCGTTGATCTGGGCCATACGACCTGAGACGCCGGGGACGGGGCGTATCAAAATGACCATGGCGGAAATGCTGGCCTATCCAATTTTGACGTTTGCCCGCAACACCCGGCCTTTTGCAGAGATATTCGAAGCATTTCGTGATCAAACTGGGAAAACGCCACGGATTTTCCCGTCGACGTCGCTGTCTGCCTGTCAGCGTATGGCTGAGCGGGGTGTCGGTATTGGTGTCGTGCCTCGGATTTCTGCACAGCGGGCAATCGAGGACGGCCGACTTGTTGAAATTGAAGCTGGCTGGCATCCGACGCCGTTGAATTTTACTGCGTCATACATCGCCGATCCATCGCGTCCTATCATCGAACGTGTGGTTGAGATGGCGCAGAATATTGCTGCGCATGCTTGACGCTGCTGTGTGTTCACACCAACTTGTAAGAGAGTTCAGGGAGGAAGTTGATGACGACGAATACGCGCCGATTGGTTTACTTTGAAAGCTGGATTGATCCTGTGGCTGAGGAGATTCTATCCGATGCGCCCGGGATTGAGCTGATCCGGCTCAATCAGGATGACGATGAGGAAAAAGTTTTCGACGTGATGAAAACGGCGCATGGCTATCAGATGCTGGCGAAAACAGAAATGTATCGCAAATGGTGGCCAGATCGCGCGTTCATCGAGAAATGTCCAAACCTGCTCGCCGTCGCCTCATTGGGGGCCGGATATGATGCCTGTGATGACGAGGCATGTACTGAACACGGCATCATGGTCATGAATAATTCTGGCGCAAATTCTGACAGCGTTGCCCAGCACGCCATCGGAATGCTGTTGGCGTTGGGGAAGAACATGATCCGCCATGACAGAAAAATGCGTGCCGCGCCGGGCTTGGACCGGATGGCGTACCCGGGTCTTGAGGCGACAGGTAAAACCCTCGGGATTGTCGGCCTAGGCAATATCGGTCGACGCACGGCAAAGATCGCCAGGCATGCATTGAATATGAACGTGATCGCTTATGATCCGCATATATCTGATGCAGATTTTGCAGAGCGCGATGCTTCGCGGGTGGATCTTGAAACGTTGTTCAGAACCTCTGATTTTATTTCTGTGCATTGTCCGTTGACCGCGGAAACCCGGCACATGATCGGTGCTGAGCAGTTCGCCGTTATGAAACCGACTGCTTATTTTATTACGACGGCGCGTGGGTTTATTCACGATGAAGCCGCATTGGTGTCGGCGCTTGCCAATGATCAAATGAACGGTGCCGGAGTTGATGTGTTCGACGAGGAACCACCTGGACCGGGGCACCCACTAATGCAGTTTGAAAACGTGCTGATGACCCCGCATGCGGCGGGCATCACAGACGTATGTAACTATCGCATGGCCGAATGGGGCGCGCAGCAATGGATTGACGTATTGAACGGACGTCGCGCGCCAAGATTGGTGAACCCGGCGTGCTGGGACCGCTATGTTGAACGTCATACGCGCGTTATTGGCCACGCACCCGAGGCTTGATTTGAGAGGCTGCGTTGAGTTTGAACCCGCCAGAAAATCGTGCCGCAGAACGCTATGAAGTTGATGCGCCTGTCGAAGGTGCCATCGGCGATCAAGCGTTCAAGGGACGTCTGAAGGATATATCAGCGACGGGTGCTGCGATCGTGGGTGTCGATGATGTCGGCTACGACAATGACCAGTTTGTTCAACTTCATATGCACGGCATGGAGCCTCAAAGCGGGTACATCAAACGCCGTATCCCTGAAGGGTTTGCGTTACAGTTCAAGGACAATGAGGACGAGGAAAAACGCAAACGCGATGTTCAGGAAATGCTTCGCCAGCTCGGGCCCGGCGGTTTAAGCGGCTAACAAACGGCGCACGTCTTTAGAACAAAATTTCCAGGCTATTGGTTACGAGTGTAAAAATGCCGTAACTGATCGCGCAAACACCGATACTGGTGCCGACTGCTGCGCCTAGGGTTTCATTCATGAGGGTACTGAACTTGATATTCATGGTCGCCTCCGTTTTCAATAGATCGCCCGTTCTGGGCAATGTTTTAACTCTGGACGTTAACCATTAAACTCTAGGTTCAGCATGGCGTCTGTGAGGAAACGCACAGTTAATTTAAATAAAATTAACCCTATTTTTCACACATGGATTTCAATGTGGCCCACTCATAGCTGCTCATCGCGCGCCCATTTTCTTGCGAAAGGGCGATGATTGCGTCGCGGCGATCGTCGCCGGAGGGATGCGTATTGAGGAAGTCCGGGATGATGTCTGATGCCGGATCATCCTCACCCATTCGGTGAACAAAGTCGGCCAGTGGGCGTGCCGTCAGGCCTAATTGATTGAGCGCGGTGACGCCCAGAAAATCTGAAGCAGCCTCGGCATCGCGACTATATCCGCTCTCGATGACGCTGGATGCAATGCCTGACAACGCGGCACCACCAAATACGTCGCCGATCAGTAAACTGACCAGAAGGGCGGCGCCGGTCTGTTTGATCGAGACCTGCATTGGATCGCGCCGGACAACATGAGCGATTTCATGTGCCAGTACGCCAATAACCTCATCGCCACTTTTGGCTTTATCCAGAAGCCCAGACAGAATGACAACCTGACCGCCTGGTAAAGCCAGCGCATTGGCGATTGGGATTCTGACAACGGTTACGGTAATCGGAAATGGACTGTCCATCAGGGTCGCCAACTCGTTGGCACGTCTATCCAGAATCTCCTGGGCGGCGCTGGATCTGCAAACCAGTGTCTCATCATTTTTTTTCAGATGACCGGCCAATCCGATCAGTTGATCTCGAGATTGTCGGCCTAGTTTTTCTTCCATGCTATAGGGGATCAAATTAACCACGGTGCTAGCGATGGCTGGGAGAAAGAACACAAAGATTCCCGTCACAGACGCAATCGCAAAAATGCCCGCAGCAACCCAGGTCGGCCATTTTATGGCACCCGCATCACGCTTGGAAATATTCGGGCACTTGTCCGTAAGCCATCTGCCATCATCGGCGGGGTCCAGACTTAAGCGGGCATCACTGCCATCGCATCGCAACCGAATAGGGGGCGTGCGCCGTGCTGCATCCGCGTAGCGAATATCGCCTAATGGCCAGCGTGCAATGACATGTCCAGTATCGTCAGAAATGACCAGAGAGAGCGCTTCGATTTCGACGCGAACGCTATGGCGTGCTGCCGTTTTGCCATCATTAAAAGACGCCGACGTCGGCATACTCAGAACCCACCAATATCCAGTGCGTCTGCCAATCCTTCGCCGGTGCGTTGTGGGTCAGACGCTGATTGTACAGCCTGCTCCAACACGTCAGCATTTTCAATCGTTGTCGTGATGACCAACTGCTTGACCACTTCAAATTTGAAAATGATTGTCCAAAGCAACGGAAAAATCAGAAACAACGAGACAAATAAAATGATATAGGGCCCGAAAAGAAGCCCAGGAGACAATGGCTCAGACTCCATAAAATCAGGAATGACGCCAGTGTTAATTCCAAGCCCGTAATGAAGTCCGAGTGGCAACAAGATGATACATCCCATCAGTATGAGACTCATTACTGCAAATATTAACAATCTGCCGGTAGGTAACAATGAATGAAAATTTGCGGTGTTCAATTTGACGCCGGACATGAGATACCGTGTTTGTTTGATCTGATAGCAAAACATGGCAAGAAAAAATGCAATATATGAGACGCCAATGACCCCGCCCATTGTGGCGACAAATGTCCCATCACCCGGATCAATCCTGGGCAGTTTTCCCTCGCCACTTGTGTTCAGTGCCAGATAAATCGCAGTGCCCGCAAACAAGATGCATAACATTGGTATGTATACCGTCATCCACGCCCAGATCAGATCCTTACCATTGCCCTCAAACCTGAAAATTTCTGAGCCAATCCGCGTATGGCGCACTTGATAACGCCATAGATCGACCTGCATCCATGGGTAAGCTAGACCGAGTGTGATCGCCGTCAGCAACGTCCACCCTGTAGATAACTTCAAAAATGTCCACGTTGACCCATCAAGGCCAAAGCGCACGCCGCGCCATGTCGTGCGGCTCATCCGATATCGCCACATGCGATAAAACCCGATTTGGATGAGTGCATAAATCACGAGATAATAAGCGACTTCGAGGCCAATTTGCATGGCGGGTACGTCGGGCGGCACCAGCGTATTAATGGCGCTGTAGACAAGCCCTAGAGGAAAAAGAATGGCCATGACGATCAAAAAGCCCACAAACAACTCGCCACCGGTTCCTGTATATTCTAATGGGTCATCGAGAAACCTTGTGTTTGACCAGAAGAACCTGCGAACTTTGGTTTTCGCCCAGAAGCGATAAATGCCCAGGGTAAAAATTGTCAGAAGCCCGTTGATGATTAAAAGCTTTGAGAACGGACCGCGTGTTCCATCAAATTCCAGAACAGGACCTGATGTTGTGAGTTGTTCTTGATCCATCGGCAAAGAAAGTCTCCACTTCTGACCTGACTGTCTGAAAGGCTATGCATGCCCGTTAAAGAGACACAATCGATGCACGAAACAACCCCGCGTGGCAAGGCTGGGGCTGTATAGATATGAGCATTCTTGGCGCTGTCATGAATTTTTTGGCACGGTTTGCGACGCAGGCGATGGCGGGCGGTGTCTTCCTTGGATTGATCTTCCCGACATTGGCGGATGTGTTTAGCCCCATGCTGGCACCCTCCGTTTGGGGGCTGTTGTTTTTGTCGATGTTGCGGATTGATCTGCCTGATCTTAAAGAACGCCTGCGAAGGCCCGTTTTTGCGATCGGATTGCTTTTATGGATGCTTGTCGCGACGCCCGCATTGATGGCGTTAACTCTTTCAGTTGTTGATATTCGGCCCGGTCTCGAGGCCGCCATGGTGTTGGCCGCAGGCTCTTCGCCACTTTTCTCAACGCCGGTCCTGGGATTGATGTTTGGCCTGGATGCTGCACTTTTGCTAATCATCCTGGTCGCTGCGACTTTGATCATTCCGATCACGGTGCCATTAGTTGGTGTGCTTCTGTTAGGCTTTGATATGGGGGCGGACCCGCTCATATTAATGGCCCGTATGAGCGCATTGGTCCTGAGTGCCGTGGTCTGTGTCGTCATTGTGAGATGGCTAGTTGGTGAAGAACGCCTGGCCCGCAGCAAGGCGACGACCGAGGGATTGTCGGTCATACTGCTGATCATTTTTGCGCTCGCAATCATGGAAGGTGTCACCGCACGGATCATTGCAGACCCATTTGACATCGCATATGTGGCGGCGCTGTCATTTGCGACCTATATAGGGTTGATGGTGGTGAGTGCCGCGTTCTTTTACTGGGTGGTTCCAGGTGTCAGAAAGCGCGGCGCATTGAGTGCTGGATTCGTCTCGGGAACGCGCAACCTTGCGATAATTCTCGCTGTACTGCCTGCAAGTGTAGATGGCGATATTCCGCTGTTCTTTGCGATTGGGCAGTTTCCAATCTACATTATGCCGATGATCCTGAAGCCAGTGTTCCAATGGCTTTTGAAAGAACGTCAGGGGTGACGATCGATTGCATATTTAGACCGGAGTTAAAGCGTTGCGAATATGGAAATATGCTCGAAGATTTATCATCATTTTTTTAGCGGTCGTCGCCGTTTCCGCGGTGACGGCATGGGATCGTCATTCCGTGAAAGCTGACTGGCGCACGGCAAGTCGGGAATCTACAGGTATCGCCCCGGACCCCTCTGAAGTCACTGAAGCTATCGTCCAGGTATACGCTGCCAGAGCCTATAACTGGCGCGGCTATTTCGGTGTGCACACGTGGATCGCCGTAAAGCCCACAGATGCCCTTGAGTTTACAGTGTATGAGGTCATGGGGTGGCGCGCGTATCATGGCGGCAATGCTATCGCGATTTCCAATCGGAACCCGGACAGAAGATGGTTCGGCGCTGCACCGGAAATTCTCGCAGATGTTCGGGGCGAAGGTGTCGACGCCATGATCGAAGATATCAAAGCTGCCGTGAAGACATATCCTTACAGTCACAATTATACCGTCTGGCCAGGGCCGAACTCGAATACGTTTACGGCACATGTGGCAAGGGCGGTACCCGACCTTCGGCTTGATTTGCCGCCCACCGCCGTGGGTAAGGATTATATTCCGGGTGGCGGGGTGTTTGCGAAAACGCCCAGTGGATCGGGGTATCAGTTTTCCCTATTTGGTTTGTTTGGCCTGATGGCTGCCAAAGAAGAAGGGGTGGAGTTGAATATTCTAGGTCTGACATTCGGCATTGATGTTATGAACCCAGCCCTTAAATTGCCGCTGGCAGGTCGCATTGGATCG
>Ga0189287_100286_pt1 | contig 15705 bp, 18 predicted proteins | sample UW86minimetaG_FD_130319 | JGI IMG/M metagenome (GOLD analysis project Ga0189287, IMG submission 130319) | Marine microbial communities from the Costa Rica Dome - UW86 mini metaG | ecosystem: Environmental > Aquatic > Marine > Oceanic > Photic zone | place: Costa Rica: the Eastern Pacific... | reverse complement strand
TCCGGGCGCTCGACAGGCTTGCAAACGAAGGCTTCAACGCCGGTCGCGTGCTCGACCTTGGCTGCGGTACCGCGGTGCTGGCAATGGGGGCAGCGCATATCTGGCCCGAGGCGACGATCCTCGCCAGCGATATCGACCAGGTGGCGGTCGAGGTGGCAGAGGCCAACCTTGCGGCCAACGGGCTCACCGGCCGGGTCGGCTGTCTCGAGGCCGAAGGGCTCGATCATCCGGGCATCGCCGGTGCCGCGCCCTTTGACCTGATCTTCGCCAACATCCTCAAGGGCCCGCTCATCGCGCTGGCACCCTCGATCACCGAGGCGCTCGCGCCGGGGGGATTCGTGATTCTCTCCGGCATCCTCAACGAACAGGCCGACGAGGTGATCGCCGTCTATTCGGAGGCTGGAAACAGTCCTTTCGACCGTTCCGAGATTGGTGAGTGGACCACGACAGTTCTCCGGAAACCTGTCTGAAAAGCAGTGAAAAAGCGGTCTTTTCAAGGCGCGCGCCCAAGTTTCGCCACATTTCCTGCCTAGTTCTCGCCGCAATGTGGTGGGGGCCACGTTGTAAGAATATTGGTGCTGTCATGAGTAAATGGTTCGAGAAATCGCGCGGTCTGCAACACGCGGTCAAATCCCTTCAGTCATGGTCCGACAATGACGGCCGGGCGGATGCCGTCGAAGACGGTGTGATCGTTATGACGAGCCACCGGCCCGAGGCGGCGATCACCCTCAAGGGGTTCATGCTCCTGGTTGCAGCGTTCCTCGTCTTCAAGGGGGCCGTGATCGCGTATCTAGGCCTTCCCGTCTATGCCGAGGCCATAGTGATACTGGAACACGGCTCGATTCTGGAACAGGCCGGCGCCTTCATCATGCGCCCGGATTTCGCCTCGCAGGCCGTTGCCGGCCAGCTGATTCAGTTCGTTCAGTAAGCTCGGGTTCCTTGCCCGGTCCGTACCGTCCGGGCAGGGCGTTTCATGAACGTCTCTCAAAAACGGAAAAGCCCTGTGCCGATGGTCCCGGCGCAGGGCTTTTGCGTGAGTGGTGGCCCCGGAAACGGGGGGCCGCGGAAAACTCAGAACGTGATGCGGTCGATGTCGCCGCGGACAAGACCGATATCGTCAAGCTCACGGTCGCTCAGTTGCGACAGGGCCTTGCGGGTCATGCGGGCATCGTTCCATGCGGCGACGGTGCCAAACAGTTTGAACAGGCCGCCGAAAAGGCCGGCATGCGATGCGGTGCGAGTGGTGTCCAGGACAGCCATTGGTTTCTTCCTTCTAAACGCGCGGATTGCGGATGTGAGTGATTTATAAAGCGCCAGATAATTGGGCATCGAAACATCAGCAAGCGGGCTTCCTGCATAGTCCATATGCATTTCCTGCAAGGCTCGGCGGCGGATAAATGCCTGTTAATAAGACGTTTTTGTGACAGGTGGCCTGAAAATTCTGCGCCGCGGCACGGAACCGACCCCCTGTGGTCTGGAAACGCCATCTTGTCGGGCAAAACCGCAATCCGCTTGGCGTATGTTCCCGTTTCGTGCTAAGGATTGCAAAACGACAAGAGCGGGCAGTGGAACATGCGGGTAGTGGGAATCGACCCCGGGTTGCGAAACCTCGGCTGGGGCGTGATCGACGCGGAGGGCAGCCGCCTGACGCATATCGCCAACGGCGTGTGCAAGTCACAGGGCGCGGATCTTGCAGAGCGGCTCCTGTCACTGCACCGCCAATTGACAGAAATCCTGAACCGGTTTTCCCCCCAGGCCGCGGCGGTCGAACAGACCTTCGTCAACAAGGATGGGGCCGGCACGCTCAAGCTGGGGCAGGCGCGCGGAATTGCCATGCTGGTGCCCGCGCAGTTCGGGCTGGCGGTGGGTGAATACGCCCCCAACACGGTCAAGAAGACGGTCGTTGGCGTGGGTCACGCCGACAAGGTCCAGATCGCCCACATGGTGAAGGTGCAACTGCCAGGCGCCGAGATCGCGGGGCCGGACGCCGCCGACGCGCTGGCCATCGCCATCTGCCACGCCCATCACGTGCGAATGCCGGCGATGCGGAGGGTCGGGACATGATCGGGCGCCTCGCCGGCCGGATCGATTACCGCGCCGCCGATCACGTGCTGATCGACGTGCGCGGCGTGGGATACCTCGTTTATTGCTCGGAACGGACCCTGCGCGCCCTGCCGGGCACGGGCGAGCATGTGGCGCTTTATACCGACCTGCTGGTCCGCGAGGATTTGCTGCAGCTCTATGGTTTTACCACGCTGGCCGAGAAGGAATGGCACCGCCTGCTGATGAGCGTGCAGGGCGTGGGGGCCAAGGCCTCGCTCGCCATTCTCAGCACGCTGGGGCCGGACGGCGTGGGCCGGGCCATCGCGCTGGGCGACTGGAACGCCGTCAAGGCCGCCAAGGGCATAGGGCCGAAGACGGCGCAGCGGGTGGTGAACGAGTTGAAGGACAAGGCACCCGAGGTGATGGCGATGGCGGCGGTCTCGTCCCAGGCGGCCCCTGCGCCGGACGCCGACGGCGACGTGATCGAACCCGCGATACCTGCCACACCCCCTGCCGCCCCCTCCGGCCCCGGCGCACAGGCCGAGGCCTTGTCGGCACTGACCAACCTGGGCTATGCCCCGGGCGAGGCCGCCGGCGCCGTGGCGCAGGCGGCAGGCGATGCGCCCGAGGCCGAGACGGCGGAGCTGATCCGCCTGTCGCTTCGCCTGCTGGCGCCGAAAGGGTAGGGACATGGCACCGCTCACCGGACTTTACAGCCCGTTTCGCGACAAGGCCCCTGCATGACCGGCCCCGACCCCACCCTGCGCCCCGACCCGCTGCCCGAGGATGCCGAGCGCAGCCTGCGCCCGCAGGCTCTGCAGGAATTCATTGGTCAGCAGGAGGCAAAAGCCAACCTGCGCGTGTTCATCCAGTCGGCCCGTCAGCGGGGCGAGGCGATGGACCATACGCTGTTTCACGGGCCGCCCGGCCTTGGCAAGACCACGCTCGCCCAGATCATGGCCAAGGAGCTTGGCGTGGGCTTCCGCATGACCTCTGGCCCGGTGCTGGCCAAGGCGGGCGACCTGGCGGCGATCCTGACCAATCTTGAAGCCAATGACGTGCTGTTCATCGACGAGATTCACCGCCTCAACCCGGCAGTGGAGGAGGTGCTCTACCCGGCGATGGAGGATTTCGAGCTCGACCTCGTGATCGGCGAGGGGCCGGCGGCGCGCACCGTGCGGATCGAGCTGCAGCCCTTCACGCTGGTCGGAGCCACCACCCGGCTGGGCCTGTTGACCACGCCTTTGCGCGACCGGTTCGGCATTCCGACGCGCCTGCAATTTTACACCGAGGACGAATTGCACGAGATCGTTACCCGCAACGCCCAGCTCCTTGGCGTCCCCGCCGACAATGACGGCGCGCGCGAGATCGCCCGCCGCTCGCGCGGCACGCCGCGGATCGCCGGGCGCCTCCTGCGCCGGGTGGTTGATTTCGCGGTGGTCGAGGGCGACGGGCATATCACCAAGGCGCTGGCCGACGGGGCGCTCTCCCGATTGGGGGTTGACCACCTCGGCCTCGACGGGGCCGACCGGCGATACCTCGCGCTGATCGCCGAGGCCTACCAGGGTGGGCCGGTGGGTATCGAGACCATGAGCGCGGCGCTGTCGGAAAGCCGGGACGCGCTGGAGGAGGTGATCGAGCCCTTCCTGCTGCAGCAGGGCCTGATCCAGCGCACGCCGCGCGGGCGGATGCTGGCACAGCGGGGCTGGCGGCATCTGGGGCTCGAGGCGCCGGGGCCGAAAGGGCAGAGCGACCTGTTCGGCAAGTAAGATCGCCCGTGCCGGGCGATGCCTTCGGCGAGGATATTTGGAGCCAGAAGAAGCCGGGCGGGATTGCGCCGGCGGGTGCGGCTGCGTAAGTCGGGGCCATGGCAGAGACGATGACCCCGCAAGAGATCGAGGCGCTGTTCACCCGCGCTGATGGCAGCTACCTTTTCGCCCGCTGGGGCCGGCCGATCGTGCCGGTGGTCTTCGGTGTCGACGACAAGACGCTTGGCACCGTGAAGGGCGCGATCGAGGCGGTGGTCGGGCTGGCGGGGCACCAGATGGCAGAAACCGACCCGGAACTGGGCGTGAACTGCATGTTCTTCTTCTTTCGCGAGTGGGACGAATTGCTAGAGGTCCCTGATCTGGACCGGCTCATCGAGGGGCTGGGCCCGCTTGTGGCCAAGCTGAAAGAGGCCGATGCCAACCAGTACCGCGTGTTCCGCTTCGACGAGCGCGACGCGATCAAGGCGGCCTTCGTCTTCCTGCGGATGGATCAGGAGCTGAGCCGGATCCCCGCCGACACGCTGGCACTGGGGCAGGTGGTGCAGACCATCCTGCTCTGGTCGGACACGGCCTTTACCGACACCTCGCCGCTGGCGCGGGTGCCCGAGGGCGACCGGGTGATCCTGCGGCCCGATATCGCCGGGGTGATCCGGGCGGGTTATGACCCGGTGATGCCGGCGGTCGCCCAGGACCCGAGCCACGCGCTGCGGCTGGCGGCAAGGCTCGGGCGGGAACAGTAGAGGCCGCGGCGATGCGCAGCTTTCTCGCCATTCCCGTGCCCGAGGAGCAGGCCGAGCCCCTGCTCGACGTGCAGCACGCGTTGGAGGTGGGCCGGGTGGTGCCGCCCGAGAACTGGCATGTCACGCTGGCCTTCCTCGGCAACCAGCCGGAGGACGCGCTGGAGCATCTGCACGACCGTCTGTCGGAACTCGAAGCGCCCGCCTTCGACATGCGCATCGCCGGGGTCGCCATCTTCGGCGGCCGCAAGCCCAACCTGCTTTACGCCGGGGTCGACCTGACGGATGCCCTTGGCCACCTGCGCAAGAAGGTCCGCCAGGTGGTGCGAACCGCGGGCATCGACCTGCCCCGCGAACGCTTCCGCCCGCATGTTACACTGGCGCGGTTCCGCAAGCGGATGACCATGCTGGAAACCCAGCGCATCGCCGGTGTTCTGGAAGCCTGGGGCGATGTGGAGGCCGGAGTGATCCCGGTGGGGGAGTTCACCCTGTACCGCTCGATCGCCGGCCCCGACGGGATGATCTACGAGCCGCTGGCCGAATACCCGCTCGGACAGCGCGTCTGAGGCTTGTCACTTCTTCAGTGCGTCACGGATTTCCTTCAGAAGATCCAGCTCGGTCGGGCCGGCCGGGGCCGGATCGGGCTTCTTCTCCTCCTTGCGCTTGAGGCTGTTGACCCCCTTCACCAGCAGGAACACCACGAAGGCGATGATCAGGAAGTTGATGACCGCCATGATGAACCGGCCATAGGCGAAAACCGCGACGCCGGCCTCCTCCGCCTCGACGATGCTGGGATACTCGCCCGAGCCCAGAACCACGAACAGGTCCGAGAAGTCGACTCCGCCGAGGAAGAGCCCGATCACCGGATCGATCAGGTCGGCCACGAGCGAAGAGACGATCGCGGTGAAGGCGGCGCCGATGATGATGCCCACGGCCATGTCCATGACATTGCCGCGGGAAATGAAGGTTCTGAATTCGCTGAGCATTTCGTTCCTCAAATGCCGATGACACACAAGGTCGCATGCTAGCACGAAGTTTCCGATCCGGAACGGAAATCGACCCGAAGCGGGAAACGGCTCAGCCCTCCCGCTTGATTTCCACCGAATGCGGATAGGGGATCGAGATGCCGCCCTTGTCGAAGGCTTCCTTCACCGCCTTGGTCATGTCGAACTTGAGGTTCCAGTAGTCGGCGGCATTGCACCACAGGCGCACGCCCAGGTCGACGCTGCTGTCGCCCAGGTTGGTAACCCGAACCCACGGTTCGGGGTCCTCGAAAACACGCGTGTCGGCCTTTGCCAGGTCGAGGATGATCTTCATCGCCTTATCCGGGTCGTCGGAATAATCGATGCCGAAGGACAGGTCACAGCGCCGGGTGTCGTGATGCGAGTAATTGGTGATGATCGCGCCCCAGGCCTGGCCGTTGGGGACGATGATCTGCACGTTGTCAGGCGTGACAAGCTCGGTCACGAAGAGGTTGATGTCGACCACCGTGCCGGCAGTGCCGCCGATATCGACGAACTGGCCGTTCTTGTAGGGCCGGAACAGGATGATCATGAACCCCGCCGCCAGGTCGCCCAGCGTGCCCTGGAGCGCAAGCCCGATGGCCAGCGTTGCGGCGCCGAGTACAGCGACGAGGCTGGTCGCCTCGATCCCGAACAGGCCGAGGATCGCGGTCAGCACCATCAGCAGGATCACCCACTTGGCGATACTGGCGACGAAGTTGCCGATCGTGTTGTCGATCTTCGGGTTCGCGTTGACGCGTCGGCGGATCAGCCCGCTGACGGCCCCGGCGACGATCCAGCCGAGGACCAGGACGATGATCGCCTTGATCGCGTTGATCACCAGCGGGGCGTACCCGTTGGCCGTTTCCATGAAGCCTTCCATCTGTCCCTCCTGCTGCAACCGGCCGGTCGGGCTGGTACGGTAATTGCATTCAGTGCGGAAAAGTGTTGGCAGAGGATGGCCGGAAAATAAAGGCCGGCACGATCCGGAGGCCCGGATTTGTCGCCATGGGCCCGAGAATTCGGGTTTCGGGCCGGGATATCCCCGGCTAACCTCCGCGGCATGACACATCGCTTCGCCATCCGCGTTTACTATGAAGACACCGACATGGGCGGTATCGTCTACCACGCGAACTTCCTGAAGTTCATCGAGCGGGCCCGCAGCGAGTGCGTCGCCGGGCTCGGCCTTGATCAGAACGCCATGCGCAACGAAGGGATCGTCTTTGCCGTGCGCCGGATCGAGGCGGATTACATGCTGCCCGCCCGTTATGGCGACGAGCTCGAAGTACGCACGACGACGGCCTCGGTCAGCGGGGCGCGGCTGGTGATGGATCAGAAGGTCATGCGCGGCGAAGAGGTCCTGTTCACGGCACAGGTTGTCGTCGCCTGCATCACCATGGATGGGCGCCCGGTGCGGCTGCCCGCCGGGATCCGGAGGATCGTGAACTGAAGCGCGACGGTGTCTGCCATGTTCGTCCGGCCTTTCGGCCGGCCCAGTCTGCCAGGCTTGCGATCACGCCATGAAACCGAAGATCCTCACCACCCTTAAAGACTACGACCGACAGACGTTCCTGGCAGATATCGCGGCCGGTGTCACCGTGGCCATGGTGGCCCTGCCGCTCAGCCTTGCCATCGCCATCGCGTCGGGGGCGAGCCCGGCGAAAGGGCTGGTCACGGCCATCGTTGCAGGGTTCCTCATATCGCTTCTGGGGGGCAGCCGGGTCCAGATCGGCGGGCCGACCGGGGCGTTCATCGTGGTCGTCTTCGGCATCATCGCCGAGCAGGGCTATGACGGGCTGGTCCTGGCAACGTTCATGGCGGGGGCAATCCTTTTGCTTGCCGGGGCGCTGCGGGCGGGACGGCTGATCCAGCTGGTACCGGAGCCGGTGATCAATGGCTTCACCATCGGGATCGCGATCATCATCGCCACCAGCCAGCTGCAAAGCCTGTTCGGCCTGACCCTGGCCGAGGTGCCGGCCGAGTTCTTCGCCAAGCTCGGCGCGCTGTGGTCGGCGGGGGATACGCTGAACGTGCCGGCGCTGATGATCGGGCTTGTGACAATGGGTCTGATCGTCTGGCTGCGCCGGCTGGCGCCCCGGTGGCCCGGGCTGATCGTCGCCGTGGCGGCGACCTCGGCCATCGTCGCGCTGGCCGGATTGCCCGTCGAGACGATCCAGTCGCGCTTCGGCGAGATGCCGCGAAGCCTGCCGATGCCCGCCTTTCCGGAGGTAAGCCTGGCGCGCATGCGAGAGCTGTTGCCCGATGCCTTGCTGATCGCCTTCCTCGCCGGGGTCGAATCCCTGCTTTCGGCGATGGTGGCCGATCGGATGGTGTCGGGCCGGCACCGCCCGAACGCCGAGCTGATCGCGCAGGGCGCGGCGAACCTCGGGTCGGCCTTCTTCGGCGGTCTGCCGGCCACCGGGGCCATCGCGCGCACGGCGACCAACGTGCGCGCCGGCGGACGTACGCCGGTGGCCGGGCTGGTCCACGCCGTGACAATCCTGATCGTGATGCTGGTGGCGGCACCCCTGGCCGGCCACCTTGCGATGCCCGCGCTGGCGGGGCTGCTGATCCTGACCGCGTGGAACATGAGCGAGCCGCATCGCTGGCGCGGCTACCTCGACGACAGGCGGTCGGATCAGGTGCTTCTGCTGCTGACCCTCGTGCTGACCGTCGTGACCGACCTGGCCGTCGCCATAGGTATCGGCGTTGCGGTCGGCCTGGCCCTGCGCCTGTGGCGGCGCAACGTGCCGCCCTCTGACTGGAAACCGCCCGAAAGATAGCCGAAAACCGATGCGGATACCCTGCCAGGGCGGCAATTATCCGCCTTCCCCCGTGGGACTGCACGCGCTGACGCGGAAGTGATGGCTTTCCTTGTGGATTTCCGCTAGGTTCCGGGGCAATGAGGCCGGTGAACAAGGCCCTTCGGGACGAAACGACGTCAAAAAGAGCAGGCAGATGGAAGCAGAAACCCTGGCAATGGCACAGGAGATGGATTTCTCCCTGTGGGCGCTGTTCGCGCGTGCCACGATCGTAGTCAAACTCGTGATGATGATGCTTATCATCGCCTCTTTCTGGGCGTGGTCGATCATCATCCAGAAAATCATCACCTATCGCCGTGCGCGTGCCGAGGCAGAGCGGTTCGACGGGCGGTTCTGGTCGGGCGAGCCGCTGGACGAGCTGTTCGACGAGATCGGCCCTGATCCCAACGGCCAGTCGGAAAGGGTGTTCGCCGCCGGCATGATGGAATGGCGGCGGTCCCACCGCGACGATGGCAAGCTGATCCCCGGTGCGACCGCGCGGATCGACCGGAACATGGACGTGGCCGTCGCCAAGGAGGCGGATTCGCTGCAGAGTGGGCTGTCGGTTCTGGCCACGGTCGGCTCGACCGCGCCGTTCATCGGCCTTTTCGGCACGGTCTGGGGCATCATGCACGCCTTCATCGGCATCGCCGAGCAGCAGAACACCAACATCGCCGTCGTGGCGCCCGGCATCGCCGAGGCGCTTCTGGCTACGGGCCTGGGCCTGCTGGCCGCCATTCCCGCGGTGATCTTCTACAACAAGCTCAGCGGCGACAGCGACAGGATCGTGGCGGGCTACGAGGCCTTCGCCGACGAGTTCTCGACCATCCTCAGCCGCCAGCTGGACAGCTGACCCATGGGTGCAGGTGTCGTTCAGAAAACCGGTGACGGGGGCCGCAGGCGGCGCGGCCGTGGCCGCTCGCGCCCGATGGCTGAGATCAACGTCACGCCCTTCGTCGACGTGATGCTGGTGTTGCTGATCATCTTCATGGTCGCCGCGCCGCTGATGACCGTCGGCGTGCCGGTGGAACTGCCCAAGACCGCTGCCTCGGCCCTGCCGACCGAGCAGGAGGAACCCCTTACCGTGACGATCACGCCCGAGGGCACGGTGATGCTTCAAACCACCGAGATCGCCACCGAGCAGCTTGTCACGCGCCTTCGCGCCGTGGCCGCCGAACGCGAGAGCGCGCGGATTTTCCTGCGTGCCGATGGCAACGTGCCCTATTCGCTCGTCATGCAGGTGATGGGCGCGCTCAATCGGGGCGGATTTGCCAATATTGGCCTCGTGACCGACACCGGCGGGCCGACGCTCGACGAGGACGGCTGACGCGTGCGGCATGAACACCGGTCAGATCATATCCGGGGCCGGACACGCTGGCCTGATCTTCTGGGCTCTGTTCGGAGGGGCGTTTCGTGACGTGCCGCCGCCCAATGAAGTGACCGAGGTCACCGCCATCTCGGCCGATGATTTCGCCGCGCTGATGGCGCCGGAACAGTCGCCCGAGGCCGTCGCCAACGTCGACACGCCCGAACCGCCCGAGGCGGGCGAAGCGCCGGGCATGACGTCGGAGGCCGATGCCGTGCCCGAGACGGCCCAGCCGGAGGTCACCGAATCCTCCGAGCCCGACACCCCCCCCGAGGTGACCGAGCCCGACCCGCCGGCCCAGGCCGAGGTCAGCGAGGAACCCCCTGTCATGCAGCCCCCGCAGGAGGATACCGCGGCGCTGGTTCCCGACCGTTCGCCCGACGTCCGCCCGCGGGAGGCCCCGCGCGTGGCCCCCGAACCCGTCGCCCAGCCAGAGCCGGACGTGCAGATCGACGATGTCGATCAGCAGGAGACGGCGCCGGACGAAAGCGCCGAACCGGTCGAGGAAGACCAGGAAGAAACCGCCCGCCAGGAGGCCACGACCGAGATCGTGACCGAGGCCGACGACCCGGCAGATGCCGCGCCGAGCCGTTCCTTGCGGCCGCGCCCCCGTCCGACACGCCAGGCCGAGGCCGAGCCGGAACCCGAGACGCAGCCCCAGGACGATCCGCAGCCCGCCGCGCAGGAGCCGGAACAGACCGAAACCGCGACCCAGCAGAGCCCCGAGGTCGACGAGAACGCCGTCGAGAACGCACTCGCCGAAGCCCTCGGCGGCAGTGATACGCAGCCCGACAGCACCCCCTCCGGCCCGCCGCTCACCACCGGCGAGAAGGAAGGTCTGCGCGTCGCGGTGCAGCAATGCTGGAACGTCGGCAGCCTCTCCTCCGAGGCGCTTGCCACCACCGTTGTCGTGGGCGTCTCCATGTCGGAAGACGGCCGGCCGATCACCGCATCGATCAAGATGCTCGGCTCGTCCGGGGGAAGCAACTCGGCCGCCCAACAGGCCTTCGAGGCCGCCCGCCGCGCGATCATCCGCTGCGGCGCGGACGGCTACAAATTGCCACCGGAGAAGTATGATCAGTGGCGCGACATTGAAATGACATTCAATCCGGAGAAAATGAGGATCAAATGATGCGATACGTGCTCAGCCTCCTTGCGGCCCTTTTCATGCTGGCCGCGCCCGCCCTCGCCCAGGACACGGCCGAGAGTGACGGGCCACTCCGGATCGAGATCACCGAGGGCGTGATCGAGCCGTTGCCCTATGCCGTGCCCTCCTTCGTGGCCGACACCGCGGCGGCCTCGGAATGGGCCGACAAGATTTCCCGCGTCGTCGCCTCCGACCTGAACGGCACCGGCCTCTTCCGCGAGATCCCGGCCGAGGCGCACATTGCCCGGATCAGCAACTTCTCCAGCCCGGTGCAGTTCTCGGACTGGAAGGCGATCAACGCGCAGGCGCTGATCACCGGTGCTGTCAGAACCGAAGGATCCGGCCGGATCGTGGTCAGCTTCCGCCTATACGACGTATTCGCCGGGCAGGAGATGGGGCAGGGTCTTCAGCTTGTCGGAACCGAGCAGGGCTGGCGCCGCATTGCCCACAAGGTGGCCGACCAGGTCTACAGCCGTCTGACAGGCGAGGACCCGTATTTCGACAGCCGGGTGGTCTTCGTCTCGGAAGACGGCCCGAAGGATGCGCGCCAGAAGCGGCTGGCGATCATGGATTACGATGGCGCCAACGTCACCTACCTGACCGACAATTCCTCGCTGGTCCTGGCGCCCCGGTTCTCGCCGCAGGGGGACCAAGTGCTCTACACCAGCTACGAATCCGGCTTCCCCCGCATCTACGTGCTGAACGTCGAAACGGTGGGCCGGCGCGTTCTGGAAAGCCAGGACGGCACGATGAGCTTTGCCCCGCGCTTCGCCCCCGACGGGCAGACCGTGGTCTACAGCCTGACGCGCGGCGGCAATACAGACCTCTACTCGATGCAGATCGGCTCGAGCCAGAGCACCCGGCTCACCAACGCCCCCTCGATCGAAACCGCCCCCAGCTTCAGCCCGGATGGCAGCCGCATGGTCTTCGAGAGCGATCGTTCCGGCACGCCGCAGCTCTACATCATGCCCGCTGGCGGCGGTGAGGCGCAGCGGATCAGCTTCGGCCAGGGCCGCTACGGCACGCCGGTCTGGTCGCCGCGCGGCGACCTCATCGCCTTCACCAAGCAGTCGAAGGGCCGCTTTCACATCGGCGTCATGCGCACCGACGGCAGCGAGGAGCGCCTGCTGACGGCCTCCTTCCTCGACGAGGGGCCCACATGGGCGCCGAACGGGCGGGTCATCATGTTCTCGCGCGAGACGCAGGGCGCGCAGGGCAGTACCAGCCTCTATTCCGTCGATATCACCGGCCGGAACCTCAAGCAGGTGCCAACGCCCTCCGGTGCATCCGACCCGTCCTGGTCCCCGCTGCAGAAATGAATGGCATGACGAAAGGCCCACGTTTCCAACGCCGCGGCGCTGTGCTAGAAGGTTAACGAGGACCAGGATCAACATTGGACCGATACAAATCTGATACGTGAGGCATCGACATGACTTTTCTCAGCAAGGCAATCCTGGTGACCGCGGGGCTGGTTCTGGCCGCCTGCAGCAACCCCGACCGTTTCGACGAATCCGGGTCTGCATCCGCCAACGCCAATGCCAGCATCGCAGGCACGGCGCAGGACCCGACATCGCCGCTCTACTTCCAGCAGGCCGTGGGCGATCGCGTGCTGTTCGAGGTGGACCAGTCCAACCTGACGCCCACCGCGACCGCCACGCTTGACGGGCAGGCCCAGTGGCTGATGCGCAATTCCGACTACAACGCGGTGATCGAAGGCCACGCCGACGAGCAGGGCACGCGCGAGTACAACGTCGCCCTGGGCGCGCGCCGCGCGAACTCGGTCCAGGAATACCTGATCACCAAGGGCGTCGCCGCCAACAGGCTCAAGGTCGTGTCCTACGGCAAGGAACGCCCGATCGAGATCTGCAGCGAGGAAGCCTGCTATGCCAAGAACCGCCGCGCGGTGACGGTGATCTCGGCCGGGCCGACGAGCTAGGGGAGTATGGCCGTAATGCGCCCGGTTTGGATTGGAATTCTGGTTGCCGTTCTGGCCACGGCCAGCGCGGGCCATGCACAGAACAGGGACGAAACCCTTGCCGACATCCGCCAGGAGATGTCGGTGCTGTATGTCGAGTTGCAGAAGCTCAAACGCGAGCTCAGCACCACGGGCGGCGTCAGCAGTGCGCAGATCGGCGGCTCGGTGATCGACCGGGTCGGCGCCATCGAAAGCGAGCTTCAGCGCCTGACCTCGAAAACCGAGGAGCTGGAGTTCCGCATCGACCAGGTGGTCAATGACGGCACCAACCGGTTGGGCGATCTCGAGTTCCGGCTCTGCGAGCTCGAGACCGATTGCGACGTGGGGCAGCTCGGCCAGAGCACCACGCTGGGCGGCACGGCGCCCTCGACCGGAAGCACCGCCGGCTCGCAATCCGGAACAGGCAGCAGCATCGGCAGTGACAGTTCGTCCAGCAACACCGCCACCGGCTCGGAAACGAGCGGCGTGCAGATGGCGGTGGGCGAACAGGCGGATTACGACCAGGCCGCCAAGGCGATGGAAGAGGGTGATTACGCCGCCGCCGCCGAGCAGTTCGCGCTGTTCGTCAAGAACTACCCCGGCAGCCCGCTGGAGGCCGAGGCCGGGATCAAGCGGGGCGAGGCACTGGAGAAGGCGGGCGAGACATCCAAGGCCGCCCGCGCCTATCTCGACACGTTCAGCGCCGCGCCGAACGGGCCCAAGGCCGCCGACGCGCTGTTCCGTCTCGGTCGGGCGCTGGGCCAGCTTGGCCAGACGGAAGAGGCCTGCGTGACCCTGTCCGAGGTCGGCTTCCGCTTTCCCAACACCCAGCCCGCGCAAAACGCACAGGCCGAAAGACAGGCGCTCTCCTGCCAGTGACCGACCTGCCCGCGCGGCTGCGACAACAGATCGCCGGGGCTATCGGCGCGGACAGGCCAGACCGGCTCGGCGTGGCAGTGTCCGGCGGCAGTGACTCGCTGGCCCTTCTGACATCGCTGAACGACTGGCGTGCCACGGGCGGGCCTGACCTCCATGCCGTCACGGTCGACCATGGCCTGCGGCCCGAAGCGGCGGAGGAGGCGCGGATGGTCGGGAATCTATGCGAGGGCTGGACCATTCCCCACACCACGCTGCACTGGACGGACTGGGACGGCACCGGCAACCTGCCCGACGCGGCAAGACGGGCACGATACAGGCTCATGGCGGAATGGGCGATGGAAACGGGCATTCCCGCCATCGCGGTGGCCCATACCGCTGACGATCAGGCGGAAACCTTCCTCATGAGGCTGTCGCGTGCGGCCGGGCTCGATGGGCTGTCGGCCATGGCGCCGCGCTGGCAGCAAGGCGGCATCACCTTCCTGCGGCCGGTCCTCAATGCCGCCCGTGAAGATCTGCGCGAGGTTCTGCGGGCCCGGGGCATCACCTGGGCCGACGACCCGACCAACGCCGACCCCGCTTATGAACGCGTGCGGGCGCGGCAGGTGCTTGAAACCCTCGCGCCGCTCGGCATCGAGGCGGCCACGCTGGCCGAAGTCGCGGGCAACCTTGCCGATGCGCGCCATGTCATCGACGGGCAGGTGGCCTTCGCCGCGCGCAACGCGGCCCGGATCGAGGCGGGCGACGTGCTCGTCGACCGCACCGCGCTGGCCCGGATCGAGCCCGAGATCACCCGGCGCCTGCTGCAGAAGGCGATCCTCTGGATCAGTGGCGCCGACTACCCGCCGCGCGGGCTCGCCCTCAAACGCCTGATGCGTGCCATTGACGCAGGCGACAGCGCCACCCTGCACGGCTGCCGCTTCGTCACTCGCGCCGAAAGTCTTCGCATCACGCGGGAAGAGCAGGCCGTGGCGGGGATCACGGCTTGCCCGGGCGAGCTTTGGGATGGCCGCTGGCGCCTCGCCGGCCCTGAAACGCATGGTGCCATCGTCGCGGCCTTGGGCGAAAACGGGCTCAGGCACTGCCCGGACCGGCGAAATTCCGCATTGCCGGCCGCCTCCCTGCGCGCGTCTCCGGCGGTCTGGCAGGGCCAGACCTTGCTGGCCGCACCGCTGGCCGGGCTCGAAAACGGCTGGACGGCAGAGCTCGTGCGCCGGGAAAACCACGACTTTGCCGCACTAATATCGCATTGAACCGCCAGAGATGATGGCTATTTTAGACAGGTACCGCTTGTGCTAGAGCAAGCCGACCCCCTTCTGTTAGGAGAATGTCCTTGGGTAACGCGAGAAACATAGCCTTCTGGCTGGTGCTCTTTCTGCTGATACTGGCGCTGTTCAACCTGTTCAGCGGCTCCGGCAGTACCCTGCAAAGCAAGCAGATCCGCTATTCCGAGTTCGTGCAGGCGGTCGAGGACGGAACGGTCAGCCAGGTCACCCTGGACGGCGAGAACGTGCGCTTCCGCAGCACCGACGGTCAGGACTACGTGACCATCAAGCCGGAAGATGCCGAGCTGACGCCGATGCTGATCGACCAGAACATTCCTATCACGGCCGAGCCGCAGGAACAGTCGGGCTTCCAGACCTTCCTGATCTCGCTCCTGCCCTTCGCGCTGCTGATCGGCGTGTGGATCTACTTCATGAACCGCATGCAGGGCGGCCGCGGTGGCGGCGCCATGGGGTTCGGCAAGTCCAAGGCCAAGATGCTGACCGAAAAGCATGGCCGCGTGACATTCGACGACGTGGCCGGCATCGACGAGGCCAAGGAAGAGCTCGAGGAGATCGTCGAGTTTCTCCGCAACCCGCAGAAATTCTCGCGCCTCGGCGGCAAGATCCCGAAGGGCGCGCTGCTGGTCGGCCCTCCGGGCACCGGTAAGACGCTTCTGGCCCGCGCCATCGCGGGTGAGGCGGGCGTGCCCTTCTTCACCATCTCCGGCTCTGACTTCGTCGAAATG
>Ga0189287_100285_pt1 | contig 15780 bp, 11 predicted proteins | sample UW86minimetaG_FD_130319 | JGI IMG/M metagenome (GOLD analysis project Ga0189287, IMG submission 130319) | Marine microbial communities from the Costa Rica Dome - UW86 mini metaG | ecosystem: Environmental > Aquatic > Marine > Oceanic > Photic zone | place: Costa Rica: the Eastern Pacific... | reverse complement strand
TTGCAGCGATTGCCGTCGGCTTTTTGATCGTCATCTTTCTCTTTGCCGTCATATCACAGCGTAGCCTGCGCGGCCCGACCGCGACACTCAGCGGCGCACAGAATGAAGTTGCAGGCCTGCTGAACAATGCTATTTCCGCAACCGATACCGTGCGCGTATTCGGCGGCCGCAAAATCCTCTCGACAGCGTGGACCATGGCGAGCGAGCGGTCGCGCCTGCTTCGTGCGCTCATTGCCCGACGTCAAGCGCTTGTGCAATCCGTCACCCAAAGCGCACAGGCGCTAATGAGTGTTTTCATATATTCCGTCGGCGCTTGGCTTGTGGTGCGCGGCGAACTGGATATCGGGCTGCTGATCGGTGCCAACATCCTGTCTGCACGTGCGCTTGGCCCCATGATCAAATTCGCGCAATTGGGCGAAACCTTTGCAAAGGCCGAGACCGCGCTCGCCAAAGTGCGTGAGTTCGCGTCCCTGCCCGCAGAACCCGAAAAGGGCGCGAAACTCAGCCAATTCAATGGACAGATCGAGTTTCGGGACGTTTCGTTTGCTTATCCCGGCTCAAATACACCCTTGTATGAAGGATTGAGCTTCAAACTCCCGCCGGGTGGTGTGATGGTGGTGACCGGCTCTAATGGTGCCGGAAAATCTACGTTGGCCAAGATGATGGCTGGATTGTTGCAGCCAACGCGCGGCCAAATTCTCGTTGATGGCGTGGATTTGCAGCAGCTTGAGCCCAACTGGTGGCGCACACAGCTTATGTATTTGCCGCAAGAGCCGACGTTCATCAATGCGTCACTGCGCGACAACCTCGAAGTCGCCAACCCAGGCCAATCCGAAGAGACAATGATGCGGATCGTTCGAGAGGTCGGCTTGGGCAAGTACGTTGATGAAAGCCCTGACGGTATGGACCGGCAGATCGCCAATGGCGGTGGCAATATGGCGCTTGGCCAGCGACGACGCCTAGCCTTTGCACGCGCAATGTTCGTTGGCGGTAAGCTATCCGTCCTGGATGAGCCGACAGAGAGCCTTGATCATGAAGGGACAGCCTTTGTGTATTCATCTCTTATCGATATGGCACGACGCGGCAAGACAATCATCGCGTTCTCACTCGACCCCAAGATTGTCAGTGCAGCGACCCTGATCCTTGATCTGGATACCAAGCCGACGCCGACGCTCCGCCATACCAAGGTTGAAGCGGTCAAAACGGAGGCCGCGTCATGAACGAAGAAGACACCATCGCAACACCCACCGATGACAACGCCAATGCCGGAACACACATGTTTCTGGGGCTTTGCATCGTGTCTTTGGTCGCGTTTGCGGTGTGGGCGTCTAATGCGGAATTGGATATCGTCTCTGTTGCGACAGGTGAAGTATCTCCATCCAGTAATGTGCAGTCGGTAGACCATCTCGAAGGCGGGATCGTTCGCGCTATTCTTGTCAAAGAAGGTGATCGCGTTGCGGCCGGCCAACCACTCATTGAACTGGAACGAACGCAAAGCGGCGCGGATGCTAAGGAACTACGCATACGTCTACGCTCACTGCTCGCGGATATCTCACGATTTAACGCCGAATTATCGGGCTTCAATGCACCGGTGTTCCCACCGGAGCTTGCTGAAGCCGAGCCTGAGCTGATCAAGCAGGCATTCGGGCTGTTTGAGACCCGCAAACGCCGCATGGAGGGCCAGGTTCAGGCCCAGAAGGCCGCAATCCGGCAACGGGAACTGGAAATCGTCGAAGTCAGAGCACGGCGGGACAATGCACGCAAGAGCCTCAAGCTTCTCAACGAGCAAATTCAAATTTCCGAGAACCTTCTCGCGAAGGAACTGACCAATCGCATGCTGCACCTTAATTTGTTGAAGGAAGCTGCCGATTTACGTGGGCGGATTGATGAGTCGGAAGCCGCCCTCCCCCGATTGCAGTCCGCGCTGAACGAAGCCAAATCAAATATGGAAACCATCCGTGCATCGTTTCGCGAGGAAGCACAGACCGAACTTGATAAGGTCACGCGCGAGATGGACGAATTGACGCAGCGCCTGCGCAAGGTTGATGACAATCTTAATCGAACGACGCTACGTGCACCGGTCGATGGTTTCATCAAGACCCTCTATGTGGTCAGCGTCGGCGGCGTTGTTCGCGCTGGGTCAACGGTTGCCGATATTGTCCCGGCAGATGATCGCCTGATCATCGAAGCCCAGTTGGCGACACAGGATATCGGGTATGTTCGGGCCGGTCAGGCTGCCAAGGTCACGCTGGCATCAGCAGATGCCGCAAAATTTGGTGATTTGCCTGGCACGGTTGAGCGGGTATCACCCGATACGCTGCTCACCGAAGATGGCCGCCCTTACTACAAGGTGCGCATCATTACCGAGAAGAGCTATTTCGAAGATGGCAAGCTACGCTATGACCTTTTCCCGGGCATGCAGGTGGCAACATCCATCCAGACCGGATCGCGCACCATTATGGAATATATTCTCGATCCGCTTATTGGTCGGATGCACGACGCCCTGCGCGAGCGCTGATCATGCCCCTTACCAAACCGCAAATTAATAAATTCAAGAAGCGACTGATCGAAATGCGCGATGAGTTGGACTCGATTTCGACGATTTCAGCAGACTCGCGCAAACCCGTCGAATTGGATCAGACCTCGATCGGTCGCCTGTCCAGAATGGATGCCTTGCAAGGTCAGGCCATGCAACTGGAGACCGAACGTCGCCGCGGCGTGGAGCGCCAGCGTATCGAAGCTGCCCTTTTGCGCATTGAAGATGGTGATTTCGGGTATTGCACGGTGTGCGACGAGGACATTGCCCTCAAACGCCTAGAGAATGACCCTAGCGTGCCAAATTGCATTGATTGTCAGCGAGACGCCTGATCAATCTGCGTCGGATGCACTCGCCCGGCGAATATCTCGCTGTGCCAAAAAGTGAAACCGCAGGCTGAGCCAACCCAACGAGACAATGCAACCCAACAAAATTCCGTGAAACAGTCCGACAACGCCATTGTCGAATGTAAATGTTGAGATATAGCCAGCCGGCACCATGACCCCAAAGAAACTGACGGTCTGAATGATACTGGGCGCCCAGACATCCTTGCGCCCACGAAGCGCATTCGCCATCACAGCCTGACCACCATCTGGCACAAAAACCCAGGTAATAAAGGCTATGGATATCATGGCCTCGGCGAGCAATGCTGGATCGTCTGTATAAATAGACGCGAGCGGTCCCGGAAAGTTAAAGGCAATGAGCCCGACACTCATCATCACCACCGTGTTCACAGCAAGTCCCGTCCAACCCGCCAGCGCTGCATCGGGGATATCGCCCCGGCCAAACGCAATACCCACCCTTACAGTCGTCGCAGAGCCAATCCCGATCGCCAGCATAAATGCCAGCGCCATAAGATTGAGTGTCAGTCCATAAGCCGCCAACGGAATTTTACCAAGCCACCCGGCGTACGCATTCAATGTCGCAAAAGCCAGGCTTTCGACGCCGACGCTAACACCAATGGCGTACCCGATACGGCGGAGTTCCTGCCAAGCCCTAAATCCGCCAGTGAGAGGCGCGCGTACTGCAAATTTTTCATGGTCTTTCAGGTTCCAGACAACAATCATCAACGAGATCGCCATGGCCCAACGGCTAATAGTTGTCGCCCACGCAGCACCAGCAGCGCCCAGAGGCTCAGCAAACATGCCGCCATCAATGAGTAACCAGTTCAAAATAACATTTAGGATGTTTGCTCCGACCATAACGATCATCGATAGACTTGGCCGATTTATACCTTCAAGAAAGTAAGCGCAGCACAGGAACAGTAGGTGGCCCGGCAGGCCGAGCGAAATGATCTGCATGATCTCGCCGCCGAAAATAGAAATATCCTCTGTCTGTCCGGTTGCGCGGAGTAAAAGTTCGCCATTAAGGCCAATCAATATGCAAATGATGCCGAGAAAACTGCCATACCAAAGTGATCGCCGCCAGATCGGCCCGCAATCTTCATAACGCTTGGCTCCAAAGGCATTCGCAGTAAGCACAAGTGCGCCCATGATCATACCCAGCGAGGTGATCATCATCGGCATAACAAGACCCAGACCAATCGCAAGATAAGCCAGTTCCAGCGCGCTGAAATGCCCTGTCATCACGGTATCGGCCATGACCAGGAGCAAGAATCCTGAACGTGACACGACGATAGGTGCTGCAAGCCGAATAAGTTCCGATGCGTGGCGTTTTAACCTGCCACGCACACCCTCTATCTCTAAACGTGTAACGGATTCTGGTGACGAAGAATTCATCACTTCCTTAGATCGCATATTATGACTTTTGTCACCGTTTTACGTTTTTGCTGACAGCGCATCATGAATCGTTAAAGTGACGAATATGAGCCAAAGCCCTTTGCCGACCTCGACCAACTCCCGCGCCGGTATTTTCTGGATGATCATGACGATGCTGATGTTCGTGTGTATGGACACGTGCGCGAAGTACCTGGTTGGCCTGTATCCCACTATGGAAGTCGTATGGGGCCGGTATTTCTTTCAGGTCGTCATATTGCTGGTTGTGCTGGCCCCACGTATCCGCACGATTATGAAAACGCAAAGCCTCACATTTCAACTAGTCCGGTCATTGTTTCTGCTTGGCGCCACACTCTGTTTCTTCAATGGGCTCAGCACGATCCAGGTCGCTGAAGCAAGTTCGATCATGTTTACGGCTCCCCTTATGCTCACTGCATTGGCACCGTTTATCTTGAAGGAAAAAGTCGGTATTCGGCGCTGGGGGTCCGTTCTTGTCGGATTTGCAGGTGCGATGATCATCATTCGGCCTGGCCAGGGGGCGCTTGATGTCGGCGCATTCTGGGTCCTGGGTGCCGCTGCCTGTTATGCCTGCTATCAGATCAGCACGCGATTGCTAAGTGGTCAGGACAGTGTTCTGACGACGCTTTTTTACAGTGCGCTACTGGGGGCCGCCATTATGAGTGCTGTGGTGCCCTTCCACTTCCAACCGCCAACGACATTGGACTGGGGCATTATGGCGCTCGCCGGATTATTCGGGACGATTGGGCATTTTTGTATGATCAAAGCGTTCACCCACGCAGAAGCCTCAAAAGTAGCACCCTATGGCTATACCAGCCTTATCTGGGCGACAATTATCGGGTATATTCTGTTTGATGACCTGCCGGATGTTTGGACATTTGTCGGGGCTGGGGTGATTATTCTCTCAGGATTGTACATTATCCACCGGGAACATCGCGTTCGGCAAATGCAGGCCTAAATCCAAAAATTATTACATTTTGTAACAATATATCGATATTCGTCAGGGTCCCTTAAGCAAATGTGCCTATATTCCTCATATTGAATGATTGAGGATTTACTTTATGGCCATTTGGCGCACCGCACTAACTGCACTCTTTGTTTTCGCAACCGCTTCAGTTGCGAACGCAGCATGCGACCCCTTCCCAAAAAGCAAGTATTTGGGAGATTTTTCGCATGAGCAGGTCAAAAGCTATGTGTCAAAAGCGCACAATGGTGATTGGGCGCCGTATCTTGCGATGCTGCAGAACAACATTTCACGTCTTCAAGCGCTTCAATTGAATGGTGATGGCACAATGCTTAATGTGCGTGGATCATCAGTAGACGTGAGCCCATCTGAACTTATTCGTTTCGTGTACGTATCCCGCCAATGGATGTCAGTTGCGCAATGCCTGTCTGGTGAGATGACAGTTGCATCGACTGAGCCACTTGATGAATTTGAAACAGCTGCTGGTGGCGGTGACGGCACAGTGCATTATTTTGACACGCCTGATGCGCGCACGCTGAAAGAGACATCTTTAGGCTCGCTGGACAGTGAAGTGGCCAGCCTTTCAATCAACCGCGTAAGCATTGACGTTTCAACACGGTGCGTCGCAGGTGACACGATCTTTACGGTCAAGAACACTGGCGCCAAGTGGCCTGACACTGGCGTGTTTGGTATTTACCGCATTGACGGCCCTAACCGTCAAATGATCAGTGGCCGTCGTTTAATCCTTGAGCCTGGTGAAGTTCGCAAGTTCAAGATTTCTGAACGTCAGAATCTAACCGGCGAACTCGGCATATCCGTAGAGCCTTCATGGTACTCTCGCCCATTCACAATGGATGGCGGCGCAACCTGCAAGTAATTTGCGGCGCGGCCTTCCCTCATCGGTGACATTTGAATAGAGACTAACGCCGCGATTGCCCTTCGATGGCGTCGACACGGCTGAGCAGGTCCTCTAGTTCCGGATCTGCAACATTAAGCTTGCGCATTTCATCTATGGTTCCGGCCAAGTAATCGCGGCACAGACCATAACTACCTTTCGCCCCCGCCATAATGTCCGCCATCCGCTCAGACGGCATTGGCCCGGCGTAATGGGGATGTTCGCGATTTACAACAAATGTCAGGGCAACGACCGTGCCATGATCTTCGCTTTCAACAGAAACCCAAACCGGGCGGTATATCCCGCTTCCCATTTCGCGTTCCCATAGCCGTTCCCAAGCAGCTTCCACGTCGTCTTCAACAAGACGGAATGCGACACCTCGGCATGCGCCCGAACAGTCTTCCAGGCACAAGCCCAAGCCTGGATTGTCCGGTGTCCCCCGCGCGCGGGTCGTCCAGATATGAAATTTTCGATCATAGCCCTTGAGGACCGCAGGCGTCTTAATGTCGTAATCAAAGCAAGGATTCCACATTAAGGATCCAAATCCAAAGACCCACATGGGTTCATCCTTGGGACGTCCCGCTCGGGTCTCCATGAGCGATTGATGTTTTTCGTCGGGCGACATATGCACAAAATTGATATTTGGTTTCATGAATGCCTCCTTCCCGTCTTAAACGATCTGTTCGCGTGTCTTCATAAATTGAAGATCCGGCCAGTCATCCGTGGCTTTGTTTAAGTGCCATGCATTTCGTGCCAGGAATACCGGTTCACCATCATGATCGACACCTACCGCAGCACGGTTGCTGTCCAGGAATTTTTTCATCATCTGCTGCTCGCCGCCAACCCAACGCGCCGTCATTAACTCCGTCGCTTCAAAGCGGACCGGAATATCGTATTCTGTGCGAATGCGATCAGCCATCACCTCAAACTGCAACACGCCGACCACGCCAACAATCCAGTCTGCACCGAGTGATGGCTTGATAACACGTGCAGCCCCCTCTTCCGCCAGTTGCTGCAATGCGCGGCTTAGATGTTTGGCTTTTAACGGATCGTCCGGGCGAACCTTTTGAAGCATCTCCGGCGCAAAGCTTGGGATGCCTGTGAAGTGCAGGTCTTCGCCTTCGCTGAGCACATCGCCAATACGCAAATTGCCATGGTTTGGAATACCAATAATATCGCCGGCAACCGCCGCCTCGGCCAACTCCCGATCTTGTGCCAGGAACAGAACTGCATTGTGGACGCTGAGCGTTTTGCCACTTCGTGAATGCTTAAGTTTCATACCCCTCTTGAAGCGCCCAGAGCAGACACGCACAAAAGCGATCCGATCGCGGTGCTTGGGGTCCATGTTCGCCTGAATTTTGAAGACAAATCCGCTGAATGCCGGTTCCGCAGGGTCAACGGTACGCTCCTTGGCAGCTTGTGGCCGCGGCGTCGGTGCCCGCGACACAAGACCATCCAGAAGCTCTCGCACACCAAAGTTGTTGATCGCACTGCCAAAGTACACTGGCGTCATATGACCGCCCTCGTACATTTCATCGTCAAGTGGTGGGCACAGTCCTCGCGCCATCTCGACCTCTTCGCGGAGCTTGGCAACCGCATAGTCAGGCAGCAGTTCATCAAGTTTCGGATCATCCAGACCATTACAGGGTTCGCCCTCATCAGGACGCTCTCCCTTGGTCTTGGATACCAGCACGAGTTTGTCATTCAACAGATCATAACAGCCAAGGAAATCTCGCCCCATGCCAATCGGCCAGCTTGCCGGCGTAACATCAAGGGCCAGGGTCTGTTCAATCTCGTCGAGTAGATCAAACGGGTCCTGCGCTTCACGGTCCATCTTGTTGATGAACGTCGTAATCGGCACATTCCGCATCCGACAAACTTCAAACAGCTTTCGGGTCTGTGTCTCGATACCGCGCGCAGCGTCGATGACCATCACCGCGCTATCGACGGCTGTCAGCGTCCGGTAGGTATCTTCAGAGAAATCCTCGTGGCCCGGAGTATCCAGCAGATTAAACGTGCAATCAGAATAGTCGTACGTCATCACAGAGGACGCGACCGAGATTCCCCGCTCGCGCTCCACCTTCATCCAATCCGAACGTGCTCGCCGTTGCTCACCACGCGCTTTGACGGCACCCGCCAACTGAATTGCACCACCGAACAACAACAGTTTTTCGGTCAGCGTCGTTTTACCGGCGTCAGGGTGGGAAATAATGGCGAAGGTGCGTCGGGACGCAATTTCGCGCTCAAGATCGTTCATAGTCTCTCCGGTTTTAATGTCACCGGAATGTAGCGATTACATAAGGAATTTCCAAGGCTTTGCTGGGTCGTGCGACGCCATTGCGGGATTGAAAGTTTTGAGGGCGTGACGCATAAACATCTTTGTAATTCACTCTATCGGTTCGCAGGTCGTTATGGATTTTGAAATTTGGGCAAAAACCCAGGAATACCAAGACCCGTCGGCAATTGAGCCTATTCAGTTGAAAGAGTTACACAGCCACTGGATACGCGCCCGAACCAGCCCTGATGCACCCCGTCAGGAAGACTTCTCCATCGACGCCGTGAAACAGTTTGCTGGCAACATCGCACTTGTGGACCTTGAAACAGAGCCAAAGCGCGCGCGGTATATGTTGGTGGGTCAGAACTTAAAGCGCCTCCTTGGTAAAGACCCGACCGGGCAAACAATCGAAGAGGTTTACCCACCTGACACGGCTAAAGAAGTCTATGAAGCCTTTGGAAAGACCGTTCACGAGCGCGACGCCTCATTCTATCAACGCAGTTATGTGATCCTCGGGAAGCGTTTCGGATACTACCGCCTCATAATGCCAATGCGCCTGAATGACGATGAGATACGCAGGCTTTTGATTGGTATCTATCCCACTGATCCAAGAATAACCGACTCCGAGGGGTGGCAGGCAGCACTTAAGAAATTCATGCTGCGCAAAAAAGAATTTGAGGGCATGCATCCCAAGAAACTTGGAAAAGTCTGGGAAAGCTCGCTCAATAGCTAACAGCATTTGATCTATGACAATGCTATTTATAGCCTGTCAGGCAATTCTCTAATCTGGATTTTAGGATTGGAGACGATGTCATGAATACCCCGCCGGCAAAGCCAAATCCAGGTTTTGACGCTTATAGCCCAAGCGAAATAGCTGCCCGTGTCGCCAGTGCTGGTGTCACAAAAGCGTCTCTACCGTTTCTGCAAATGTTAATTTTGGCGCTGCTGGCCGGTGCCTTCATCGCTTTTGGTGGCATGCTGTTTACACTGGTAATGACCAATCATGGTTTGGGCTTTGGTCCCTCCCGGCTTTTAGGCGGCCTCGCCTTCTCACTCGGTCTTATCCTTGTCGTTGTCGCCGGGGCCGAATTGTTTACCGGTAACAATCTGATCGTCATGGCATGGGCGGAACGCAAAATTTCAACGGCGCAATTGCTCAGAAACTGGGGCATTGTATTTGTCGGTAATATCGTCGGTTCGATTGGGATGGCTGTCCTCGTGTACTGGTCCGGCACACTTGGCATGGACAGCGGCGATTTTGGCGAAACAGCAATGTCGATTGCGTCGGCCAAGGTCGCTATTCCACCGATTGAAGCGTTCTTCCGAGGTTTGCTGTGCAATACACTCGTTTGCCTTGCCGTGTGGCTTTGCTTTGCGGCGCATTCGCTTACCGACAAAGTGATCGCAATTGTGTTCCCGATAACCGCATTTGTCGCGCTGGGGTTTGAGCATTCCATCGCCAACGCGTATCTGATCCCCATTGGATTTCTCGCCGGGGCAACCGATGTCACATGGGCCGGATTTATAGAAAATATGATACCAGTGACCGTCGGCAATATCGTCGGCGGCAGCGTCTTTGTAGCGCTGGTGTATTGGCTGATTTATCGGCGTAACAACAGCTAACGTTCTTAGTAACATCGATGTATCCGCGCTATAATGTCTCGTCACATGATGATTTGGTGCTGTTACTTTACCCTTAGGAAAACTGAGCGATATGTTGCCACCCGCCATCACCTTGGAATCAGAAATTGAATGCCCCAAGTGCGGCCACGCGGAAACAGAAGTCATGCCGACAAATGCCTGCCAGTGGTTCTATGACTGCAAAGGGTGCGGCGCCGTTCTCAAACCAAAGCCCGGGGATTGCTGTGTGTATTGCTCATACGGCACAGTCCCCTGCCCGCCGATACAGGAAGGCAGTGACTGCTGCACATAGATTTCTATAGAGCCTAACTCGTTGCTGGCGTGTGTCGCCACCAGTAGTATTTGTTGAGCGAGAAGACCGGCTGGTAATGACGGACTTTGGCCGCGTTGGCGATCTTCTTGATCTGGTTGTCGAGCAACAGTGGCAAAATCTTGCCTGTCTTCGGGTGCTTGAACAGAACAATAAGAACCGCGTGACCAACTTTGAGGTTCAGGTCCTTAACCGCGACCACGCGGAGTGAGTTTTCTTTCCAACCCAATCGACGGAGCGAGAGATACTTCAGGATTGCATAATCCTCGCAGTCGCCAAAGCGAGCCATAAATTCGCCAGGCGTCGCCCAGTAATCCTTTTTACCCCAGTTCGCCTTGTCAGTGACATACTTGGCCTTGTTGATCCGGTTATTCACCTCGTTCAACTGAACAAGGGGGGGCTTGTCCTTGAGTGTCTCCAGAAACTTCACCCAATCATCATAACTGCAAATATTAAGCTGATCACCAGGCGCACATTTGACCTTGGTATTGGCTGCAGATTCTTTGGAGTACCGGCTCAGGGCCGCGCGCCATTTTTTGAAAGGCTTGAGGTTTTTGGAGCGCACTTCGGTTGTGTTGAAAAAACTTGGTTTTGGCGATTCGGCTGCTGCATGCGCAATCCCGGGACTGAACGCAAACAGGCCTGCCAGTGAAAGCGTGCCCAGTACCATCTCTCTTCGGTTCATTGCGCGGTCACCACGAAAAACCATATTCTATGCCATGCCTTTGATCATAAAGAGATTTCTCTCTTATCTGTTGTTGAATATACAGCGATTGAATGCATTATGGAAGTGATGCATCGCGGTCCTCTCGAAACAGTGAATGAGGGGATTCCGCTTCTGCTGATAACCAGCTATCATGCGTCAACGAATATTAGACATATTGGGGGATGGCATGGCGCTCAAGCTCCGCCGCGCTAAGAAAGAAGAAGACGACGCAGAGACAACAACCGATGCAGGCGGCGTTCGTCTCGATACGGCTGAAGTCAAACCGGAAGAAGAGTTGCCACCCAGACGGTATAACAAATTTGTTATGGCCGGCGGTGCTGCGATGGTCGCCACAATTATTGGCGCGATCGCCTTGTCACAATCTTTCATCAACGAAGAACTCAATCGTGAAACCCAGGCATGGCAAGTACGCCTGGGCATCGTCGCGGATTCACGTGTTGAGGCCGTCAATGACTGGATCGATGGCAACTTCAAAGTCCTGCGTGAGCTGACCCAGAACGCCTCGTTGCAGCTTTATATGTCTGAATTATCCGCGCCAAAAGAAGAGTCGCTCATCCCATCCGGGGATGCGCCCGTGTCAGATGCAGACGCTTTATTGCAAGGACTGGACGGCAGCGATAGCGGCCTGGGCAGCAGTGCCTCTTCTGACTTTCTACGCAATCTATTGATTTCTACGGCTGAGCGATCACCGTTCAAGGCGCCGCCTCCCGTGGGTGAGATTGCCGCAAACGTTGAGCGCGTAGGTGTCGCCGGCCTAGGGCTTGTCGACAAGAATGCGGACCCCATCATCTCGACGCCTGACATGCCGCCAATCACTGGCCGCATCAAGGAAGCCGTTCGTCGCGCATTGGATGGTGAGCCTAGCGTTATTGATATGTATCTGGGCGCCAGTGGGGAACCAACCATCGGCTTCGCCCTTCCCGTCTACGCCATGCAGGAAGGCGGGGCTGGCGCAAAAGGCATCGGGGCCGTGGTTGGCATTCGACTTGTAGACCAAACTTTATGGGACCGGCTTATCCAGCCCGGTACTTTATCAAAAACAGCGGAAACAGTTTTGGTCCGCAAAAACGGCGGAAAGGTCGAATACCTCTCGCCTTTGAATGATGGTGCAGGGCCGCTTAAACGCTCACTAGCATTGGCGTCACCAAACCTAGCGATTGCCGATGCCATCAATATTCCCGGCGCGTTTGTAAACAACCTGGATTATGGTGGCGACCGGGTTCTGATGGTGTCTCGTGAGGTCGCGCAGGTGCCGTGGATTTTGGTTCGCAAGGTCTCTCGCGACGAGGCATTGGGTCTGGTTGAAAACCGCCTGAATGTCATCCTCGGCGTGTTCATCGCGATTATCGTGATTGTTGCCCTGACGATCTTGTTTGTCTGGAAAAAGGCAGCGTCCGCGCGGGCGTCCGAAGCCTTGCATCAGGCGCAGGTATTGCTTGAGCGGTTCCAGAACATGACCAAGTTCATGCATATGGTCACGGACAATCAGCCGACCCAGATCGTCGCTGTTGACCGCACGACGACGTATACATTTGCCAATGAAACGGCTGCTCAGGCAGGAGGTATCCCCAAGGAGGATTTCATCGGCAAAAGTATGGCCAGTGTCATCGGCCCTGTGAAAGCGCACGAATACAGTACGTTGATCAAACAAGTCATCGATGACTTTGAGCGAAAGCAGAAAATATTTTCCTTCGGCAATCCCGATATACTTGATCCAGAGCACGAAGACGCGTTCCAGATGGTCAAGGTAGATGGCCTGCCCTTACGCGGCGACCGTGATTATCCACCGGGATGTCTGTTGGTCGTTGACGACATTACGGAACTGCAGATTGCGCGCCTCAAAAGCGAAAAAATGATGAAAGAATTGATCGACACGCTTGTCAGCGTTGTCGACCGACGCGATCCCTTCTCGGCCAATCATTCTGCACGTGTCGCCGAGGTTTCCCGCGCCATCGCCGACGAGATGGGCCTCGAAGACATAGATATAAAGACCGTCGACATCGGCGGCAGCCTGATGAACCTGGGTAAAATCTTCGTCCCAGAAGAGTTGCTGATGAAGACCGAAGACCTGACCGAAGAAGAACGGATGCTGGTCTCCAATGCATATTTGACCACAGTTGATTTAATCGACGGTGTGACCTTTGAAGGTCCAGTGGTTGAGACAATTCGTCAGTTTGGTGAAACCTGGGATGGGCGTGGGCCGCTTGGCCTCAAGGAAGAAGAGATCATTCACACGGCGCGAATTCTGGCCGTCGCCAACGCTTTTGTCGGCATGGTTAGTGCCCGGGCATATCGAAGTGCCATGCCGTTCCGCAAGGTCGCCGATATCCTCATGGATATGTCTGATACAAAGCTAGATCGTCGCCCTGTTACAGCGTTGGTGAACTACCTTGAGAACCGGGGTGGTATGCGTCGCTGGGCGCACTTCCGCGAAGACCCGACCCAGGACGCAGCTGAGTAATCCATAAGCGATCCCCCTCACCTGTCCTCTTCCCCACTATTTGGTGGAGAGGTACTCACGTATTTGCATCGAGACCAGCTTATCCCTCTCCTCCTTTAAAGGAGGAGAGGTTAGGTGAGGAGGTTGCGAGTTTCGTAAGGCTTACTGAGCGTCGATGGTTAGCGTTACCTTGCCATCGTCTTCGGTGACCGAGTAACCGTCGCTGACGTCGCCGTCGCCATTGGTATCCAGATCATCCATGCTGACACCGTTGAGGGTGACCGACTGACCTTCGACACCGGCGAACGATACAACCACGTCGCCATCTTCGTTCTCGTTGAAGATCATATCGTCAGCGTGGAATTCCTGACCTTCGAAGACAATCGTATCCTGCTCCATGATGTCCTGGATAATGTCATGGCCGCTTTGCTCGTCCATGATGAACTCATCATTACCCCAGCCACCGGTCAGGACGTCATCGCCCTCGCCACCTTCGATGGTGTCATTACCCGTGCCACCGTCAATGGTATCATTGCCAGCACCACCGCTAAGCTCGTCATTGTTGTGACCACCATCCATGATGTCATCTCCGGCATCGCCGAACATCTCATCATTTCCAGAGCCACCAAGCATTTCGTCATCGCCGTCACCACCGGACAGATAGTCGTTGTTGTGACCGCCATCCATGACATCGTCACCGGCGTCACCAAACAGCGAGTCATTTCCAGTACCACCGTTCAGAACATCATCGCCTTCGAAGCCATACAGCTTGTCCTTGCCACTGTCGCCAGAGATTGTGTCGTCACCGCCACCACCTTCAAGCGTCTCATCCTGCCATGTACCATTAATTTCGACAGGCTCTTCAACCGTGACATCGATATCGAGCGTTACAACTGGAGATTCAGCTGAGTCTCCATCGTTCTCTTCGCTAATGGCGACAACTTCGATTGAGAAATCTTCACTGACGCTTGGATCAACCGTCATAGTCAAACCTTCGAGCTGATCTGTCGTCAGCGCCCAGTTGCCGTTGCCATCATTCGTGCCCGCCGACAGTTCAACACCGTCTGGCAATCCACGTACTTCAAACGACAGGCTTTCGGAACCGTCCGTATCAATCAAGGCACCATCGATATCGAGATCATAAACGAGCGCACCATCGGCACCGCCCATTTGCTCGACACCTTCGTCATACATGTTGACCATCTCAGTAGGGGTCAGCGCACGATTGTAGACACCAATCTGATCCATTTGACCGCTAAAGAAGTCCTGCAGATTGTTGGTCGTCTCATTGCCGCTGGCCCATGCATTCGCACCGAACACCAATGGCTCTTCGTTGCCGTCAAGACCACCGGTGTAGCTATCGCTATCGACCTGTTCACCGTTCAGATAGAGCTTCATGCCATCTGGACCGAACGACAATGCCATCTGATGCCATGCACCACTGGTGACGTCACCGCCTTCGACCGTAAAGCTCTGGTTGCCGCTTTGCAGGCGAACCTTCAGCTGACCGTCATCAACCCATGATGTCACGTGACCACCGTCATCGTAGCCACTTGAGTCTTTGGAGAACAAACCCTGGCGGCTTTCAGCATCGTCAGTGTTGAACCACAACACGATCGTGCCTTCATCCAATTCAAGGTCGTCATGATGTTCAACTTCGACATAGTCATCGTTGCCATCGAACACTGCAGATGAGCCGCTTGGTCCATCGCTGTCGTTGTTGATCGTCACACCATGCAGATCACCATCCTTGCGGCTCTCGCTGTTGTCGATCTCACCATTGTCGTCGCCTTCGGAAACTTCGAAGAATGCAACGAGGTCACTGCCTTCGCCAGAACCGACGCCAGATCCCGATCCAGAACCGGAGCCGGAACCAGACCCCGAACCGGAGTCAGAACCCGATCCAGCGTTTGAATTCTGTGAGGAATTTGATCCCGCGCCCGCACCATGGCCTTCAGCCAGAGATACGCTTGCGTTGACAGTTGCGCCATCCGCAACACCTGTCACATCGACAGTGAAGTTCGCGACTTCGCTAACTGTTTCACCACCATTTGCTTCGGTAGATGTCGCCGTAACCGTCAGGTTCATGTCTTCGTTTGAGTCAGCCGGCGGCGTGACAGTCAAACCGTCGAGGTCACTGCTCCCCAATGTCCACGTGCCGTCATTATTGTTCGTACCCGCTGACAGAACAGCACCCGTTGGTACATTGCCGATTGTAATGGAAAGCGTCTCAGAACC
>Ga0189287_100284_pt1 | contig 15905 bp, 11 predicted proteins | sample UW86minimetaG_FD_130319 | JGI IMG/M metagenome (GOLD analysis project Ga0189287, IMG submission 130319) | Marine microbial communities from the Costa Rica Dome - UW86 mini metaG | ecosystem: Environmental > Aquatic > Marine > Oceanic > Photic zone | place: Costa Rica: the Eastern Pacific... | reverse complement strand
GACAACATCTCTATGAACGTGACGTTGATCGCACCGATTGCTATGGACGAAGGTCTACGTTTTGCTATCCGCGAAGGTGGCCGCACCGTTGGTGCTGGCGTCGTCGCGAAAATCATCGAGTAATATCGACGAAAGCCCCGTCCAAAAGGCGGGGCCTTCGAGCGTTTAGGGGTATAGCTCAGTTGGTAGAGCGACGGTCTCCAAAACCGTAGGTCCCGGGTTCGAACCCTGGTGCCCCTGCCATGCGCTACAATTTAATTGTAAGGTTGCGCTGGACAGTTTGGGACTACATCTCTAGGGATACGCCCTGGAAATACGAATAAAAGGGTTCGCCCTTATTTTTTAAGTTAGGCAAGTGATACCGATGGCAAAAATGAATCCGGCCCAATTCGTTCGCGAAGTCAGACAGGAAGCGTCAAAAGTGACGTGGCCAACCCGTCGGGAGACAAGTGTTTCGACGGCGATGGTGTTTGTTTTCTGTATCATTGCTGCGATTTTCTTCCTGTTGGTCGATCAGGTCATGCAGTTGGGTGTTAAATTCTTATTCGGACTCGGAGGCTGATCCCATGGCGATGCGTTGGTATGTCATTCACGTTTATTCCGGCTCTGAGAAAAAAGTCGCACAATCCATTGAGGAGCAGGTGCGCCAGGCAGGCTATGAGGACTTGATCGAAGAGGTTCTTGTTCCGACCGAGGAAGTTGTGGAAATGCGCCGCGGCGCCAAGCACAACTCTGAGCGCAAATTCTTCCCGGGTTATGTTCTGGTTCGTATGGAACTTTCTGACGAAACCTGGCACCTGGTGAAAAACACGCCAAAGGTGACGGACTTTTTGGGTGGGCAGGGACGTCCTTCGCCAATCCGTGATTCCGAAGCTGAGCGTATTATTTATCAGGTTAAAGAGGGCGTTGAGCGTCCGAAGCCGTCGATCACGTTCGAGATTGGCGAGCAGGTACGGGTCTGTGACGGTCCGTTTAACTCATTTAATGGCCACGTCGAAGATGTCGACGAGGAACGGGCGCGTGTCAAAGTTGCGGTGAGTATCTTTGGTCGTGCAACACCTGTTGAGCTTGAGTATTCGCAAGTCGAAAAGCTCTAATCAGGTCAAAAGCGTGGGAGGCCCGCCAAGGTCGTACCACGCACTCGGAAACGGGGCTTTGCCCCACTGATAAACTGAGAGAAAAATGGCAAAAAAAATCGCTGGCTACGTAAAGCTACAAGTTCCGGCGGGGCAAGCTAACCCTTCCCCTCCAATCGGCCCGGCCCTCGGTCAGGCTGGCCTCAACATCATGGAATTCTGCAAAGCGTTTAATGCGCAGACACAGAACATGGAACCAGGTATGCCGATCCCTGTTGTGATTACAGCATATGGCGATCGTACATTCTCGTTCATCACCAAGACCCCACCTGCAAGCTACTTCCTCAAGAAGGCAGCCAAGGTGAACAAGGGTTCCGGTGTTCCAAACAAGACCAAAGTCGGCAAAGTCACGATGAAGCAGGTTCGTGAGATCGCTGAACTTAAAATGGTTGACCTTAACGCTCATGATATTGACGCAGCCGCAATGATGATTGCTGGCTCAGCGCGCTCCATGGGTATTGATGTGGAGGGCAAATAATGGCTCGCAAAGGTAAGCGTTATACAACTGCACTCGAGAATATTGATCGTGATTCGTTCTACTCGATTGAGGACGCTGTGAAGATTCTTAAAGAGAACGCCAAGACAAAATTCGATGAGACTATTGAAGTTGCATTGAACCTTGGTGTTGATCCTCGTCACGCAGACCAGATGGTTCGTGGTACAGTTTCATTGCCACATGGCACAGGTAAGTCACTTCGCGTTGCTGTATTCGCACGCGATGCGAAAGCTGAAGAAGCTGTTGCTGCGGGTGCTGATCTTGTCGGCGCCGAAGATCTGGCTGAAAAAATTCAAGCTGGTGAAATGAACTTTGACCGCTGCATCGCGACACCTGATATGATGGGTGTTGTTGGTCGTCTTGGTAAGGTTCTTGGCCCTAAAGGCATGATGCCAAACCCAAAGCTCGGCACTGTGACGCCGAATGTCGCTGAAGCGATCCAGGCTGCGAAAGCAGGTCAGATCGAATTCCGCGTTGAGAAAATGGGCATCATTCACGCAGGTGTTGGTAAGGCAAGCTTCTCGGCTGAGCAATTGAGCGAGAATATTGCGGCTTTTGTTGGGGCAATCCAGCAGGCGAAGCCGACCGGCGCCAAAGGCACATATATGAAGAAAGTCAGTGTTACATCGACGATGGGACCTGGCCTTAAATTGGACCTGGCTGCACTTTAAACGCAATCAGGTCTTGAAGAATTCGGCTGGAACGTTTATGCGTCCGGTCGTATAGGGGCGGCTTTGGATTTATTCGGGGCCGCTCTGACCTGTCCGAGACCGTGGGCGCACATCGATTTATCGGCGTGCTTAATGGAATTTTCCACCTGCATAGACAGTGTCGATGCCAGTTTTTTGAGAGCAATCTCAACAGGTTGGCTTGGACTGTTGTACTGGACAGGGCGAGCCGGTTTTAACCGACAAGCGCTCCCTGGAGGGCTTCTAAGTTAGAGCCAGAGTGCAACTGTGGTTCATTTTGAACCATTTTTGACTGGAGACGATCCGTGGACCGATCGGAAAAACAAGAACTGATCTCGTCCCTTCGTGGAACGTTCGAGAACGCTGGTATTGTTGTTGTGACTCATTATTCGGGTCTCAACGTTAAAGATATCAGCGAGCTTCGTTCGCAGATGCGGGGTGCGGGTGCTAGTTTTAAAGTGACCAAGAATCGGCTCACTCGTCTCGCTTTGGAAGGCACGCCCTATGATCAAATCGGTGACCTCTTCACCGGTCCAACGGCCATCGCATATTCCGATGATCCCGTAGGACCAGCGAAAGTCGCTGTAGAGTTCGCGAAGAAGCACGACAACCTTGTCGTACTTGGTGGCGCGATGGGTGACGTTCGTCTTGGTCTCGATGAGATCAAGCAACTCGCTACATTGCCGTCGCTCGATGAGCTTCGTGGCAAGATCGTGGGCATGTTGAATACACCAGCAACAAGAATTGCAGGCGTCCTACAGGCACCTGCAGGCAATGTTGCCCGTGTTATCAGCGCGCACAGCCAAAGTGGAGCGGCGTGAGGCCGTATACGATTGTCAATAGTTCGAGCCTAAGGAGTTTATACAATGGCTGATCTTGAAAAAATTGCTGATGAGCTTTCAGCACTGACTGTTCTTGAAGCTGCTGAGCTTTCAAAGCTTCTCGAAGAAAAATGGGGCGTTTCTGCTGCAGCACCTGTTGCTGCTGCCGCTGCTCCTGCTGCCGCTGGTGGCGAAGCTGCTGAAGAAAAAGACGAGTTTGATGTCATTCTTGCCGCTGCTGGCGACAAGAAGATCAACGTGATTAAAGAAGTTCGTACAATCACGGGTCTTGGCCTTAAAGAAGCAAAAGATCTCGTCGAAGGTGCACCTAAGCCTGTTAAAGAAGGTGCAAAGAAAGACGAAGCTGAAGAGATCAAGAAGAAGCTTGAAGAAGCCGGCGCTACAGTCGAGCTCAAGTAATTCTATCGGTGGGCGCGGTTACTTTGGTGGTCGCGCCCCCGTTCTCTGCTATCCGCCGTATTTAAGGGTGGTCGAGGTATTGGTTTAGAACTTTGTTTCGGGGACAGGTTTTGTTCCTCGCTGAATTTTCAGCGGAAAAGAGAACCGCCCTACGGGGCATGACACTGCTAAAGCGCTTTTACCCGCATAGGCCTTGCCGCGGCCGGGAACGTAAAAGCACTTAATTCGCGGGTCGGGATCATCGGTGCGGCATGCCGTTAGATCTCTCCCACTTTGAACCGGTTTTCGGACCATGCACACAGGTGTATTGGGATCGGAACGCAGAAGATAATCGAGGGACGTAATGGCGAGTAGCTTTACGGGACGTAAACGTGTGCGGAAATATTTCGGTCGCCTTCAGGCTGCCGTGGAAATGCCAAACCTAATTGAGGTTCAGCGCACATCTTATGAACAGTTCTTGCAGCGTGACATTCCACGCAACGAGCGCACGGACACGGGTATCCAGGAAGTATTCAAGTCGGTATTTCCGATTAAGGATTTCTCGGAGCGCGGTACGCTTGAGTTCGTATCGTACGAATTCGAAGACCCAAAGTATGACGTTGAGGAATGCCAGCAACGTGGCATGACCTATGCAGCGCCCTTGAAGGTGACGCTCCGTCTTGTGGTCTGGGATATCGACGAGGAAACGGGCGCACGCTCGATCCGCGATGTGAAAGAGCAAGACGTCTATATGGGTGATATGCCGCTCATGACCGGCAAAGGTACGTTTGTTGTAAACGGCACCGAGCGGGTTATCGTCTCTCAGATGCACCGTTCACCTGGTGTGTTCTTCGATCACGACAAGGGCAAGACGCACTCGTCCGGCAAATACCTGTTTGCTGCACGGATCATTCCTTACCGCGGTTCATGGCTCGACTTCGAATTCGATGCGAAAGACCTGGCTTACGTGCGTATCGACCGTCGTCGTAAATTGCCTGTCACAACATTGTTGCTGGCACTTGATAATGACGAGTCCGAGCAAAAGCGCATCAAAGCTGCTGAAGACGGTGAAGATATCGCTGCCAGCGAAATCGAAGGTCTGACACCAGAAGAGGTTCTGGCGTACTTCTATGACACCGTGAAGTTTGAGCGTGTGAAGCGCGGCTGGAAAACTCCGTTCAATGCAGAAATGCTGCGCGGTGTTAAGCTGACGTCTGATCTGATCAACGGCAAGACGGGGCGTGTGGCAGCTGAAGCCGGCACCAAGATGACACCACGTCTGCTGCGTCAACTTGCCGAAAAGGGCATGGAAGAGCAGCTGGTTGCTGATGAAGAACTGATTGGCCGTTACGTCGCCAACGACATCATCAATACCGAGACGGGTGAAGTTTACGTCGAGGCGGGTGATGAGATCGTTGAAGAGACGATCGAAATGTTGACCGAAGCCGGTGTTGACGAAATCAACACATTGGCCATCGATCACGTCAACGTCGGTCCTTATATCCGCAACACACTGGCTGTCGATAAGAACACCAGCCGCGATGAGGCATTGATCGATATCTATCGTGTCATGCGTCCGGGCGAGCCACCCACCTTGGAGACAGCTGAAGCGTTGTTCCATGGTCTGTTCTTTGACTCCGAGCGTTATGACCTGTCATCCGTTGGTCGTGTGAAGATGAATGCACGTCTCGGGTTCGAGACAGAAGATTCGGTTCGCGTCCTCCGCAAGGAAGACATCCTCGCTGTCGTCAAAACACTGGTTGAACTGAAAGACGGCAAAGGCGAGATCGACGATATCGATCACCTTGGTAACCGTCGCGTTCGTTCTGTCGGTGAATTGATGGAGAACCAGTATCGCGTTGGTCTGCTTCGTATGGAGCGGGCAATTCGCGAGCGTATGAGCTCGGTTGAGATCGATACGGTTATGCCGCACGATCTGATCAACGCCAAGCCGGCCGCTGCTGCGGTTCGTGAGTTCTTTGGCTCATCTCAGTTGAGCCAGTTCATGGACCAAACCAACCCGCTGTCAGAAGTCACGCACAAGCGTCGTCTTTCAGCGCTTGGGCCGGGCGGTCTGACACGTGAACGTGCAGGCTTTGAAGTTCGTGACGTTCACCCAACGCACTATGGACGTATCTGCCCGATTGAGACCCCTGAAGGTCCAAACATTGGTCTGATCAACTCGCTCGCGACGTTTGCGCGTGTGAACAAGTACGGCTTCATCGAAACACCATACCGTGAAGTGAAAGACGGTAAGGTCGCTGGCGATGTTGTCTACATGTCGGCGATGCAGGAAGGTCGTTACACGATTGCCCAGGCAAACGCTGAAGTCGATGACAAGGGCCTGTTTGTTGAGGAACTGGTCAGCTGCCGTAAAGGTGGCGACTTCTTGCTCACCAAGCCTGAGACAATCGATTACATCGATGTTTCGCCAAAGCAGCTGGTATCTGTCGCAACAGCTTTGATCCCGTTCCTCGAGAACGACGATGCGAACCGCGCATTGATGGGATCGAACATGATGCGTCAGGCTGTACCTGTGATCCGTGCCGAGGCACCGTTCGTCGGTACGGGTATGGAAGCCGCTGTGGCACGTGATTCCGGTGCAACGATCACGGCACGCCGTTCCGGTGTTGTCGATCAGATCGATGGCGCACGTATTGTTGTGAATGCGACCGAAGAAACAGATACGTCTGAGACCGGTGTCGACATCTACAACTTGCTGAAGTTCCAGCGTTCAAACCAGAACACCTGCTTGCACCAGCGTCCGCTCGTGAAAGTGGGCGATATGGTTGTTGCTGGTGACACGATCGCAGACGGTCCATCAACTGAAATTGGTGACCTTGCCCTTGGCCGTAACGTGCTCGTCGCGTTTATGCCTTGGAATGGCTACAACTACGAAGACTCGATTTTGATCTCAGAGCGTATCGTCCGTGACGATGTGTTCACATCGATCCACATCGAAGAATTCGAAGTCATGGCTCGTGACACCAAGCTGGGTCAGGAAGAAATCACCCGCGATATTCCAAACGTCGGTGAAGAAGCCCTGAAGAACCTGGACGAAGCCGGTATCGTTTACATCGGCGCAGAAGTTGATCCTGGCGACATTCTTGTCGGTAAGGTGACACCAAAGGGTGAGAGCCCAATGACGCCGGAAGAAAAACTTCTCCGTGCGATCTTTGGTGAAAAAGCTTCTGACGTTCGTGACACGTCACTCAAACTGCCACCAGGTGTTTCTGGAACAGTAGTTGAGGTTCGTGTGTTCTCTCGTCGAGGTGTCGACAAAGACGAACGTGCGATGGCAATTGAACAGTCTGAGATCGAGCGTCTTGCAAAAGACCGCGATGACGAGCGCGCAATTCTTGAGCGTTCATTCTCATCTCGTCTGAACTCTCTGATCCTCAGAAAGAAAGTTGTCAGCGGACCGAAGGGCCTCAAGGAAGGCACCGTGATCACCGAAGAAGTGTTGGAAGAATATACGGTTGGCCAGATGGCTCAGATCGTGGTTGCCAACGACAAGGTGATGAGCGACGTCGAAGCCCTTAAAGCCAAGTTCGAGTCAGACATTGCGCTGCTTCAGGCACGCTTTGATGACAAGGTCGAGAAACTGCAGCGCGGCGACGATCTTAGCCCGGGCGTGATGAAGATGGTCAAAGTCTTCGTTGCTGTGAAGCGTAAGCTTCAGCCTGGTGACAAGATGGCTGGTCGTCACGGTAACAAGGGTGTGATCTCACGGATCATTCCATCAGAAGATATGCCACATACTGAAGATGGAACACCGGTTGATATCGTGTTGAACCCACTGGGTGTGCCGTCACGAATGAACGTGGGGCAGATTCTTGAAACCCACCTCGGTTGGGCATGTCGTGGTCTTGGTCAGCAGATCGGCGAGTTGCTGGATGAGGGCAAGTCTTCACAGACTGTTCGCTCCAAGCTCAAAGAAATCTATGGCGAGAAGAACTACAAAGAAGACATCCAGTCTCTTGATGATGATCAGGTGATGGAACTTGCACATAACCTTCGCCCTGGTGTGCCGATTGCAACACCAGTGTTCGATGGTGCCCGCGAGCCGGACATTGTTGAAATGTTGGAATTGGCAGGTCTTGACCGCTCTGGTCAGGTGACATTGTTTGACGGTCGTACCGGCGAACAGTTCCACCGTCCTGTGACTGTTGGTTACATTTACATGCTGAAATTGCACCACTTGGTGGACGACAAAATCCACGCGCGGTCAATCGGACCATACTCGCTTGTTACACAGCAGCCGCTGGGTGGTAAGGCGCAGTTTGGTGGTCAGCGATTTGGTGAGATGGAAGTGTGGGCGCTCGAAGCATATGGCGCTGCATATACACTTCAGGAAATGCTTACCGTTAAGTCGGACGACGTTTCCGGTCGTACGAAGGTCTATGAGGCCATCGTACGTGGCGACGATACGTTCGAAGCCGGGATACCAGAATCCTTCAACGTTCTCGTGAAGGAACTTCATGCTCTCGGCCTCAACGTTGAACTTCGCTAACTGAAACGTCCCGAATAAAGGAAAAATGCTATGAATGAGCTTTCAAAAATCTTCGGCCAACAGCAAGGGACGCAGCGATTTGATGAGATTCGTATCTCAATCGCATCGCCAGAGCGCATCCTCAGCTGGTCTTTTGGTGAGATCAAAAAGCCTGAGACCATCAACTATCGTACCTTCAAGCCAGAGCGGGACGGTCTTTTCTGTGCTCGCATCTTTGGCCCGGTAAAGGACTACGAATGCCTGTGCGGCAAGTACAAGCGGATGAAGTACAAGGGCATTATCTGCGAAAAATGTGGTGTTGAAGTCACATTGCAGAAAGTGCGCCGTGAGCGGATGGGCCACATCGAACTGGCATCGCCAGTTGCACACATCTGGTTCCTGAAGTCGCTTCCATCACGTATTGGTCTGCTTTTGGACATGACGTTGAAGGATCTCGAGCGGGTTCTGTACTTCGAGAACTACGTTGTTATCGAACCAGGTACGACACCGCTTAAGATCAACGAACTTCTGACTGAAGAGCAGTATCAAAACGCAATGGATGAGTATGGCGAGAGTGAATTCACTGTCGGCATCGGTGCTGAAGCGATGCGTGAAATGCTCACAGCTATTGACCTCGAAGAAGAACTTGCAACCATCAAGATTGATCTGAAGGAAACAGGTTCCGAAGCCAAGCGTAAAAAGTACGTGAAGCGTTTGAAGCTGATGGAAGCATTCATCGAGTCGGGCGCACGTCCTGAGTGGATGATCCTGACGCACATTCCGGTCATTCCACCTGAGTTGCGTCCACTGGTGCCACTAGATGGTGGCCGTTTCGCAACATCTGATCTGAACGACCTTTATCGTCGTGTGATCAACCGGAACAACCGCCTCAAGCGTCTGATTGAACTTCGTGCGCCAGACATCATCATCCGTAACGAAAAGCGGATGCTGCAGGAATCTGTCGATGCATTGTTCGATAACGGTCGTCGTGGTCGTGCCATCACGGGTGCAAACAAGCGTCCGCTGAAGTCACTTTCCGATATGCTTAAAGGTAAGCAGGGTCGTTTCCGTCAAAACTTGCTTGGTAAGCGCGTCGACTACTCTGGTCGTTCCGTTATCGTTGTGGGTCCTGAACTGAAACTGCATCAGTGCGGTCTGCCGAAGAAAATGGCGCTCGAACTCTTCAAGCCATTCATCTATGCAAAGCTTGAACTCTATGGCCGTGCAACGACCATTAAAGCTGCGAAGAAGATGGTTGAAAAAGAACGTCCGGAAGTCTGGGATATCCTCGAAGAGGTTATCCGCGAGCATCCGGTACTTCTGAACCGTGCGCCAACATTGCACCGTCTCGGTATCCAGGCATTCGAGCCTGTTCTGATCGAAGGTAAAGCGATCCAGCTTCACCCATTGGTCTGCGCAGCGTTTAATGCTGACTTTGATGGTGACCAAATGGCTGTTCACGTGCCTTTATCACTGGAAGCACAACTCGAAGCACGTGTTCTCATGATGTCGACAAACAACATCCTGAGCCCTGCGAACGGTAAGCCGATTATCGTGCCATCGCAGGACATCGTGCTTGGTCTCTATTACATGAGCCTGGATCGTGAAGACGAGAAGGGTGAAGGTATGGTGTTTGCCAGTGTTGATGAAATTCAACAGGCAATGGACGCTGGTGAAGTGTCAATGCACGCCCGAGTTCAGGCGCGTTATCACACAGTCGATGAAGAAGGTGAGCCAACTGTTGTGCGTGTTGAAACTACACCAGGGCGGATGCTGCTTTCTGAGATCCTGCCAAAGAACAAAAAGATCCCATTCTCGCTGATCAACCAGTTGTTGACTAAGCGTGAGATCACGAACGTTCTTGACGAGGTCTATCGTCACTGTGGCCAGAAAGAGACCGTTATCTTTGCTGACCGTCTTATGGGACTTGGTTTCAAGCACGCATGTCGTGCCGGTATCTCGTTTGGTAAGGACGATCTGATTATTCCTGACTCCAAGGAAGGTCTGGTCACCGAAACGGAAGACAAGGTCAAAGAATACGAGCAGCAGTATCAAGACGGTCTGATCACCCAAGGTGAGAAGTACAACAAAGTCGTTGATGCCTGGTCGCATTGTACCGACCGCGTGGCTGACGAGATGATGAACGAGATTCAGAAGATTGAGACCGGCAAGCCGATCAACTCAGTCTACATGATGGCACACTCCGGTGCGCGTGGTTCAGCAGCTCAGATGAAACAGCTCGCGGGTATGCGTGGTCTGATGGCCAAGCCTTCTGGTGAGATCATCGAAACACCGATCATCTCGAACTTTAAAGAAGGTCTGACCGTGCTTGAGTACTTTAACTCAACACACGGTGCCCGTAAGGGTCTGGCTGATACAGCGCTTAAGACGGCGAACTCAGGTTATCTGACCCGTCGTCTTGTTGACGTTGCTCAGGACTGCATCATCCTCGAAGAAGATTGCGGCACGGATCAGTACATCACAGTTCATCCGGTTGTTGAGGGCGGCGATGTTGTGTCGCCACTTTCTGAGCGGACTTTGGGTCGTACAACGGCTGAAGATGTCATCCATCCAATCTCGGGTGAAGTCATCATCAAGCGTAACATGATCATCGAAGAGCCTCATTGTGTCGTCATCGAGGAAGCGGAAGTCGAAAGCATCCGTATTCGTTCGGTACTGACATGTGATCTTACTGAAGGTGTTTGTGCAGCGTGTTATGGTCGTGACCTCGCACGTGGTACGCCAGTGAACATGGGTGAAGCGGTTGGTGTTATGGCCGCTCAGTCGATTGGTGAGCCGGGCACGCAGTTGACGATGCGTACGTTCCACATTGGTGGTGCTGTGCAGCGTGGTACTGAGCGTTCGTACATCGAATCAGTCGCTGACTCGAAAGTGAAACTGGTCAACTGCACGACAGTTAAGAACTCTCGTGGCATTCAGATCATGATGAGCCGTAATGCTGAGTTGCTATTGGTTGACGGGAAAGGGCGCTCGCGCGCCAAACACCGTATTCCATATGGTGCGCAGTTGATGGTCAAAGACGGTGCCAAGGTTGCACGCGGTGACAAGCTCGCCGAGTGGGATCCATACACACTGCCTGTCATTACTGAAAAAGAGGGTGTTGCAACCTACGTTGACCTGACGGAAGGCATCTCGCTGACCGAACGGACAGACGATGCAACGGGTATCTCTTATAAGGTTGTGACCGACTGGAAATCTCAGCCAAAGGGAAGCGATCTTCGCCCACGTATTACATTGCGTGACAAGAAGGGTGAAGTTGTGAACCTGGATAGCGGCCACGAAGCACGTTACTTCCTTTCAGTTGATGCCATTCTCTCGGTTGAGAACGGACAGGAAGTCCACGCTGGTGACGTTGTTGCACGTATCCCACGTGAAAGCGCGAAGACGCGTGACATCACGGGTGGTCTGCCACGGGTTGCTGAATTGTTCGAAGCACGTCGTCCAAAGGATCACGCGATTATCGCCGAAAGCGAAGGTCGTGTTGAATTTGGCAAAGACTACAAGAACAAGCGCCGCGTGATTGTGCAGCCTGTTGAAGATGGTGATGAGGCAACAGAATATCTGGTGCCTAAGGGACGTCACCTGTCCGTGCAGGAAGGCGACTACGTTCAGGTCGGTGATGCGCTGATGGATGGTAACCCTGTGCCGCACGATATCCTGCGTGTCCTGGGTGTCGAGGCATTGGCTGAATACCTGATCAACGAGATTCAGGACGTTTATCGCCTGCAGGGTGTGAAGATCAACGACAAGCACATCGAGGTGATTGTTCGCCAGATGCTGCAAAAGGTTGAAGTTACACACGGTGGAGATACCACGTTGCTGGTGGGTGAACTTGTCGATCGTATCGAATTCGACAAGATCAACGCCAAGGCTGAAAAGGCGGGTGATACACCTGCTAAATTCGAGGCCGTGCTTCAGGGTATTACCAAAGCCAGCCTGCAGACGCAGTCGTTTATCTCGGCAGCGTCGTTCCAGGAGACAACACGTGTGCTCACCGAGGCGGCGGTATCCGGCAAGGTCGATGATCTCATCGGTCTCAAGGAGAACGTCATCGTCGGTCGTCCGATCCCGGCAGGTACGGGGTCGTTCATGAACGGCATGCGTGAGATTGCTGCGAAACGCGATGCAGCGATTGCGAAAACGCTACCAGCTGAGGAGGCTGCGGAACTTATCGAAGGTCCGGCACCCGACTCCGAGTAAACGTTAACGCAAAAATACGATCAAACAGGGGCGTGTACCGATGGTATGCGCCCCTTTTGATTCGGCATTCACTGTCAAATCGGGGGTGATGGCGATTTCTTGGATGATTTTGGGCAGAATCACGGTCTTCAGTCGCATAAAAATGCACCAAAGGTGTGGTTAATATGCATATCTCGACTCATTTTTTTGCATTGCAGCATTGATGGAAGCTAAATCTGGTGTATTTTTGCAACGCCCCTACTACATTAAGTCTAAGGGACTGATTTTTCGTAATATTTTTTCATAACTTTCCGGTTGACGCGGGTAGGGGGCGCCCATATAGTCCGCCCACTCAAGGAACTGGTGGTAGTCATTTACTGACTAGACGCAGTTGTTCACTTGAGCGAGATGAAAATTTAGTGACAGCCCGCGAGCGCTAACTCAGTTCGAGGTGATTGTTTGAGCCATTGTCGGTATGCCCAAACAGGGTGTGCGTGACTGCGGCTCGACGCATGTTGCAGAGCCCAATGGTGGGCAAGAGTTATTGAGGAGTTGGATTGAGCGTATGCCGACGATCAACCAGTTAATTCGTAAGCCGCGTAAAGCGCCTATAAAACGTACCAAAGTTCCTGCTCTTGAGGCATGTCCTCAAAAGCGTGGTGTGTGTACTCGTGTGTACACAACAACCCCGAAGAAGCCTAACTCAGCTCTTCGTAAAGTCGCACGTGTGCGCTTAACGAACGGTTTTGAAGTGACGAGCTATATCCCAGGTGAAGGCCACAACCTCCAGGAGCACTCAGTCGTGATGATCCGTGGTGGTCGTGTGAAAGACCTTCCGGGCGTTCGTTATCACATTATTCGCGGCACGCTCGACACCCAGGGTGTTAGCGACCGTAAACAGCGCCGTTCGAAATACGGCGCTAAGCGTCCGAAATAAGGGAGAGAGTATATGTCCCGTCGCCATGCCGCAGAGAAGCGCCAAGTACTTCCCGATGCCAAGTTCAAGGACCTGGTTGTCACGAAGTTTATGAATGCGCTGATGAAAGACGGCAAGAAATCCGCTGCTGAGCGTATTGTTTATGGTGCCTTTGACCTTATGCAGTCAAAAGGTGGTCAGGACCCGGTCCAGACCTTCCATGAAGCGCTCTCCAACGTTAAGCCAATGGTTGAGGTTCGTTCACGCCGTGTTGGTGGTGCAACGTATCAGGTTCCCGTCGAAGTTCGTGCAGAGCGTCGTCAGGCCCTTGCTATTCGTTGGCTCGTAGAGATGTCACGTAAGCGTTCAGAGAACACAATGGTTGAGCGTCTCTCATCAGAACTTCTTGATGCCGCCAACAATCGTGGCGCTGCTGTAAAGAAGCGTGAAGACACACACCGGATGGCAGAAGCTAACAAAGCTTTCTCCCATTACCGCTGGTAATTTAGTTCAGGATAGATCGAATTATGGCAAAGCGCGTCACCCCTCTTGAGCGATATCGCAACATCGGCATCATGGCTCACATTGATGCTGGTAAAACAACGACGACTGAGCGCGTTCTGTTTTACACGGGTAAGTCCTACAAGATCGGCGAAGTCCACGACGGCAACGCAACGATGGACTGGATGGAGCAGGAGCAGGAGCGTGGTATTACCATTACCTCTGCTGCGACCACCGCATTCTGGAATAACCACCGTATTAACATCATCGACACACCGGGCCACGTTGACTTCACGATTGAGGTTGAGCGTTCGCTCCGCGTGCTTGACGGTGCGGTTGCTGTATTCGACTCGGTTGCTGGTGTTGAGCCACAATCTGAGACGGTTTGGCGCCAGGCTGACAAATACGGTGTGCCTCGGATGTGCTTCGTCAACAAGATGGACCGTACCGGTGCAGACTTCTATCGCTGTGTCGATATGATCATTGACCGTCTGGGTGCTGTGCCTGCTGTTCTTCAGTTGCCAATCGGTTCTGAGTCAGACTTCGTTGGTGTTGTCGATCTCGTGAAGATGCAGGCGATTGTCTGGAAAGACGAGAGCCTGGGCGCTGAGTTCGAATACACAGACATTCCGGCTGATTTGGCTGATAAGGCTGCTGAATACCGCGAGCGGCTTCTTGAGACTGTCGTCGAAATGGACGACGACGCTATGGAAGCTTATCTCGAAGGCACAGAGCCTGACGAAGCAACATTGAAGGCATGTATCCGTAAGGGTTGTATCGGCAACGTATTCGTTCCTGTGATCCTTGGTTCTGCATTCAAAAACAAAGGTGTTCAGCCAATGCTGGACGCAGTTGTTGACTTCCTTCCGTCTCCGCTTGAAGTGCCTGCAATTAAAGGTGTCGCGGTTGACGATCCAGAAGTTGCTATGGTCCGTGAAAGTGACGACGCAGAGCCTTTCTCAGCGTTGGCATTCAAAATCATGAACGACCAGCACGTCGGATCTTTGACGTTCGTACGGATTTACTCCGGATCGATTGCGCAGGGCGATTTCGTCCAGAACACCGTTAAAGGTAAGCGCGAGCGTATTGGTCGTATGCTGGAAATGCATGCGAACTCACGTGAGCAGATCGACGTGGCTATGGCCGGTGATATTGTCGCTTTTGTTGGTCTTAAGGACACCACGACAGGTGACACACTCTGTGATCCAGCTAATCCTGTGATCCTTGAGCGTATGGAATTCCCTGAGCCAGTGATCGAAGTTGCTGTTGAGCCTAAGACAAAGGCTGACCAGGAAAAGATGGGCCTCGCGCTGCAGCGTCTTGCGGCAGAAGATCCTTCATTCCGGGTTTCCAGTGATGAAGAGTCTGGTCAGACGGTTATCGCCGGTATGGGCGAATTGCACCTCGACATTCTTGTTGATCGCATGAAGCGTGAATTCAAGGTTGAAGCAAATGTTGGTGCACCACAGGTTGCTTACCGTGAGACCATCAGCCGTGAATACGACTGTGACTACACACACAAGAAGCAGTCAGGTGGTTCCGGTCAGTACGCGCGTGTTAAAATCAAGTTTGAGCCGCTACCACCAGGATCGGGCATTCAGTTCGAGAGCACTGTTGTTGGTGGTAACGTGCCCCGCGAATTTATCCCAGGTGTTGAAAAAGGACTGCGTAGCGCGTCTGACACCGGTGTGATTTGTGGTTTCCCGTGCATCGATTTCAAAGCGACGCTCTATGATGGCGCGTCACACGATGTTGATAGCTCGGTTATGGCATTCGAAATCGCATCACGTGCAGCATTCCGTGAAGGTATTGCTGCTGCCAAGCCCGTATTGCTTGAGCCGGTGATGAAGGTTGAGTGCGTAACGCCTGAAGATTACATGGGCGATATCATCGGTGATTTGAACTCACGTCGTGGCCAGGTCCAGGATATGGATCAGCGCGGAAACGCGCGGGTGGTAACGGCAATGGTTCCACTTGCTAACATGTTCGGTTATGTGAACGAGCTGCGCTCCATGTCACAGGGCCGTGCACAATATACGATGCATTTTGATCATTATGCTGAGGTGCCGAATCAGGTCTCTACAGAGATCCGTGAAAAGCTCGCAGGTTAACAGTTAACGAGAGAGAGAAGTAAGATGGCCAAGGAAAAGTTTGAGCGTAATAAGCCGCACTGTAACGTTGGTACGATTGGTCACGTTGACCATGGTAAGACGACATTGACGGCAGCGATTACGAAGGTTTTGGCGGAAGCTAGT
>Ga0189287_100283_pt1 | contig 15931 bp, 12 predicted proteins | sample UW86minimetaG_FD_130319 | JGI IMG/M metagenome (GOLD analysis project Ga0189287, IMG submission 130319) | Marine microbial communities from the Costa Rica Dome - UW86 mini metaG | ecosystem: Environmental > Aquatic > Marine > Oceanic > Photic zone | place: Costa Rica: the Eastern Pacific... | reverse complement strand
GCCACGGCGATATGCGTATCGAACAGGCCAACACTGGAATAAAGCTGGAAGAACGGCAGTGCGAACACGGCGGGCGGTGCCATCCGGTTGGTCAGCAGCCAGAAGAACAGGTGCTTGTCTCCGATGAACTGGTACCGCGAAAAGGCATAGGCCGCGGGCAGCGCCACGGTGACCGAGATCACCGTGTTCATCACCACGTAGATCATCGAGTTGACGTATCCCATGTACCACGAGGCATCGGTCAGGATGGTCACGTAGTTCTCAAGCGTGATTTTCCGGGGCCAGAGCGAGAAGGTGCCGAGGATCTCGGCATTGGTCTTCAGGCTCATGTTCACCAGCCAGTAGATCGGCAGCAGCAGGAACAGCAGGTAAAGCACCATCACCACGGCCGACCCGTTCACGCGGGCGCCACTGCGGGTACGGGTCTTGCCGGGGGCCTGCGGGGCGTTGACGGTTGCATCGGCCATCGCTCAGCTCCCTTCCTTGTCGAGATTCGTCATGACCGTGTAGAACACCCAGCTGATCAGCAGGATCACGAGGAAATACATGATCGAGAAGGCCGCGGCGGGGCCGAGGTCGAACTGGCCAAGCGCCATCTTCACGAGGTCGATTGACAGGAACGTGGTGGCGTTGCCCGGCCCCCCGCCGGTGACCACGAAGGGCTCGGTATAGATCTTGAAGCTGTCCATGAAGCGCAGCAGGATCGCGATGGTCAGAACCCCGCGCATCTTCGGCAGCTCGATATAGCGGAACACCTTCCAGCGGCTTGCCTGGTCGATCTTGGCGGCCTGGTAATAGGCGTCGGGGATCGAGACCAGCCCGGCATAGGCCAGCAGCGCCACCAGAGAGGTCCAGTGCCAGACATCCATGATGATGACCGTGGCCCAGGCATCGAAGATGTCCTGCGTGTAGTTGTAGCTGAACCCGAGCTGGTCGAGCGTATGGCCCAGCAACCCGATATCGACGCGGCCGAAGATCTGCCAGATCGTGCCGACCACGTTCCACGGAATGAGCAGCGGAAGTGACATCAGCACGAGGCAGACGGACACCCAGACGCCCTTGCGCGGCATGTTGAGCGCCACGAAGATACCAAGTGGCACCTCGATGGCGAGGATGATGGCCGAGAAGACGAGTTGCCGCTGCAGCGCGTCCCACATCCGGTCGCTTTCGAGCAGTTCGCGGAACCACATCAGCTTGTCGTCGAGCGGGAAGAACTCGCCCGCGAACGTGTCCTGCACGGCATAGTTCACCACGGTCATCAGCGGGATGACCGCCGAGAAGGCCACCAGAACCAGCACCGGCAGAACGAAGAGCCATCCCTTCTGGTTGACGGTCTTTTCCTGCATCACGCGGCCCTTCCCTGGCTGCCCTCGGGCGCGACGCGCCAGTCATCGGCATAGACGTTGACGCCCCGGGGCTCGAACTCGATGCGGGTCATGTCCGGCCCGATCTCGGTGCCTTCACCGGCGATGATGTTGATCTCGGTACCGAAACACTCGGCGCGCACGATCTTGTGGCGGCCAACATCCTCGACCCGGCGGATCTTGACGGGCAGACCGCCACTGTCGGACAGGCGCACGAATTCCGGCCGGACGCCGAGCGCCACCTGGCCCGACGGTGCACCATAGGCGTTTGCCAATTGGATCTCCGTGCCGTTGACGTAAGCCCGATTCCCCTCGACCTTTGCCGGCAGCACGTTCATGCCCGGCGAACCGATGAAATAGCCCACGAATGTGTGCTCGGGCGTCTCGAACAGTTCTTCCGGCGTCCCGATCTGGATCACCCGTCCGTCATGCATCACCACCACCTTGTCGGCGAAGGTCAGTGCCTCGGTCTGGTCGTGGGTGACATAGATCATGGTGTGTCCGAACTGCCGGTGCAGTTGCTTGAGCTGGGTGCGCAGTTCCCATTTCATGTGGGGGTCGATCACGGTCAGCGGCTCATCGAACAAGAGCGCATTGACGTCCTCCCGCACCATGCCGCGGCCGAGGCTGATCTTCTGCTTGGCATCCGCCGTGAGACCTTGGGCCTTGCGGTCGAGCGTGTCCTCCATGCCGATCATCCGGGCAATCTCCTGCACGCGAGATGCCACGTAACTGGCTTCGGCACCGCGATTTTTCAGCGGGAAGGCAAGGTTCTCACGCACGGTCATGGTGTCGTAGACCACGGGGAACTGGAACACCTGGGCGATGTTGCGTTCGGCCGTCGGCGCATGGGTCACGTCCTTGTCGTCGAACAGGATTCGCCCCTGGCTCGGCTCCAGCAGGCCCGAGATGATGTTGAGCAGGGTGGACTTGCCACAGCCCGAAGCGCCGAGCAGCGCGTATGCCTCGCCATCGTTCCAGTCGTGGTTCAGCTCCTTCAGAGCGTAATCGTCCGGGCCGCCGGGGTTGGGCAGGTAGGAATGGGCGAGGTTGTCGAGCGTGATCTTTGCCATGTCTCTCTCCTCTCACGCGGCCTGGGCATAGGCGGCGGGGGCGACAAGCTCTCCGCCCTCGCTGAAAACGTAAACGTGCCGCGGCTCAAGATAGACTTTCAGTCCCTCGCCCAGCGTGATGTCATGCACCCCGTGGATCAGCCCGACCCAGCGCTCGCCATGGTGATCGAGGTGGATGAAAGTTTCCGAGCCGGTGATCTCGGTCACCTCGAGGCGCGTCGAGAATTCGAGCGCGTCGGCGGCCTCTGTACGGATATCAAGGTGATTGGGGCGGAACCCGGCGATATAGCGGCCATCCTGCAGTTGGGCCAGCTTGCCCGTCGCGCTGGCCGACTGCCCTTCGCCGAACATGATCCGGTTACCGGTCTTGGATATCTGAAGGAAATTCATCGGCGGGTCGGAAAAGACGCGCGCGGTTTCCATGTCGACGGGCCGCCGGTAGACCTCCGGCGTCGGCCCGAACTGGGTGACGCGCCCTTCCCACAACGTCGCGGTATTGCCGCCAAGCAGTAGCGCCTCCTCGGGTTCGGTAGTGGCGTAGACGAAGATCGAGCCGGATTCCTCGAATATCTTGGGAATTTCCTGCCGCAACTCCTCGCGCAGCTTGTAATCGAGGTTGGCCAGCGGCTCGTCGAGCAGCACGAGTCCTGCGTTCTTGACCAGCGCCCGCGCGAGGGCACAGCGCTGTTGCTGACCACCCGACAGCTCGAGCGGCTTGCGGTCGAGAAAGGGGCCGAGCTTCATCAGGTCTGCCGTCTTGCGCACCGCGGCATCGATCTCGCTGGCCGGTATCTTCTTCAGCCGCATGGGAGAGGCGATGTTTTCATAGACGGACATCGAGGGATAGTTGATGAACTGCTGGTAGACCATGGCAACGCCACGATCCTGCACGCGCTTGCCGGTCACGTCTTCGCCGTCCCACAGGATGCGGCCCGTCCACGGTGCGTCGAGCCCGGCCATCAGCCGCATCAACGATGTCTTGCCCGCCAGTGTCGGCCCGAGCAGGACATTCATCGTGCCCTTCTCGAGCGTCAGGTCGGTGGGGTGGATATGCACCTGCCCCTCGACTTGCTTCGACACGTTTTCCAGAACCAGGGTCATCGGGCGTCCTTGTGTTTCATTCCGCGGCTTTCGCAGCATTGGTCCGGGGCCGGGCGTCGCGCATCCACCGGTCGAGCGCGGCCACCTCCTCGGACGTCATGCGCAGGCCAAGCTTGGACCGGCGCCAGACAACATCCTCGGCCTCGCGGGCATATTCCTTGTCCATCAGCCAGCGCACCTCCCGCTCGGTGAGCGTGGCACCGAAATCGCGACCGAGGTCTTCGGGCGATGTCGCGTCAGCGAGGATGCCGTCCGCCTCTTTGCCGTAGGCGCGCACCAGCCGGCGGGCCCAGAACTCCGACAGGAAAGGATAGGCCGCGCGCAGGTCGGCCACCACCTGTTCGACTGCGCTCACCTCGAAATCTCCGCCCGGCAAGGGTACACCAGCCGTCCACGGACCGATCAGGGCAGGGAAGAAGGGCGCAAGCTGCTCCATCGCGCTTTCGGCGAGACGACGATAGGTGGTGATCTTGCCGCCGAAGACGTTGAGCAGGGGCGCCCCGTTGTCGTCGACCTTCAGCACGTAGTCGCGCGTGGCGGCGGTGGCCGATTTCGCCCCGTCATCGTGCAGCGGGCGCACGCCGGAATAGGTCCAGACGATATCGTCACGGGTCACCGGGCGTTCGAAATACTCCGAGGCGAAGGCGCAGAGATAGTCCTGCTCCTCGGGTGTGCAGACAGGTTTTTCCGAGGGGTCGCCATGGTCGGCATCGGTCGTGCCGATCAGGGTGAAGTCGGTCTCGTAGGGGATGGCGAAAATGATCCGGCCGTCCTTCCCCTGGAAGAAATAGCACTTGTCGTGATCGTATAGCTTGCGGGTCACGATATGGCTGCCGCGCACCAGCCGCACGCCTTCGGTGCTGTTGACCGTCGCCACCTCCTGTATGACCTTCCCCACCCAGGGCCCGCCGGCGTTGACGAGGGCACGGGCATGGCGTGTCTCGCGCTCGCCGCTGTCGCTGTCTTCCAGCGTGATGGCCCAGAACTCGCCCTCGCGCCGGGCCTCGACCACCTTCGTGCGCGTCAGGATTTCCGCCCCCATCTTCGCCGCGTCGCGCGCGTTGAGAACGACAAGGCGGGAATCCTCGACCCAGCAATCAGAATACTCGTAGGCACGCCGGAACTTCTGCTTGAGCGGCGCCCCCTCCGGCGTGCCATCGAGGCTCAGCCGTGTCGTGCCGGGCAGGATCTTCCGGCCGCCCATCGTGTCATAAAGGAAGAGGCCCAACCGGATCAGCCACGCGGGGCGGCGCCCCTTCATCCACGGCAGGAAAGTTTCGAGAACTTTCGAGGTCGGTGTGCCGCTTTCGAACCGCATGTCCTTGTGCCAGGGCAGCACGAAACGCAATGGCCAGCTGATATGCGGCATCGCACGCAACAGGGTTTCGCGTTCGACCAGTGCCTCGCGCACCAGCCGGAACTCGAAGAACTCAAGGTAGCGCAGGCCGCCATGGAAAAGCTTGGTCGAGGCAGAGGAGGTTGCGGAAGCCAGGTCGTTCATCTCGGCCAGCGTGACCGTCAGGCCCCGGCCGGCCGCATCCCGTGCGATCCCGCATCCGTTGATCCCCCCGCCTATGACGAAAAGATCGCGCACGTCGGCATGGTGCGGCCCTGATTCCAATTTCGGTTTCCTCCCCGAATTCGCCCTGAACGAACCATAGTGATGCGCGATATGTCAATTTATATTTTCGTTTATGTTCGGAATCGCAGGTGCTAAGCATTCGTTCCAAAGGGATACGCACATCATCGCCGACCGTCGGCCGAGCGGCACAGGAGGACAGGCCCATGTCTCAAACCTTCCGGCACCCGGACATCCTCGAGATCGCCCGGCGAGAGGGAAAGGTCGTGGTCGAGGATCTGGCCGAGCGGTTCGGCGTCACCGTACAGACGATCCGGCGGGACCTGACCGAGCTTGCCGACGCGGGCAAGCTCGAGCGGGTCCACGGCGGCGCCGTTCTGCCGTCGGGCGTATCCAATATCGGGTATGAAGACCGGCGCGGGTTGAACGAGGACGCCAAGCAGCGCATCGCCCAGGTATGCGCGAAAGAGATTCCGGACAACGTTTCGGTCTTCCTCAACATCGGTACGTCGACCGAGGCCGTGGCACGCGAGCTGCGGCACCATCACAACCTCATGGCCATCACCAACAACATGAACGTCGCCAACATCCTGGCCGGCAATTCCGATTGCGAGATCATTGTTGCCGGCGGTGTCTTGCGCCGGTCAGACGGGGGATTGGTCGGCAACCTGACCACGGCGACGATCGAGCAGTTCAAGTTCGATTTCGCGGTGATCGGGTGTTCCGCGCTCGATGGCGACGGGGACCTGCTCGATTTCGACTTCCAGGAGGTCAAGGTCAGCCAGACGATCATCCGGCAGGCTCGGAAAACATTCCTGGTGGCGGATCATTCCAAGTTCCAGCGTCACGCACCGGCGCTGATTGCCTCGCTCAGGGATATCGATACATTCTTCACCGATGTCGCGATCAGCCCGAAGCTTGTCACGAAATGCCGGGAATGGGGCACCAAGGTGGTGGTCTGCGCCTAGACCGAAACGCTTTTCAGCAGGTCTTCGCGACCCAGCGTATCCTTCCGGCCACTCAGCCGAACCGCACCGCGTTCTAGCACGTAGAAGGCATCGCCAAGGTCATAGGCGAAGCTGAAATACTGTTCGACCAGCACGATGGCCATATCTGCCCTTTGCCGCAGGTGTGCGATGACGCGGCCGATCTGTTGAATGATGTTCGGCTGGATGCCTTCGGTCGGCTCGTCGAGCAGAAGGAGCTTCGGTTTCGCAATCATGGCACGGGCGATGGCCAGTTGCTGTTGCTGCCCGCCGGACAGGTCGCCGCCGCGTCGGCCGAGGAAATCCTTAAGGATCGGGAAGAGTTCGAACACCTCGTCCGGGATCCGGTGTTCCGACCTGGGCAGACATGCGAAACCCGTTTCGAGATTTTCGCGCACCGTGAGAAGTGGAAAGATGTCGCGGCCCTGCGGGACGTAGCCCACGCCCTTGCGGGCCAGCGCATGCGCCGTGGCACGCTGCACGGGTTCGCCATCCAGCGTGTAGTGGCCACCGGAAAAGCCGTGCGTCCCGGAGATCGCCTTGAGCAGGCTGGTCTTGCCCACGCCGTTCGTGCCCATCACGCAGGTCACTTCGCCGCGCCGGGCGACCATGTCGATTCCGTTGAGGATCTGGCTGCCGCCGTAATGCAGCGTCAGCCCTTCCGTCCTGAGGATTTCATCGCCCGAGATAGACATCGATCACCTTCTCATTCTGGGTCACATGGTCGATGGAGCCCTCGGCCAGCACCGAGCCTTCATGCAGGACGGTCACCTTGCAATCCAACCGGCGGACAAATTCCATGTCATGCTCGACCACCACGACGGCGCGTGTCCTGGCGGCCTCGCGCAGGATATCCGTGGTGTGCTCGCGCTCGGTTGGCGTCATGCCCGCCGCCGGCTCGTCGACCAGCAGCAGGCGGGGCTCCTGCGCCAGCAGCATGCCGATTTCCAGCCATTGCTTCTGCCCGTGGCTGAGTTCGCCCGACTTTCGATGCAGCGCGCCGGACAGGCCGATCTCTTCGGCGAGTTCGACGATCTTGGCGTGATCGTCTTCATCCGGCCGGAACGTCAGCACGCTGAAGGGCCCGCGGGCCTTTTTCAGCGCCATCATCAGGTTGTCGGCAACGGATTGATCCTCGAATACCGTGGGCCGCTGGAACTTGCGCCCCACCCCGGCCTGGGCAATGCGGCTTTCGCTCATCGAAAGCAGCGAAACACCCTTGTCCCCATAATTGACCCGGCCTTCGTCCGGCTTGGTCTTGCCGGTGATGATGTCCATGAACGTGGTCTTGCCGGCCCCGTTCGGGCCGATCACCGCGCGCAGCTCCCGCTCGGCGATCTGGAAGGACAGGTTGTTGATCGCCTTGAAACCGTCGAAGGACACGGAAACGCCGGAAACCTCTAACAGCGTGCTCATTTGTCGGCCTCCCGTTCGCGCAGCGCACCCTGATCCGGTCCGAGATCGGCCCCATGACGGTTCGGCGTGGTGCGATCGATGATGATGTCGACCAATCCGCCTATGCCCTTGGGCGCGAAAAGCGTGACCAGCACGAAGGAGAGGCCCAGCAGCACGGTCCACCAATCGACCCACTGGATACGATAGAAACCGAGGTTGATATCCGGAGCCTGTCCGCCGGTAAACCACGTCGACAGAAGCGACACGAAGGCGGCGCCGATAACCGCGCCGTAAAGCCTGCCCCGCCCGCCGATGGCGACCCAGACGGCCAGGTAGATCGAGGCGATGGGCGCGATCTCGGTCGGGTTGATGATACCGGCCTGCGGGTAGTAGAGCGCACCGGCAATCCCCGCGATGATGGCGGTCAGCGTGAAGACGAAGAGTTTGAAGGCTTCGACCGGATAGCCGAGGAAACGCACCCGCGCCTCGTCATCCCGGATCGCGCGAATGACCGAGCCGAACTTGCCCGACACGATCCAGGCGCAAAGCACGTAACCGGCCCCAAGGGCAAAGGCCGACCCCCAGAAGAACCAGACCGAGACCGTCGCCTGCGGCACCGCGTCGAGGCCCGGCAGGTTCTGGAGGCCCGAAAGTCCGTTGTTCCCGCGCAGCCCGCTATCGTTCTGGAAAAGATAGAGCGACAGGGCGAGCGTCATCGCCTGTGTCAGGATCGACAGGTAGACACCCGTCACCCGGCTACGGAAGGCCAGCCAGCCGAAAACCAGCGCGAGAAGGCCGGGCACCAGCACCACGAAGGCCAGCTGGATCGGCAGGGAATGGGCAAAGGCCCAGACCGGGGGAAACTCCGACGCACCGACCACGCCGAAGATCTGGGTGGCGATGCCGTCGGAGATTTCCTGCGCCGTCGGCGGCAGTTCCGACGCGGCCAGGCTGTCGACCACGATCAGGCGCGTGCGCTCGTACATGAGCCACATGCCGATCGCGTAGCCCCCGAGCCCGAAAAACGCCATGTGCCCCAGTGACAGGATTCCGCAATAGCCCCAGACAAGGTCCATCGCCAGCGCGACAAGGCAAAGGCAGAGCGTCTTGCCCAGCGTCTTGACGAAGCTGGTGGATATCGCACCGATGCCGAACCCTTCCGACAGGATGGTGACGCCAAGGGTGAAGAGGCCCAGCACCGCGAGGAACACCAGCACCGAGGGGAATCTCAGGGCAAGCGGCGTGCGAACGTGGCCGGCGGACAGGGTCGACTCGCTCATCTTACGCCTCCGCCGCACGGCCCTTGAGGGCGATGATGCCCCGCGGCCTGAACTGGATGAAAAGGATGATGAACAGGATCATGTAGGTTTGGGCCGCCAGCGTGTTCGACGGGTTCAGCCACTCGATCCCCTTCTGCACCGAGCCCACCAAGGTGGCGCCCAGAAGCGTGCCCCAGATATTGCCGACCCCGCCCACGACGACGGTCATGAAGGACTGCACGATATAGTCTGCCCCCATTTCCGAGGTCACCTTGGCATAAAGCCCGATGGCCACGCCGGCGATCCCGGCGATGCCGGAGCCGAATCCGAAGGTCAGCATGTTGATCCGGTCCGGGTTGATCCCCATCGACGCCGCCATGCGCGGGTTCTGCGTCACCGCCCGCACCTCGAGCCCCAGCCGGGTGCGGTTCATCACCAGCAGGAACATCGCGAGGAACAGCAAGGCGAGCACGAAGATCGCGATGCGGATGTAGCTGATCGCGACGATATCGTTGAACACCAGCGACCCGTCGAGCCAGTCCGGAGAGGTCAGCGGCCGCGCCTGCGTGCCGAAGATGTTCTTGGCGATCTGCTGCAACGCGATGGAAATGCCGAACGTCGCCAGAAGTGTCTCCAGAGGGCGGTGGTAGAGCCAGCGGATCACCAGCCGCTCCATCGCGACCCCCGCGCCGAAGGTGATGGCGAACGCCAGCGGCAGGGCAAGGATGATCGACAGCGTGTAGTCCGGTACGATCTGCTGGACGACATAGCCGGTATAGGCGCCCATCATGATGAACTCGCCATGCGCCATGTTGATCACACCCATGACACCGAAGGTGATGGCAAGGCCGATGGCGGCGAGGAAGTATATCGAGGCCAGCGAAAGGGCGTCGAGCCCGAGGTCGAGGGCCTGGTTCACGGTGACCTTGTTCTCGATGCTCTGCAGCACGGCCGCGGCAGCCAGCGCGATTTCGGGCGGTGCGCCGATATAGCGTTCGAAGAAAACCTGGGAATCGATAGCCGCATCGACCTCCGCTTCCGTGGCGACGGGTTGCACGACGCCGGTTTCCGCGAGGGCGGCATAGGCCATGTCGCGGGCGGATTCGCTGTCCAGCGTGGCCACCTGCACCCCCGCGACCGATCCGTCCTCGATATTCGCCACGAGGGCCGCGCGCTTGTCGGCCCGGCTTATGCGCGGGCGGTTGATGCCTTCCGAAACGAGGAGGTCATAGGCCGCCTCGCGCGAGAGCGCGTCGCTGCCCGGGTCGAGCTCGCGGGCCACGTCGGGGCTGTCGGGCAGTTCTGATGCGGTTTCCAGCCGGGTGGCCAGCAACGGGTTCAGAGTGGCGCGCACGTCAACCCCGAGATCACCGCGAAAGCTTTCGATGGCCGCGATGCGCGTGGACTCGTCTTCCTCGAACCGGATGGTCAGCAGCCGTTCGAGCCGGTCCATCCGGGCGGCAAGGCCGGGGTGTTCTTCTGCCTCGGCGGCCTTGCGAAGGGCAGGAAGATGGCTGGCATCGGCGTCGCGCTCGATGGCAGCCAGGGCCTGTCGGCGCATCTTGGCATCGGGATCGGTGAGCTGGAACTGCACCAGGGCGGCACCGATCTTGCCGCGGATACCGGAATTGGGCTTGAGCTGGTCGTAATCGTCATCGGGCACTTCCCCGATTTCCGAACTGTCGGCGAAATCGAAGATGCGCAGCGTGTCGCGGTCCACCTCTTCGGCATAGACGAAGAGGCCGGTTTCCTCGTTCTGCCACATCTCCTTGTTCTGCCACTTGGCCAGAACCAGCCGCGCCTCGGGCAGACCGCTTGCCGCCAGCGCATCGATCGCCGGGCCGATCGTTTGGCGCGAGCTTTTGGCAATGATCTCGGCATGTTCCTGCAGAACCTGCTGGATCGGCGCCTCGGCGTTCTGCGCGTTGGCAGGGGCGGCAAGACAGATCAACGCGACGCAGAGACGAACCCAGTTGAGCATCCGGAAATCCCTTGAAAGGCCGGGGGGCACAAAATCGCCCCCCGGTAATGTCAGGTGTCGGTCAGGAGGCGATCAGTAGTTCGACTTGATCTGAACGCAGGTCTCGGTCGAGGTGTTGTACATCCCGCATTCGAGTTCCTTCCAGTCCGAGACGAGAACAGCCGATTCCGGCAGGAAGTCTGTCCAGGCATCGCCCGGCACTTCCTCGGTCTGGCTGATGATGTCGAACTGGCCGTCTTCCTGGATCTCGCCGATCAGAACGGGCTTGGACAGGTGGTGGTTCGGCAGCATGACGGCGGTGCCACCGGTCAGGTTCGGGAATTCCTGCCCGTACATGGCGGCACGCACGTCATCGACCTCGGTGCTTTCGGCCGCGGTGACAGCGTTCACCCACATGTTGAACCCGATATAGTGGGCTTCCATCGGGTCGTTGGTGACACGGTCATCGCCCATGCGGGCCTTCCATGCCGCGACCCACTCCTCGTTCGCCTCGGTATCGGCGGACTGGAAGTAGTTCCACGCGGCGAGGTGGCCGACGAGGTTGGTGGTGTCGAGGCCGGAAAGCTCTTCCTCGCCGACCGAGAAGGCGACGACGGGAATGTCATCGGCAGAGATGCCTGCCGCTGCGAGTTCCTTGTAGAAGCCCACGTTGGCATCGCCGTTGATCGTCGAGATCACGCCGACCTTCTTGCCGTCGGCCCCCAGCGCCACGACATCGGCGACGATCTTCGACCAGTCGGAATGGCCGAACGGCGTGTAGTTGACGAAGATGTCATCCTCGGCGATGCCTTTCGACTTCAGGTAGCTTTCAAGGATGTTGTTGGTCGTCCGCGGGTAGACATAGTCGGTGCCCAGCAGCGCGAATTTCTCGACGCCCAGTTCCTCGAGGAAATAGTCGGTGGCCGGAATGGCCTGCTGGTTCGGCGCGGCGCCGGTGTAGAACACGTTTTTCGAGCTCTCCTCGCCTTCATACTGCACCGGGTAGAAGAGCAGGCCGTTCAGCTCCTCGATGACCGGCAGAACCGATTTGCGGCTGACGCTGGTCCAGTTGCCGAAGATCACGTCGACCTCGTGCACGGTCAGCAGCTCGCGCGCCTTCTCGGCGAAAAGCGGCCAGTCGGAGGCCGGGTCGACCACAACGGCCTCGAGCTCGCAGCCAAGCACGCCGCCTTTTTCGTTCTGCTGCTCGATCAGCATTTCCATCGTGTCCTTGAGGGTCGTCTCCGAGATGGCCATCGTGCCAGAGAGGGAATGCAGTACCCCAACCTTGATCGGGCATTCCACTTCCGCCACCGCGGGCAGAGTTGCGGCGAACAGCGCGGCGGCGGCCGTCGCGGACAAAAGCTTTGTCGACATTTCCATATCCTTCGTGAATGTCGCGCGGTGAACCTTGCCAAGAACAGCCCCGGCACCCAAGTTGTCCCCCACGCAATTATCGTTGCGTAGTGCGGTGGTGACTTGGAGTGAGCGCCAGCACCATCGCACGTCCCTTGTGCGGCACGGGTCATGCCGGCACGTCCGCCAGATTGACGTGTTTCCGTTCGTGGCAAGCAGACATTCGGGTTCCGGGGCGGCAATTTGGCTCGGCCTGCATTATTTTTAATCACGTGGAGGAGGAATGCCTGCTATTCGTGCAAAGCGGCATTGACCTTCGCACTGACGGGGGTGGCGCGTTCCGGCACAGGCAGGTGAATGTCGCGCCTTGCGTCCAGGTATCCGGCAACCAGTCGCGTGCAGGCGGAGATCCGCATGTCGGCACGCCGCCCGGCCTCTGCCCCATTGCGCAACCGCCCGAACGTCGCCCGCTGAAGCAGGGCGGCGTGCGCGTGCTTCGCCTCGATTCTCAGTGCGAGCGTCGCCGCGTCGTCCACATCGCCGACGGCCTCGAGCAGGGCCACCATCGCATCCCGGGCCGCTTCCGTCCGGTCCGCCGCCGGGTTCTGCATCAGCCACTGGTGTTCGAGATGCGCCGACAGTCGCCCGGCGCAGACGGTCGCATCGTCAGCCAGGCTGGTGTCTGCATGGACAGGCGCACACAAGAGCAGCAGCCATGACGCTGCCGAAAGTGTTTTCAAAACGCTCATCGTATAAGCATGGCGCAAAGTTTTTCATCTCGCAATGCTCGCGCCGCATTGGCTGGCCGGATGCTCGCCGCGAAACCGGCGCGGGTTTCTTGGCCCCTTCCAACAGCAAGTCCCTGTCCTACCTTGAGTTCCGAAGTCTATTGATCTCTCATCTGGCAAAGGGACCGCTGCGGCACGAGCGGGGCCGTCGCATGTGCATTGATGGACAAGCATTGTGTCTTTCTGCGCAGGGCCGCGGCTCGCCAGTCGTCAATCATTTCGAATTCGAGGCCCGACGGACGTTCGCGGACCCATCCGGATGCACCGTCCTTGTTACGCAGACGTCGGGATGTACCTGAAAAGCCGGGTCTTTCGGTCGGAAACGACACGATTGCCATCACCGTGGCCCCGTCATCAGGTAAAGGCTCTACGGATGCCTGATCCTTGCCCAGGTGCCCATGCCCTCTCCTCCATGTGAGCGGTGAGACAGGGATCGACACTTGCAAAGCCGGGTCTGAATCTATCTTAGTGCCCGTATTCCGAGCTCCGCACCCGGTTTTTCGGTGCGTTTCGCTGGACAGAAAGGTTCACCATGTCGCTGCTCTTCCGGCGCCCCGTCGTTGCAATCGCTTTGCTTTCCTGCCTGGTCTCGCCGGCGCTGGCGCAAGAGCGCCCGCCTGCCACCGTAACCGTCGTGACGGTCGAGCCAGAGACCGTGACCCTGACCTCGACTTTGCCGGGCCGCGTGGCGGCCTCGGCCCAGGCAGAGGTTCGACCGCAGGTGAACGGTATCATCACCGAGCGGCTATTCGAGGAAGGGGCACAGGTCGAGCTTGACGCGCCGCTCTACCGGATCGATGCGGCAAGCTACGAAGCCAGCGTGCAACAGGCGCGTGCCAGTGTCTCGCAGGCCGAGGCCCAGCTGGGCGCCGCCGAACGGGAAGCGGAGCGGCTGCAGGAACTGCAAGCCCGCAACGTCGCCTCGGAACAGGCGCTGGATGATGCGTTGTCGACGCGCGATGCCGCGTCCGCCGCACTCGAGCTGGCCAAGGCGCAACTCAACTCCGCCGAGATCGAGCTTTCGCACACCACGATCCGCGCCCGGCTCTCCGGCCGTATCGGGCTGTCGCAGACAAGCCAGGGTGCGCTGGTGACCGCCAGCCAGGCCGAGCCCCTCGCGGTAATTCGCAAGATCGACACCGTCTATGTCGACGTCACCCAGTCGGCCGCTGACCTGTTGCGCTGGCGCCGGGGGGAAACCGAGAGGGACCTTGCCGATGCCGATGGAACCGTGCGGCTGAGGCTCGCTGACGGGTCCGAGTATCCGCATACCGGTCGCCTTCAGGCCGCCGAGCCCAATGTGAACCCGCAGACCGGAGTGGTCACGCTGCGCTTGCAGTTCGACAACCCCCAACTGCTGCTTCTGCCGGGTATGTACGTTCAGGTCGAAATGCCCGTCGACGTGGCCGAGAATGTCTATCTCGTCCCGCAGGAGGGTGTGGTGCGCGACCGGCGCGGCCGGCCCAGCGCATGGGTCGTGAACGGCGAGGGCGTGATCGAGGAGCGCCCCCTCACGATCGTGCAGGACCGCAGTGCCGACTGGGTCGTGAGCGACGGGCTCGCGGCCGGCGACCGGATCGTTGTCGAGGGGTTTCAAAAAGCCGCCCCTGGCGCAACCGTGACGCCGGAAGAGCGCCCCGAGGACTCGGCGCAGGCGCAGTCGGAATGACTGTCGGACACGGGAGCGCTTGATATGGCACGTTTCTTCATCGACCGCCCCGTCTTCGCGTGGGTCATCTCTATCCTGATCATGGGGATCGGGATTCTCGCGATCCGGCTTCTGCCGATCGCGCAATACCCGCAGATCGCCCCGCCCTCGGTCACCATCAGCGGGACCTACCCGGGCGCCTCTGCCAGCACGGTCGCCAACACGGTGACGCAGGTGATCGAACAGCAGATGACCGGCCTGGACGGGCTGCGGTATTTCTCCTCGAGTTCCACGTCCGCCGGCAGCGCCGAGATCACCCTGACATTCGAAACCGGCACCGACGTGGATATCGCGCAGGTGCAGGTTCAGAACAAGCTCAGCCGGGCGACACCGCTCCTGCCTGAAATCGTTCAGCGGCAGGGCCTGACGGTCGAGAAATCCTCGGCCGGTTTCCTTATGGTGGTCGGGCTCATCTCGACCGATGGCAGCCTCGAGCAGGTCGACCTTGCCGATTACATGGTCACCAACCTGGTCGACGAGCTCAGCCGCATCCAGGGCGTGGGTTCGGTCAACGTGTTCGGCGGGCAGTACGCGATGCGCATCTGGCTCGACCCTGCCAAGCTGGCGGCGTTCGAGTTGACGCCGTCAGACGTGGTGTCTGCCGTCTCGGCGCAAAATGCCCAGATCTCGGCCGGCGCATTCGGGTCGCGGCCGACGGTCGAGGGGCAGCAGTTGAACGCGACGATCACGGCGCAATCCCTGCTCAGCACACCGGAAGATTTCCGCCAGATCGTCCTGCGCGCGGAAACGGATGGCGGGCTTGTGCTGCTCGACGATGTCGCACGGGTAGAGATTGGCGCGGAAAACTACGCCACGATCGCGCGGTTCAACGCCAATCCGGCCTCGGGCATGGCGATCAGCCTGGCCCCCGGCGCGAACGCGCTGGATACGGCGGAGGCGGTCAAGGCGCGGATGGCGGAATTCGCCAATTTCTTTCCCGAGGGCGTCGATTACGTGATCCCCTACGACACCACGCCCTTCATCGAGATCTCGATCAAGGAAGTGGTGAAAACCCTGTTCGAGGCCATCGGCCTCGTCTTCCTCGTCATGCTATTGTTCCTGCAGAACCTGCGCGCGACGCTGATCCCCACGCTGGCCGTGCCGGTCGTGCTTCTCGGCACCTTCGGCGTACTTGCTGCGGCAGGCTTCACGATCAACACGCTGACCATGCTCGCCATGGTGCTGGCCATCGGCCTTCTGGTCGACGACGCCATCGTGGTGGTCGAGAACGTCGAACGTATCATGGAGGAAGACGGGCTCTCTCCGCGAGAGGCCACGCATAAATCCATGGGTCAAATCACCGGCGCGCTGATCTGGATCCCGATGGTGCTGTCGGCCGTGTTCGTGCCGATGGCCTTCTTT
>Ga0189287_100282_pt1 | contig 16149 bp, 14 predicted proteins | sample UW86minimetaG_FD_130319 | JGI IMG/M metagenome (GOLD analysis project Ga0189287, IMG submission 130319) | Marine microbial communities from the Costa Rica Dome - UW86 mini metaG | ecosystem: Environmental > Aquatic > Marine > Oceanic > Photic zone | place: Costa Rica: the Eastern Pacific... | reverse complement strand
GAGGACAGGTGAGGGGGGCGCTTAACCCCAGACACATAAAAAAGGTGACGGATAAATCCGCCGCCGATTTTATGTATTGATCGTCTATCGGGCGCTTAGTCGTCGCCAGCTGCAGCGACTTTCTTCGCCTCGTCTTTGTAATCTTCTTTGTAAAGTTCCGAGCCTTCATCGACGAATTTCTTGGACATTTCATCCATACCTTCCTTGGCGTAATCACGCACAAGATTGGTGATCTCCATCGCGCAGAACTTTGGTCCACACATTGAGCAGAAGTGTGCCGTTTTGTGGGCTTCCTTTGGCATCGTTTGGTCATGGAAGTCACGTGCACGGTCCGGGTCGAGACCAAGATTAAACTGATCCTCCCAACGGAACTCAAAGCGTGCCCGGCTTAGCGCATCATCGCGTGCCGCAGCACCCGGATGACCTTTAGCCAAGTCGGCGGCGTGGGCCGCGATCTTGTAGGTTACCACGCCTTCTTTGACGTCGTTACGATCCGGCAAGCCGAGGTGTTCCTTTGGCGTCACATAGCAAAGCATTGCTGTGCCGTACCAGCCAATCATCGCAGCGCCAATGCCAGATGTGATGTGGTCGTAGCCAGGTGCGATGTCTGTGACGAGTGGCCCCAATGTATAGAAAGGCGCTTCGCCGCAAACCTCAAGCTGCTTTTCCATGTTCACTTTGATCTTGTGCATGGGCACATGACCCGGGCCTTCAATCATGACCTGGCAGCCCTTTTCCCAACCAACCTGGGTCAGTTCGCCAAGGGTTTCTAGTTCTGCGAACTGGGCAGCGTCGTTGGCATCAGCGCCTGAACCCGGACGGAAACCGTCGCCGAGTGAGAATGAAACATCGTAGGCCGCCATGATTTCACAAATCTCGTCGAACTTCTCATAGAGGAAGCTTTCCTTGTGATGCGCAAGACACCACTGTGAGATAATCGAGCCACCACGGCTTACGATGCCGGTAACGCGATCGGCGGTAAGATGAATGTGGCGCAGGCGAATGCCAGCATGAATGGTGAAGTAGTCCACGCCTTGCTCGGCCTGTTCAATGAGCGTGTCGCGATAGATTTCCCATGTCAGGTCTTCGGCGCGCTCAACCTTTTCAAGCGCCTGGTAAATCGGCACGGTTCCAATCGGCACGGGTGAATTCCGCATAATCCATTCGCGGATATTGTGAATGTTGCGACCTGTTGAAAGATCCATAACATTGTCCGCACCCCAGCGGATCGCCCAAACCATTTTGTCGACTTCGTCGGCAACAGATGAGGTCACTGCCGAGTTACCGATGTTGGCATTGATCTTCACCAGGAAATTCCGGCCAATCACCATCGGCTCGGCTTCTGAATGGTTGATGTTGCTAGGAATGATTGCACGACCGCGTGCAACTTCATCGCGCACGAACTCAGGGGTCACAATGTCTGGAATCTCAGCGCCCCAGCGTTCTGCTTCTGCTTTGAGCTTTGCAGCTTCTTCGGGGGAGATGTCACGCAGCATGTTTTCACGAATTGCGATGAATTCCATTTCCGCCGTGATGACGCCCTGACGCGCGTATGCTAACTGGGAAACAGATTTTACGCCTTCCTTGGCGCGACGCGGTTGATTGCGGATCGGAAACTCAGGGACCAGCTTATCCGCACTAATGTTGCCATTGTCTTCAGGCTTCACATGGCGGCCCTCGTAGAGCTCAGTGTCGCCACGAGCTTCGATCCAGCCTTCACGAATGCGTGGCAGGCCTTTTTCGATATCGATTTGATGTGCCGGATCGGTATAGATGCCGGATGTGTCATAGACCGTGAGTGGCTCTTCATTGGCGCTCTCATGGACATGAATTTTACGCATTGGAACACCGACGCCGCCGAGCTTGTCGCTGCCATGAATATAAATTTTTTCAGAGGCGGGCAGGGGGCCGTGGGTTACATCGGCGTTTGCGGGTTTGCGAATAACGTTCATCGTTGGATCCTCTCCATAAACTTCATGAAGATCCAGGCTGGCTGCAGGATGGAGGAACGGGATAAAGCGTTCTGGTTCCGATCCCTACGCCGGTTTCACCCGGATCAGGTTCAACGGGTCACCACAGTGTCATCAGTCTGAGCAGATGACGGGTGGTATCTCAGCCCTCAAAATCAGGGCTCCCCGCGGAACAAATTACGCGACGATGGTGATGGTTAATTTGGCTTTGGTCAAGAGAAGGTGAGGCCAGACAGACCTGTTATTGGGGATAACACCAAAAACGAACGAATATTACACTTTTGTGAGCCGGAATTTCTTGGGTAAGAGGTGATCAGGCCGCAGCTGGAACCTTTTCCGGGTCTTCGGCAACCGGTGCGGGCGCAATGCCGCCACCGAGGTTTGCGTCCTCAATGACCTCTTCGCCCCATTCCTCAAGAATGTCGCTTTGCGTTTTGCGCAGTTGCTGGAGACGGCGTTCCGCCATGACCTGAATGAATGACGCAATCACAGGCGGCAGCGACAGATACAACATCCACCCCATTCCTGCACCGCCATACATGACCGCCAACACAAAAACATCTGTGAGCATTGTCGAGGCCATTTCAAGACTGTGATCCTCTGTCCATAATTCGAGTAAGTAGGGGAATACACCACAAAGATTTAGGCCACCGACACAGAACGTGGCTGACCGTTCTTCGGTCCGGTCAATGATGAACGCAACCATGCCTGGCAACATACCAAAGGCGATCAACAGTACTGTCGGCAGAGCCGCCATCAAAAGCAGTACCAGTATCAGCAGGCCCCAAACTATGGTTTTTACATTCATGCCATCCTCACAACATCTCTGTGATGAACATGATGGTCATCGCAATCATTGTCGTAATGATTGAGACAGTCGCAGCAGATTTTTGACCGGTCTTTTCCGCTTTCTCTGTAAGCTCTGAACCGGTGCCTTCAATATCTTCGATCTCATGGGCGCAGACGGCATATTCCTCAACTGCATCCGCGTAGCCGGTCTGGTCTTCCTGGCGTTTCTCGGCATTGTCGATCAAATCAAACATATCCGGGAGGCTGCCCTTGCGCACTAGCTTTGGAATTTCACGTTCAATTTCCCGGCGCGTGGTTCTGCTGTGATAACCATTGATAGCAGGTCCCAGAAGGCCGCCGATCCAGCTAGCCAGTCCATATATAGGCTCCGCCTTGAGCTTCCATTGCAAGAATGCGAGCAAGCTCAACATCCCGATAACGGATGTGCTTTCCTTTTGCGCATTGAGCGCCTTTAGATGGGGTAAAATGTCTTCATTGAAGCGCGCTGCGATAAAGGCCGTTACATGTCTGTCTGTCGGTTTTGATTTGCCTTCAGCGTGCCCGGCGGCCTGGTCCAGCGCGGGTAAAAGATCTTCGATAAAGATAATGCCGTCTTCAATGACGTGCGGGCTTTGGCACGCCAGTCCGGGATTGAGTTCATAGAGACACCGCTCAAGCCCTTGCCCGGCGATATTATTCGACAACCAGGATTTTACCTGAGCAAACACGCTTGCCGCTTCGACAGCGTCCATGAATACCGCACGGTCACTTGTCCAAAACTGATAAATTTCCCGCACGACGATCTCGGTCAGGACTTGCACATTGCCATTTCGAATGACTTCCATCGCAAGCATGGGACCAAATCCATCGACATAGACGGATACTCCCTTGTAGCGGATGGGGCCAAGCGGATCCATGGCCGAGCAGCAGCGTGCGACGAGATACTCATCAGATCCTTGCACGCCGTCTTTGTGAAACGCGGCCGTATCCACATATCCTTTTAAGGTTTCCGAGAGGTCCCCTTCACCCGCAGAGCGTTTGAGCCATGCATGAAACGTCTCGTCCTTGAGGACTCTAACCGCTTCCGGAATCTGTCTATTGAACGCGTGGGCCAAGGTGCGCACGTTTGTATGGTCACGTCCGCCGAACCGAACCGGGGTATCGCCTTTCTTTGCAGGCTTCTTTTGTTGTGGCGTCTGTTTAAGGCCGTTGAGCCACTTCTCGATTTCATCCAGTCCCCAGCGCTCGCGTGGATTGTCAGACAAAAGGCCGCGTATTGGTTCCAGTAAAGAAATGGGGACGCGCGCATTGCCACAAATAGCTGCGTAACTGCCAAGGTTTGTGCGCCGGAAAATGAGGTCTTCACCCTTCATGCGCTCAATCGGGTTCACGCCAAGCGCAAGAACGACCAGCGATGCCCCCAAGGAGAACATGTCATCGACCATCGAGCCCTTACCGCGACCGGCAGGGTTGGCCTGGGCGCGTTCCAATGGCTCAAACATGATCGGTTGATCAAAACCTTCAGGTGCAGTGACGCATTCACCCAAAACAATTTCCTGACACTCTTCATCAATGAAATAGATATTGTCGGGTCGGACGGCCCGGTGCGGGACATTGATAGAAGCCATATGACGCAACGCGGCGACCAGTGGCTGAATAATTTTCCGGGGAATATCATATTCAGTGATCCGCGCGCGGTTGTTGCGGATTTGCTCGAAGACCCTGCCACCCAATGGGCGCTCATAAACGACAATCATTGTGCGTCGGCCGATCAATGGCCAGAACGCTGATCCCCATTCAACAAGTTCGAGTGCACCTGCGCCCGGGTCGGATTTCAGTCGGCGCATCGCATCAGTACGGAGTGGGATGCCTGGTGTGCAAACCAGGGCGAAAAGTTCACGCGACAAATCCCGCCGATCCTCAGCCATGTAGGCTTGGGCATTCGGGGAATCTAAATTCGTTAGCGGCTTATCACCGCTGATTAAAAACCGATCACGAAGAACAATCGACCCGCCCTTTGGAGGTGCGGCATTGTCGACCTTGTCCGCGTCAAAAGGCTCTTCTGCCATCGCACGCGTCCTATCAAGCGTTACATCAATGCAACCCCTTGCCGCATTGATAACTTGGCCGAAAAAATTCTTTTCGGCGTGAACACCGTTATTGAATCGTTAATTTGCAAAAATCGCAAGCATTTACTGACATTTACGTCGGTTATGGTTAACGTGAGAGCGGCTTTCGTCGTGCACTTAAAGGCTAAATATCATGTCTGACCTACCAACAATCACGGATATAACGCTCACACCTGTTGTCGTTCCATTAGGACGACCGATGCGAACCGCATCGGGAACTTTACCGGGGGCAGCCCTTGGATTGATCGATGTGACCACGTCGTCAGGTGTCAGCGGGCATGCCTATATATTCACCTATACCCCTAAAATGCTGAAGGCTTCATTGGCTTTGAATAATGACGTCAGGGACATTTTTTTAGGCGAGAAAGTATGCCCGAGTACGTGCTTTAAGAAATTTCAATCTACGTTCCGATTGTTGGGCATTCAGGGACTGTTGGGGATGTGGTTCTCGGGCGTCGAAATGGCGCTTTGGGATGTGTTGGGGAAGCTTGAAGACAAACCTGTCGCAGCACTGCTAGGTGGTGATGTGCGCCCACTCCGTACTTATGATAGCTATGGGATCGTCGATCCTGCGGAAGATTTGCCACTTATTGAGGAGTCTTTGCGGCAGGGATTTACGGGCATAAAGATCAAAGTTGGTCTCGGTGATGTTGATGATGACGTGAAGAGCATTGCGGCCGTCAGAGATTTAATCGGCCCGGACGTTGCGCTGATGGTCGATTATAATCAATCCCTTGATGTGGCAGAAGCGCTTGAGCGCGCGAGACGCATCTCAGCGTACGATATTTACTGGCTGGAAGAACCCGTCCCGGCCGAGGACCTTGCAGGACATCGTGCCGTTCGTGAACAAAGCTCCATTCAAGTGCAAACGGGTGAAAACTGGTGGTATCCGAGTGGCGGCGAGAACGCCATCAATGCGGATTGCAGTGATTTCATTATGCCGGATCTTATGAAGATTGGCGGATTTACCGGATGGAATGCTGTGGTCGACCTGGCAGCGAAAAAGAAATTACCGATCTCAAGTCATGCATTTGTTGAGGTGAGTGCGCATGCCCTTGCGGCGACACCAAACGCGCATTGGCATGAGTATCTGGACAAGGCGCGACCGATTTTGGTTGATGCCTATGACATTGAAAACGGGACGGTCTGTGCCCGAGGACCGGGCCTGGGCATTAAATGGAATGCGGCGAAAGTTGCTAAATTTACGATTTAATCAGTAGGCATCTCGACCGCTCGTGAAACATCAGCAGCGGCGACAAGGTGCGAACTGGTTCTATGGCTTTTTCTAAAGCTGCCCTATGCATAAGCGTCACACGTGTGCGAAGACCAATCATCAGCATTATTTGGAGGAACGATTTTGCTCAGCCAAGATATGAAACGCATTGTCGACGAACAGCGCCTCGGGTTCGTGGCGACAGTCAACGCAGATGGGACGCCGAATGTATCTCCAAAAGGAACATTTGTTGTGATTGATGACGAGCATATTGCGTTTGCAGACATTCGCTCGCCCGGAACGATGAAAAATCTCAGTGCCAACCCGTCGCTCGAAGTGAACTTTGTCGACCCGTTCGTGCGCAAAGGATATCGATTTAAGGGTACGGCGCAGATTATTGAGCGCGGCTCAGAAGTCTTTAAAGCTCATTGGCCATTGTTCGAACGATACGGCGATTTGCGTGACAAGATCAACGTGATGGTCGCAATAAAGGTGACGCGTGCATTGCCGCTTGTGACGCCAACGTATGATATTGGCGGCACCGAGGACGCGCTCAGACGAACCTGGACACGTCACTTTCGGACGATTCAGCCCGGTGAGGCCTTTCAGGAATAACTTTTGGATCAGTCCTGGAACGGGTCGTGCACCAATATCGTATCTTCGCGTTCCGGGCTGGTGGAAACTGATGCCACAGGGGCCTCAATTAATTCTTCAATCCGACGAATATACTTGATTGCGGTTGCAGGCAGATCAGCCCAAGAACGCGCCCCCTCAGTGCTTTCCTGCCAACCTTCCATGGTTTCATAAATCGGTTTCGCACGTGCTTGGCGGATGGTAGATGCGGGCAGGTGATCATATCTCACGCCGTCGATATCATATGCGACACAGACTTTGAGTTCTTTCTGACCGTCAAGAACGTCGAGCTTGGTCAGCGCGATGCCGGTGATTCCATTTACAATGACCGACTGGCGGACAAGCACTGCATCAAACCAGCCACAACGGCGCTTACGGCCCGTGACGACACCAAACTCATGTCCACGTTCGCCCAATTGGCGCCCAACTTCGTCTTCAAGTTCTGTTGGGAACGGGCCTGAGCCAACCCGGGTTGTATACGCCTTGGTGATGCCAAGCACGTAGTCAATCGCGCCGGGCCCTTGCCCAGAGCCAATGGCAGCCTGACCCGCGACAGTATTTGACGAGGTGACAAACGGGTAGGTGCCATGATCGATATCCAGCATTGTGCCCTGCGCGCCTTCAAACAAGATCCGGTGACCTTTCCGGCGCATATCATTCAGGTCCTGCCATACGGTGCTGGCATATGGAAGCAACAGCGGTGCCATCTTGTGTAATTCAGCCAACAGCTCATCGCCATTAATTTCTGGCATGTCTAGGCCGCGCAATAGCGCATTGTGATGAAACAACAACGCATCGACTTTATCCGCCAGGACATCTGTATCTGCGAGATCACCAACACGGATTGCCCGACGTGCGGTTTTGTCTTCGTAAGCGGGCCCGATACCGCGGCCCGTTGTCCCGATCTTGGCATTGCCGGCAGCTTTCTCGCGCGCTTGATCAAGATTTCTATGCAGCGGCAGGATAAGCGTTGCGTTCTCAGCAATGCGCAGATTGTCGGGTGATACTTCAACGCCAAGCTTTGAAATATTTTCAATTTCTGTCATCAATGCCCAAGGGTCGATAACGACACCGTTACCAATGATCGAAAGTTTGTTTTTGCGGACGATACCTGATGGCAAAAGGCTCAATTTATAGGTGACGCCATCAATAACTAGGGTATGACCGGCATTGTGCCCACCCTGAAACCGCACCACGACATCAGCGCGCTCTGAGAGCCAGTCCACAATCTTGCCTTTTCCTTCGTCACCCCATTGGGAGCCGACGACAACAACGTTGGCCATAAGAAAGTATCTCCTTCGACGTTAAGCGTTGCCGAGTGGCGAAATTTTGCCACCCAACCATGCATGTGAGCAGCCAAGGCGAGTGCCTGCAACCGTTGGGTCGCCGTCATCCGTATGGCCTTGAAGCGTTCTATATCCCTGATCCCGCAGAGTCTGACCATCCGTGCGCGATGTTTTTGCAGGTAGATAAATTTTTGGTGCAGTTTCACCCGGATCCAGGGCACGCAGTATGCTATCCAGGAAAAGCGTGAAACCCGTTGCAGGTTCGCCGGAATCACCGTTGTCATTCAGTCCGGCCTGATAGCGGCCGCCTGAGCCAAGTTCTCCACGTACGCCCGGCGCAAACAATGTAAACGTCACACCCGAGTGATACTCGAAGCCGCGGTTCTCGACGACGTCCAAAGTCAAATCCAGCGCAGGATCACCTGCTTCAATCAGCGCAACGGTCTCAAGTAAAGCGTCCCGGGCCTGGGCAGCATCGCCTTGCAGCGGCAGTGCCTTGATTTTTGGCCCAACAATTTCAACAGGCCCGGATGCTGCGAGCAATGCGCTCAATAAAGCGTGGGCATCAGGTCCTAACTTTTTGGAAAGAGACTTAACTTCTGCCGCATCTTTGCTGTCGAATGCCGCTCGGAACGAAGCGAGATCGTTTGCGTTTACGCCGAGTGTTTCCATCACATAGGGGATGAGTGTCGGCTGGCATAGGTCAACTTTGATATCCTGGATGCCAAGCTCTGCCAGGGTTTCGGCAGCCGTCAGAACCATTTCCGCATCAGCTTCAGGGCTTGGGGACCCAATGAGTTCCGCACCTGCTTGTGTGAACTGGCGTTCCGGACGCAATTGAGAACCTTTGATCCTGAGCACTTCGCCGGCGTAGCAAAGCCGCAACGGACGTTCCACATGAGAGAGGCGGGTGGTGGCGATACGAGCGACTTGCGGCGTTATATCTGCGCGCAACCCCATCATGCGCTGGGATACCGGGTCCATGAGGCGAAAGGTCTGCCCGGCCATAGCGGCGCCTGTGCCTGTCAGCAGGTTGTCTTCAAACTCTACGAGTGGAGGCGCGACGCGATCAAATCCTCGTTCGACAAAGGCAGCGACAAGACGCTCGCGGATATCAGCTTCAAAGGAAGCATCCGGGTGAAGTCCGTCGGTCAAGCCCGCAGGCAACAGTGCTTTTTCTGTCGATTTGCTCATCTCATGCCGTCCCTGAACGTCAGCACGCGGGGATGCCGCCAACGCCGGTGTTTCGTACCGTTTTTGTGCAGAAAGGGCAAGGATGACAGGGGGGAAACCTGTGTTTTGCTTAACGTGGTGTAACTTTTTGGTCGCGAACTGTGTTGCCGATGTTTGCGACAATAGGCTTCACCATCGAACGGCGGATAGACGCATCTTCAGCGCCAACGCTGGCAGTGATTGTCCAGCCTTGCCATAGGCGGCGACCGTTGGTTCTGTCTTCTATCGAAGCATCGATCCGAAATTCGCTAGGTGCAACCTGATTGATGCCGGGATCCCGCTTTGGGTTGAGAACACCGCCTCGTTGGTTGTTGTATATGCTTACCACGACTTCGGGTGCATCTTTCCCGGTATGATTCTCAGAATTCCGCATTTCGATTAGCCGATTGGGCCCGCCACCTGACCATTTGCCAGAGGTATCGCGCGTTTCAAAGCTCAAAATAAGGCGTGCGTCAGGGCTCAATGTATAGCCTTGGTCACGGAGTTCTTCTTCAAATCGTTCCTTGAGAACGATGTTCTCTTTGGCGTCATCAAAGATCTCGACAGTCACAGGCTCATTCTTGGGCAGGTCGAAATAAGATACTGCATTGAGCGTAATACCGCTCGCATGGGCCACGGAAGCACCGACGAAAGCGCATATGGCAAAGGCACTGGCTGTGAGTATGCTTGAACGCATATAGGTCTTCCTCAGAATTCGATATAATATTTCCAGCTAAGGAATCATCTTACCTTGTTGGAGTCAACACACGCATCCCTTTTACGCCGAAAGGTGCACTTAGATGATGGCGTGACGAACCTTGGCTGAGACCCATTCGCTGACGATCACAGTGCCCAAGATTACCAGCAGAATAAGTGATACCTGGGTCCAGGCCAACGTTGAGATGGAGGCATCAAGCTGTAGGCCGATGCCGCCCGCACCCACAAGCCCGAGCACTGTCGATTCTCTGATGTTGATATCCCATCTGAACACTGAAATTCCGGCAAAGGCTGGCAAGATTTGTGGGACCACACCGTAGGACAATCTTTGCGCGCGACCAGCACCTGTTGCGGTGATCGCTTCGACCTGTTTCGGGTCAATCTCTTCAATCGATTCGTACAATAATTTGGCGCAAAATCCGATTGAGCGCAGCGCTATCGCTATGACACCCGCCAAAACGCCCGGGCCGATGATCGCAACGAGCATAAGTGCCCAGATGAGCGAGTTGATCGATCGCGACGAGACGATGATGAAAAGCGCCGCAGCGCGGACCGTAGGATGGGGTGTGGTATTCCGTGCCGCCAGGAATGCCACAGGCACTGCCATGACCAACGCCAACAAGGTTCCGATTGTCGCAATATTTATGGTGTCCCATACCGGCCGCCAGAGGTTGTCCATATAAGACCATTTTGGCGGCACCATGCGTGAGGCCATGTCCATAGCCTGGGTGCCAGCGTCGGTGACAAAGAACCAGATCGTCTTGTCAGAAATCAATTTAGCACTAAACACAACAATGGCAGTACCAATCAGCCACCCCAGCCAGATATACCATTGCTGACGCGTAGTGCGACGTTTCCACTCAGGGCCTTGTGATGTTTCAATGACGGCCATTACTGCACCCATTTCCTGAGATAGCCGGACGTATACTCCAAGATCATCACAATGAAGATGATGATCAGTAGAATAGCCGCAGCGGAATCAAACTCGTAGCGATCAAACGCCGTAAGCAGCGTTGCGCCAATACCGCCGCCGCCGACGATTCCAACAACGGCGGATTCTCGGAAGTTGATGTCCAGACGGTAAACCGCAAGACCGATCATGCGCGGCATCACCTGCGGCTGGACGGCATAATTGACCCACTGGAACCAACTTGCACCAGTCGCCCGAATTGCCTCTGCCTGAACCGGATCCATATCTTCAATGTCTTCGGCCAGCAGTTTGGCATAAAAGCCTATGGTCCCGATCGATAATGCGATGAAGCCCGCGAAGGGGCCAAACCCGAACAGTTTTACGGCAAAAATCGCTAATATGACCTCTGGAAAGGTTCGCGAGATCGCGATCACCGCCCGGCAGAAAAGATACACGGGGCGCGGGGCGAGGTTGCGTGCAGCGCCAAGGCCAAATGGGACCGATAACGCAATACCGACAACGGTCGAAATCACGGTCATCCAGATACTTTCCAGAATACCATCGAGAATTGAATCCCAGCGGCTTGCAATATCAGGCGGGAAAAACGCTGCCAGGAATTTTTGGCCGCGCGGTATTCCCTCGGCGACACGACCCCAATTGACCTCAATCGTACCAAGTGCCAGCGCCAGATAGATCGCAAACCCAAGCCACAAACCACGACGCACAAGATCACTCTCGATCAGCGGAGGTTTCTTCCAGGACGACGGGTAATTTACGGGTTCAGTGTTTGCCATTTCAGATCAAGCACCATCAGCTTCGGTTATTTCAGTGTCAGAACTATCGTCGTCATCGACGGGAGTAATCGTAGCTTCCCAGTCCTCCTCACCATAAATTTCGGTAAGGACATCTGGCGTCAGACCATCAGGCGGACCGTCATAGACGACCTCACCAAGTCGTAAGCCGACAATGCGCTCCGAGAACATTTGGGCCAGCATCACATCGTGAATGTTGATGATGGCAGCCAATCCGCGTTCTTTGCAGAGTTCTGAGATCAATCGCATGATCTGGCGCGATGTTTTCGGATCAAGGCTTGCTGTTGGCTCGTCAACGAGCAGGAGTTCAGGATCCTGGATGAGCGCACGTGCAATACCAACACGTTGCCGCTGCCCACCTGATAATTCGTCTGCCCGCTTGTCAGGCATATGCATCAGACCAACGCGGTCCAAGAGCCTGAAAGCCTCTTTGACATCATCTTTAGGGAATTTACGGAGCCAACTGGCCCAGAACCCGACATAGCCCAAGCGACCAGATAAAACGTTCTCCATAACGGTTAGACGTTCGACCAGGGCATATTCCTGAAAGATCATTCCCATGCGGCGGCGCGCGGCGCGCAATTTTCCCTGAGATAGGGTAGTTAATTCTTTGTCGTTAAGCTGGACTGTTCCAGATGTTGGCTCAACAAGGCGGTTCACGCATCGGATCAGGGTCGATTTCCCTGCGCCCGAAGGGCCGATCAATGCGAGCACTTGCCCATCTGGGATTTCCAGAGTGACATTTTTCAGAGCTTCATCGCCTGTATCGTATCGTTTGTATAGCTTATCGAGTTTTAACATAGATCGTCCTTAGACCCATCACGTGTCGAATAAAAAGAGTCCCCACCGATCGTTTGATCGGCGGGGGCCCCATTTCATACTACAAACTACGACGGATCACTTGCAGTCGTATGTGACGCCGTTTGCGGCATCAATCTGGCGAATAACGGCCCAGTCACTTTTGTGATGGATCGAAATAAAGCTGCCTTCTTTTTTGAACTCCTTTTTGAGCTCGGAACCTTCCCAAGGGAATGTAAAGAATGCCTGCTTAACTTTCGCGACAACTGTTGGATGCAGGTCATGCGCGTGACCATACCCCGTTGTTGGGAATGTTTGCGATTTGTAGATCGAGCGAATTTTCGAAGGATCGACGGCATCACGTGCAATCATCCGCTTGAGGACTGAGTTCGCCACTGCGGCGGCTTCATAGTCCTTGTTTGCGACACCAAGAATGGAGTTGTCATGCTTGCCAGAGAATGTCGTTTTAAAGTCCTTGTCGGCAACCAAGCCAAAGCTACTTTTCAGGATTGCTGAAGGCGCTTTGAAACCAGAGTTGGATGTCGGTGACGTAAAGGCGAGTGTTTTGCCCTTAAGATCAGATGGTGCGTTAATTGGGCTATCCGCAGGAACAATAATTTCCATTTCATAGCCGAATGAGCCGTCTTTTGCAGCCATCATTGCGAATGGCACAAGGCCAGCACACGATACTGCGACCGGGTTACCACCCGTGTTAACGCCCGCGATGTGCAGACGACCAGAACGCATAGCTTCATATTGAGCAGCATAAGATTGTACTGGGAAGAACACGACTTTCTTTCCGGTTACTTCTGACATGTGCTTGATGAAACCATCCCATACTTTCGCATACACGGCAGGATCTTCGACTGGTGTATATGAGAAAATGATGGTGTCGGGGTTTGACCACTTTGATTCATCAAGCGGTAAGTCGGCAGTCTGGTTGTGGTCGCGGTCACAATATTTTTTGTCGAGCGTGCCACGATGGCAATCTTCCGCGCTGACATTACCTGAGAACGCGAGTAAGGCTGCGCCAAGCGCAATACCAAGAATTCTTTTCATTTAAACCTCCCAAAAACGATTATGCCCGATATGTTTCATTTTTTGTTATACCGGACGACATGATCATGCAGCGTATTGTCCGGGAAATCTAGTGACTTTGTTCGTGCTTGAATAGGGATAACAGCCTATGAAACGAAACCTTCACAAACTGGTCCCGATTGGTGTGCCACGCGATGACGACTAAGATTACTTCAGCTTGGGCTTTTAAAAGGTATCAGGAAATACTTGAACGTCTTCCTGAGCCCGCACGCGCCGGAGCGTGTCAGCGCATTGATGATCTCAGCGACGTCACAAATCAATTTGATGTCTTTGTCTTTGATGCCTTTGGTGTTCTCAATGTTGGTGAGACGCCAATCGATGGTGCGGCGACACGAATCGAAAACCTACGTCGTGACGGAAAACAGATATTTCTGTTGAGCAATTCCGCCAGCCAGCCAAGCGAATTTATCAGGAAGAAATATAATGCGATGGGGTATGATTTCGCACCAGGTGAGGTTCTGACGAGCAGGGACGTCATGATTCCTAGCCTCAAAGAATACGGCTCGAAAATGAATTGGGGGGTGATTGCACCGTCCGACACAAGATTTGATGATTTACCCTGTCACGCGATGCCGCTGGATATTGAAAATATTTCCAAAGTTGATGGCATAATTTTTTTGAAAATTTCTGAGTGGTCTGACGCCAAACAGCAAATTTTAATTCATGAACTTAGCAGTCGTCATATGCCGGTGCTGATTGGCAATCCTGATTTAGTCGGGCCACGAGAGGATAGCTTTTCCAGGCAACCAGGATTCTATGGGCACGACTTATGGGACCGTACGGGTGTTGTTCCCAAGTTTTTTGGAAAACCTTACTCGAATGCCTTTGATTTGGTTCGCCAAAGATTGCGCGGTGATACGACTGAAAGGCGGGTGCTTATGGTTGGTGATACACTTCATACAGACATTTTGGGGGGCATGGCGGCTGGGTTTTCAGCGGCATTGGTAACGGGGCATGGCGTGCTGCGGGGCCTTGATGTTGCAATGTGCATTGAAGCATCGGGCATAAAACCTGATTTGATCTTACCGTCAATATAGGCCGCGCCTTTGTTACTGATCCTGTGTCTGGATCGGTTGCGTAGGTACGCGTCTGATATCGTGATTTATAAATGCCAAAAGTAACTGGATGCCGACGATGATAAGCATCGCGGCGAGAATAGCCGTTCCTGCTGTCGCAGGTACGCCAGTCGAAATGCTCTGCCACCAACGAAATCCGCCGTATAGGGTTCCGAGCGGTACGAGAGTTGCGCCGAGGATAAGGCTGAGTGACGCGATGCCAAAGTCACGTACAAAGTACGTGTCAACGATCCGGCGCCAGCCATTTTTGATATGTCCGCATAAGAAAAGGCCGAAGACATGATGGACAATGAGATGGCTCGTCTCTTCGCCGTACTTGGCTCTCATTGGCACATCTCTGACGACTGCATCAATTTCGGATAAGTGAAAAAGCAAATCGCTCTCAAAGAAAAAATTGCGTGCAATATCATCTAGGCGCAGCTCTTTTGCCGCATCTCGATGGATCGCAGTGAACCCGTTGGTAGGGTCCATGATATCCCAATACCCGCTCGAGAATTTTGACATGAGTGTCAGGCCCATATTGCCCAACAATCGGATAAACGGCATGTTCTTTGTCGCGCCACGGCGATGCAAGCGATTGCCCTTTGTATAGTCAGCTTCTTTGTTGCGAATGGGGTAAATGAGATGTTCGATCAATGCTGGGTCCATCTGACCATCACCGTCAACTTTGACAATGATTTCTGCGTCAGTATCAAGTGCGGCCTTGTATCCGGTTAGTGTCGCGCCGCCAACGCCGAGGTTTTTCTCGTGTCGGATGACGGTGACGCGTTTGTCTTTGGTGTTGGACGTTACGAAATCCCCAGTGCCATCAGGGCACGCGTCATCAATCACAAATATATAAGCAACCTCGGGTCCCACTCCCGCCAAAACGTCAAGAATATGGTCTTTCTCTCGAAAGCAAGGAACGACAACGGCGACTTTGCCTTCATTGGTTTCCGTATTGCTGCTGGTCGCCTTGGCCATTGCTTTTCCTTGAAACTGCTGTCGGACCAAATTGCAGGGTGTCTCGACGCAAGTACACCATGTAGCGAAAAATCTTCACCCAACAAGGCCATAAAATGCAGGAAATCGCGAGATTATCAAACTTTATCAACGTATTCTGGGCAAGTTAAAGACCGGCTGATCGAGCGCGTACATGCGGCGGCAAGATATAATTGAATCACAGCTTCGCTTTCTGGATAAAATAGGTCTAGGATAATGTCCGCGAACCGGACAAAAGTCCGGACGAGGGTTGTGCTTGGGGGAATGAGATGTCGGACAATGAAGCGTCGTCACTTGACGGCATTCAAATTCTTGAAGGGTTGAGTTCAGATGCTACCCACGCGTTGGCAAAGGCTTGTGTCTGGCGCCGGTACGCTGACCATGAACAAATTATCGACCGTCAAAGCGAGTCAACAGATGTGTTCTTTGTTGTTGATGGCCATGTTCGCGTGGTCAATTACTCTTTGTCGGGTAAGGAAATCACGCTCGAGGATCTAGGACCTGGAAGCCATTTTGGAGAACTCT
>Ga0189287_100281_pt1 | contig 16180 bp, 18 predicted proteins | sample UW86minimetaG_FD_130319 | JGI IMG/M metagenome (GOLD analysis project Ga0189287, IMG submission 130319) | Marine microbial communities from the Costa Rica Dome - UW86 mini metaG | ecosystem: Environmental > Aquatic > Marine > Oceanic > Photic zone | place: Costa Rica: the Eastern Pacific... | reverse complement strand
TGGTGTCAGTGAAAGGACCGTTCGGAGAGCTTAGGCATCCACGCCATCGAGCTGTTGACGGATTGCGGTTGCGAAAGACTGTTCTTCCGTCTTTAGATCGGCCGCTTTCAGATCAAGACTTGCCCGAAATACTTGGATTGTTCCGATCCTGCCGATCGAGCAGACCGATGCTTGATCTTTGCTCGGCTGGGGGTAAAGAATCATCACTTTGTCACAGTCGTATCGCGACCCATAGCACATGATTTGATTGATTTCGGAGCGATCGGGTATCTTTCTTGCCGGTTTGTATTTGACGTCGATCACAGCAAGCACCTTGCCATCCGCTTCCATAACAATGTCAGGAGTTGCGGAAGGGTTTGAGCCTTCGATGTCGAAGCTACTAAACAAGTTGCGCTTTGCTCCGTCTGCACCAGCAATGTTTCCGTCGAGGACCTTGAATCCGGAGACAGCGGCCAATTCCTGCCTTAGCACTTCTCTTGCATAACTTTCGAATATGTCTGCCATATCGACTAGCACAACAGGTAGCGTCGCGAGGCCTCGGCCCTCACGCAACGCGAAGCCAACATCATTTACGATGAGCTGAGCAAGCCGTAGTGCCGCGTTGTAGGCAGTTCGGTGTTCGGGCAACCGGCGGATGTACTGTTCTGTTGCCTCGGGGCGAAGCTCGATCTCTGTTGCCTCGGCCACATCTTCGAAGTGGGCGAGGGCTGAGCGAATTCGCCTAATCCGGTTTAACTGGCGTTCTTCACTTTCAAGTGCTCGATAAGCGATGTTCAGCCGTTCAAGCGCGGCCTTCAACACGCGATTAGGCCCAAAGTCATCAGTTCGGAAGAATGCTGAGAAGGCGGCGGCCGGTTTTCGGCTCCTCTCTTGCAGTAAGGTTGTTCGCAGAGGATCGATGCGACCAAAGGGCGTTTGAGAAGAGCGATGTTCTTCTCGATAGGTCTTAGCCAATCCTTCACGCCAGATGAGGTCTAACGCCGTCATGAACTGATCAGTGATGATGTCGTACAGGGATTGGGGTTTCTCGTCGGTGTGCCCGTAGACGTGTGAGTAGCGCCCCAAGACTTCAATTTTGGTGCTCGTACTCCTGGAAATGATCTGTTCGAGGTTTGTAACTGGAACTCTGGTATCGATGCGAAGTGCATATCTGTCGTTGAGCGGGACATAGCCCACCCAACCACCACCTCGGATGATTAGTCGTTTCTGCCTTCGTTTATATTCGATCTCGAATTTGGTCTGAACGTCATCGTATAGATCAAATGAGCCGTCTGGTCTGATGATATCGTTAGGCAGAACGGCTTCGCCATGCTCGACTATCGGAATCTCCTGACGGTCGGTGCCGGTAGTCCCATACCCCTGTGTGGCAAGCGTTTCGGCAAGAGCCGCCAGCGTGGCCATTGCCCCGCTACTCCTGATCAGGTGCAGCTGGAGCTGCTTGGTCTGCTTCTTCTACCTGGTCTGTCTGAGCTTCTTTGAAGACCTCATCCCAAAGACCCTCGATTGTCTTGAACAGGGTCGGTTCCAGGCGACAGGCCCGCCGCAAAGTTGGCTTCAACCGGAGTCGCCACGCTCTTCTCGCCGCTTCTTCGTCCGTGCATCGGAGGAAGTAGGCATGGCCAAGGCGGACTGCCTCAAGCGGTTGTTGTTGAAGCTTAGTGAAGAACTCAACAATACGATTGGTAAAAGCTTCTGGCACCTTCCGCGCGTCCAGAAGTTGCCGGAGCGTTTCTGCATTCGGCTCCAAATCAACTTGAGCAAACCGGCGCTCCAAAGCCATATCCAGCTCATCCACGCCTTTATCCCAAGGGTTCATCGTACCGATGATCAGTAGATTCTTAGGAACCGACAGCTCCTCGCCTGATGCCAACTGAAAAGGTTGTTCGCGCTTGTCAGTCTCGATGTACGTAAGGGCTTCGCCAAAAACCCGGACAACATCAGAACGGCTAATCTCGTCGATTATAAGAACGTGAAGAGTATCTGGTCGCGCCGCAGCGTCCTTGCAGATTCGGGCGAACTCCTTTGGTCGTAGTTCAAATCCGCCCTCATCCTTGGGCGCGTAGCCGAAAATAAAGTCTTCGTATTGGTAGCTGGGATGAAACTGCACCGAACGAATTGCGTCCCAGCTTCCCGACAGCGCAACACCAATTTGCTGCGCGTACCAGCTCTTCCCTGTACCCGGTGGCCCGGAAAGAATGACGCCAGCGAAGCCCATTGCATGCGCTTCACGAACTGCAAGCAAAATCTCATCGGTATCGTCTAGGTCCGACTCGTCTATGGTCGTGGAGCTTGCCGCCGGATCGTGATCGACTTCCGCCAGATTCCCCAGATTGAGATCATCCAGCGACAGCGTCCGTACTGCATTTTCTGAAACAAGCGCCATGTACTCTAAGCTTTCTCAAAATCGTCCGGACTAAAATTGGAGGTGTCATCCTCGAACAGCGTTTCAAAGATATAATCACCGTCTTTGTTATCACTTCTAATCTGGAAGAAGTCGCGAAGCGCCATGACTAGTCCATTTGGCGATCCGTTTTCTAGGAATATCTTTCTGTCGCGAAATAGGAAGACTGCAAGCGAAGCACTCAATATGCGATTGCCCGCGAGCATCTCCGACAGGACCTTATCTGCATGATCCTCAACCAGTGAATACTCTACCCCCCTGCCCTTCTCTCCACTTTCGGAATGGTCGATCAGCTTCAAGACCCGCGCCAAGGGTTGTTCCGGGCGGATCGACCTCGGGGCGTATGACCCCTGGAGGTTCTTGTTGAGGAGTTTCACGCCCTTCCCACGAGACAGGAAAGGCTGAATGAACGGCTTATTCTCCGGTGCTCCGGAAACCCTCATGTAGTCAGCATGGAATTCTTCAATGTCGCTGAGTTGCATGCCATCCGGACCAGGCATCAGACGGCGGCGCAAAAGTGCTAGATAGCCTGGCAAATGGTTGTGGCTACGTCGGTTGGCCAAAAGGTCGACCGAACGCCGAACAGCGTTGGGCTTAACGAGGTACTGGTTTTCGTCGCTGCTTGGTTCCGCCAAAAGTGTCAACCTCGTCCGAATCGTAGTCTAAACAAAGGTCTACACCAATGGCGCTGCGGCCGACAGCAGCAGCTGCACGGAGAGTCGTACCAGTCCCCATAAACGGATCGAGAACGATGCCTGGTCGGAATGCTGTGCTACATGAGCAGGAGGACCACCCAGCAGTCACCTTTTTAGCAAACGTAAATTCTCTAAAGTAGCCCCCCAGTGCAGCCTTGGCTTCCGCGGCAAGTTTCTGAACATGTTCGGAATTTCTTCCAGTACCGGTCTGTGTTTTCATTGCTTTTCCAGCGTCGGAAATGCCTGTGGCCTGTATTGCAGCGATATGCTCTGGCTTAAGCTCCGCTTTCTTGGCCAACTCCATGGCTCGCTTTGCCTGAGGTCGTTCGGGATCGAGTTGGGCCGTTCGTTCTACGATACGTTGTCGCGGTTCATGGCAAGTGGGACAAACCTGATACGGGCAAGCTAGGGTAATCGCGCGATCAACGAGTTCTTCCGGGAAGGGAGCCAAGTGTCGGCCAACATCTCGCCGCATCCCTATCTTCCATACGTCACTCGGACCAGTTCCATTCCCATATTTGGTCGCGTAGCCGAACTGATCATAGTAGTAACCGCGACGTTTTGGGGTGAAGTGCAGAATATGTTCGTGCCGATTTTTTAAGCGATCTTTAGCTGGGTCAGGCATCCCAGCCTCTTTGGCCCAGATGATACGATTTCTAAGTGTCCACCCATCGTCCTGGGCACTGATTTCCAAGCGACTCGGCGTCGCTGCCAAACTACCATTGTGATACGTATCTCCAATATTCAGAAACACTGAACCCCAAGGCTGCAACACACGTCGCCATTCCTTCATGCAATCGACAAGGTTGTTAACGAACTCTTGCGCCGTGGCCTCTTGGCCGAGTTGGCCACTGACGCCATAGTCGCGCTTCAGCCAATACGGCGGTGAAGTAACTATCATGTCCACCGAGGCGTCGGGCAGCGGTATCGACCTGGCGTCGGCTTGGATCCGTTTTGAGAATGGCCTCTCAACCATCGCGTCGTCGAGCTTGGTTGACCGTTCCTCGCCGGAAGCTTCCTCCCCGCCCTCCCCGTCTTGAACTGATAGATATTCCATTTGGCTTCTTCTCTTGTCGGAGGCGACCCTCACCTCATGAGTTCGGGTAATTTTATGAAGATTTTGATAGGTCGTCGAGGGTTTTCTTGGTCGTTGCGCGCACCTAACCTTGGTGAGCCTCGTATTTTTCCCACATCAGTTCGATTAGTTGACCTTGGGTGATACCAAGCCTCTCAGCTTCAGCGGCGATCGCCTCACCCACCTTCGGAAAAACCTTTGGGTGTAGCTGGAATGTCCGGGGGCTGGGCTTGCGTCCAGGTTTCTTGCGGGGAGACCGGTCGAGGAACCCCCTCGCCTCCCCTACCTCGTCCACTCGTCGAACCTCTTCAACGGTTGTGTCTTTTGGCCGGGCCTTTAGTCCCGCAAGCCTATTTGAGCCGCTCATATACAGCCTCCGTGAATGCCTGAGCGTTTGCCAACGCCTTATCTACCTTGCCCCCAGTAAGCATTTCAGAGTCATTCATCATCGCTGTCAGATCGCCTCCGTAGGCAAACAGCTCCGAGAATGCCGCGCGGGCGACCAAGGACGGTTCAATTACGTCGATCCCTGCCCCGCTGAGCTGTGCTTCCAGCTCCTTCTGGACGCGGCTTTTGACGGCTGCGCTGGTCTTGGTCAGCACCACAGCATGCCGGATTGACCGCCCAAGCGCTTCCTCCTCTTCACGAACCAACGCCAGTGCTTCTGAGCCTATCTCTGCGTCGAGCGCTGTCGGCTGCATCGGGACGATCACCAAGTCCGCCTGTGAGATGGCGCGGCTTACGAGTTGGGACGCAACACCTTCCAAGTCCACAATGACGATCTTACCGTCACCGTCTGCGCTCCGGATGGTTGGAACGATCTCTGAACGACCAACATCGCTCTTCAGGGTCACACCAGAAGGTGCGCCATGCGATGCCCACCGGGTAAGAGACTTGTTCGGGTCACAGTCAAGTACCGTGACATCTGCGCCCATGCGAGCGAACTCAGACGCCAGAAGAACGGCGCATGTTGATTTTCCAACCCCACCTTTGGGGCTTGCCATAACGATGACGGGCATTGCTCGATCCTGCCGCTTTGTTGTTACCGGATTTATATCTCATACCAGAATTAAATCCAACACCGGAATTAAATCACTTACCGGATTTATTTACACAACCGGTTTTTAACCTCAAGGCCTGCCTCGCTTCTCAAACCACTTTCGGCAAAAACCAATGAAAGCGCGATCAGCGTTGCGGGGTGGCTCGACACACCAGTCGCGCCACTCTCGTTCCAGAAAGCGAACGTCCCAACCAGGCGCTGCATAGCGCGCTTCTTCGTAGGTGTCGGGCTGGAGCGGTGGAATTCTGCCTTCAACAAGCTGGGCAGGAGACATCGTGCCGCGATTGATGAACACCACCATGTCGGCATCATCTTCAAAGGTAACGTGGTAATCCGGCAAATGGTCATGCTCTGCGAGCTGCCGGATCATCTGCCGAAAGCGCTTTTGTGGGCTTTGCGATCCGGTCTTAAGCAACAACTTGGTCAGCGTGATCCGCCAGGTTTTCTGCTGTCCGCAATGCTTCCGGGCGATCTCGTATACCCGTCTCTCGATAGGTTTTCTCAGACGAAAGTAGTCCCGGTGGAGGGTCAGAACCTCTTCGTTACGGATCGCGTTGAAAACCCAGTCCGACAGCTTCACTTCACACCAGAGAAGACGGCCATCGAGGCCATGTTTCCGGCGGATAGACGACGCGTCGATCAGGCCAAAGCCGTCAACTTGTTCCTCGTCTCCGGTGACAATGTTCGTCCTGATCCGCGTCCCTTCGAGGCGATCAAGGGCATCGAGCAGGGACTGATATTCCCGGCCGCTTGTGCCCCGATTGGTGAAGATAAGCAGCTCTCTGGAGTTGATCCGGACACGGGGCGAAACGGCTTCGCCTTCCTTCAGTTTCGCCATGATCTGACTGATACAGTAGATCAGTATGTCCTTGTCATAGATCGTCGCCAGGCCCTTCACACTCGGCGTGATCTGTAGCCACTTGTCGCCGTTCTCGTAGCGCTTGATCGTCGTCTCGGGCTTCTTTGAGAGGGAATAAAACGGATGCTCCATGTGTTGCATCACGTCCTTCAGGACAGCGTCGGCGACATCACAGATAAACAGATCATGCTGCGGATGACGATCCGGCAGGAGCGGGGCGAGAGAATTCGTGTTATCAGTTACCATGAGTCGACATTCGTGGTTTTAGTTACCGCAGTCAAGATTCGTGTTATCAGTTACCAAAAGCAGGATTTCAGTTACCAAGATTCGTGTTATCAGTTACCGGCCTTCAGAGAAAGCTCATATTTTTCAAGCTCCTACGAGAGTTGTAGAGGCCCGTAACACAGATTCTAACACATATATAACACCCAGCATTTCAGGCAGAGCTGATCACCGTCAGCACTTCGCCGCTCACCGTTGGTAGAACACACAGGCATCGACGCCTGTGGTTGTCGTCGTCCAGGACGCTCCAAGGACAGCGCATGTGGAGGCGTTGCTGGCTAAGAAACGAGGAAGCGTCACCGTCAGGACAAGAGCCAGAACGACAGCACCCAGACCAAACCATGGAAGACGGCTTTTGAAGCGATCCAGCTTTTGTTCCCGTTCCCAAAGTTGGCGCATGGTATCCGACCTGGCATCCTCAGCTTTCCTGAGAACCTCCTGAGTGTGGCTGGACGCCCGGAGAAGATCACCGGCCATCTGGCCAACGCGGTCCAGGGTGTCGCCGATCCTGCCGTCGATGGTCGCGCCGACAATCTCGCCATAGCGTTCCGGGTCCGTCTGCTTTTGAGCTGCGAAGGCGGCAGAGCGAGCTTCCGTCGCCGTCTTGTTCACCCGGTCGAGCACCCGCGTCTGATCATCCACGCGATCCGAGATGCTGGCGACCGCCGTGGCAAGCAGATCGAGGGTTTCGCGCAGATCATCGTCCGAGAGCGGGGCAGGGGAGGGGGCATCTTCAGACATGGCGGATTGCTTTCAGGTTATCGGGCGTCGGGCGTGAACAGCCCGGCAAATTCAGGATCAGCGTAATAGCGTAGTTTTTGCGCGACGGCAGTGGCCTGCCCCTGGACGCGCAGGAGCTGGCGGTCTGGGGGAAGCTGCATGATTTCATCGGGGGTCAGCAGATCACGGCCCGTGAGGTTGTTCGAGAAGCTGGGGCCATCACCGGGCTTGAAGCTATCGGTCTGGAACCCGGCAGTTTCCTGGCCGATCATCTGGCTCAGCCACTTGGCCGTCTCGAAGTCATTCACCCCGAAGACCTGTTGCACCCCGGCATTGGCAATGAAGGTGCCAGCGCGTTCGCCGTAGAGGTCCTTGAGTTGGCTCATGTCCTGCAGGATCGGCCAGAGTTGAAGCCCGTAGCCTGCCATCAGCCCCATGGCGCGCTCTACCGCCTCCAGACGGCCCAGGGCGGCGAATTCATCGAGCAGGAAGAGGGCAGGGGCCTTGAGGCGCTCAGATTGCCCCTCTGACGCGCTCTGAGGCTGTTCAGCGTCCCGTGCGATGTCCTGGAGCGCCTGGGAGACAAGAAGACGCAGCCAGCGGCTGTAGGCGTCCATCCGGTTCGGTGGCAGCACCAGGAAGACAGAGGTGATCCTGTGGCGCAGATCGGAGAACGCGAAGTCCGAGCGCGCCAGACATCTGGCGATCCTTGGACTGTCCAGGAAATGGGTATGCCGCTGTGCGTTCGACAGGACCGAGGCCGCTTCCCGGTCTGCTTTCCCGAGGAAGCGGTTGGCGGCGCGGGCAATCAGCCCGCCAGCCTCGTCGCTGTCCTGCATCAGCTCCAGCAGCGCCCGGAGTTTTTCCGGGGGCAGGGTGAGATATTCCCTGACGGTGGCGAGGGACTGGCGGTCGCGATCCTCATGGCAGACGCAGAACATGATCAGCCCGCCGAGGATGGCCTTGGCTTCTTCGTTCCAGTGCGCTTCCGTCACCTGTCCCGGCGGGTCCATGACCAGCGCCTCTGTCAGGGAGGCAGCATCCTCGCCCAGATCGAGGCTGTCCGGCGTCAGCCGGTCGAGCGGGTTGTAGCAAGCCGAAGGATGGCCGCTCACTTCAAACGGATCGAGGACGTGGACCGTCCCGAAGCGCCGCCGGGCCTCGCCCGCGATCCGCGCGTTCTCGCCCTTGGGGTCGATCACCAGAACCGAGCGTTCCGCCGCCAGCAGGTTTGGGATCACGGTGCCGACGCCTTTCCCGGCCCGTGTCGGGGCGAGGGTGATCAGATGGGCCGGGCCGTCATAGTGCAGCAACCGTCCAGTGTGCGGATTGCGCCCGATCAGAAGACCGGTATCGTCCCGCCCTTTGGTTCGCTCCAGCTTCTTCAGCTCCTTCCGGTTCGCAAACCGCGCCGAGCCATGGCTGTCACCGGTCAGCCCGAAATAGGCATCAGCACCGGAGGCCATGCGCCAGTACTGGAACCCGAAGACAGCGCCAATGAGCATGAAGGGACCGAAGACCAGCCATTGCCAGGCGCTTTCACCGGGCGGTTGATCGAAGAAGGCAAAGATGAACGGCGTGGCCACAAGCGTTCCGAGCATCGCCCCAAACAGGACCGCGCCGATCATCCAGCCCAGAAGGATGGGTGTGAAGATCAACCGACCGAATAAGCGGAACAGCCCCCCGAAGACGAGCATCACGCTCCGCATCAGGACGCGTCCTCATCGGTAGGGGCAGGGGAGGGGACGTCCCACTCTGCAAAGGCTTTGCGGTCCTGTTCACGGGAGAGGTTACGGATTAGCCGGTCGAGCATGGCGGCAGCATTGGAATCTCGTTCCGCCAGGTCCATGAGCGCCCCGCCCAGGATCACCTTGCGCCGTGTATCCAGCTTGCGCTGTCTGGTGGCTTCCCGGTTCTTCAGGGCCTGCAGGCGGGCCTTGGCCTGGGCGTAGCGTTTCTCGGCGCGTTCAAGCTCAGTCTCGGCCAATTCGGGAATCCACTTCAAAGAGGGCAGGTGTAAAGGTTAGGCTTGCCACAACCAGCGATAGCGCTTACCCGTAGGCCTGTAAAGGACAAGGGCGCACTTATGCAAACTCTACACCTGCGGTTCCGAGATTTGCGTGCGATCTCCTTGAGGCAGGGCCTCAGCCGATGGCGAACTCCGTCCGACGCGATGCGCGCCGGAATGAAAGGCCCTCCCGGCCTCTCAAACTCTCCAAGGCCAACTTCAGCAGTTGGATGGCGTCCCGCAATGTCGCGCCAGCGTCTCGCCCGATGCCCCACGGTGGGGGCCGGTCTGCCACTGGCGTCTCCCTTGCGGGAGGTTCGTGTCGTCGGACCTCACGGTGCCGACACGAACCGGGTTTGCCCCCGGCAAACCGCCAGTGATCTGCCCCCAGATCCCGCCCCCCATGTGGCTGGGGATCTGGGGGCAGATCACTGGCAAGCCCGCGCCTCAGAGAGCCAAAGGCTCGCTTCGGGTGGGCTGTCTTTTCCACTCGTACCGCGCCGGGGCAAGGCGCGATCCATCGGGGAAAAGACGGTTGCGCACCACCTCGACGGCTCCGGAACACGATGTTCCGAAGCCCCCGGCTTGCGCCCAACAGGGAGGTTGAAGACTGCCCCGTTCACGAGAGACACAGGACAGGCTTCAACCTCATCATGCACCACCATCTTGGCTCTTGTCACGAGCCAAGAGCCAGACGGAACGCCGGTGCCTGGCGCGATGCGTCCAACGCGTTTCCGTCTCAATGGAGGGGCGCGCTGATGGCGAGCTACCACCTCTCCGTGAAGACGATCAAACGCAGCGCCGGGCGCTCTGCCACGGCAGCCGCGGCCTACCGTGTCGGGGAGCGCATCGAGTGTCAGCGTGAAGGTCGCATCCACGATTACACCCGCAAGCAGGGCATCGAGGAAACCTTCATCCTGACCCCGAAGGACGCGCCGGACTGGGCCACGGATCGGTCCCGCCTCTGGAACGAGGTCGAGGCCAGCGAGACCCGCCGCAACTCCGTCACCGCCCGCGAATGGGAGCTGGCCCTGCCGTCCGAGATCAGCGCCGAGGACCGCTCCCAGATCACCCGCGACTTCGCCCAGGAGCTGGTCAGCCGCTACGGCGTGGCTGTCGATGTGGCGATCCACGCGCCGCATCGCGAGGGTGATCAGCGCAATCACCATGCCCATGTTTTGACCTCTACTCGCAAGCTGGAACCAGAGGGCTTCACGGCCAAGACGCGCGTGCTGGATTCCGCAAAGACCGGCGGCGTCGAGATCGAGCAGATGCGCGGCCTTTGGGCCGAGTTGCAGAACTGGGCGCTGGAGCGGGCAGGGGAGGTGGAGCGTGTCGATCACCGGTCGCTCGAAGCGCAGCGCGAGGCGGCGCTGGAACGGGGTGACAAGCTGACTGCCGAGGAACTGGACCGCGACCCGGAGCTGAAGCTGGGGCCAGCCGCCAATTCCATGGAACGCCGGGCCAAGGCGATGGCCGAGCGCCAGGGACGGGAATACAAACCCGTCACCGAGCGCGGTGCCGTGGTCCATGCCGCCCGCCAGGCCCGCACCGCTTTCCGCGAAATGCGCGCGCGGCTGGAACTGGCGCGCGAGACCTACGGCATCGAGCGCGAGGCCGGGCAGGGCCGTGTCTCTGCCGGTCTGGCGGCGCTCAGAGCCGCAACCGCGAAAGATCGCGACCGCGACCGAAACCCGGAGGACTTCCGGGAACGGCTGGCCCGCGTCGTGGGCCAGTCACGTGACCAGGACGACACTCCGAAGCCGGAAGGCCGCAATTATGCGCGGGAGCGGCTGAAGGAGATCATGGAGAAGGACGCCGGGCGCGACGGTCAGTCGGCGGTTCACAAGCTGGACGGCCACAGCGAGCATGACATGGGCGAGAGCATAGGGAGCGAGGTGCGCAAGCCCTCCGTTAACGAGCGCCTGAAGGACGTGCTGAACAAGCCGCGCGAAAAGCTTGAGATCGAGGACGAACGCGAACAGGAGCGCGATGACGACGAGAACGAAAACACGCGGGACAGGGATCGTGGCGAAGGTCACAGCCTGTGACGCAACCCGGTGAAACGACAGAGGAGATTGATCGAATGTATGAAGTATTCAACGTGGGCAAGACGATCTTGCTGGACGGAAAGCCGCTATCGCTTGTGACGCCCGCAGGTGTTGAAAGCTGGATCGAGAAGGGCATTCCGCACAGCTACCGCTACGACCAGGTGCGCGATCCGCTCGATGGCAAGATGAAGTACCGCTGTCTCTATGAGAAGAAGGGGGCGGATGTACCGTTTGTCCTGGTCAACGATCCAGACGAAGGCGATGGACGCGTGATCTTGTTCGACAGCTTGCCAGAGTCAGTTCACTAGATGCTTGGGCCTGACAACGCCATCTGGGATGATGGCGAATGGGTTAGCTGGGACGAGATCAACCGGCAGCTTCAATACAAGGAATGGGGCGCGAAAAATCCGAACGCGGATCGGGCGCTGATCCCGATCCTCGAAGATTTGTTGTCGCTCGCCGAGGAGTATCATTTGCAGACAGGTCTGCATCTCCAAGTCTATGGCGACATCGGGGAGCTCTTCGCGGCCATTACCTACGGGGTGAAGCTTCACAGGAATTATGCCCAGGGTTCTGATGGCAAGCTGGGTGACGACTTTATCGAGGTCAAAACGATCACGCCTTTCAAGGCACGCGATTTTGCGACGATCAGCTCTGCTGGCAACTTCAGCAAATTGTTCGTTGTGAAGATCAACCAGAACTTTGAGATCGCCGGGAGGATGGTAGATCGCAGCGCTCTGAAGTGGGGTGGACGGACTGAGATCAAGGTTCATTGGGACGAACTGGAAGTCAGAACGCCATAGCCCATCAGAAACTTGTGATCCCGGCAGTATGCCGGTCTCGCTTTGAGCGATAGACAGGGCAGGGGATCGACGGGCTGAAGCCCGCTCACCCCAACCCTGACAGGTTCCAATCCTGTTGATCCGCCTGCCATCCCGGCAGGTCCGAGAAAACCGGCAAGCGCCGCCTTTGGCGTCGGTTCCGGTCGAGAATTCCGGTTCCTCCCACGCGCAAGCGCGCGGTTCCCTCCCAAATTCACGCCCTCCACCCGGTTGTCACGGCCCCGCCAGGCCGCAGGACGGGCTTTGCCCTTACCTGCTCTGCCCTTCGGAATGCATGGGCATTCCAAAGATCAGAACAGGAAGGCCCGCCCATCGGCGGAAAGGGGAAGAGACCCGGCCCGCGTCAATCAAAGGAGGGTCACAAATGACCGCAGAGAAGTTTGACGTTTATTCCCATGTCACCAATCAGATCGTCGCGCAGATCGAGGCGGGAACGCCGCCCTGGCGCAAGCCGTGGACCGGTGGCGGTGTATCGGTCAGCTTGCCGGAGCGGTTCAACGGCGAAGCCTATCGGGGCATTAACATTCTGATGCTTTGGGCCACGGCGATGGCCAAGGATTACAGCTCAGCCCGCTGGATGACGTTCAATCAGGCCAAGCAGCTTGGGGGCCATGTTCGCAAGGGCGAGAAATCCGCTACTGTCGTGAAATACGGCACCGTCGAGCGCGAGGACGAGAACGGCGAGGAACGCCAGATCCCCTATGCCAAGGCTTACCGCGTGTTCAACGCCGACCAGATCGAGGGCTTGCCCGCTGAATTCTACATCCTGCCTGATCCGCCGCGCGATCTTGGCACCGTCGCCGATCCCGCGTTGGAGGCCTTCTTTGCCGCGACCGGCGCGCGGATCGACGTGACCGGGGAGCCGCGCGCCTATTACAACATCAAGACCGACCGGATTCACATGCCGCCGATTGGCACGTTCCACCGGGCCGCAGGCTACTACGGCACCTTGGCCCATGAGCTGACCCACTGGACAGGGGCGACGAAGCGGCTGGACCGTTTGGGCCGGTTCAATGACCGCAAGGCTTATGCGTTCGAGGAACTGGTGGCCGAGATCGGAAACTGCATGCTTTGCGCGCAGATCGGGGTAGAGCCTGAATTCGACCAGAGCGCGGCCTATGTCGAAGGATGGCTTGAGGCGATGAAGGAAGACAGCCGCGCGATTTTCCGCGCCGCGTCCGAGGCGCAGAAGGCCGTGGATTACATCATGGAGCGCACCGCGCAGGCCGACCGGATGGCCGCTGAGTAGCAGCCCGCACCGCCACAATGATCGAGGCCCCCGTCAGCAGGCGGGGGCCTTTTGCGTTCTGGTGTGATCCAGGTTGTGGCGGTTTTAGAATGACCTGTCAGCGGGCAACCTGAAGGCTACCCGCCGACAGGCCCGGCGCTTCGCGCGGACGGGCAATAATGCCCGGAGACGGCGATTCCTGCGCTGCGGAGAAGGTCAGGTTTGAGCCCACTTTGCTGGATGCTGCACATTGCGCGAAGGGCCGCTGCCCATCTTGGCGTGTTTCAGCGCAAATTTAAATCGGTCAAGTCAGTGGCGGCCTGTTTCGCTTGCATGTCCGCCAGCATCCGAACGCGCGGTTCATGGCGCTTGCGATACAGAAATCGTGCCCAGAGTGCGAAGGCCCACGACATCCAGCCCGCGTCGATTTCAATGACGTCACGCAGCCGGGATCCCGATGGCTGCGGTTCGACGGTCAGCGTGTGGCACCACGCCTTAACGCCTGCGCCCTTTTCGAAAGACCGTAATATCATGGCTTTGTCATCACATTCCAGGACTTCCATGAAATACGGCTGCGGTGGCAACTTGCCGAACAGCGACACCTGCACAGTGATCTTCTGTCCCTGATGCACGCGACCGCTCGGCAAGCCTTCGAAGGTGACAACGCCTTTCATGATTTCTTTGAGAGCATCAAGGTCCGTTGCCAATGCCCAGACATCCTTTGCAGGGGCAGCGTATTCGTGCTCCAGTCTCACGGTCTTCATGAGTGCTCCCTTGGCTCAAAATGTTAACACTGCTTGATTGACCGGAAACAGACATCGGCGCAACTGCAGCGAAATCCCGCTTTGTCCGCACATCGGACACAAACCCCCTGAAAGAACTTATGGGCCAAAAACGGTCGTTATCGCCGGTGTCAAAAACGGTTGAGTTTTGGCACATCTTGCGGTGCGGAGAAGGTCTTAAAAGAGCCCAAAAGAACGAATGCTGCGCGGAGCACGAATGTCAGCTTTTTCGTTCTAGAGGGATGGCCAGCTTAAACATGGTGCGTTCTTCGGTCGATGTCACGGTCAGTTCGCCGGAATGCGCCTTTGCTATCTGATCCACGATGTAAAGACCCAAACCCAGCCCTTGGAGAGAGGCACCTTCCTCAACACGTTCAAAAGGTTCGAACAGATTTGAGAGAAGGGCGTCGGGAATTTTCTTTCCAGAGTTAGCGACCGATAACACAAATCGGCCCTCCGCCTCGTCTGTAACAACAGAGATTGGTTCATCCTGCGTCCCATGCATGACTGCGTTGGCGACCAAGTTCGACAACAGCTGATCCAATCGGGCCGGGTCACAAAGCAATACACCATCAAATCTAAACGACGTCTCGAATTGTCGCTCAGGATACGCCATGCTGATTTCATTGACCACGCGACCAAAGCCTTCGTGAAGGTTGTCCACTCGTTTCAGTTCCACGGGTATCCCACCCCCCAGACGGGCCCTGGCAAAGTCCATGATATCGTCGATCAACCTCGCCATCCGCGCTGCGCTTCCATTAATGGCAGCAAACATCGCGGCGATTTTCTCGTCATGGGGTTGCCGCGAAGCGATGCGGACGGCGGACCCTATGGCAGCGAGGGGATTGCGCAGATCATGCCCGAGAATGGCGATGAATTGCTCGCGTAAGCGGCCTTCATCTTCGGACGATTGCAGCGCCCTGACGTTTGCCCTGTCCCGTGTCACGTCACGCGCACTGCACACGAGAATGTCGCGCTCGGGTACCGCGACCCAGGAAAGCCACCGGTAGCTCCCATCCTTGCAACGATACCTGTTTTCAAAGTGCAGGGCGGGCTCGCCCGCCTTCAGCGAGGTGAACAAGGCGAGCGTGCGATTTACATCGTCGGGATGAAGGAAATCGGTGAAGACCATGCTTTTGATCTCGGACTCAGACCACCCGAGAACATCTTGCCACGCGGGGTTCGTCTCGACAAACACACCAGCTTGATCGACTATGCCATGCAGGTCGGGCGAAACCTGCCAGGCCAAGCTGTGAATGTCCGCAATACTTGTCATACCTTACCATACTGGAAAGCTGTTGATTGTCATGTGACATGTGTTTGGTCGCCATCCGCCGGATCAATTTTTCCAAAACGGAAATTTAGAATTCGGGTCCGAGCGTCCGTAAAGTCCCGCACAGCGGACAAAATCCCCCTGACAGAACCTACGGGTCAAAAACGGTCGTTTTTGTCCAAACGCCCCACCCTTCCCAGGATCAACGGCTTAGCTAGGACAAAAACCCCCGGCAAAACCTTTGAGGTTTTGGCAGGTTTTTGTCACAGTGAAGCATGATCATCGGATATGCCCGCGTCAGCACGGACGATCAAAGCCTGGATTCACAGACCGACGCACTTTCAGTAGCCGGTGCCGAGAAGGTTTTCGCCGACAAGATCAGCGGATCGAGGCGCGCGCGCCGGGAACTGGACAGAATGCTGGAGCAGCTCCGCGACGGTGACGTTGTGACGGTCACCAAGTATGATCGCCTGGCGCGGTCTCTGAAGGACCTCCTGGAGATCGTAGAAGCAATCCGGGAACGTGGTGCCGGCTTCCGGTCTCTGGCCGAAGATATCGACACGACGACGCCGGCTGGCCGTCTTGTGTTTCACGTCTTCGCTTCCATCGCTCAGTTTGAGCGGGAGCGTATTTCAGAGAGGACCAGGGAAGGCCTGGCTTCGGCTCGTAAGCGTGGCCGGATTGGGGGCAGACCCCCTGCCCTGTCGGCGCTACAGAAGGTCGAGGTGCGCCGAATGAGAGATGAAGAGCATCGGCCAGCGCCCGAGATCGCACGGCTGTTTGGTGTCAGTGAAAGGACCGTTCGGAGAGCTTAGGCATCCACGCCATCGAGCTGTTGACGGATTGCGGTTGCGAAAGACTGTTCTTCCGTCTTTAGATCGGCCGCTTTCAGATCAAGACTTGC